>OWJI01000347.1_pt1 | contig 35612 bp, 34 predicted proteins | sample 1732541 | NCBI WGS metagenome assembly OWJI01 (sample SAMN05065727, study PRJEB22554) | human gut metagenome | biome: ENVO:2100002; feature: ENVO:00000062; material: ENVO:00002003 | host: Homo sapiens | place: USA
TTTTTCTTTAATTTTCAAAAAATGTTTTATTTTGTTGTATCGTCTCAGTTTTAAATCATCATATTGACATTTTATACCTATTTCATTATTCCGGTAGCTTTATTGCTGCGTTGAATAATCCGCAAGCACAAAGCTCGCCGGATATTCTTTTTTCGAAGCTGCCAAGGCATCCTGCAGATAAGCGGTATGCCCGGTCTTTGCCGAATACATATCACCAGCAATATAATCAATGCCACTTGCCGTATAATCATATACTTCAAACGTTACATCAAATGATGCCTTGTCCTGATACATTTGCGCAAATTCCTGATACTCCGCTCCTGTATCATCCGAATCCGATATATCCCAATCATTTATATTCGTTCTTGTCATATAGCCGCTGCATCCCGCAAACAAAGCAAATTGTCCTGTATAATGTGCATATGTCCCATTCATTGTCACAAGCAGATCATGATCAGTCTTATTTTCAACATAAAAGATTGGATAAGCATTAAATGAGCTTCTCTCCGGTGCATTATGCACTTCGGCTCCTATATAAGTAATACGCAATTCGTCGTTGTCAACAAGTACCTGATCCGTTTCCGCCGGTGTCCGTGTATAAGCCTTCGCCTGCGTCTCTTTATCCTCTGTAAAATCAATCTCCTGCACGCTATGATCCTGCAGGATCGGCTCTGCCAGTTCTCCTTCTGTATAGACCGCGAGCTCGATTTTTGCCCGGGTCATCGGATCTCTGCCTGCCTTGTATGGCATGATTCCATTGCAGTTATTTGCACAGATTTCCATATTTTCCCGTCCCGGATCTAAGTACCACCAGTTTGTTGCTTCCCAGTCATAATCCATACATTCATCGTTCACACTCCGGATTTGCAGGTCATAATAAACCAGTTTATCCGTCTTATTTGTCACCGTATAATAAATGAGACAGTCTTCCCCCGTCCATGTTTCCGGATCCAACTGATACATCGGCATTTCTTCCTCACTTGGAACATAGCCCTGTTCATATACACGTTTGATTGTCAATGTTATATAATCATCATCACAGACGGTTATCTCTACCGGACGGTAATGGTTGCCTGTATCCGGTTTTTTGTTGTGTGTAAGGATACCGGCTGTCACACCTCCGGCAACAAGTGCAGCCGCTGTCACACCTGCAATCACCTTTGCCTTTAACGTCTGAAAGAGGCCTTTTATTCCTGCTTTTCCTGCTACACCCGCTGCCTTCGCTCCTGCAACTGCTGTTCCTGTACCAGTGGCAGTCCCCGTAGCCGCTCCCGCTGCACTTCCACCGATTGCCGATGCGGTACTCGTCGATGCAACAGCACCTGCTACACCTGCCGCTGTACCCGCAAGTCCCGCTGCCCCGGCAAATATATTGGCAAGCACGTTCGGAATCACAAGTGACTGTGATTCTGCAACAAAAATTGCAGTAAGCAATGCCACACTTCCAGATGAGTACAGCTTGATGCCGCTCGTATTCTCATAATCCTGCACGCCCTGCTTGATCTTGCCTCGCGCTGCGGACAGACGATATTTTACCGTGCCTTCCGGGCACTCCATACATGCCGCGATCTCCGGCACACTCATTCCATCAAAATAATATAAGAGAATCGTCTGATACTGAATCGCCGTTAATTCTTCCTGCATGATTGTCAAGATGATCTTCCGTTTCTCTGCATTTAACACATAGCTTTCCGGCAGGAAATTGTCATTTTCCTCCAGCAATTCTGTATCGATGCTGTTTTCTTCTACCGGCTCCGGGATCTTCTTCATCAGAAAATCCTTGCATTTGTTCACGGCAATCCGGTTTAACCATGCCACAATCCGCTCCGGGTTTTCAAGCTGTTGCAGATGCGTGAGTGCCGTAATGTATGTATCCTGCATCACATCCAGCGTATTTTGTTCGTTCTTCAAAAAGCTGAACGCCGTATAATACACCTGCCGGTATGTTGCCTGATAAATCTCCTCAAATGCCTGCGTGTCTCCGTTTATAACACGGGTTATCAATTCCTGAATTTGTTCCATATGTTTATTCCTTTCTTCCTTATTACATTATATAGACGATATATGCGCACCTTCGGTTGGGTTTTTTCAAAATTTCCTGAAATCCATCGTTTTACGGGGCTTTCGTTGACTTCTACATTTTTCTTTGCTAAACTCACATCATAGATATTAAAGTAATTTGAGGAGTTTTGCAATGGACAGCAAAATATTAAAATATTTCAAGAAAAACCATATTCAGATTGAAGATATCAAATATCTGACACGTGTTGATGGTAAAACGTGTATTCACACGATGGATAATCAGACATTCCTTACTTATATAACAATCAAAGACTTTTTTGAATCATTGGAACTGCATGATTTTATCTGTGTAAACAAAGGGATTGTCGTTGCCAAAAATCAGATTAATTATATTGCGGATGGCATCTATCATATGCTCGATGGTGCCGAATTTCAGGGAAGGAAACGCACGGCCGCTGCCCACAAAAAACTGAATGCGACCTTACACCAAAGCATTGCGGACAGCATCGAGACAGTGGTCGATATCCGAAACCGTTTTTCGATTCTGGACAATATGCCGATTGCCTTCTGTGTTATTGAACTTATATTTAACAATGACGGGCATGGGATTGATTTTGTATTCCGTTATTGTAACAATGAGATGGCAGTTATCGAAGGAAAAACTATCGAAGAAATGATGAATCATTCTTTCTTCTCAGTATTTCCAAATGCTGACAAAAAATGGCTGGTTGCATATACCGATGTCGCAGTCAATGGCAGCAGCCGTTACATCCGCGATTATAGCCCGGAAATAAACAAAGAGATTTTTGTGCGCTGTTTTCAGCCACTCGAAGGGTTTTGTGCCTGTCTTCTGACGCCGGTGGATGACCTGAACAAGGCGCTTCCTGCCATGCATCTCCCCATCTGCTAACAGGCACCAATCACAACCATTTGACACATACCGATCAAAGTTCACGGAGAAGCGATATGAAACATTCTTTCAAGCAAAACAACAGTTTGAAATCTCACAAGAAATTATGCAGAACGATTCTCATCGGAATCGTTTCTTTTCTTGTTCTCACGTTTCTGGAAGTTTTTTTACTTTCCGCTGTTTCCCTGATTCCGCGTTCTGCCATCCGGAAGCACACGCAGGAGTCGGCGGAATATCTACTGGAAAAGCCGGTCTTTTACCGTGTAGTAAAACAGGATCCTGCCTCTAACATCGACCACTATGCGGATGCGATCCTTCTGAATATCCTATATCACTTTGATTCGGCTCATCCGGTTACCTCGCCGCTTACCGCTTCTTATTATTATACAGAAACGCACAACGAAAATGAGAATCTCTATACAGCAGTAACCTCTAACGTAACACCTACCTACGATTATTTCCGGTATTGGCATGGTTCAACTATTTTCATACGTCCATTGCTAACGATATTAAACATCCGGCAGATCTATATCTTTTTTGCCATTATACTGGCAGTACTATTTATTGTTTTATTTACGCAGCTGACGAAATCCGGATACACAATCTGTGCCCTGGCTATGTCTGTTGCGCTTTTGTCGGTATCGTTCTGGTTTATTCCTATGAGTCTCGAATACATCTGGTGCTTTCTAATCATGCTTATAGCAGGCATCCTTACAATATTGCTCTATCAGAAGAAACAGGAGGTATCCGGACTATTCTTCCTGCTTGTCGGAAATATCACCGCATATTTTGATTTCTTGTCAACCGAGACAATTACACTCCTTTTTCCGCTTGCATTGTTACTTGTCCTGATGCAGAAAAATAACCGGTTATGCGATGCAAAAACCGGTTTTAAAATCATTCTGTCGCGTTCTGTCTGCTGGGGCATCGGCTATCTGGCTTCCTGGATTGCCAAATGGACCATTACATCGATTGCGCTGAACAGAACTATCTTTGCAAAGGCTTTATCATCCGCCTCCACACGAGTAAACGGAGATGCCGGCAGCCTGCATGGACCGGCGCTTTCTATAAATGCATTTCTACGGAATATCGCATGTATATTCCCGTTTAATTTCATGAAAGGATACGGATATATCGCCGCAATCGGTGTTTTTGTATTACTGTTAATGGTGTATTATCTGTTCCGAAAGAACGAAAAAAAGAATTATATGCCATGGTTATTCACCGTTTTATACTGTATTCCGTATATCCGGTTTCTGACACTTGCAAACCACGCCTTTTTGCATTATTTCTTCACTTACCGGGCGCAATTTGCAAGTATCTTCTGTCTCTGCATGATCTTCTATTACGGAGTGGACTGGAATCTTGTGTCTAAAAAATTCTTAAAGCCCCGCAAACGCCATCGTACTAACACAAGAAAATCATAACAAACCCGAATATTCATATAGCTTCATCTCTGAGACCGCATCTATCTTTGCATCTCAAAGTCCTTCACGTTCGTGCTATATTTTCTTGCCATTTCTTCTGTAATCTTCTGTTCACGAACCAGACGCTTCAAATCTGCATTCAGTGTATGCATACCAAGCGCCGCACCACCCTGCATAGAAGATACGATCTGATGTGTCTTATTCTCACGAATCTGGTTTGCAATCGCATCGGTATTGATCAAGATCTCCGTTGCCATTGCCATTCCGGTCCCATCCTCCATTGGAATCAGCTGCTGTGTTACGATACCCCGGAGTACATTCGCAAGCTGCGTACGTGCCTGTGACTGTCCATGTGCCGGATATGCATCGATAATACGTTCAATCGTCTGTGCCGCACTCGTTGTATGTAATGTGGAAAGCACAAGATGTCCTGTTTCTGCAGCCGTAATTGCCGCACTGATTGTCTCATAATCACGCATCTCTCCTACCAGGATAATATCCGGATCCTCACGCAGAGACGAACGGAGTGCCTTTGCGAACGAATCGACATCTCTTCCGACCTCTCTTTGATGTATCATGGATTTTGCATGATAATACACATACTCGATCGGATCTTCAATCGTCATAACATGTTTTGCCTGTTTCTGATTTACATAATCAATCATAGATGCAAGCGTGGTTGTCTTACCGCTGCCAGTTGGTCCTGTGATAAGTATCAGTCCGCGCGGTTCCAAAATCAGTTTCCGTATTGCATCCGGAACATGTAATTCCTGAAATGTCGGAATCTTCGAACGCAGGATACGATATGTCGCTGCGATATTATTTCTCTGATGGTAGATATTGGCACGCAGTCTTGTACCATCTTTTGTCATCAGAGCAAAATCCAGATCCTCACCCGCCTTTACCTGTGCAATCTGTTCCTCGCTAAGTTCGCTGAAGATAAGTTCCGTCGCTTCCTCTGCCGATGGTGCCGGCTCCATGATCTCCAGGTTTCCAAACCGGCGAAGCGCAATATTTGTACCAACTGTCACATGTACATCCGACGCTTCTTCTTTTTTTGCATAATCAATCAGTTCACGAAATGTCATTCCCATTTTTCACCCTCCATTTTTCAGTGCTTTTCCAACTGCTTTTACCGGATTTCTTCTCCCGGTTTTTTCTTTGCCTTCTTGTCCTCGTACATTCTCTCATCTGCGAGCTTCAAAAGTGCTGCATAATCATACTCTTTTTCACCATATGCGACGCCAACCGCAACAACACAGTCAATACCATCGTCTGCCATATTCAGTCTTGCGAGTTCTTCTTCCCAGCGTTGCCTGATTTTATCCGTCTCCGTCTTAGATATATTTTCTGCAACAAGAAGGAACTCATCGCCACCCATACGGAATGCATGTACGCGGTTGCTTGTTACCTTTCGGAAACTGTTTGCCGCCTTGATAATCAGCTTATCTCCTGCCTCATGACCGAACTGGTCATTCATCTTCTTTAAATTGTTTACATCAAAGTTAAAGATTGCAATAGAATCCAGGGATTGGAACTCTTTTTCAGCCATCTCCAGATATTTTGCCTTGTTATACAGTCCGGTTAAGCCATCATGCTCACTTGCATATACCAGTTTCTCGCGCATAACTCCATTTTCAATATACAGACTGATTACGCTTTTTAATGTTGATTCATTCATGGACTCCCAATCCATATTCGGCCATACTCCAAGATAAAGTGCATATTTTTGTCCGGAAACCTCACCACTTACGAGCATCCGGTATGTACTGTCATCCTTCGCCCCATTTAACCGGAGAATCTCCTGAACCTTTTCATCAAAGCTTCCAAACAACACATCATCTTCGCAGCCACTCTCAAACAGCTCTGCCACACCCGCGTCATAGCCGATCCGGTCATTACTGTACACATTTCCCATCTTATTATAAGTGATGACATCCATGACCTCATCTCTTTGAATCATAAAATAGGCTTTGCTTGTATTAAAATAATCCGCAAGCATCGGAAGCAGCTCATAATACGTCTCTGACAGTTTCTCTAAAACCGTAGTCTGGAACTTTGACAGTTTTCGGAAAAATCCCATATATTTTGTGATATCACGATTCAGTCCCATATATTCCGTGATGTCGGTAATCTGGTGTATCTTATAATTTTTTCCTTCTTTTTGAAAAAGTCCGGAATTGAATTTGAAATATTTTTTTGTGTTTGTGTCAATATATTCCCATTCAACAGCATCCCCGTCAATTTCCAATGCCGGGCAATCGTCATTCCATACAAAAATCTCTTCTGCATCCATGCCAACGACAGCATCTCCGTATTTTTTCCGGAAATAAGAATCCGCATATACAATCTCTGCAGACCCTTCTGCAACAATTGTAATTCCTCCTACCTTGTCAGTCATAAACTGTACAATTTCTTCTTTGAAATCCATAGTAACCTCCCTTTTTGCTATACGTCCACGTTTCAGACTCTGCTATGCAAATGTCAGAATATCTGCAAAACCTGTCATCTCAAATACTTCCATTACATCACCAATCACATTCTTTACAACCATGGATCCGCCTAATCCATTCATCTTCTTCTGTGCCCAAAGAATCGCACGAAGTCCGGAACTTGCTACATAATCGCAAGCCCCCATGTCAAGTTCAAATTCTTTCACCGGATCTACGAGCAGCTCCTCAAGCTCCTTCATCATGATTGGTGCAGCATTCGTATCCAGTCGTCCGGATACACTGACGATAAGCTTATTACCTTCTTGTTGTTTTTTCAGTTCCATAATATCCCTCCTGCTCCGGCAGCTTATATCTGCCATTTTTTAATCATTGTAACTATATTTTCTTGTTGCTTATATTCATAGGACACGATATCCATGATAGTTTTCACCATGTAAATACCAAGTCCGCCGATTTCTCTTTCATCCGCAGATAGCGTGATATCCGGGTCTTCCTTCGCAAACGGATCAAACGGCACGCCCTGATCCCGCATACAGATGCAGACTTCATGTTCTGTTTCATATGCTTTTCCTTCCAGTTCAATCGTGCAGTTTCCACCCCTTGAGCCATATGCGTAATTTACAACATTGGCGTACAGTTCCTCCACACACAATAGGATCTTCATTGCGATTTTCATTGGACACGCATAATCATCCAGGAACGCTTCGACAAAAGAAGTGATCTTATCCAGATTTTCCATTGACGCTTCTACGGTAATTAACTTTTTATTTTCCAATCGCCACGCCCTCCATCATAGACTTTCCAGAAAATCCAGTGATTTACGGATCTTTTCCATGCCGTTTACCTCAATTAATACGGTCGCTTCCGGAAAATAGTTTTCATAATAATTCTTAAACATCTTCCAGTCGATTTTCCCATCTCCCACAGACAGATGCAGATCCTGTCCGAAATCGTTGTCGTTGATATGAAGATGCTTCACATATGGTGCCAATGTCTGCACCCACAGTCCAATCTCATCCGGATTTCCAAACACATGGGCATGGGCATAATCAAAGCAGACGCCAAAATTCTTATACCCCTTTAGTTCCTCTGCGAGTCCCGCAAGCAGTTCTGGTGTATCATCAAACATATTTTCCATGTAAATCTGTATGTCCGGATATTTTAACAGCTTCTCACTCCAATATACGGCATTCTTCTTCACAAAACTGTCCCGATAACTGTCTGTCTTAAAATTAGCAATATAATTCGTATGAAATACAACCCCTTCTACACCAAGACGCTTCGCTATCGTCAGACTCTGTTCCACGCGATAGTCCGATGCCCGTGCAATCAGCGAATCATCGGAAAACACCGTTACATCCAGAAAAGCCCCATGCAAGGTACAATAGCCTGGCATTCCGGACATCTGTTCATACTCCGCTATCACTGCATCCAGCTGTTCTGTATCATCCAGCAGCTTCGGGATAAAAAAATCATTGTATTCAAATCCAAGATTCAGCCGGTCTGCAAGCTTTGTATACGAAGAAAGCTCCGCTCTATCCGGGATGATCAGTATTTTCTTACATCTCATGTTGCACGCTCCCCCTTTATTCCGGTCACTGCATAGACAAATACTTCGTTCGACTTGCCCTTCAAAGGAATTGCTCCGACTTCTTCCACTTCCACACGGTCTTTGACTCTCTCATACAGAACATCGCTGATCAGGACCTGCCCTTTCTTCGCGTTCGCCTCTAACCGCGCTGCTGTATTTACGGTATCTCCGATTGCCGTAAAATCCATACGGAAATCACAGCCGATATTTCCAACAACTGCAGGGCCGCAATTGACGCCGACTCCAAATCCGACACTTCTGCCAAACCGTTCCATCAACTCTCCCTCTAATGCAATTCCCCCCTGTACGATGTCCCACGCCGCACATACTGCACGGAACTCATAGTCATCCAGATCAAACGGAGAATTAAACACCGCCATCGTTGCGTCGCCGACAAACTTATCGAGCGTACCTTTGTTTTTGAAGATAGCTTCTGTCGTAAGTGCCAGATAACTGTTCAGGATCTCAACAACCTGCTCCGGCTCCAATACCTCCGACATCGTTGTAAATCCCCGGATGTCCACGAACAGTACTGCAATATCCCGGTTCTCACCGCCAAGCTTGATATGAAAATCCCCCTTCTTCGAGATTTCATCCACAATCTCCGGTGCGACATATTTCTTGAATGCTTTTAATACCTTCTTCTGTTTCAGCTTCTCCAGAATATAACCGATTGCCAGGCAATATATGTAGGAGACAATCAGCACAAGCGGTGCATAAATCAGACTGATGGCAATTCCATTGTTATTAAGTATTACACCTGCAATCAGGTTTGCTGCCACCCCTGCAATCAGCAATATTGTTGACAGCCAGATCTTCGTCCGTTTGAACACAAAATGCAGAATCGCACAGACTAATCCGGTCAACAAGCCGAACAGAAACGGATTTCCATTCACGGAAAACCGGTTCTGCATAAACGCCTGCAGGATATTCGCATGGATTTCTACTCCGTACATCTGCTGATTGCCACCGTTTGGCACGTTGAAGTTATCCTGCATACCTGCCGCATACGCACCGACTAAAACGATGCTGTCTTTGAATACGCGGGTATCAATCTTTCCCTGTAACACATCTACAAGAGAGATACACTCATAATCACCCGGCTTGCCGGAATAATTAATCAAGGTACGTCCGGTCTTGTCCGATGCAATTGTATTGATTGTCTGTCCTGTCTTCTCACAGTAACGCTCATAGATTGCCTGTGGGAACATCGTCTGTTCCTGTCCTGCATAGCTTTCTTTCATCAATACACGCCGGACTGTACGATCCGAATCCTGCGATACATTTGTATAAGCGCATGTCACTTCCGCCCGGAGTGCTTCGTATGGATAGATAATCGTATCGATCGGATAATACTTCACACCATCTGCATCAAACTCAGGCTTTTCCTTGTAGATCAGCTGGGATGCCACAACTACATTTCCACTCTTTTTTGCTGCATTTACAAACGCTTCATCCCCTGCTTCATCTACATTTCCGGAGAAAATGATATCGAATCCAACGACTGCCGGCTTTGAAGCTTCGTCTGCATTCAATAGTTCCAGCAAATCTGCATAGTACTGTCTGGACCATGTTCCGATCGGTCCAAGCTCCTCTAAGGTGCGCTCGTCGATTCCGATGATCTTGATATCTCCTGACACCCCCCGCGGTCTCTGGTATAGTGCGTCTTTCACAATATAATCAAGTGGTGATATCAAATTGCTGATTGTCATCAGAAACACAAGCAGCCACACAATCACCGCTTCCAATAAATCCCGAATAATATTCTTCATAAACCCCTCTTATGTACTTTCTTATTTCCTGCTTAAATACACCATCGTAATATCGTCCGCCTGCATCTCCCCGTCCGCAAATGCATCTACTTCGTCATACATGGCATCGACAAATGCATCTGCATCACCGGCCATTTCTCTGTGACGGTTTAACATGCTTGTCAGATTTGCGTCTCCAAGCAGCTCCTGTTTCGGGTTTAACGCCTCTGTCACACCATCCGTATACAGATATATACAATCCCCCTTTGAAAGCTCCAGATACTGCTCCCGGTATGGAACATCCTCCATCATCCCAAGCACCATATTCGCCTTCGCCGTTATCATCTGAAACTCCCCATCTGCCTTCTGCACAAACGGAAGATTATGTCCTGCATTAATAAATGTAACCCGGTTTGTTTCAAGATCCAGCACACAGATAAACGCTGTTACAAACATCATTGCTTCATTCTTATAACACAACTGGTTATTGGCACGGCTTGCAACCTCAGCAAGCGGAAGTCCAAGTGTGGCGTAGTTCTTGATATGGGTCTTCGCCATACTCATAAACATAGCCGCCGGAACGCCTTTCCCCGATACATCCGCAATCAGAAAACACATATGTGTCTCATCAATCATAAACATATCATAGAAATCTCCACCAACCTCTTTTGCCGGACGCATCCTGGCCGTCAGCTTTACAGCTTCTAACCGGTTAAAGCATGAAAAATCATTCTCCAGACAGCCGGTCTGTATCTGCGTGGCAATCGCAAGCTCTGATTTGATACGCTCCCGTTCGGAAACAAGCTTTGTTGTTTTTGTGTAGAGCATATTCATAAATGTGCCATAGACCTTACGATTCTCAAATGCGATTTCATCAAACAGCTTTTTGGAGATATTCGCACAGACAACTTCTCCGCGTGCACGCACAGTCGCTGCACGGATATCATCGTTGATCAGCCCAAGCTCCCCGATGAAATCTCCGACCGAGAGTGTATTGATCAGGGCATTCGATGAACTGTACACATCCGCGCTTCCTTCTAATATGATATACATTCCATCATCGCTTTCCTGCCCATATGTCACAATATCCTGCCCGGAAGGAATCCGTACCTCCTTCATCGCTTCCAAAAATGCCTTCGTGCCATCGCTGATGGTTCCCTTGTTTGTGATCTGGAAAAATTCCTGTATCGTTGTAACCTTTTTTAACCGTTCAATATCCATGTGTATCCCCCTGTATTATTTCCACTCGATTGTAATATCTTCCATCACAGGCTTTGAGAAGTCATAATCCCAGCTTCCGCCTGCCTCCGGCATAAGAGATGGTTCCTGTGCACAGGCGCCCGCCTTCACAGTCTGGGTTCCGAACACCGCACCATTATACAAAAAGGTTACCGTATATTCGCTCTTCTGATTCGTTGTTTCTTCTTTCAACCCTAGTTCTTCCTTTAATTCATCGATCAACGCTCCAAACCGCTCGCTGACTGCCTGCGGTAACTTGGAAAAATCAATCGGTTCCACATCTCCCATATAATCCGTGTTCTTATCATCCTGATAGATGATCACCTCGTATCCATGTTCAATCAGCACTTCCTGTTCGCTGACCGAACCATCCGCATATACAAGCCGGGAAGCCACTTTCCCTTCCAACGTAGAAACCTTTGTATAGCAGACACCTGCTTCATCATACGTCACCTCTACCCGGAATACAGTTCCCCGCACCGCCATCGTCGCATTCGGTGTATTCACCTCGTACGAAGATTCTGTACTAAGCTTATTCTGGATTTCATTCGTGATTGCTCCCTTCGTAAGTTCGATGGCTGTCTTACTGTTTTCATCCGTTCCTTGTGCAATCAGCTTAAATTCCGTATTTTCTTCCACATATACGTACTTATCTTCATCCAGCTTGAGCGTCATGCTCCCGGCATCCACACGTACGGTATCGCCTGATTTCAGAAGCATGTTTGCATATGGTTCGAGATCATCCACGCCATCCCGCTGTACAAATGCGGCTCCTTCGACCTCATAAATCTTAATCACACGATAAGAATCCTTCTTCTTTGTAATCAGCAATATAATTGCAACAGCCGCTGCGATCACCAGGATTGCAACAGCAATTATAAGCCAACGTCTGCTTTTCTTTTTCTCCATCCTCTTCTCCCACATTCTACTTAAAATAAGTGAAAAAAACACAATTTAACTGATAAAATTTTAACAAAACACCAAATATATGTCAATTGCAACTCATCTTTATTTATATTTTTAATTGATTTTATGAATTAAAGTTCATTTTTCACGCGCTTTATTATGTTGTTTGACTTTTCTGATTGTATATGATAATTTTTGCTCATAGAATACGAAAAATATGGAGAATATATGAAGCAATTATCTAATTTTGATCCGGAATTTACAATTTTAATGCCCTGCTTAAATGAGCGTCGGACACTGCCTCTATGCATACGGGAAATCCAGACATTTCTTTCAGATGCAGATATATCTGCTGAAATCCTGGTTGCAGATAACGGAAGCACAGATGGCTCTCCGGCAATTGCCAGAAAAATGGGAGCCCGTGTTATTTCTGTTGCCAGACAAGGTTATGGGAACGCCCTGACAGGTGGGATCAACGCTGCGAGAGGCAGATACATTATTATGGGCGATTGTGATTACAGCTATGATTTTTCTGGTCTGCAGCCGTTTGTCGATGCCCTCCGGGAAGGATATGATTTCGTCATCGGCAATCGTTTTTCCGGAACAATGGAGATGCGTGCCATGCCTTTTTTGCATCGATATCTGGGGATTCCTGTGCTCTCTTATCTGGGCAGGAAACGATTTCATACATTTATTTACGATTTTCATTGTGGCCTACGCGGTTTTTCCACAAATGCTATTCGTAGTCTGCATCTGCAGTGTACCGGAATGGAATTTGCAACAGAAATGATTGCTGGTTTTGCAAATGGAAAGCACAAGATCAAAGAACTTCCTATCAACTTTCGCTGTGACAAAAGAAAAGGCGCCTCACACCTCAGAACATTTTCCGATGGTGTCCGACACCTTTACTTCATTGTCTGCAAAAAACCGTTAAAATAAATTTCCGCCAATTATTCTTATTGCTTTCCAAACGTATAGGAACCATCTTTTTTCACATAGAATTCTGTTCCTCCGCTATAAGATGTGCTGTCTCCTGCTACTTTCCAGTTTCCGTTCCCAAGCTTATACCCATTTCCTGTTTCCAGATTAACCAGAACTCCCTCTGGAATTATCCCTGTTTTCATCCAGGCCGCCGCGACCGTTACAAGAATTGTCTTTTTATTTCCAGCTACATCAACTGCTGTAATCTCATATTTTTTCTTTCCATTATTGGAACCAAGCTGCAGAACAAATTCTGTTCCATCTAAATTCTGTAATACTCCATTTACATATACCTGACTCAAATAGTCATCCTGAATCACAAGCTTCTGTGAATCTCCGTAATACGTCTTCCCGTTCTCCAGACTCAGCTTTGGAGTCTGCTTTTTTATTTTGATTGTCTCTAACCGAAGTGCTCCTGTGCGCTCACCGGATGCATTTCTCAGATAAAAGACGGTTCCTGACTGGGAATTCTGAATCGTCAGAGATTCCACATAAGTACCATTTAACTCCGTAGATATCATATATCCTTTCGCCGGTTTTACCACTACATTTGAAGTATAATACCCATTTTCTCCTTTTGTTCCAACCAGAGTATATGGCGGTTCCGGTGTTTCCAGATATCTGATAGAAAAATCTGTCGTGGCAACAGCTTCCCCATACGCCTCTGTCTCTGCAAAGGTCGCCCGGACTGTATAGTTTCCGACTGCGGTTGGAACTGTCTGGCTATATGCAGTATCATCGGATGACGCTTCCTTATACTCAATCACAGCAGTCTTTTCTGTGTTGGTCGATGTTTCAGCTTTTGGATCTGGCTTTGTACCATAATTCACATCACCTTGTTCGACGCTTGCAACGCCTTCCCCTTTCACTATAACCTTTGTCGCTGCACTGACCTTCTTCTCATCTGTTTCTTTATAACGAAAATACCAGGTGCCAGGCTCCATAGCTAACGTTCCACTATCCGTAATTCCTGTTACCTGCGTCCATGTTTCAGATGTTTCGCTTACAGCATATTCCATATCTTCTGTTACACCGGTTACCTTCTTCACCCCACCGTCAAGCCCAGCAGGAGCATCCTGTGTTCCCCGTGCATTTGCTGCAGGCAGTGAAATCTGAATATTCTTTTTTTCATCCGCAAAAGTATATGCAAGTTTTATTTCCTTCGCATTTACCCGTGTTATATCCAGTGTTCCGCTTCCACCAGTCACCGTCGCCTGATAATCTTCCGGAAAATAATAATCATCCTTTGCCAGATATACTGCCACAGCCTGCTCACCATACATATATGTTTCTGATGTAAATGGAGTCTCTACCGTCATGGTAGCTGCAGCTGCATCATCCATCACAGCACTCACAGTATTACCTGCAAGATCCGTGATTTTCTGTTCTGTTGCAGACGAAATACTGTACACATGATCCTTATAATTTACCTGTACAGTATAACCATCCTTTACAGTTAAAGCTGTATCCTTTGTAACCCCCAGTTTTTCTCCTGTATAGCCTTTTTCCAGCTGTAATGCCCCTGATACCGTAAGCATACCGCTGCCCGATACATTTACGGTGCCCTTTAGCTGACTTATCTCATGGCTTCCGGATACGACAAGATCTGCACCATTCGTTCCTTCGGCAATCAGGGATGTAATCGTTCCTCCTGCATAGTTAATGACCGGATTCATCCCCGAATAATTTGTTACATTCAAAGAAGAAATCGTTCCTGCATTCATGTTGACTGTCGCAGTGCTGCCAGAATATCCAGGATTTTGAACATTCAGGGTATCTATCGTTCCACTATTTGTCAAAGTGTATGTCGAACTATATGTCGCGGATGTAATATGTCCGGCATTCGTAATACCGACTGAACTTTGAAGATCCTGAATGCTGGCTCCCGCCTGATTATCAACTTCTATGTTTCTTTCAATTTTACTGATGGATCCCTGATTGACAATTTTTCCACCAGATCCATACACCGTTCCGGTGATATTTCCGGTAGATGAAACAGTCAGCGTGCAATCAGTCACAGCATAGTCACGATTGTCTTCCGTTGAAATCGTCGTATCCCCCGTAACATTAATTGTTTCTGCAACTACACGCACGGCATCCACGCCAAACAATTCTACAATCATCACAACCACTAATATAATCGCTTTTAACGCCCGAATTCGTTTCTCCATAGATTGTACCTCTCCCGCATACAACAAACTCTAGTTTCTTATGGTAAACTTTACCATAATCATCAAATGTATGTCAAACAAATTCAAGGTTAAGTTGATGCATTTCATCTTGGCATTGTATTAAACTCATTTTTTTGTTCTTTAATAGACTTTTGAATTGAAATAATACGCAATTTTTCTTACCGTCAGGCGTTGCTGGAACCGCCTTTCTAATCATTTATATCTCTCATCACAATCTGCGCGTCGTACTGCTTCATGGTTGGATCTAAAATCTCTTTTATTGAATTATTATGGGAGACGCCATACACATTATCATTGATATATTCCCCATAGCTTTCCGTGTAATCATATACCTTGAATGTCACATCAAATGTCAAGCTGTTCTGCAACGCCCGCGTCATTCATCATCCACACATACAGCTCTGTATTTGCCCATGTAAGCGAATCCCTTCCCGTGCTCCCAATAAGGCGATCGGGATTGTTCATGCATATCGTCATTTCATCGTCAGCATCCAGATACCATGTCGTCTCCGTCTCCCGGTCATCATCCATCCATTCTCCATTTGCGCTTAAGAAACGGAACTCATAAAAAATCTGCTTATGTAGATTATTTTTCACTGTGTAGCGTACAATATTGCTCTCCGTGTTCCAGAGATCTTCTTTGATTGGATATTCGACTTCTTCCTGATCCGGAATATTTTCCATATGTATGTTTCCTTTCTCGCCTATAAGTTTTGTATAGCCCTTCATCTTATTGACGATTTAAGTGGTGATTTGGTTGGTTTTTCCTCAAAATCTTCTCATAGATTTCCTCAACGCCCGGATATCCCGCATCCTGTATTTCTTCCTTCGCCTGTGCAAGTGCACGTTCAAAAGAGTTCTGCATTTGTTCAAACCTCCGCATTGCGATTCTCTCTCCGAGTCCAATATGCCTTGCCTCTGCGCGAAATGATTCTTTTGTAATCTTGCGAATATCCAGTTCTCCATCAATTGCCATTGCCATTTGTTCTGTACTCTCTTCGTAAATCATCGTTGAGACAATGTCATATGCCGGAGCAAGCCGGATTGTCCTTCGATCCTTACCATACAGTAATCCAATATTCTTAATATGATTGTCCGTGTTCCCGATTAAATAATTAAAGATACATATATCCCATAATTTCAATTGATCTTCCACCGGATTGTCTGAATACTGCCTTAATAATGTAAACACACGCTTTAAATACGAGTCCCCTATCTTCTCATATTTCTGAGAAGCCGGAACACCGAGTGCCTGTGCAAAATCTTCCTGTTGCAACCGGAACGGAACTTTTTTACCATCTATCACCCGGCTATCTTCCTGCATCAGCCGGTCAAAACGTTTTGTCGCAAACAATATATGCTCTCCTGTTCCAACTGATATAATGAAACTTTCCGGTACATCTATTCCCAATATCTTTGCTGTACGCAGACATAGTTGTTCATTTGCAACGATTCCGCTCAGCCGAACATGGCTTTGCTTTACAATATGTGTACTTGGTGCCGTCCCAAACGGCATATACCATCCATCTTTATTATCATAATATAAACCTGTTTTTCCGGACGCACCAGTCAATGATAAATGTGCCTTTGCCAGAAACTGGGCTGATTTTGAAGCCCCTTCTTTGGCAAATTCCAGCAATTCTTCCCTTGATATTTTTTTATACGACGGACTACATCCACCTGCACCCGGCTCACAAATCCGAACAGCACCCAGACACTCATTTCCAAGTCCCGCAAGCACAGACAAATAATCTTCCTCTGCAACATGCATCCATCCTGCCACACACCTTCTCGTATATCCTTCTGGCAGTAACCCTTCAAAATAGCATCGTGTCTCAAAGGGCGAAAAAGCATCTTCCTGAAAGGGCAAACTAATTGAAACCGGTTGATGACTTTGATTTTCCAGATAAGACTTCTCATATATAAATCTTGCATCTTCCCAAGTTTCACCCTGTATCTGTCCAGCCAGCACAAAATCCCCATCTTCTTCTATGTATACCTCTAATTTCCGCAACTCATGCTCTCCTTTCCACCGACAGATCCAATCCCAATATCATCAGAAGCTGTAATGTCTTTCCTATCTCCGCCGTCGCTTTCCCACGTTCAACATCTGAAATAAAGCTGACACTGAACCCCGTAAATTCTGCAAGAAACGCCTGTGTATAATGCAGTTCTTTTCTTCGCGTACGAATCGCTTCGCCTAATTCTTCTACACTTCTTATCTTCATATTTATCATTCCTCTTTGCCGTACGGCATAATTTTAAAATTCTTTTATAAAAATAAGCCGTTCGACTTAATTTTACTGTTATTAGTATAATATAAGCCGTACGGCTATGTCAATTCACATTTTATTAAAATGGTCTTTTCGGATTCGCTCCATGCTCTCCGATCAGCTTCTCCATCCAGACCATATCATACCAGCGTCCAAACTTATACCCGCACTGATAGAACTGTCCGACCATGCGATAGCCAAGATGCGCATGGAATTCCACGCTATTGTTCGTCAGGTATTCGTCCTCCTTCGGCGCATAGGCGATACAGGCGTTCATATTCAAAAATCCCTGTTCTTTCAACGCTTTTTCCAGTGCCGCATGCAGCTTTCCACCGATTCCCATATGCTTGCAGCTTTCATCTACATAGATGGATGTCTCAACCGCCCATGCATACGCTTCTCTGGCATGAAACTGCCCGGCATACGCATACCCAAGCACCTTTCCATCCTGCTTGGCAACAAGATATGGATACTTTGTTTTCGTCTGCCGAATCCGATCGGTAAATTCCTCCAGCGTCGGTACTTCATATTCAAATGTAATGGCTGTATATTCCACATATGGCGTATAGATGGCAAGCAGCCCGGCTGCATCTGCCTCTTTTGCTTCGCGTATTTCAATCATTGTTTTTCCTCCTTGTGACTGAAGCTACATTCCCGATCATTCAAGTATATAAAATAAAAGAAAAATTGACAAGACTTCCCCTCTTCATTATAATAATGATATTATTACACTTGTAGGATTTAGGAGCTTTAGCATGAAAAAAATGCCACAGATTACAGAAGCAGAATACGAAGTTATGAAAATAATATGGCATAATTATCCAATCAGCACAAATGAGATTACAGAACAACTATTACAGACAACCAACTGGAATCCACGTACAATCCAGACCTTAATTAAACGACTGACAGCAAAAAATATTATTACTTATGAGAAGCAGGGACGTGTCTTTGTTTATACTCCACTGTTAAAGGAAGAGGACTATGTCAGTCAGCAAAGCAAGTCTTTCCTGGACAAATTTTTCAACGGGAACCTTACCTCTATGGTCTCAACCTTTTTGGATCATCGAAATTTATCAAAGGCAGAAATCGATGAACTGAAATCACTACTGGAACAAGAAAACAAGGAGTAATCTCTATGGATAATTTTTTTATTCACTTCGTATTATGCAATATAACAATCGGTCTTTTCGTTCTTATACTTTTATGTATGAAGAGAATATTTAAACATTGTCTCACTCCCCGCATGCAGTTTAATCTTTGGATTCCATTTACGATTTCACTATTTGTTCCGTTTCTACCAGTTTCATTTTCTACATTATCAACGAAAATGCGGGATCTGTTCCACCCTCTTGCACATTTTAGCCACGCAGTCCATACCACAAATACTTCGGAATATACATCCTCATCCACAAATCAAATCTATGATTACGCAATCTCCATGCGTACACAATTTCCAGCCTATATTTCTACCATTTTTTGTGTGATCTGGGGAATCGGCATGTTCGTTATGCTATTTTCTTTTGTGCGTTCCCTTGTATTACTGCACCATATGCGCCGCACAGCAAACCTTATGCAGGACAAACGCATACACGACATCTATATGACATGTCTTTCCGAATTACAGCTTCGCAAATCCATCCCACTGTATTCTTCATCCATAATCGACACACCTGTCTCCACAGGAATTCTACGTCCTGCCATCTTTCTGCCATTACACCGCATCTCCAACTTTGAAGAACAAGAAATCCGATATATATTATTGCACGAGCTTATGCACTGTTATTATAAAGATGCCATTTTCAATTACTGTATGAATATCATACGAATCTTATATTGGTTTCATCCACTCATTTGGCTTATCACAAAGGAATTTTATACAGAGCGTGAACTTGCTTGTGACACCTCCGTCTTACGGTTACTTGGTGCGAACGAACAGATTTCATATGGCGTAACCCTGCTCCATTTTGTTGATAAGCAAACTAACACGCCCCTTTCCCTGCTAAATAATTTGAGTGAAAATGCCAAGCAGATGAAACGTCGGATTTTGAACATCAAACAGCACCAGCCTCTGACTATTCAGAAGAAACTGCACAGCATTTTATCCTTTCTGCTGTCACTTCTTGTAATCCTGTGTGGTACTCCCTGGCTGTCCGTTCATGCTTCTGACTCACTCCATTACCAGTGGGATACAAAATCGGTCTCCATAACTTCACTTGATTTATCTGATCAGTATCAGTCGTACTCTGGAAGTTTTGTTTTGTATGATATTGCCGGAGACACATGGAGCATATACAATCTGGATCAGGCAGTCACGCGTATTGCTCCAAATTCCACCTATAAACCGTACTGTGCCCTGTTCGGTCTTGATCAGCAAATCATCACGATTGATAATTCCAAATTAGAGTGGAATCATGAGTCATATCCTTTTTCCAACTGGGAAGCGGATCAAACACTCTCCTCCGCAATGAAATATTCTGTCAACTGGTACTTCGACACAATCCTGTCCAGTCTCAGTACAGAAATGCAAAGCAATTATCTGCGCCTGTTACAATATGGAAACCAGTCACCCAAAGATACATCCAGTATATTTGGAATGGAAACTTCTCTGAAGATTTCTCCAGTCGAGCAGGTGCTCCTGCTGACCAGACTATATAAAAACGAACTTCCTTTTTCCACCGACCAGATGAATGCCGTCAAGAACTCCCTTTACATAACCTCATCTACACATGGAAAACTATATGGAAAAACCGGAACCGGACGGATAGATGAGAAAGATACGAACGGATGGTTTATCGGATATGTGATTTCGGATACAAACACTTACATCTTTGCAACCAATATACAGGCTTCTGACTACGCGAACGGTAAAACCGCATCTACACTCACATTGGCGATTCTGTCGATGCTTCATCTCTGGGACGAATCGTAGGAAGCTCCAGCTCCTTTTCCTCTACGTGATTGGATAAGATTCGAAATGTTCCATCCGAAAAAGTCTGTACAACCAGCTTATTCACAAATGCACAATCAGAATTTTTATCTGGCCAGACACCATCTACATACAGGCTTAAAGTTCCATCTGCATTATATTGATAATCAACCACTTCTCCAAAAGGTGAATATGGATAATTGTACACAATATCCTGATAATACACATCTTTTTCCGCATCATAGGTATATGCATTTCGGAGCTGTTCTATGGTAACCGGAAGATATGTTGTCATAATCCGTTCAAACAGGTCGCCCGGAATGCAATCTGTAGATTCTCTATATGGCTCGCCATATGCAATATGATATAAATCCTCAAAAATTCCATCCATCAGAATATCACTTGCCGTCTCTGTGTTCCAATCTATCAAAAGCAAATTGTATTTTTGATAATCCAAACCGGATACATATTTCTCCGTCAATGCCTTACACGTATCGGAAAGTGGTTTTACACGCCAATAATTACACAGACTCGCATGTACGGGAATATATTTGTAAGCATAGATAAAATATCCCTTCTCTGTATAATTGATAAATTTGACATCATATGCATTTCTTCCGATCATCGACGGTCTCTTGTTTTCATCTGGTCGAATACCAACATAATACGTTTGTAATTGCCCATTACGATGTACAAATGTAATTCCTGTCAGCAGCCCATCCTCCAACACACTATATACAGTTACATCTGCATCTACGCCCTCCTGAACCGACTCATAAAATGCGACCAGCAAATCACCATTTCTCATATCTTCGCCATCAGTTACCGCCACGACTCCAGAGTTTGCCAGTCTGCTTACCACCTCACTTCTCTGTTCGTCCGTAAAATTCTTTATATTCGATGTATAAAATAATCCATCTTCAAGTTCTACGTGTTCATACACATCCCAGATGCTTTCTGCATGCTCCATGATTGATGCATCTATCTGCTCTTTTTCCTCATTCGTCAGCAATTCTGTTTCTGGCTTTGGAAATATATTGTTTTCATCCGAAATCCCATACCGTTCCTGCCATTCCTCATCCGTATAACGATCACTATGCCACCAATGTTCTCCCTCGGAATTATTTATTATGCGATTTTGCAAATAATGAATTGTACCATTTTCATTTTTTACTGTTACCATATGTGCAAATAACCGGGAAGTATTTTTCAAAGGAAAAACCGCATTTACTGTAAGTGTCATTGAACCATCTGCATTTTGCACACAACCGACAACCTCGGAATACGGAATTTCCGCATAATCTATCTCATCCATACTCCGTGGTCGGAAAAGATATGTTTGTGTGTCCGAATTATACCGAAGCAGTTTGCGCAATGTTTCAACTTCAATCGGAAAATGTTTCCTTATTACATTTTCGAATTCATCCTGTGGAATCTGATATTCCATTCCAACCGACAAATCCTCGCTCCTTTTGTATGGACATTCTTTCTGATAACATTCCTGATAAAATTTGACAAAGATATCATAGAAATCCAGCTGTCCCCAATGTTCAGCGTCCCAATCTACAAGAAATACATTATTCAAACTATACGAAATAGGTTCTATATAAGCTTCATTCATTGCCTTATACGCCGCATCTAATACTTCCACACGAAACGCAATATGTTCCTCTTCCGGTGCTGCAAGCAACGCCGACATCTGATTCGAAACCCAATACCCTTCTATAAATAAATATCCCTCCTGCGTATAACAAAACTCCGTTGCATCATACTCCTGCAAATCTGAAATCTCCATTTGCTGATTATGATATTGTATACACTGTTGCTCAATAGTCACTTTTTCCCCACGTGACAAAAGACGATATACCCAAAACTTCTGATCCACTGCAATACGAAATATAATACAGTCTGCATCCTTTGTCTGTTTTTTACTCTGAATAAACGCCTGCAATTGTTCTACACATGCCATATCGACTTTATTTTCCACATCAATAGCAACATATCCAAGTGAGCCAATCCCCTGCACAATCTGTGTTTGTTTTTGAACATCCGTTATATCATTGCCGGCATCATCATAAATGGATTGATAGACACGCAAGCACTGATCCAGAGTCCCTTCATCTAAAATACCAGTCTGCTCCTCTTCGCTTTCAATTCTGATATTTCCCTTTCCGTTGTTGTGCAAACACCCTGTCAAAAGGAATATCATACTTATCACCATAGCTATCAAGTGTTGTTTTTTCATCTGTTTTCCTCCTAATACTACATTTGTAATATTTATATATTACAGCCGTAGTATTAGTTTGTCAAATCAAACAACATCCCCGATTAACGCAATCCCACGGATATGAATTCCACCCATATTTTAACGTCGCATCAAACTGTTTCGGATAATCGAACACCATATCCTTGCCTATCGTTATAAAATACCGCGGCAATTTATTCCCATGATACCCATCATTTGAATTCATCTCATACAAAGCGCAATGAATCTGAAATTCCGCTTTTTCATCCATCAGATTATAAAGTCTGCTCTGCAATTTGCTCCATCGTTTTCCCATTGTACTCCTCCTTGGGGACGCTTCTTTTTATGTACACTACGATAGTCATATGATCTTGTCAACAAAAAAGACTTCCCACTTTTGGGGAAGCCCTTTCTGCATCTATATCTGTAACTACTTACACTGACATCATAAATGTATCTCTTATTCTCCGGACGTATCAATCTCCCCGGTGGCATTGCTGATTGTAGTTTCTACATCTACAACCTCCGGTCCATCTGCAAATGCTTCCGTATTATTTGCTTCTTCGGTTGTGCTTACCTGCTCCTTTTCTTCTTCATCCTCCCACAGCGATTTGTGTTCTTTGCGTTTTCGCATCTCCAGCATCGCCGCTGCATTTTTTGCCATCATATAAAGCTTCGGATCAAATTCCATCAGCTTTTTCTCATCCTTCGCCGGGACCTTATCCCCATGCATAATGCGCCTTGCAACAAGCATGATTTTGTTCATCTCTTTCGCCTGATCTGCCATAGTGTCCGACTGCTGTTTGCTTGCTATCTTGTCTGAGATCATGCGCCACTGTTCCATCAGCTTATCCATATATTCCTGATATTCCTGTCTTTTCTCATCGACAGCGTTGTATTGCAGCTCCAGAATCGCCGACTCATCCTTGTAGACTTCCGCGCCATTCTCGGTCGTCTTTATCTTCTCTTCGAGTTTCTGTTTCTGCGCATACAATTCCTTCTGCTTCGAGTAGTAGGTTTTGATCTGTACGTTGTACCGTACTCTCGCATCTTCAATCTTCATACCGGTCACCTCCGCTTTGATACGCTATCCACGGAAATCGAATTTCTGTCCAACGTTCTTTTCGCTTTCTGTGAGTACATTTCGCTCGGAGTTATCATATGCATAAGAAGAAACTTTGTTGATCAGTTCTTCCATTGAACCGGCTGTGATCTGCACGTATTCCTTCTCATCTGCAATCGTTGTTTCCTCATTTTTGGATTCTTCCGCGCGCTTCTCATCGGCCTTCTTTTCTGCTGCTTTTTTCTCAGCAAGCTTCTGATCTTTCGCCTTTTCCGCTTTCTTCTGTGCAGCCTTCTTCTCTGCTGCTTTCTTTTCCGCCTTCTTTTTCGCCGCCTTTTCCACAGTTGCAAAGAAGGTTGCCTTTCCATTTGCATCAACAGACATACCGAAGTTATTTACACTGGCACCGCTGCTTGTCAGACTGTTTTTTGCCTCCTGCAGCTTTGCCTGTGACATCGCAATAATTCCTTCATATTTTCTCCGGAAAGACTCATCCGTTGCCATCTTCTCAATTTTCTCATCGTCGATCAGAACAACCTGCTTGCTCGCATTTCCATATGCCGCCGCATTTGCCTGCACCTGTGATTTCATGTCCTTGCTTACAAGTATAAAATCCATATTTCCAAACTTGGCTTTCAGTTTGTTGTAATAGTCCTTCGCTTTGTCAGACAGCTCCACATCTCCAATCACCGTCCCATATCCGTTCTTCGTTGTAGGGACGAGAGAACTCGTCATATCGGCTGGGTTGAAGGTCGTTGTCTTCACGCTGTCTGTCTCTGTTTTCTGTACATCTGTTTTCTCCGCATTCTTCCGGTCTGTCTTCGTGTTATTCGTGCGGGTGTTGTTCCACGTGCTGTTCGTCTGCTGATATGCAGATACTCCATATAAATTTGCCATTTGTTTCTCTCCCTTCATGTAATATGTAATGCCCCCTCATATCCGTTCGGCGGCTGGTCGTCGGAACCGATCCTAAATATGAACTTCGTTCATATCGGTTCCTCCTCATACCTGTGCTGTAAAGCTTCCTCTGCCACTGTGATTGCGTCGCAGAAATCGTTTGATTTCCTCTGTTATCTCTGTAAATGTCTGTGCAGCTTCCTGCTGCCTGCGTGCCATGCTTGCATCACCGGCTTTCTTCTGCAATTCCGGCGGTTTTATTTTTTCATGTGATTCTACATTTGCAATTTCTACCGTTTTGTATACATCAGACATTTCCGATTTTACATCAGATTGCGGTTCATCCACTTCCTCAGCCTCTGCATCTGCCTTATTTTTATTGTCGACTTTTGAATCTTCTGTCGTTTCTGCCTGCTCTGTATCCTTTTGATGCTCCATTTTCTCTGCAGATTCCTCTGCCGCCTCCCTGCGCAGCTCTTGTTCCTCCGGAAGCTCCTCATATGCCCGGCTCTTCTCAAACGCCTGATGTGCATCACGGATCATACACACTTCATTATTCAGCCGCTGCATAAGCACTACCTTCTTGTCCTTTGGAATGTATGGATTGCTTGCGATTTCCTTCGCCTGTGCCGCAAAGCTTCCCATGCGATTCAATTTGAGCCGCTGTACATCTTCCTTTGTCCGGCAATTTTTCAGTGCGTTTTCATACGCTTTCTTCTCCGTCTGTGCTTTCTCATATTCTGCAAGTGCTTCCGGATCATGTTCTTTCAGATATGCGATTTCCTCTTCCGTCAGCGTTCCGCCGGTTTTCAACTTCGTATACAGCTCACTGGTCGCAGAACGCTCCCTCTCCGTCTGCGCCTGTCGTTCCAGACTGTCCAACAGGATCTCATCCTGCGTCATACCCTCTGTATCCTTCTTACTGTTGATATCCTGTTTCTTTTTCTGCCATTTCAGATCCAGCATTTGCAGACTGACCTGACTCTGAATCGTTCCTGTATACATCGTCTCACCTCCCAATTTATACTGTTTCACCTGCGTTTCCATAATACAGGCTCCGATCTTTTTATCACAACTATAAATTACGCATTTTCACATAGGAAATAAGCCCACTACAAGGGTAAAGAAATAATACAGAAATAGGTATAGTAATCCCCTATACCTCTGAAAACCTTATTACTTCATCCTTGAAGTTTTTGAGCTCAATTCCTTTTGAGCTTTTATATGTATGTTATCGGCTGGGGTAGGGGATTTGTTAACCTTTTAATTCAAGTAATATAAATAAAAGCCAAGGATATATAAATATATCTCTTCTAATCTAAACAGACGTACACGCCATAGGTTCCACTTCAATCCCCAACGGATCACATACTTTTCTAAGACTTTCTGCATCACGTTCATTTCCGAAAATGAGCATTTTCTTCAGATTAGGAAACTGCTCCATCTCCGATTTTGTTACTTTTCTGAAATCAAATCTTTCGTCTCTTCCGTCCCACTCTGGTGCAATCTGCATATAGATTTCATCGGAACCATCCATATTAATTTCTTTGACCAGCCCTGCAAGACTTGCCGGAATCGGTAATTCCTTAAAGAAGCTTACCGCGGCGCGTACATTTTTATCTGTTTCAAGATTCCAATGTGCTTTTTTGAAAATCATATAATCGTATATATCAAAATATGGCTTCAAGACTTCCTGATTGTACATGAGTTCCTGTATTACGGCGAGCTTAAAATTAAATGTATCGAATATCAGACAAGTTTCATCAGGAACAGTGATATTATAGTTCTCATCACTCTTTGGACGTTCCGGTCTGAATCCGATATATACATCTAATAGAATTTGATCCCCATCATAGACTGGAATATCTTTTCTCTTTCGTTCATCTTCTACTTTCAGGACAATATCCATATGAATCTGCCGAACCATATTCCCCTGCTCATCCTTAATTTCTGAATTATAGCCGTAGCCTAGAATATATGGATATAATCTGTCGCGTGACATATTTTGATTTAAGACTTTTAGTCCACCAATATAACATTTTTCTGTCTTTGATTCTGCGAATACGTTTTCCCCTGTAACATACAGCGTCATAGATGTGATATTATGGGCATCATCTATATAGGCCTTCTGTTTTTTCAAGTTCCGAAGATATGCAGTTGCCCCCTCAAACGATATTCCCAGTTCATCATAGAAATATTCAAAATGATTATCACTTTGAACATTTATCCGAGCCTCACCGAATAATGCACGTATATCTTCATAGGAAAGTGGAAATGTCAGCAAATTGCCATTCAATACTACACCATTATCCAAAACCTCTACCTGATTCATTACTTATTGCACCCCCTCTTTCAATGTTAAATAGGAATTTACGAATATATTGTACCATAACAACTATAATCTTCAATCAATAATCAGAATCAATGGCATATTGCACAAAAAGAGGAAACATCACACATGCTTCCTCTTTCCTTGCTCTTACTTATATTATTATCTGAGATATTTTGCTTAAATCCATATCGATGAATAACCTCTCTTACCGGAGTAATCCACTTTCCTTTAGCAAAATCTCCAGGTCGGTTCCTTCCACAGCTTTTATTACTTTCTTTAAGACAATCTTTTCTTTGAGAGAAAGCGGAAGTTCATCAATCGGCTTTTTATCAACTGCATAATATGCGGCCCGCAGCAATTCCCGCACATCGTACTTAGAACCCCACACTTCCGGAACACCACGATCTACGTTCATAAGTGTGTAAACTGCTTCCATACCCGTACGGATGGAGTATTCTGTTGTGAAAATAGTATCTCTCGGTGTCTCTGCAAACTGTCCCAGGAATGCAAAATTAACAGCGCCTTCCGGAACAACAAGCGGACGATCGCTTTCTTTTCTTGGCTGGAAGAACGCATTGATGTATGGCATGAAGCAGGTTGTTGTATTGCAGCGATTTTTTGCCCAATCGTCAATCTGATCTGTCGGCACGCCAATGTGATACAGCCACTCCCGGCAAACTTCTTCACCTGTACAATCCCGCATTGCCTTCTTCACATAATTTCCTTCTTTATTCGTTGTAAGTGCATATACCCAGATCAAAACCGTATTTTTATCCTGCGCTTTAAACTGCGGCTGGCGATTGATTGTCCACGAAAGATACCAGTTATCGGTACTATCCTTCACTGTCACAATTCCTCCGGTTGTTACCTTTCCTTCTCTCGGATCCCGCTTGCAAATGCTGATAATCTTCTGGATAATCTCTTCATCCGAGGTTTCTACAGTTGCGCTCATCCAGTTTGTTGCTTCAAAATTGTCGCAAAATTTATCCGGATTACCATACTCACCATTCTTTGCCTGTGCAGCAATATTCTTCCACAAATCCCAAGATTCGCCTGCACCATTTTTAATCCGGCTCAAATCCGGCGCTGTATTCTGATCTCCATAGCAGGAAGTATCTGTACAGCATCCATTTGTTATAAAGACCAGATCATCCTCGATCAAATCAATTGTACCCGGTTTTCCATCCTTCTCATATACGATCTGTGTAGCAGATTTTTTACCATTATCATCTTTGATGACAACATTTTTGACATCCATGCCATACTCGACTGACACACCGTGACTTTCGAGATATTTTACAAGCGGAAGAATCATGCTCTCGTATTGATTGTATTTCGTAAAGCGGAGTGCGGAAAAATCCGGAAGTCCATCAATATGATGGCAGTATCTGCACAAATACCGTTTCATTTCCAATGCAGATGACCATCTCTGGAATGCAAACATGGTCTGCCAATACAGCCAGAAATTCGTGTCCCAGAAAGAATCCGGCAATATCTCACTGATTTTCTTATCCTCCAAATCTTTTTCCGGTGTCATAAACAACTTTGACAATGCCAGGGCTGAATCCTTATCAAGTGTAAATTTCTTATCTGTATGTGCATCCTGCCCGCATTTCTCAGAAGCCCTGCAAAGGGAGTAATTCGGATCATGCTTGTTTAACCAATAATACTCATCCAGAACAGAGACGCCCGGTGTCTCTATCGAAGGAACATCCCGGAACATATCCCACATACATTCAAAATGGTTGTCCATTTCTCTTCCGCCACGCATGTAGAAGCCTTTTCGGACATCCTTTCTTCCATCGCAGCTGCCTCCGGCAAGATCCAGCTTCTCAAGGAGATGAATACGCTCTCCTTTTACCTGCCCATCTCTCACCAGATAAAAAGCGGCAGAAAGTCCCGCTAATCCTGTTCCAATGATATATGCTGATTTCCGGTCAGCGCCCTCCGGTTTTTCTGGTCTTGCAAATGCTTCATAAGTTCCTGCTGAATAATACATAATAAACACACTCCTTTTTTGTTTAAACTGTGACATTTTTCTTTGTTTTCATATACACAGTATATCCACAAAATCTTCTTCCTACTATGCACAAAAAAAGAGAACTGTCATAGAAAGCGACAATCCTCTTACATTGCATCCATATACGACAAACCAGCAGATTTGTCGTAATCAGCTCTTATTCAGTTTTGCATTATTCAGTGCATGTGCGAAAGATCCCTGAATCAATGCATTCAATCTTTCTATGATCTGTTTCGGATCCTCCTTCATCCCCTTGTCAATCCATTCTAACACCAGACCAACAAACCCATATTTGTAAAAATCCGCAATGAATGTTTTATCCTCTTCCCGCACGACCATACCTTCCGCTTTTTCTTCGAGTACATCATATATCAGCTGATATGTCACTTTATACAAATAGCGGTAAATATATCCTCGCGGAGCATTATGATAGATGTTAACAACAAAAGGTTCGTCCTTTTTCAGTAGATAGAATATTGCCAGAAATCCTTGCTGCCACGTATCATATGTTTTATTCTGTTTCAGTACATGATCTGCATCTGTTTCGCAAATCCATTCAATCAACTCATATATATCATGAAAATGATAATAAAAAGTCTGCCGGTTTATCCCACATTTTTCCGTAATGTCATTGATTGTTATTTTATCAATCGATTTCTCTAATAATAACTCCTTAAACGCAAATGCGATTGCAAACTTTGTCGTTGCCTTGCTCATGCTGCCTGACACCTCCTATCTGTTCCGCTGTGTTGACCGGAATTGGGTAATTGGGGGAGATTTCAACATCTTCCCCCAATTCTTTCCTTGTATATTTTACCGTCATTGGGTGATTTTTGCAAATTCAAATCATTGTCCCCATTCGTTTTTCTGTTTTTTTCTATTTAATTGGGGGATTTTTCCTATTTACAATTTTTTACCCAAAACTGCTCAATAGTAAAGCATATACAATCCGCCGTGCATGACAACCACGCTTCGCGTGTTTGTCTCGCGGGCTCACGCCCTATATCCAGAACTCACGTATATCTCTTGCGATTGCTTCGCAATCACAAGCGCATAGACATTCGTCGAATGTCTATGCAGATAAAAAATAAAAGCCAAGAGTATGCAAGCATACTCTCGGCTTTATTATTTTATCAAATATACACTCGACTCAAAGTCGTTGCAGTATTACTCGATAATTGTAGCAACACGTCCTGAACCTACAGTTCTACCACCCTCACGGATTTGGTTATACCATTTTCTTGGTTTATTGCAGTGTTTTATGTGTAATACATGCCCTATTTTGCGTGATATGGTATGACATTTTTGTGGTTGGCGGAGTTTTTGTTGCCAAAATGTTGCCAAGAACCTATATACTACATGTCTTTTCTATAGTCATATTATAACATGAATCCTGAAACACTAGTCGGTCTAACACTCTTAACTACATGCAATCTTTCCCAAATCAAATATAACGTCGCTCCTATTGCCTAACATCGTCGCACATACCTAAAATTCGCACTTTAGCTTTTTCTAATTCTTATTAGATTTTGATTCTAAATTAATATTCAACTTGTAATGGACAGAACTTCATTTCAATATTTATATACTTAAAATAACGGGAATCTAACATCATTTTGTCTTTTCAAAACATATCTACTTCACAAATTCGTTACGATCAAGCCTACTATAACTATCAAGCCCGTTTTCCAACCCAAGTATTACACCTAAAACCTATATTTTACAAAACTCATTTAATTACCAGACTGTGCTTTTTTAGCTAAACCAGTCGGAAGAATAAGCGGTTGTTGACCAAAAGAGGAAGTAATCTGTCCTATAAGTAATGAAATCCTGCTCATCAGTTGAGCTGTAACAAAGTCTCCATTTTCTCTAAATTCCTCTGCTAAATTAACATTCTGCCAATCATGTTCACCCTTTCGCTCATTAAACTTTAAATCCATTCCAAAAGAAACACTCAACGCAAATATTTTTTCTGGATCAAAAGCCAAAGAACGTGTAATAATTATACGTACCCCTTCTTTATTTACAGATACTTTCACATTATCTTGACATAATAAAGCAAACTCTTTTCCTAAACCTTCATTTAAATTTTCAATCCTTTTGTAACTGACAGTATCCAAAAAAATTTCTTGTTCAGGTCTAAAATAATCTTGCAAATTTTTAATCATTGTGTTTTCACCTCATCATAATAGGTATGTTTTACTGTTGTAAATGGAATAACATTATTGCTATAAACAGTCGTCTCATTTCCATAGTATGCATTGTCCATACGAATCGTTTCCGTTAAATTTCTAACACTCTCTGCCAACTCACGAGTTTGAGACTGATCATTGTCAACAAAAAGTGCAATCGCCTTCTCAACCTCAGAATTTAAAGATCTTCCATCTTTTAAAGCATATATCGCAAGCTTTTTGTGCAGGTCCGGAGAGATACGAACATTAAAAGTTCCCTTATATTCTTTTTCTGGCTCTTTGCCCACCTCTGCACAAAATTCAAGATAATCATCTACCGCTGAATGGAATTCCTTTTCGATTGTTACAACATCTTCCGCTTCAAAATCAACATAATCATTAATACCTTCAATTTTTCCTCTTAACGACATAGATTCAACATCAAATTCAATCTTTGTGTGATATCCTTTATATTCCATTAAATTTCCCATCATATTTCTCCCATCTCCTCCAAACGAATAGCTAAATCCTTTACTGCTCCAATACTCATCACATCTCCAGGATGAGGCTTATGTAATAAAATAATACGTTGATCACAAGCCCTATAGAACTTTACTCTTGAGCCAGATGTTTTTCCTTTATTAAATTCCTCAAACCCTAACTGGGATAATAAATACTTTGCTTCAGAATAGGTATAATCTTTTGGTCTTAAAAACAACCTTTCTTTAGCCTTATCAATTTTGCTCATAAAGAAAGTCCTTTCTTTGCAACCGTCTTCTAGTTGCATTTTATCATATCATATATTTTTGTCAATAAAAACGCCAAAATTCATTGTTCCAATATATTTCTTATGTATCTATCTCTCATAATATTATATATTCATTTAATTTTTTTATTCTATGCTTAAATATATTTCACACTGTAATCTACTTTCCTCATCACACTTCTAGCTTTATTCACTACAGTTTATATAACTCTCAACACACTTCACAATTTCTCCCGGAAGAGGAATTCTTCCTTCTTCAAACGAGTTAATAATTACACTAATCATCTTTCCATTTCCCATTTGTTCCTTTACAAAATTGTATTCTTTATCCGAAAAGTCAAAAGCCTTCTGTACAACATACGGAATATATGTATTCAAAAATTTTTGTTCTGTAAATCTGCTTGATAGATTTGACTGAGCCAGTATAGTAAAATACTGAAAAACAACATCGTTTCTAATAAATGGAATCATATGATGTACATCCATAGTCATTACAATTCCTATCGCCTGCATACAAAACTGCACTACGAGTAAATAAAACAACTGTGCTTCATTCATATTTTTCATAATAGGCATAATATAACCATTAGATTTTAAATAAGTAGTACACCTATCTCTTAATGACATCTTAACATCTTCCAGCCCATCAAATACTAACTGCTCTCTTATCTGTGGCAATAAATTATTTTCAATATCTTCATACGTCTTGTTATTTGCATAAAAATCCTTAACACCATTATATTCTGTCGAAAACATTGAAAGAATCATATTATCAGCCGCTTTTGATAATACTGAATGATACTCATCTCCGTCATTAATTGTAATATATTCTATTGGTAAAATATAAAAATCATCAGTATACTCTCTAAGCAAAAGCAATACATCTTGAATACATTCCTTCACATATCTATTTGTATACTCAAAATTAATTTCATCTTCTGCACCTTTATAGAACGTAGCCATTTTTAACAACGGTTCATTAATCAGTCTGATTTTCCCCACCAAAACATATTCATAATGTCCATTACCCACAATATCTAGACGAGCTGCTCCTGCAAGAAAAGCCACTTTATCATCTTCTGTAATATGAGATATAAAAAAGTCTATACTTTTTCGGTTTCGGTACCAAAACATTTTTACATCGCCTATTAATCTTTTATAATCTGCAATAGAAAAATTATCTAAATTTGCTTCATATCTCTCAAGCAAAACCCTATAATCATTCATAATTCGCTTTACAGGCTTTAACTCAACCATCAATGTTCCCCCTTTAAATTCAACTATATGGTATAAAAATCCGGGAGCTCAATATAAGCCGCAATGGCATCAAAAGTTTTCTTCATAACCATTTCGCAATCACCAAGTACGCTACGTAAATTCTGGTCCATATGATAATCTGGAACACAATGATATGTATGTGCTGGGTTATCACAAATTAACATGGATGATTCTCTAATCGCACCCCAAATGCCATGTGCAAAATTGGTGGCGTATTCATAATAAATTTCGTATAGTTCATCTTCTCCACACTTTTGAAATTTCGTTCTAACACCTGTTTTATCAAAATAACCAACACTCATATTGACAAAAGCTTCATCCATATCCTCATTCACTATTAATTCCATTATTTTTTCATCAATCTGTGAATCATCTGAAACAGTATATTTTTCCTCTCGTAACTTTGCCATTACTAATTTATATTTACCATTACCATATGCTTTAAACCTTTCATAAATATCTGACACTTCACCTTCCTGTTGCATCATATATTTTAAATTGATGTATGTCTCCAACATTGTTCTAAACAGTATTCTTCCTCCAATACCGTTTTGCATCTGTTTTTCCACAATTTCTTGATATATTTTATAAATATAACAAGTCATCCCCATAATTACGGCATATTTACTTTCCATCTTCTTATCTTCGTTGTTAGCAGAGAAATATTCAATTGTTTGCTTTGCAATTTTGTAAAAGTCCATTGTCGCTTCCTCATCCCATACTATTACCAAAGGATTACATTCCGAAATCTTTCCCAACACTTTCCATATTCTCTCAGAAAACTCTTTACTGCAATCTAAATTGCACAAACCTTGAAAGGTCGATCTGATAATAGGTCTATACGCTCTCATAACTTCATCTTTATGATTGTGTTTGTAATACTCAGATAACGCAGTAGGAAGTATATCTATTTCGCTAGAAATATGCAGTTTACCCTTCAGTACATAAAACCAATCAACTATAAAACATATATCGGTGCTCAACTCATCATGAAATCTATTAGTTTCCTTGGCGATATCTAAAAGTTCTGAAATATTATCATCAACACTCATAGAAAAATCAAAAAAGAAATCATAAAATGTTTCATTTATATCTGGCGTAATTACCACAGTTAAAGGTAACAATATATTTCTCTCTACATACCGTGTTACTATTGACCAATACTTTTTTTGTTGTTCCCCGGATAGTTCAAAAATTTTTGAAAGCTGTGGAATTGCCATGTCATCGCGCTTTAAATCTTCAATGATATGATATAAACTTTCAAGACCTTTTTTTCTTCCTTGTTTTTTGACAATCAATCCTATCCAGAGAAATTCTGGTAACCAACACTTGGCCCAACTGGAAATGGATAATGTTGCTCCTAATCCATTTGGATCCGTATAAGGCGTATAAAATGTATCACCTTGTTTTATGTGTTTTGATAATTCAATTTTATCCACTTCTTTATCCTTTCCTACTTTACAGTTTTAGAGCTTTCGTAGGTGTTCCAAATGAAATCTACAAACGTGATACTGCTTCCAACAGCCAATTTCGCATGTCTTACTTCAAGTCCCTGGAGCGAAGCACTCTTACCATGACCACTCCCAAAGGGATTTCTAATCTCAGCAAGCTTTGTTGGAATAGCTCTTAGACTTCCTAACACCGCCTTGATTGCATCGGCTCCTCTGTCTGTAGCCTGTACATTTGCTGGAAGCAGATTGAATACATCCATTGTTTTACCTGCCAGTTGCGGAACATCGTCATCTTTAGAATAAGTTACACCCTTTTCATCCAATATTGTTTTACAACAACTTTCAATTAACTCTTTTGCCATTCCTATGGCGTTAGTTGGATTTTCGGTCTGCATCTGTACCATTAAATCAATCTGCTTCGACAAATACTCACTAGAAAACTTTGATTATAATTTTACTCTTTTCCATTAGTCTCCCCCCTCTTGTTTAATTAGAATATTACATCCTCTATCTTCCATTCTTTTCCCTATAGCACAATTACATCTCCCTCTTTACATCCTAATGTCACTTCAGGAACATCTGCTGTATCAACAAAATCTGTATTTTAATCATCAGAATAATCAATATCATCTTTACAGATATATTTCCTTCCAAATTTAATATAGAAACATCACCTTGTATAATTGCTGTCTCTTATACACATCTGACGCTGCCG
>OWJI01000384.1_pt1 | contig 33802 bp, 27 predicted proteins | sample 1732541 | NCBI WGS metagenome assembly OWJI01 (sample SAMN05065727, study PRJEB22554) | human gut metagenome | biome: ENVO:2100002; feature: ENVO:00000062; material: ENVO:00002003 | host: Homo sapiens | place: USA
TTTTCCGCCGCCTGCTGTGCAAGCACCTCCTGCACAATTTTTGCGATGTTTGCTTTTGTTTCAGCATCTTCCGGTGTGTCAGACGGTTCTTCCACCGGCGCTTCCGTGCGCGGCTTCTCAAACCTGCCCTGCGGTCGGCTTGCCGTCAGGCGCAGCCAGAATGTACGAAGATTTGAAAAAAGCAATGTCAAGAGCATACCGCGCGGCTTCGGTGTCAGATGTACGATCTCATCCACGTCCGCTTCGCCAATCTCGCTGACCGCCACGGTCAGGCTGGGAGCCTTGACGTAATTGGCGGAGAAGAAACGGGAAACAGCGGCGCTTTCTGAGATCATGGCTTCGTTGCAGCTGACGCGCTGTGCCAGCACTCTCCGGCAGATGACCGTGCCGCATTCCAGTTCTGTCACATCCACGACATCTGCGGAAACTTCACCGGCGGTAATAAAACCTCGGCCGGAAATATGCTTTGCTTTCAGGCCGTTTGTGACGTGCAGATGCCCATGGACGATCACGTCGTCCGTGACGAGCGTTTCATAGTTGTACGTCGCACCGGCTGGGATATAGACTGTCTTCATGCTCAAAAATCCTTTCTTTTTACGCTGCTTTCTGTTCTTCCTTGAGCCGTACCGGGAGGACAATGGCGGAGCTGTTGCCCGCCACAAGCGAAATTGCGCCCAGCGGGCTGGTCAGCCGCATTGTCACCAGTTCCTGCTTTTCAAACTGCGTGAGCGCATCCAGCATGAATCTTGCGTCAAAGCCAAAGATGATGCTGCTTTCTGCGCTGATGGAAACCGCCGCTTTGTAGAGGCAGTCCTTCGCACGCAAGGTCAGCAAGCCATTCTCAAACCGGACATAAGGCTTGTCTGCCTTTCCGACGCAGGCCAGCAGATACTTGAGGGCCTGCACGAAGTCCTTCCGATGGAAGCAGAATTCCTCATTCCACTTTTGCGGAACAACGCTTTCATAGGTGATAGGCGTGACATTCAGGATACGTTTCGCAAGCAGGCGAACGTGTTCATTCTGGAACAGGACCCAGTTATCTGCCACGCTGATCTGTATATCCGCAGCGCCAAACACCTTGAGCTGTTCCAGCGCGGAAACACCGACAAGAAACGGCGTTTCAACATCCAGCCCACCGTCATCACAGCAGGCTGCGCGATGACCTTCCACCGCCCAGATATGCTTGTTCTGGAACAGAACACCCTGATATTCCGGTCTGGTATTGCGCGGATCAACGGCATACTTTACCTGCTTGACGCATTTGAGAATGTTTGCCGCGTTTGCCGTATAGCTTTGCTTGGCTTCAAACTCCGGCCATGTGGGGCATTCCTCAGCTTCATAAACTGGGAACTTGCCGCCCTTGTCTCCGCAGCGCATGGTTATGATCTGTGATTTCCTTTGGCCGGACAGCTCCAGTTTCAGCTGGCCCGTAAAATAACGGCACACCTTCTGGACACCAGCACTGTTCCAAAATACGAACGCAAAGTCGTCACCGCTTGCGGGGATTGTCACGGACAGCCATGTACCAAAGTCCGTTGCAGAGAGCGTACAGTGATCCGATGTAAACTCCACCTTGATTTCCTGCAGGACTTTGACCGGACTTTTTGCCGGAACATCCATCAGGGCTGTCATCGCTTTATAAAAGGCTGCTGCGTTTACGGAACTTCTCATGCTGCTTTCCTCCTTGTTTTTTGTAGGGTGGCACGCATATTGACAGAACCCGTTGCAAACGTGATCTGCCGCACGCGCGTTTCTCCGACGGTCAGGATGTTGTAGATCATGTCCACGACGGCGGTGGCCGCTGTGATGTTGGCGGCGATGCTCTGCGGCGCGGAAACAGACGCCTCGGCACAGCTCAGCTCCGTCGGGAATTTGTCTGTGTCCTGCAAAACCTCCGGGAACGCCGCTCCGACGGGGCGGTAGAACGTGCGCCCGCCGCTGCGGATGCCGCAGACGATCTGCCCGGTGTGCATCCCGTTGCCGCTGTCGATGTAGATAAGGTCATCCAGCTTGTAAAAGACTTCGTGGCAGAGTTTTCGGCTCTTGTTGTTGTCCACCGCGCCGATGAGGATCACCAGCTCTTTGACGGTTGGTGAATGCCAGTACGGCCCGGTCGGGAACGTCCGTGCCCGCAGCATGGAAAGAAGCCGCTCGCCGGACTCGATAAACTCCGGTACATACTCCGTTTCCATTCCGAACACGGAGGAATACCGCTCCGCCAGCACCCTTGCCTTGTTTTCGCCTAAATCCGCCGGTGTGAAATTCTGCCGTACAAGGTTCTTTTCTTCCACGATATCCCCGTCACAGATGATAAAGCGGACAGGCCGTTCCAGCGCGTACAGAAGCCGATACAGATGCGGCGCGATATGTCCGCCGGTGCCTCCGGCTCCCAGCATGACGATCTTCACGGGCCGGTTCTCTGAAAACTTCATCCCGCACCTCCTAACAGTCCTCCCAGAAACGAGCGCACGCCCGCGAAATGTGCGGACGGAGCTTCCGGAAGTTCTGGGAGTTGATGGACGACCTTGCCGCTCCATTCCGTGGGGAAGCTGCCATCCAGCCCTTCGAGCACCAGACTCGGTTCAATGGGGACGAAGCTGCCGCCGCAGGAAATGCGGGCGGAGATCTCCGGGAAAAAGCGCTCCAGGTGACCGATCACGAGATACAGCCGCGTGCCGCGCTCGTCCTGATTGTCGATGGCGGAAAAGACCGCCTTCATGCTGTTGTGGGAATGGATATCCGCGTAGTACAGATACCGCGTATCGTCCGGAAGGTCTTCATCCGTCAGCCGAACCGTGACACGGTCCTTGGTAACGCGCTGCTTCGGCACGAACGGGATGAATTTCTGATCTTCGCGATCCCAGTAGATACGGACAAGGGCTTCAAACTCCGCGCCCGATTCCATCTGACTTCTGAAAAAGCCGATGATGGCGCGCAGCAGCTCCTGCGGAATGCGAGGAAGAGCCGGTCGAAAGCCGGCTCTTACCTCTGAAAATTCCGTGATCTTGTGCTTGGGCGCGATAAACTCGCCGAGCTCGCTCCGGCGCATCTCATACGTCTGCCCGTCCCGCGAGGGGATGAGGCAGATGACCTTGTTGGACGCGCGCGCAGCCTCCAGCGTCGGGAATACGCCCTTGTAGTCTGCGATGCCCTTCTTCTGCATCCGGATCTGCGGCTTCACGACGCACTCCGGATCCTTGACCTTGCCTTTTTTCAGGCTGTCCAGGAACGCTTTGGACTTCTCGATCTCCGCTTTCATGGTCGCGATGGTGTCTGTCTTGGGCGCGGGAACGGTCTTCGTAACATCTCCGTACCGTACCTGCCATGTGACAGCCGACGCATCCTCCAATTCGGGGAAATCATCCGCTTTCTGGATGCGCAGGGCCTCGAAGGTCATATCTGAATCCGTGATCTGCTCTCTGGCGCCGCCGTACTGAAAAACGGGCGGCTTGTCAAAGAGCGACAGTTGTGTTTGGGGTCTTGGCGCAATGCTTTTGACCGGGGCTGCTTCTGGGATGGGGTCGCTTTCCGCGCTTGTGAACGCCGAAAAGAGTTCCAGAGGCTGTTTTTCTTCTGCCGGTACTTCCTGCGTCTTTGCAGGGAGAGTATGTTCCGGCTCGGGCTGTGATTCTGCAGTCTCCGTCTGAACCTGTTCCGGATCAAACTGGGGCTTGACTTCTTCTGCCAACGTTGGCGCGGGAGGAGGCGGCGCGGGTTCATCCGAACCGCTGCCGAAGATCTTATCTACGTCAAACTCCTCATCATCGCCCAGTAAGGCAAAGCCGTCAAATACGTTTTCTGTGCCTGTCATGCTGTGTCTCCTTTCATTTTTTGTGTCCGGACGCAAAAAGACCGCAACTGCCAAACGGCAATTACGGTCTTATGAGTCCATTATTTCATTCCATGTCTTGCGCGCGGAACCGGGGGCATACCTGTCCCCAAGTCTTCACCTCCGCCCTGAAATAGCTCCGCCCTTCATCTGCTCTGACCTGGAATACAGGGGTATTGTAGCAGAGATATTGATGTGCCGAAACTTGCAGATACAGCAAGAGAGCCAAAATGCACACATCAGCGCTCAAGATGATTGCTGCTTTTTGTTGTGTTTCTACCAAAAACAGAGTATAATAGATAAAAAACACAAAGGAGTGAGCAAACCTTGGGGATTGGAGAAATGGCGGCACATGTGGCCACTGACTTAGTCAAGAGCGAAAACATGCAAGACAAAGCAGCATCATTACTAGGTATGCTTTTTCCGTATGCAGGAATTGAAAAACGCGCTTTGGATATGTACATATCTGATGTTGAGAGATCAGACATGTCATCCGAGTCTAAATTGATTGCTATATTAGGTGCAAAAACAACTATAAAAAAGCTGAAGAATCAAAAGAGCATTGCCGACCAAGCAGTTTCTAATGCAAAAGAAGGCACAGTTTTTGATGCATCGTCAGGAGTTAACCGTGATTGGTTGGAACGATTTATGGATTCGGCGGGCTTTGTATCAGAAGAGCAAGTACAACAAGTGTGGGCGAAAATCCTTGCAAAGGAATTTGAAACGCCCGGATCGACGCCTCACAATATGGTCAGAATTCTCTCTGAGATTAACTCGAAGCACGCTGAAGCTTTCCAAAAAATATGCAGTATGAAACCTCTTTTAATTCTTACTGATGGTAATGGTATAGTCGAGGCAGTCCATAGCAATATTGTTGTTCCTTTTAAAGGTAACGAAGCAGACTTTCGTGCCCTTGGACTATCCTTTGATCTTCTAAATGAATTCGAGACATTGGGATTAATTAAATTTAATACTATTGGTGGCTTTGTCAACCTGAATGTTCCTGAAAAAGGAGTTATTATATACATTGATGGGACAACTCAGGAAGTTGAGTCACACGAAAAGGACAAACTACCCATAGGCAATGTTTTGCTCACAGAAGCGGGCGAGTGCCTTTCCAACATCATTCAATCGGTTCCTGTGCCAAATTATATTTCACTTGAAATGAAGTATATGAACAACAACCGAGTCGTGTTCAAAGAAAAACCAGAATTTATTATTAGTGAAAACAGCAATGGAGGGTTGAACCTTCATAGAATTCCAGAACCTGCTGCAGAATAATTTTACGCCTCGTCAATTGGACGATAAATACAGCCGCCCTGCATTTAATGCCTCGTCGATGCATTTCAAAACCCGGAAAGCGTTTATTTTTAAAGCTTTCAGGGGTTTGTTTAAGTTAAATTCTATATGGTGTTATATACTCGTATGGGAAAAAAGAGGTGCGGCCATGAAAGCTGCGCTGAAGGACGGAGCATAAAGAAAGAAGCAGACAAGCTGCGGCTTGTCTGCTCCGTGTGTGTTATAGATTGCAAATTTTTTCGCTTTGAGAAAAATGGCTAAAACAAATCGCTGTGCGTTCCTGTTCGGATCAACTGTAAGACCAGAATCTCTTGCCTGATCCGATAGACCAACAGCCAGTCGGGTTGAATATGACACTCACGCATCCCTTTATAATTACGGGAATTTGTCAGTGCATGATTTCGACACTCAGCTGGAAGCGGCTGTTCGGCGCACAGCATTGTAATGACAGTCTCCAATTTCTTGGGGGGCGCAGCCGCGTTTGACAGTCAGCTTAAAGTCGCGTTTGAACTGCCCTGAAAACTCCGGTTTAGGTATTCAGCGCCTCCATCAGATCGGATACTGTATCAAACGGGCCATACATTTTATCGTTTTCTGCGGCATCCATTGCGGCATAAGTGGTTTCGTTTGGTTCATCCAGATGCACATCAAACGGCAGACCGCGATACCGCAATGCCTGACGATAAAAGATCCCGGTCGCAGTGCTCAGATCCATTCCAAGCTCTGCAAAGAGAGCGGCGGCCTGTGCTGTCAATTCCGGTTCAATTTTCAGCGTTGTACCCTTCATAAAAACGCCTCCTTTCAGGCAGTCACATAATCAATTATACAGTACCTTTTTCTTTATTATAATAGTTTCAGGATAACTGTCAATCCTTTTTGCCAGTTTTACATACGCTGCGTAACCAGACCTCTTACAATCTCATCACCCGTCAGCTCGCTGGTCCGATAGATCTTCTGGCAAAACGGCGTCAGGCTGAAATCCATGCCGGGAGTGCCTGCGTCCAGCAGGATGCCGGTCACGGTGAATTTTCGGGCAGCCTGTTCTTTGCGGAGCGTTTCCAGATAGTCCTCCGGCAGCTCACACAGGCCGTCGGTCAGAAACACAATGTCTGCATTCTCAAAGCCAGCGTTCATAAGCTGGATTGCCTCATCCAAGGGACGTTTGAAATTCGTGCCGCCGCCTAAAAACGTCTCTGCGGCATTCAACTTATCTTGCATGGAATACTGGCCGGGCAGAAAAACGTCCACCTTGCACGAGGAAGAACCGGCAAAATGAATGAGTGCGAATTTGCGCCGGTTTTCTGCGGCAATATCCAGCAGCGTCAGCGCCACAGCCTTGCCCCACGCGGCAGCGTCGCCGCGCGTGGAGCCGGATTCATCAAGGCAGCAGATCATATCGCCCATACCCTTGCGCACAAGCTCGCGCCTGCGGTACTGCTTGAGCCGCCGCTGCTGATACTTCTTCACAAACAGCGGAACCGTCTGCGGCGAAGCAAGCATGGCAAACTCCGAACCGATAGCACGGGAAAGATCATTGCCCAGCTCCAGCGCGTAGGTTTCTCCGCGTCCATAGGCGTAGCCGTTGCGCTTGCCTTGCGCGAAGATCTCACGAAACCGGCCAAGGTGCTTTGAGATCTCCAACAGCGCAGGATTCTGCCGAACCTTTTGAAGGAGCTCGGTGTTCACCGCGTTTTTTTCCATGGTACCGGCATCATCACTCCACGCGCCGAGGATCGTCTGGACTTCCTTTGCCTTTTCCGCAGCCGCATCGACGGCGGCAGAAACGCTCTGACGAATGACGGCTTTGTTCTGTGCTGCAATAACATCCACCATTTTTGCAACGGCTTCGGCCTGCTGCGTTTTGCTCTCGGCTTGATTTGCCGCGTCGATCACCGCCTGCTCCAGCGTGGGATTCTGCACAGAGTCCCGCATTTGCTCCAAAAGCTCCGTGAGCTTCTGCTGCGCCTGATTCCGCGCGGCTTGCAGCTTTTCAAGCGTCTTCAGCGTACCGTCTTTGCTGCCGAGCTCCGGCAGCAGTTTATCCAGCTGCGCGCCGATTTTTGCCGTAAATTCAGACGCAGCCTCGTAAGCGGGCAGCTCCCGCCCCTCGCAGATCGATTTGATTGTAGGATAGTCCGTATCCTCGGTCACATGGTCGAGCAGTTTTGCGTTGAATTTCTGTGCCTCTGCTGTAAGTCTGCCCGCGTCGGTTCGCTTCGGAAACAGCGAATAGAACGACTGGAAAATGTCTCTGGACAGTGCGGGGAAGCTGTCCAGCTTAGATGCGGCCTCCTGCTGGATGGCTTCCATGCTCTCATCGTCTTTGCTCAGATCACGATAAATGCAGTCCTCCAGCTTGGAGCTTTGCAGAACACGGTCTGTTTTCTGTGCTGTGGGCATTCCGGCATACTGAAAATTGCCCCAGCGGGAATCCATGACGTTTTGTATCGTGCGAAAGTATTTCTTCATTTTGCACCTCCATAGAAAAGGCAGGGTGGGAAGATTCCACCCTGCACTGTCAGTTTAATAGTTCCCGCCAAAGTTCGGCACAAAGCTGCTGGGCTGGGCGCTGCCGAAGTTGGGCGTAAAGCCGCCCGACTGCGCAGGCGCACCGAAGCCCTGCGTAGGTGCGGAAGTAGAACCGCCGTCGTCCTCCTTCTTGCTATCACCAAAATAGATGTTTTCGGCAAGAATCTCTGCCGTGCGGCGTTTGTTGCCTTCTTTATCTTCCCAGTTCCGGATCTGCAAACGGCCGGAAATGACAGCCGTGCGGCCTTTTGCGAAATACTTTGCCGCAAACTCAGCGGTATTGCGCCACGCAACGACATCAAGAAAATCCGTTTCTTTTTGCCCATCCTGCGAGAAGTCGCGGTCTACCGCCACGGAAAATGACGTGACGGAAACGCCGGAAGCTGTTTTGCGAAGCTCCGGATCGCGCGTGAGTCTGCCCATAACTACAATATGATTCAGCATAATTATTCCTCCATATTTTTATGATGTTTGTCTTTTACTGCAAGGCTGCCAGCTGCTCCAGCGGCGTATAAGTAAAGCCAATGGCCTCATGCGCTGCCTTGCTGATGCGTTCCAGTTCGGAAAGGAGTCCATCTGTAAGCGCCCTTTCGCTGTCAGAGCCGGCGTTTGCAGCCATCTCGGTCTGCATCTGGTAGAGCCGCACCAGCTCGCCGCGGAATTTACGGAGCGCGGCCTGCTTTGTGCGTACATTTTCCGCTGCACCGCAAGCGCTGTCGAAATCGTCCTTTGCGTCCTGTGCCATGGCGAGAAGGTCGCTGACCTTTTCCTGTATGGGGTTGACGCACAGGCGCTCCAACGTGCCGGTTACAAATTCGCGGTCACTCGGCTGCTGCCAGAAGTAATTCCGCAGCACCAGAAGATCCGTCGATGTGACCTCCGTATGTCCTTCCAGCCATGCTTTTGCCTGCGCAATGGAGAAGTAGCTGAGGAATTTTCGGTCGGACACGGGAATTTGTGCGCGCAGCGCACAGAGCACGTCGTCCATCAGGTCGTGGATGCTGTCCGGTACCCTGATGGCCGCCACCTCCTGCTGCATGGTGTGCAGTTCCTCCAGCGAGATCGTCGCATGGACTGCGCCGAACGAGCCGCCGAGCTTGTCTTTCAGGATCGCAAGTCGATGTGACTTCTCCGAAATATTTTCCGTGACGACCTTCAATTCCAGCCGGTCATAGAGCGCCGAGAGGATCTTTTCCTCCGGGTCATTGAAATTCGGGATCTCATTGGACGCGGCGAAAAAAGAGATCGTCGGGATGGGATAGGTCCGGCCTTCGTTGGTGTACTTCCGCTCGTTGAGTGCCGTCAGGAGCGCGTTCAGAACACCGTCATTGCATTTGAAGATCTCATCCAGAAACACAATGTCGGCCTCCGGAATTTTGCCCGCGGTCTGTACGACAGGTTCGCACGGATGCAGCGCGGCGACGGCTTTGCGATAGGCGTCCAATTTCCCGCCAATCTCCGCCAGCTTCTCAAACGTCGCCGCCTCGTTTTTCATCTTCGGCAGACCGTTCAGGAAACTCTGCAAATCAAAGCGCAGGTTCTGGTAAATCCCATCACCCTCGAACGTAGCTTCCGGCACAGAGCCGGGGATCAGGCTGGAAAGATCGAGCCGTCCGAATAGCTGTTCTTCGTCCGTCTGCTTGGAAAGGAGCCGTTCAAACTGCTTTGCGCCTGTGATGCGGCTGCGGAAGGCGTTGATCGCGTAGCTCTTCGCTTGACCAGGGTCTCCCAGGATAAACAGGTTCTTCCGCGTCAGGAGCGCAATGGCAATCAGCTCGACCAGTTCTTCACGCTCGGAAACGGCGCTATTTACGTCGGCCATGACAGCCAGCATTTTATCTCGTAAACTCATGCGGCATCCCTCATGCGGTAGGCGTCCAGCGAGATCACATTGCTGTGCGCTGTTTTCTGCAGCTCCATGCGGAGCTGTGCGAAGATATGCTGCTCCAGATCGCCTTTCTCCGGATCAAATGACATGACTGCCCGGATGAGCCGCAGCGCAAGCTGCTGGTACACGTCATCCGTGTCCAGCTTTGCCGCGCGGATGAGCGCACGGTTCTGCTTCATGACAGCCTTGATGCACCACAGATGGTTTTCCACGATAGCGTTTCTCTGAGAAATGGTGAAATTGTTTTTCATGGTCTTTCTCCTTCGTATTTGGGGAGGCAGACGCCTCCATTTGTGTTTTGTCAGGCGGTAGCCTTTTTCTGCTCTCTGCGGTTCTGTCTGGCGCGCTCGGCGTCAAACGACGGGGCGGGGATGTAACCATCCAGCGTTTTATAGAGGATGACGGACTGTACGCCGTCAAAGACCTCCACGACCTGATGCAGCCCCAGATGCACATTCAAAAGCTCCTCTACGGGTGTGGTACGAACCTGCTTCTGGAACGCATATGCGTCCAGATCAAGCTGCCGCACCTCGGAGAGCATGTATCTGGATGCCGTGGGGCCGATCTCCCGTCCGAGAGACTTGCAGAGATTTTCGTGCATGAGCCAGCTTTCCGTGCTGGCAAAATCATAGATACGCACCAAGCTCGGCCGGATGCGCTTTTTGCACCAGTCCGGAACGCGGAGCATATTGTGCCAGCGTTTTAGTAAGCGCGGCTTTTTCTTCTTCGTACAGTAGGCTTCTCCAAACTGCACCACCACGCCGCCGAGCTGACCGGGGTTCTGCCCCTTATACTCGAAAATGTGGTCGCAGTCTGTGCATACGGGAACCTTGGGGCGGATCTTCATACGACATTCTCCTTACTTTTTATCCATTTTCGCGCGGCAGAGGTCGATCACACGCTGGCAGGTATCAATTTCAAACCCGCCGATGTGCGTATCCTCCTCTGAGAGCTTCAATTCTCGTGCCAGCCATTGATAGGCTTTTGTCCGGCTGATGTGCTGCTTCTGCCAGTAAGCGTCGAACACCTGATGGGCTTCGATGCGCTTGAGCCGCAGAATTTCATTCGCCACATCGCCGAGCGGCCGCATGGTACCCTTGTGGCAGCCAACGCGGGCATTGCAGTTCTGGCACTGGTACAGATATTCGTTCTGCATTCCGAGCCGTTCTGTAGAGCTGCCGTAGACATCGGCAGCTGGAACAAGCCGGATCACGCCGCCGCAGTAGCGGCAGATGGTCGGTTTCTTCAAATAGGCGTATCCTCCTTTTTTACGCCGCCTCCTTGCGCGGCTTTTTTGTCTTTTGTGGTTTCGATTCGATTGTTTTCGGTTCGCGCGCTGCCGTCTGGAAACAGACCAGTTCGTCTGTTTTAAGAAGCAGCGCACCGTGCTGCACGACCTCCAGCATGAGCGTTCCGTTCAGCGCTTTCAGGCACTCCATAAGCTGCGCCGGATTGTACCAGTACACGCCCACAGGCTCGCTGCTCAGCGCGACCACATCCATCGCCGTCTCCGAAATGCCATATTCGCTCTCGCAACGAACAGTCAGCCGGTTTCCTGCAAAGGACAGGGAAAATCGGTTCTGCGTGCCGGTGACGCTCAGGGCTTGCAAAATAGTATCACGGAGCAGGGCGGCGTCGGTCAGGACAGTAAACTGCTGCTTCAGATTGGACAGCACCTGCGACACGGCAAGATATGGCCCTTCCATAATTCGCGCAGCGAACAGGAAATTCTCCTTCCGAAAGACAATGGCTTTTCCGGTCGTACCGACCTGCAGCTTCTCGCGGTCGCTTACCAGACCTGCCAGCTTTTCCAGCGAAGCAGCCGGAATGAGGAAGCTGATGTTCCCGCGGCTCTCGCGGTCACCCTTGGCAGACGCGATGCGGAAGCTGTCTGTGCTGACCGCCTGCAAGCCGTCCGCGCCGAAGATCAGGTTCACGCATTTGAGCATAGGTCTTGCCGTGTCCTCAGAAACGGCAAACGCCGTTCGTTTTGTAAGCGACGGAATACCGCTCACAGGCACGGTTGCTGACGGGCACGGGATCTCCATGCGCGGGTACTGCGCTGTGTCCATAACGGGAATGGTGTACTCCGCGTTCCCGGAGGAAACAACGAGCTTTCCGCTTTTCATCTGAAACGTCACGCGCTCGCCATCCAGCAGGCGCAGCATTCCAGAGAGAAGCGGGGCTTTTACGACAACGCTGCCATCACGATCGATCTGCGCGGGGAGCTGCTGCTCCAACGCGATCTCCAGATTGCCGGACGCAACGGTGAGCGTGTCCTGCTCGGCCTGCAAATACGCGCATTGCAGAATTTCGATCGTGGACACTCTTGGTGCAATGCGCTCGGCGTTCTGCGCCGCAGCAAGCAGCTCTGTTCGGTTGACGGTGAATTTCATAGCATCCTCCTTTTTACGCAACGGAATCGAATAGACTCAGCTGGTTTTCCAACTGCTGTGTTTTCTTCGTCCGTTTGGCTTTCTGCTGCTCCAGCTGCACCATAGCCGCTTGCAGCTTTTCCTCCTGTTCTGCGGTAAACACGCGCTTTGGCTGCTCAATTCTTGCCGGTACGGTTTCCGGCGGCAAAGACGTTTCTTCGGCAGGGACGTCCGGTACTTCTCTGTCCGGATTCTCGAACGCCATCTTTTTAAACGCTGACGCAATATCCTCCACATTGTCGCGGATGCCGAGCATCAGCTCCTTCGCCATCTGCGAGGTCATGTCCTGCACGTCGCTCATTGCGGCAAGTCCTTCCTCGGAGAAGTTTCCTTCAATGAGTCCGGCGACCGCCAGCTTCGAGGCCATGAGCTTCAGGCATTTCTGCTGCATGGTGTCCTCGTAGTAGAGCATATAGACCTTGACCGAGGGCGCTTTCTGGTTGATACGCCAGCTTCGGCGCGACGCCTGCCGCAGCGTAAAGAGTTTGTAGCCCATGCTGTAGAACACCAGCGTCGTAAAGGCGTTGAGATCCAAGCCGGTTTCCACCAGAGACGGGTTTACGATCAGCACCTGCATTCCGGCAGCCAGCTTCTTCTGCACCCAGTCCTCACGGTCAGTGGTCTTGATCTTGTCGGTCAGGATCTCCGTGCGATAGCCTTCATCCGTCAGGAGCTTTTTGAGCTTCTGCTGGGAATCCGTGCGCACCCAGCTTGTGTAGATGAGCGCACGCTCCCCGTTCTGGATGGCAGCTCTTACGATCTCCAGCGTCCGCTGTTCCTTTTCTCCGAGCGTATCCGCATCCCCGATGTTCTCAGGTTCGACGATGGGTACATCGCTGTCGGGGTAGAGAATGGGCTTCTGGTCATACGGCTGATCCGGATAGACAGTCAACAGATTCAGATACGCGGAAAGAATCTTCTGTGCTGCGCGGCGGTCCGACCGCAATACCCGTACAAGCGCGTTCTCAATGCGTTTGTATTCCGATTGCACGACCTCATCCATACGGCAGGCAATGGGAATTTCTTCATAGCTGGGGAGTGCCTTGCCCATGTCGGACAGCGACAAAAACGCCGTCTTTTCCAGCAGAAACCGGGAAAACACCAGCGGCGAAACGCCCGGAAGCTGACGCGTCCGAACGCCGCTTTTCTGCGATCTGCGCTTTGCTGCGTAGCTTTCATCGGCTTCGGTGTAGGTTGTTTCCACAACGCCATACTCCGTATTGAACAGCGCGGGCTTTTCATGCGGCTTGCCGTCCGCCAGCATCAGCTGCGCCGATGTGCGGTAGAGCAGATGAAAAATACCGGAGCTGTAGCCGTTGATGAGCGTGGCCGTCATGCCGATGACCTTTTTTGCTGTGCCGAACAGCTCTGCCATCGCGTCACCCTGGCCGCTGTCGTTGTTGTACTCGTGCAGTTCGTCCACGATGAGGCCGTCAAGCCTGCCGCGGTACCGCTTCTTGATGTACGAGCTGAGCGGATACCGCCGGCACGCGCCGCGCGTCGGGAAGTATCCGTCCGAGTTTTCGCGAAGCGCCTGCAAGGCGTCCAGTGCTGCGGGGTTCTTCGTCTTCTGCATGGCATGGACTGCCAGCTTCCGATGCACCCAGCCGTATTCCGGAATTTTGACCCACGGAGAAGGCACACTTGAATTCACCGCTGTCCACAAGGGACTTTCGCAATTCATACATTGATGATTGCGCCGGTTTTCCATGCGGAACGCCTCCGGCTTTGCGGCCGTCCAGCCGTCTGTGTCATCGCTGCTCGGCAGCTCTATGATTTCCCCACAGCTGGGGCAGCGGAACGCACCTTTTCGTGCGTCAAACAGGACAGCCGGGCGGCGCATATAGCCGTCTCTGGCTTTTTCCTTACTGATGACGGCGTAGATGCTTTTATCGCCCTGCTGGTACTGTGCGTACAGGCTGTCCAACTCTGTAATGCTGCGGACGATGACGCCCGCAGTCTCTGGCAGCGTTTCGGCAAGTTCGCGTACCCACTTCTTCGCAACGTGCGACGGGCAGAGGATGATGTTGAACGTCTTTTTCCGTTTCTGCGCCTGATACGCCGCCAGTGCGGTCGCACCGATCTTCGTTTTGCCGCTTCCACACTCTGCCACGATGAACGCAGACTTGCCCTCCGAGAGCTTGCGCTTGACCGATTCCGCAACCGCAAGCTGCGCCGGGTAAAGGCTGTAGCCCGCGTGTGCGCGGATATAGTCGTTGATGCGCAGAATCTCCGGGGAAAGCTGCTCCGCAGCGGGGTCAAACAGCGGTTGGAACTGATTACGGATTCGCTCTGCCACGGTCACGCCGAACGCGCTTAGGTAGCTGGTGACAGAATGCACACTGTCAAAGCCGTTGAGGTTCTGAACTGTTCCGGGAATACGAATTGCGCCGGTTTTCAAGCCATCCTCCAGCACCTTGACGATGTTGGCGTCGTCCTTCTTGCATAGCAGCAGCCACGCCTCCAGCCGTTCCCGGATGGAGATGACGCGCAGCGGCTTGAGAAGTCTGCGCCGCTGCAATTCGTCCAGAACATAGTCCTGAAACTCCGGGATAAGCGGCACAGCCGTTTTCCGGTCCAGCGCTTCAAACAGCGCCTGCCGGTCTCCGGCCGGGCAAAAAAGAACGCACTTTCGCGGCGGCAGCTCTACATTCGTTTGCCCGCCCATTTCTTCCTCGTTGGTTGATCTTGTCTCATCTGCATCGTCCAGCGAAAAGATCGTTGCCTCGGCATAAATTCCGTCGTGGCTCAGATGGCATTCGTACTTCTTCGGTTCGCAGGTGAGCATGGCTGTTTCACCGGCAAATTCCGTTTCCAGCGTCGCGCCGGCATAGATCGCATCCGACATGGCGCGCACCATCTCCGGATACCCGCCGAAACGGATCGCCCGAAGACGCTGCTCACGCCCATCCGGTTCAAGGACGATCGTGTCCGCATACGCGCTGAGACGGATCTCCTGCTTGGGATTGTAATAGCTGATTGGCATGAGTCTGCTTTTCTCTGGCATTCATAGTTTCACTCCTTTCATCGTTTTTGGACACAAAAAGACCGTAACTGCCAAGCGGCAATTACGGTCTTACTGGTCCTGTTGTATTTTGGTATTCACTGGCCTGCGCACGGAACCGGGGCATACTTCACCCCGAGTAATCACCTCCGCCCTCAAACTGCTCCGCCCTGATACTGCTCTGACCTGAATACAGGGATATTGTATAAAATCAGACAGGAAAGGAAAACTTGCGGATTGCGCAAGAACGGATTAGCAGCAAACAGGTAAATGCGTACTGTTTATGATGAGATACTATTTCATCGCCTCTTTTGTGAGGAGGCGGTTTTTATACAAAGGAAATAGCATATCAACTGGTTCTTAAACGTATATGGTGCCGTTGGAAAGACTGCCGTTCCAAACACTTACACAAGCGCATTGATAAGTTCTCTTATTCCCACGGCCATTTGCCAAAGAGTTTTTTGTAGCAATCAGCACAATACAATTTTCCATCAGGTCCTTTGAAGCCCTGACACGGGGTACCACAACAGGCGCAGCGAGTATCACCATTCATTTTAAAATTCTCCCATCTATTATTTGTTGAAAACGCCCATAAACGTTCTCTGAATATAAGACGCATATTTCGATATAATGCAACATATGTCAGATTGAAATTTGGATTTTTTTGAAATTATTTGTTGCATTTTAAGGAAACCTGTGTCTGTATAGTTAGAAGTATTTTTGCCTGTTTGATCGCGACCAGCGACGGCTGTTCTGCCACCATATATGGCACAAAACGTTTATCCGTTTTCACATCAGGCACAATCTGCTCCCCGCATTTATAATTCGTTTTATCAGGAGGAATCTAAATGAAACTCAAAGCACTCAGTCATTATGACAATGATATGGACACACGCTTCGGCGACTGCATTCTGCTCTACGACGAAACATCTCTGGTCGTGTACGACTGCGGGCACTCGCGGCACGCGCAGGAGGTTGAAGCATTTCTGGAAAAGCATAGCGTAATCAAGGCAGTCGATGTTGTGGTATCGCACAACGACTCTGACCACACCGGTGGTGTCTGCGAGCTGCTGAACTGGTTGAAAGACAGTGGAAAATATACCGTCCGGGTGTTTACGCACCAATATTTAAAGTACGTCGACAAAATTCTTGATACTGTAGACGACGGACGCAGGGACCGGGAGTCCCTGAAAAAATCGCTGCTGGAGAAGTTTAACCATATCAAGGAAATCATCGAGACGGCAACGGATTGCGGGTTTGACTGCGTGAACGCAGTTCCAGATACTACAGTCGGCACATGCACAATCGTCGGCCCGACGGAGGATGAGTTTATTGAAGTTGCAGCCAAGGCGATCGACTCACGGGAAAGCGACAATATCGGCGAGGGTGATGCGCAGGAAACGGTCATGAACGCGGCCAGCGTTCAGCTGAAGTGTACGCTGAGCGACAAAAATACGATCCTGCTTTGCGGCGACGCATCGCCGGATTACCTGCATGAGCTGGACAGCTATGTATACATTCAGCTTCCGCATCATGGGCAGTTAGATGACGGCAAGGCCGTTTTCGCAAAATTGGGAGCAAAGTCGTACCGCAAAACATACTTCATCTCAGACAATAGTGGCTCGGCAGCGACAAGCGGCGGTTCGGCGGATTTGACCGCTTATATGAAAAAAGAGCAGTATACCGCAGCATATAACACTCAAAATGGTATTGTCGATTTGCCCTCGTCTTCCGCTTCGGCAGTAAAGGATTCCACAAAGGGGAGCGTGTGTCTGGTTGATTTGGATTATCTCAGATAGCCTGATTAGTGATGCTCTGATGCTTACCGCGCGACATCAGTTCATTGAAGGCGTGACACATACTCGTGTTTCCCCGTGGAATAGACGTGTGGCATATTCCACGGGAAAGCAGCGGGCATCTTCCGTTATCGGGATAAAGCGACTCTATACCGTTCCGTTTTACCAATGCGTCTCGGCAAGAGGCGAGTATGGTGTCTTTATAACGGCGCATGCTCATGAGCTGGAAACTATCCTCGAATCTTTTTTGTCTTCCAAGAAAACACTTTACATTATTAATTCCTGCCAAATTTACATACGCTCCCGCTACGCACTTCACGATTTGATTAAAAATAGCAGCTCCCAGTCAGAACTCTTTCTGGCGCATCAAGCTCCTCCCCAATCCGGCATCTTTTATAATTATGCCGAAGATGTCGGAACCTTTGGCTTCCCTACAACGGAATCTGAGCGTGAGTTATTCATGCACCGAGAAGAGGGCCTCATTCGTGCAATTCGTCTGGCCTTTGAAAAGGTAAGTGCGACATGAAAGATCACTATGTCAAAGACTACAAAGAAAAGGAACTGCGGCAGTATATTCTTGCGTACCTGCTTATAACAGTCGCATCCATTGCGCTGCATACGGATTTCTCTGCTGATAACGAAAATCTTCTGGATACCTTGCTCAAAATGGCAGCTATCGATATTTGGGTCAGTGGGCTCAGCGTTCTGGTTGTAATCCTGAATGAGATGTGGCCAGATGCGATGAAGACAGAGATTGTGTATGGCAGTATGCCGAGTGATACCATTTTTTCCGAGATTGCAGCTGAGGAGAATGAGTTTTGCTTTGACGTTGATGTGGCAAAGGAAAAGTATAAACGCTTTTCTACGCTTCCACCAGACAAGCAGAGCGCAGAGTGGTACAAATTGCTGCACGCCAGCAAAGAGGCCGACTGTGGGAATGTCATAGAGGGACAGCGGATGCAGTTGATGACGCGCGATATCTGCATATCCACGCTGTCCCTGCTCATCTTGACACTGCTAACTGTGGCGATTTTTACTGCGCTGAAGCCTGACGGTCAGGAGTGCTGGCAGATGTTTGCCGTGCCGGTGCTTTACTTGTCGGTCATGTTCTTCGTCACAAAGGTAGCAGCAAAGAACAGAGCGAGAAGATTTGTAGAGTTGGTGATAAAGGAGGATCTGATAAAAACACGCAAGCAGCATTGCCGGTTAAATCCAGAAAGAAAGCAGAAACAATATAAAGAGAGGGGCAGAAAAAGATGAATTTATCTCCAGAAAAGAAGGAGCGCGTTCGATGGTTTCACAGGGTCGGACTTTCAGTATTTACTCCCGTGCTTTCCTTCGTTTTTGCCTTTGCGTCATTGATTCTATCGATCTGTGGCAACGAAAATATATTGATAGGTGGAGTCTCTCTTCGCCAGTTTGCTTTCCGAGCTGCATTTGTTGCAGCTGCATGTCAATTTGCCGTTTCCATATTCGAGCGTGTGACAAAGCGGAAATACCTGATTATGTGCCGACAGGAAGCCCTGTCAAAGGCCACCCTGCTTGCGCAGCAAAAGAGCAATGAAGCAAAAACAAGGAACATTTTGCAGCTAACTTATGGACGCGTTCCAGAGTGGAGGCCGTTCAACTTCCGGAAGAATGTCCTTGTCTATGATATTCACGAGCAGCTTCGCACGCTTCTGGTGGAAATTCGGGACTCCGTGTTGGCGCTCTCTGATGAAACGGATTCGGACAAGGTCACTGTCGATCTGGTTTATTGTTACCCGGATGATAATTATTCTGGCCGGCTCCCAGAGCCTTCCCTCCACTACGGTAATGAGCAACCGGAAAACGCATGGAGACTCATCACCAGCGGAGATGCATCCTGCATCAACTATACGCTGCATGATTTTCTGAGAAGCAACGAATCCTTCTTTTTCAGGCTGGATCAGGAGAACTTTGTGTTCATCAATGATAAAAAGACGGTGAGCCGTTACTACATTCCATCAGGAAAAGATCAGGAGTACGATGGCGTTGGCTCTATCGTCGGAATGACCATCAACATAAAAAATGACGCCCCAGAGTCCGTTCTGGTAAAAGCAATGCTGACGATTACGACCTATGGCTGGAACCTGCTCGATAAAAAGAGTCTGATCAAAGAAGCGGAGTATCGGGAGATCTTTAAGCAAAATGTTTTGAACGGGCATAAGTCTCTCCTAGAGAGCGAGCTTGCCCAAATGTATATTCGGCATGCAATCAAGGACGGCAATATGTGTCCGCACACTGGCGCACAGTGTAAAAGACCAAATAGAACTTCGGAAGTCAATGTGGCCACAGATGATACCATGCACGAATGCACATACCGTTCTTGTATGGCGGCAGAATGCCCTCACTGCCCAATTACGCAGCAGCCATGAGCGCCTCTAAATGAGCGCCTGCGCGGTGTTTAAGAACATTGGAGGAAGCGAAAATGAGCAATCCAGAAGGTTTCCGCAATTCATAATATTCAAGAAGCCATATAAATACCGCCTTATTGAAATTCACTATGTGTTGAACTTTTTATACGCAGTATCGTTGCAATTCACTTAAATGCAAAGGTGTATATTTTCTAAAAACGTTCTTCGTTCAAACTACACTTGATAAGCAACTGACTTTTGCCGAGAGGAAGATAGAAAGGTGAAGAGAATAGAGCAAATACTTGCTGTTGGCCATAATATGGATCGGTTCCGTTTACTTGTAAGAGACATCAAGCGAGAAAAACTCGTTGTATTTTTTGGCGCAGGCTTGTCTCTGTGGAAGGAATATAGCAGCTGGGGATATCCATTTAAATGGATTCAAGGAAAAGTAAAACACTACTATGACGAATTAGTAGAATACTTCCATGGATTTCCCGCAGATGCACACATTCAAAAGTCTTTGGAGTCTATCGGCCAAAAGATTCCAAAAGGCACAGATTGCAACGACTTCCTTGAATGGGGCGAAACTCTCCAACAAATTATCATTGAGCTGAGAGAGTTATACAACAGGTCCATAGGTGGATTTCCATTTTCCTCCTTCAATGACGCCTGCGCCAAAGCATTTCAGGCCGAGGGTGATTCCCCGGCCGTGAGAGCGCCATACGCAATCCCGGCTATCTATTATCTCCCCTATTTAAGCAATCTTTTAATTACAACAAATGTCGATAGCTCGTTTGAATTGGTTTGCGATAAGATAACGGATTCGTATTGGAGTCGCCAAGCGATTTGCCCGGATGCCGATAACATTCTAAACAGTTGGGATACACCCCCTCGCGCAATTCTATATCTTCATGGTCACATCAATGAACCCGATACGCTTGTTATGACAAGACACGAGTATGATGCAATGTACCCCCGGATACTGTCCGCCTATGACACCTTCCATGGTGCCCGTGAAATTCTCAGCTCTGTTGTTAGTGAAAAATCAATTCTGTTCCTTGGTGCCAGCTTACAGGACGACAGGACGGTTGAAATAATTAACTATGAATCAGGTTTAGATAGGACCAGACGCAAGCGGCAGAATGAGGATCTGCACTTTTTCCCGCTGACACAGGTAAAATCAAACGGGGAACTAAAGCAGCCTCCAAACATCAACAGGTGCGAACCGTTGACATACAGTGAAGGCGTATATGGCGAGATTGCTACTTTACTTTTATATCTGGTTCGAGAGACCAGTGAAACGGATAGGTACTGTATTTGGAAAGAATCCATTTGGCGTGGAGAAGCCGATTCCATTCCGGATGAATTATCTAAAAGAATCACGGGATTCTTAAACAGTGCTTCGCTTTTTGATGTCGATGTCATTGAACCAGCTGAAACAGTCAACGCTGAGCCACATGATATCGTTCATTATCTTTTTGAGCATCATTCTATCGCACAGCACGACAAAGACTTGGGATGGAGTATTTGTATCATTCAAAACAGAAGTTTTACATTAAGCGGATCTCATAGTAACGATGACATGCCGTTTTCGCCTCTTCATAACTATCCTATTGGAGATACCGTTTATGTGCTGATGGGCAGTGCATCCTTAAGTCTCCATGATGAGAAGCGAATATCGGAAGAAATTAAGGAATGGTATTATGCAGAACAGGAAACCGGTCACATACGGAAAAATGATCCAACGACCGACAACGAAATATCGCTCCGAATCCGTTTAATTATTCTTACTCCCACCTGCGTTGTCATTGATCGTAACACGCTTGAAAAGTATAATAACGATTTTGATAACTTTATTAAAGAATTCCAAAAAGGCACTGCATCTTTCACAGATGATGAAAAGAATACCTTCTGCAGAGACTATTTCGATCAAATCATGTCTATCATAACCCGAGAAATTTTTTCCTGCTGCAAGGCAGATACAAAGCGCAACCCGAAGGATAACAGCCCAGAAAATACAATGGATAATTCTAAAGAACCTTCTCTCACGCTTACTCGAGAGCCATAACCATATGGGAGTGGTAAGAGAAGACTGGGAATAGAACAGAGCGCACCAAATATTTAAAAGGAAGGTAAGCATGAGCAGAGTATTTGATAAAAGCATCTCCGAAAAATATAGTAAGTACTTTTCGTCTATAGGTGAGTTAACAGCGTCTTTCGTTGAGTATTCTCTAGCGCAAAGCGAACCAGTGCAGGATCAGGAAAAGAAGTTTCAGCCGTGGGATACTGGGAAAGTTGGCGTCCCACTGGCATGGAGCAGAAAGAGTAACACCATCTTTGTGGATCATACTGACACGCACACCTTAGTTGTTGGACCAACCGGATCAAAAAAAAGCCGCCTCGTTGTAATGCCGTCAATTCGAATTCTTGGAAGCGCGGGTGAATCTATGATTATCTCAGATCCCAAGGCTGAGATATACAATCGAACCGCGTCCTATTTGGAGCAAAATGGATACCGCGTCTTTGTGCTGAATTTACGATCCCCTATGCATGGTCAGCGCTGGAATCCGTTAACCATTCCTTTCGAATTCTATTCTCATGGTGAAATTGACAAGGCATATGAGTTTGTCAACGACATAGCGGAAAATCTAATTCAAACGGAAAAATCCGTGCGAGAACCGTTTTGGGATAATAGCGCAGGCTCGTTTTTCTTTGGTTTGGCTTTGTTACTATTCAAATACTGTCACGAGCATGGGCTCGACTCAACATACGTACATATGGGCAATATCATCGAATTGCGCAATGTTTTGCTATCTGTCCCATATCAAAGGAATAGACTATGGGCATATGCCAAATCGGATCAAATAATAGCTGCCGCTTTAATTGGAACCATTGAAACCGCAAGTGACACAAAGGCGGGCATATTAAGCACATTTGATCAGAAAGTTCGAATGTTCTCGATTCAACCCAATTTGTTGGATATGCTTAGCACAAATGATTTTGATATGAATAGAATCGGAGCCGTGCCTACAGCCGTTTTTTTGATCGTGCCCGATGAAAAAACAGGATATCATAGTTTAGTCTCTTTATTCATCAAACAAAGCTATGAATACATGATTTTCAATGCGCAATTAGAAGCAGAGCGAGACGGCATTCACACTGGGGTCCTTAAAAACCGAGTCAACTATATTTTGGATGAATTTTCGTCCTTGCCAACTATTCGTGACTTTCCCGCTATGGTTACTGCAGCGAGGAGCCGCAATATTCGATTCACTTTAATTATCCAGAGCAAGCATCAACTAATACAGCGGTATCGCGATGAAACAGAAACAATACAAACCAACTGCAACAATTGGATTTTTTTGACTAGCCGAGAACTGCAGTTTTTGGAGGAAGTGTCCGCCTTGTGCGGTAAGACAGTTGGAGATGCCCCCCAACCCGTTCTATCAGTGTCTGACTTACAACGCTTGGACAAGGATACTGGCGAGGCTGTTCTTCTGTGCGGCAGGGCAAAGCCTTGTATCACAAAACTGGCTGATATTGAAGTCTACGACAATAATCAGTTTAAGCCTCTCCCTGTAACAAGTAGAACGCCACAACGGCCACCCAAAATCGAGATTCCTTTAAATGAAAACTCGTGGATGGATGGAATTTCGATACCTAATTTTAATATCTAAACTACTAACAAATGAGAGTTAAGGGGATAGTTATATTATGAAGGAATTAACCTATCAACAAATAATTGAAATAGCGCAGAGAGAAAAAGCCCTCACTGTAAAAAACATCGCCTCAGCTATTGCTGGTCTGATTCATAAATCGACGGACGAATACGGCGAATACGGAGAGTATGAGTATGAAAAAGATCCTCGAAAAAAAATGCGGGATTTGGCCCAATTGATTAAAGATGAATCGATTACTGTTTTTTCTGACTCTAACGATTACCACAATTTAGCCGTCGATTATGCAAGACAGGAGTTGTTTGATTGCGCTATTTGGATATTGAAGCGAGGGTTGAAAAAATACCCATTATCCCCAGATCTGCTTGCAGACACAATTCTTTATGGAAAAGAAAGCGGGCAACTGGAAGAGTGTGAAAATGCGCTGTCCAGTTTGCTCCTCGTCGACAAGGAAAGTTGGGGATGGAGGGCCTATTCATTTACGATAGACTATTATCTGGATGAGATCAACAGACTTCCGAAAGGGGCAAGCCGTAATAAATTAAAGAGAGAAATACATAAACTGGCGGATGAATTTATAGAATACGCGCAGCGAGATCCCGAGGCGGTAGATCGTGCATATTGTAAAAAAGCTGATGTGACCAAAGAAATAGGCGGGGAGAAAAGCCAAGAGGAGTACCTATTGGCTGGATACAATAAGAACCCCTCGGCACCACAATGCGCCCTCCGTTTGGCAGATATGATGTTTGAGCAGGGAGAGTATTCCAAAGTTTTGGATTATCTCCAAAAATGCAAATACGCAATTAATAATCCACAGCCGGACATCAATCCAGCATATGTCTACCTCCTTTATGCGATGTCTAAAACGTCCAAACTAATGATTGAAACGCCAGATGGTAACTATAGTGAAAAACAGAGCGAAATTGAACAGATATATCGGGATTTTCATACGGCGATAAAAAGTTTTCCCATTAACCAGACTTATGAAAATGCTGCTCGGAGGACAATTAAAATGCTGGAAATTCAAACCGGCATCAATGATAGGACCCCTGATTTGGACGATGATGATGTCTATTAATAATTGACTATACATCAATCCGCAATCACAGCAGATATTCAATTTCAAAAGTAAGTCAGCAAAAAGGACTGTAGCAAAGCAGATTTTCCCGAAATCTGAATCAATATTTAGCGTGAGAAACTGCGGATTTCCTGTGGTTTCTCACGCTGTTTCCGACTTTTGGATGACTATATTCACGAAAATTGTAGTAAGCGTCGAAATTCTACGCAAAATCTCCGTCTGGTATACATTTGCATATTATCGCCCTACAATCTTCCCAAAGATTTGTTTTTTCCCCTCATCATACCGCTGGATCACGACCATGACGGTATCGCCGGTTTTGAAATCGGAGTCCTCGTAGTGGAACGAATACCGGCACATGATGACTGCGCCGTCGGGGAGGTTGCAGAACACGCCGCCAGCGTATTTGCCCGCAATGCTTGCCCGGCGGCGGCAGCCGACGGGGTGGCGCAGGCTGGCTTCGTCGAAGGGGTTCGGAATGGTCTCCTTGACGGAGATATCCAAGCGGCCGGCCTTGTGGTCAAACTGTTTGACCACGCAGGTCAGCTCATCGCCCGGATGATACTGCTCCCGCAGGTCGGGGATGGCGGCGTAACTCATATCGCGCTGCGAGAGATTGATGTCATAGCCGTAACACTCGACCAGACACCGGCGCGGGCCGACGGCCAATACATGGCACGGCACGCGGCTGCCCGGCTGGTGGAGCGGCTGCGTGGAGAAGAAATAGCGTCGGGACGCCAGCGCCAGACGGCGAGAGCCGATGGTGAAACAGTGCCAGCAGCCAAATATGGGTTATAAAAAATCACGTAAAGTGTCCAACTTTACGTGAATACGAAAACCCAAGATATTCTACCTTTATCCCTATTATACAGGCATATGTAGAAAAGTCAACACAGTTCGACCCTTAAAATCATCGGTTTTAACAAATTTTATAGCACAAAAGACATGCAGCGCGGTTATGTGAACTTGTATTATCCGATGTAGAACAATTCTGTCTTGTATTTGCCGTCACGATTCTGGTACAAAGGAAAGGTTGCGTATGTCGAAGTACGGAGAGAACATCTATCGCCGCAAGGATGGCCGCTGGGAAGCGCGGTATATCTTTATGCGCCTGCCGAACGGAAAGGCAAAGTACAAGTCTGTCTATCTTCGGCGTGATCGCGTCCACGATCATCTACGGCGGCATTATGAATCCCGCGTCTGCCCTCATGTGGTCGAACACGATCAACTGGAAAATCATTTTAAGCTACTACGTCACCGGCCTTCCGGTCGATCTGGTGCGCGCCATTGCCACGTTTTTCTTCCTGTGGTTGATTGCCGAACCCATGCTCGAAAAGCTCGACCGGATCAAGACCAAATACGGCTTGGCAGAGTAAGCAGTTTTGTGGAAATGCCATTTGGACTACAGAGATACACGATAGCTAAGGCAAAGCCGTCAAATACGTTTTCTGTGTCTGTCATGCTGTGTCTCCCTTCATTTTTGTGTCCGGACGCAAAAAGACCGTAACTGCCAAGCGGCAATTACGGTCTTTGGCGTCCTTTTGTATTTTGGTATTCCTCGGTCCTGCGCACGGAACCGGGGCATACTTCGCCCCGAGAAATCACCTCCACCCTCAAACTGCTCCGCCCTGATGCTGCTCTGACCTGAATACAGGATGATTGTAGCGGAAATGCGTACAGATAGCTACTTGCAAATAACACAACTCCAAATATTTATGTAGCATGTGTGAATCTTACGAATGCAGACTTATTTTGCACATACACGGATCGAACAAATATAAAATCCACCATTATAAAACTCAAACGTATATTCCTTCCGTGCGATTTCTTCACCGTTCCCATCCCGGACAGTTCCTTCAATTATGCATTTGCTCCCGTCAGACTGTATCTTCAGATCATCGACATAGAGACCACCGCCGAAGCCTCCGACAACCGTGGTGACGATTGCATCATAGCTTGGATCGTAAAATGGATCTTCCTCGATTCGATAGGTGTAGCCATTATAATACCGATCTAATGTGGAACAAATCATATCTTTTGTATAGCAGTAGGCTTGCGCAGCTTCGTTCCAACAATTCAGCAGATCATCTTCGCTTGAAAAGAGCTGAAATGAAGTGTACAGCTCAGCCTCTGTCAATTCCCCCACATTTTCAAAAGAAAGCTCTGCAGAATAGGCGGCTTCCATACTGGATAATATCACGCTGAAGTACGCATCCGGTAATTCCTCTGGGAAAACAGTGTCTGGCTTTTCGTATTCATTATACGCGATCAGCCGCTGTGTGCCATCCGCTGATTCTAATTTTTCTGTGCTTTGGTTTATCGCAGAAACAGCAAAATAAGCAGATGTGCGCTTATCTGAATCTTCCAATATGGCAAGGTATTCGCCGATCTCAGGCAGGGAATACAGATTTGCCTGATATGCGGCATCTTTTATAAAGGAAGCATACGCCGGAAGCTGTGCGAACAGGAAATCCCGCCATAGCGAGATCGCTGCCTCATCAAAGAAATGGAGATCCAATTCAGGGTGCACCGTGTGCAGAGAGATATGCTCGCGGAATCTTCTCAGAAACTGAGTCTCTTCCTCGGCAGAAACGGATGGGTCAGGCATTTCTTCTGGCGGCGCGGATTCCGTTACCGTCTCAGCTGATTCAGTGTTCTGAATTTCGGATGTGTCTGCCGCAGAAGCTGACACTTCAGGCTGACCTGTAAAATGAGTGGTATCCTTGGAAGCACAGCCCATCAGTATCAGGCATAACGCAAAGCAAAGACTAAGAAAGAATATGTTGTTCTTCATATTTACTTTTTGCACCTTCTTTTCTCATTAAACTAGTGATGACATAAAATATCGAGGCTCCAATGCTGGCAGGTGATCACCAATGCTCTGATTTGAATTGTAAATATTTAGAGTTCTCGCTACTATCGGTGCCGGTATGATATGTCAGATTTTCATAATATTCTTTAGGAGGAAAATATGTCTAGAATTATCAAAGAAACAACTGTGTACGGTGGTCCTCGGACATCTGGCTATGCAACTATGGCCACATTGCATCAGAATCAGTCAGTTACCGCAATTTTTAAAGAACTTGATTTTCTGTTCGTTGAATATGATGGCGTAAACAGGACCAAGCGCAGAGGGTATGTCCTTGCAAGAGATGTGCAGTTGCAGGAATCTGTTCGGACATACACTGCACTGGCAACCAATAAAGCAATCCGGGTTGTGGTAACATCGGCTGCGGTCTTCGAAGGCCCTGCATTTTCTGGGTATATGAAACTGGGATCTTTTTCAGAAAATGCATTTATTTCGTTCCTTGGCATAAAAGAAAATGACTTTGCTCTGGTTGAAATGAAAAACCATGCTGGCGTTGTTCGCGGATACTTTTATGCCAACTATCTCCGAACTTTGAGCAATCGCGTCGGCAGCATTATTTCGGATACTAATTCTACTGGTTACCTTAGTCCGCTGAACAAATTCACGGCAGGCCAGTGCACATGGTATTGTTGGGGACGAGCCTATGAAAAATGTGGTGCCAATATTACATTCTCTGGCGGTCAAAATGGAAATCAGTGGTATGCAAATGTATCTGGCGGCTATAAGGCTAAATACCCCGCATCGCATACCCCGGTCGCAAATTCTGTATGTAGCTGCAACACGTCGAGTGTGTATGGCCACGTTCTTTTTATCGAAGCTGTTGAAGATGGTTATGTTTACTTCACAGAAGATAACTGGGCAGCAGATGATCCTGCGCTGAGACGAATGACTGTTAGCGAGTTTACATCAAACCGTCAGGTTATCGGGTATATTGCCGTTTAAGTCCGAAATAGGGTTCGCAGCTATCTGCGAACCCTATATTTCGCAGAAGATGAAATTAGGAATCTGCACCGAATCATACTATATTTCATTTTTCGCAAAAGAGTCTTTTTGAAAAACCTTTTGTATGATTAGACAATATCATTTTCTAAATGCAACAACAATCTCGATGATTTATTTGGGTTGATTGTAAAATGAAGTTTGCACACAACTTCTTCCAAGGGAGAGCAATCGCTATGGACTGCCAAGATTATATCACAGAATCAGTAGAACACAAGAAGGGACAGCACTTACAACGAGAGGATATTATCTCCCAACGATCTTCCCAAAAATCTGCTTCTTCCCGTCATCATACCGCTGGATCACGACCATAACGGTATCGCCGGTTTTGAAATCGGAGTCTTCGTAATGGAACGAGTACCGGCACATGACGACTGCGCCGTCGGAGAGGTTGCAGAACACGCCGCCTGCGTATTTGCCCGCGATGGTTGCCCTGCGGCGGCAACCGACGGGGTGGCGCAGGCTGGCTTCGTCGAAGGGATTCGGAACGGTCTCCTTGACGGAGATCTCCAAGGTACCGGTTTTGCGCTCAAACTGCTTGATCACGCAGGTCAGCTCATCGCCCGGATGGTACTGTTCCCGCAGGTCGGGGATGGCGGCGTAGCTCATGTCGCGCTGTGAAAGATTTACATCGTAGCCGTAACACTCGACCAAACACCGGCGCGGCCCAACGGCCAACACATGACACGGAAGGCGGCTGCCCGGCTGGTGGAGCGGCTGCGTGGAGAAGAAATAGCGTCGAGAGGTCAGCGCCAGACGGCGGGAGCCAATGGCGAAGCCTGCCTCACGATCCACATGGGTAATCACAAAATCGATCTGAGCGCCCGGCATGTTCCGCAGAACGAACGCCGGGCGTTCATCGTTTTCAGCCCACATTTCCGTTTCCGGGATCAAAATGCGGGCGCGGAACGGCACAATGACTGCGCAGTACATCCGCTTTGTTTCTACCTCGCCGGTCTGTGCGCTGCGGATGGTCATGGAATGCGGATCGACGCCGATGATCGTGCCGCGCATGACGCTTCGGCTGCGGAAGGAGGCGTAGATCGTGTTCCACTCCTGCCGCTGTTCCGGAGAAAGATCCTGATCGAGCGCACGGAAGTCCAGATCGTAGAAGGATTTCTTCTCTGGTTCGTTTGGTTCTGGCAGTTCTTCCGCTGCGCTCGATTCTTCTTCGCCGTATGGCTGCACAGTTTCTTCCTGCAGCACTTCGGGTTCGGCTTTCTTTCTGGGCATATGTAGTTCCTCCTGTAATAATTATTTTCTGGCAAAGAAGCGGTGAATACCGTTCTCTTGCCGGATGGCAAAAATGACGGATCTGGTGTATGAAAACGCCTCTGGCTTGATGCTATCAGGCAGCAGAATGATGATTTTTTCGTCCCGCCGGATCTCATGCTCCGGCGGCGGATCACTGCCGGACACAATGACAAATTGTTTGAAGCTGGCTTCTCCAAGCGAAAAGCGGAGCAGGATGTGTTGATCCACGGCATAAAAACTCTCCGGCTGCGCCGCGGACAGCTCCAGCATCACGTCAATGGCTTCAATCCGCTGTGGAATTGCCCATTCTTCGCATTGACTGACGATGTTGTCGGAAATTTGCAGCAGTCCGCCCATCTGCATCTGGCGCGTACAGGCATTGGTCACGCGCACAGCATCTTCATGTGAAGAAAAGGCAAACGTCTTTTGCAGCAGTGCGGCAAGCTGCCGCTGCTCCGCGCAGCCGAGCTTCGTCAACACGGCCAGCAGATATTTTTGCTGTTTCGTCAGCAGCATCAGCCTCGCCCCTTTCCCGGCGGCGAGCGCAGCGAATTGAGATACGGATCGACCAGCAGGTCACTTTCCGTTTCCGTGATGCAGTTGTAGATGGTTGACATAACGTATTTCGTAGAATCCCTGACCGGCACATTCCGGTTCGCGTGCAGCTTGATCTCCGCTTCCTGCAAAACGAAATAGTTCAGCCGGTGCAGCCGCGACCGTACCCGGCTTTGCGGCAGAACAGCCTGCCCGATGCGCAGGTTGTCCGAGTAGAAAAGCCGCTCAATGGCGTTCTCAAAAACACGCGCCACCTCCGGCTCGAAATACGAAAGCTCACAAGCATCCAGAATGCCCGTGAGCTCTTTTTCATCGTCCGTCGGCCCATCCTCCGAGGGTACAGACAGACTGACATCTGAGAAACTGGTATCAGGTTGACTAAAATCAGTATTACTTGCGCCCGGATTTTGCGGTTCTGGAACATCAGAATCTGCGGTTCTAAAAGCAGGGATTCCGGGGTTCTGGGGCCGCGTATCCTGCGGTTCTTCCGCATCAAGAAACGCAGAATCCGCGGTTCTGAAACCGCAGGATTCATACTCCCTTGATGAAAACGGTGCACATTCGTAGTTGGGATCATCGATGGGCGTGACGCTGGCCAGATAGATCTGATTGGCGTCGCCGCGCCCGCAGCGCTTTTCCCAGATGAGCTGAAGCTCCGCCAGCTTACGAAAGGCCGCTGTGACGCGCTGCTCACAGATGCGAAGCTCCTTCGCCAGCGCCTTGCGGGGAAAGATCACGAACACCTCGCCCGCATCGTTCACCCAGCCGTTGCGCCGTGAAAGCTGAAAGCGGTTGAGAAGGAATGTATACGTCACTTTCGCGTCCAGACTCATATCCGCATATCGCGGGTCGGAAAATAACCATCGCGGCATCTGCATATGCCAGACGTTCTGTACGTCCGTCTGCCGCATAAGTCGGAAACTTGGATGCTCGGTCAGCTTGGCTGCTTTCATGGGGATTCCCTCCAAATCAGATAGTTTCACTAAAACAGAAGTTTCGATTGACTTTTTTACAGTCGTCTGTCATACTAATAGCATAATTTAAATTAGCATAATTGAGATTATATTAAAGGACGTGAGCCGAAATGAAATTTATAGGACGGCAAAGTGAATTGCAGACGCTGGAACAGGAATATCGTCGTGACGGCGGTTTTGTCGTGATCTATGGTCGGCGGCGCGTCGGAAAGACCCGGCTGATCAAAGAATTTATCAAGGATAAGCCCGCCGTATATTTCCTCGCCACAGAAGAGGTTGAGGCGCAGAGCATGAAGCGAATGGCCGGTGTGATCGCAAGAGCCACTGGGAATGCGCTGCTTGGCAATGTGACGTTTTCTGATTGGGCTGACCTGTTTCGTGCGGTCGCCGCATACCGGCCAGAGCAGAAAAAGGTGATCGCGCTGGACGAGTTTCCATACATGGTCAAAACAAACCCGGCCTTCCCATCCATTCTGCAAAATATCTGGGATGAGTTTTTACAGGATAGCAATATTATGCTGATCCTCAGCGGTTCGCTGATCGGAATGATGAAAAAGCACGCGCTTTCCTATGACAGTCCGCTCTATGGCAGAAGAACAGCGCAGATCCGCTTGATGCCGCTGCCGTTTACGGCGGTCTATACCGCGCAGTCCTTGCCCTTCGATCAGGCTGTCCAGCAATATGCGCTGACCGGCGGTGTGCCGAAATATCTGGAGTTCTTTACCGAGCAGGAACCGCTGATCGACCAGATCCGCTCGATCGTGCTGTCCAAAAATGGCTTTCTATATGAAGAACCAAACTTCCTGCTGCGCGATGAGGTGCAGACGCCGATCAATTATTTCTCCATCATCCGGGTCATTGCAGACGGCAACCACAAGCTGAGTAAGATCTGCGGCGTTCTCGAACAGGAAAGCCCCTCGATCTCGCCGTATCTGGCAACACTGTCTGAGCTGGGCTTTGTTGTGAAGGAAACGCCGATCACGGAAAAGAATCCGGAGCATTCCCGAAAAGGACTGTATTTTGTATCGGACAACTTTACCCGCTTCTGGTTCCGATATGTCTATCCGTATAAGGGAGAACTGGAACTGGACAATCAGCAGATCGTGTTGGACGAGCTGCAAAAGACCTTTATCAGCAGCTTTGTCGCGTTTGCATATGAAGATGTCTGCAAGAACATCTTTGCGGAGCTTTGCCAGAGCGGACAGCTTGCGTTCGTTCCCTCCAGAATCGGCTCGTATTGGCACAATGATTTAAACGCCGACACGGAAATCGACGTAGCTGCGGTTGACCGTCAGAATAAACGGCTGTTTATCGGAGAATGCAAGTACCACCAGAAACCGGTCGATCTGCCTGTCCTCACGGCGCTGCAGCAAAAAGTCGCAGCTTCGACTGATCTTCAAAATAGCTTTATCCGGCAAGGCTATCAGGTGCTCTATGGTCTGTTCTCCAAGAGCGGTTTTTCCGACCGGCTGATTGCATTTGCCAAGGAGTGTGACGACCTGCTGCTGATCAATGAAGACCAGATCGTCCGATTATAAACCGCGAATAGATTCCACCGTACACTCCACCATTCCAATCTCGTCATCCTCAGCCAGATCGTAGGCGGGCGGCTGCTCGCTGCGGTCTGGCAGTTTTTCTTTGTTTGCCGGTTTGGGGATGTTTGACGGTTCTTTTTGTGCTGGGGCTTGAGGCTGCTTTTGCGGCGCTGTCTCGGCTTCGTTTCTCCGCCATTCCGGGATGTAGTCAATGACACGGCAGGTGGTGAGACCGGCGTAGTCCGGCAGCTCCTCCGGCGTCATTTTGTAGAGGAGCGCGGGCTTGTGGCCCTTGAACAGCGCCAGACACTTCCGGTTCTCCAAGCGCAGGACTTCATCGGGGTTCATCAGGTCGCGCTGCGTGTTGCTTCGCGTCTGCGAGTACGGTCGTGTGGACGAATACACCGGCGAAAACAGCGGCATCATCGGCATCTGGTTATTGAGGACCGAGATCGTCACCTTGCCGCATTTCTCAGAAATGTACTTTGCCGACGTCAGATCGTTGCAGCCCATGTAGAGCGTCTGGTCAAACGTTGCAAGCTGATTCTCCCATTCCTTGCCCGGATATTTTTCCTGCCATTGAGAAAGGCTCTGCACGACGATCTGCGCGGACATATTAAAGCCGCGGATGCTGTTCAGGCTGTCCGCCACGCCGTCCAGATAGCCGATGTTGCAGTATTCATCCAGACAGAAATTCGTCAGCACCGGCAGCCGACCACCCGCGCATTGCAAACGCGCGAAGTTTGAAAGCTGCGGCAGAGCCAGCGAGAAGAACAGCGACGATAAAAAGCGGTACGCGCTGTCCTGTGCGGAGATGATGACAAAATACACACAGGGCCGCTTGCCGGGCAGCAGAAGGTCTACATCATGGTTGCGCGTGATCTTATCCACCAAGCGGCTTTGAAAGACCGCCAGACGGTTGCCAAGCCCAATGACGATGTTGCCCCAGAGATTTTCCTTTGCCTTGAGGAACAGACCGTGCGGGTATTTGGCCGGATGCTCTGGCGGGAGAGCAGCTAGCCTGCGGTTGATCTCCTCAATGCTCTCCGTCGCGATCATACGGTACACATCTCCAAGCCCGCGCTGCTCGATGGGAAGCAGATTTCCGTTTGCATCGCGCAGGTTGACGACGTAGTGAATGAGCGCCATCAGGAGGTTCAGCTCTGCCCGGCTCCAGAAGTCGTTGGCTTCTTTCGGTCCCGATGTGTTCTGCACGATCGTGTTCGCTACCGTCTGCACGAGCTGCGGCTGTGTGTCAAGGCCATACAGACAGTTCCAACCGTCCGAATGTTCCATGTCCAGAAAGTTTACCGCTTTCACATAAAAGCCGTGCTGTCGGAAATACGGAGAAAGACGTTCAAAAAGCTCACCCTTGGCATCCGTGATGAACGCGGACTCACCGCGTTTTGCGCAGCCCATGAGGAACGGGATAATAAAGCCTCTGGACTTGCCGCTGCCCGGCGCGCCGATGCAGAGCAGATTGTTGTTGTCTCCTGCAACCATCTGATGTGCGGCATAGAGCGCATAAGCGTCCGGGTCGTCCGGATGCTTTTTGACTTTGCCGAGGATCATACCCTCTGTCTTGCCCGCGGGCGATAACTCCAGAAATTCACGCATTTCTTTCTCTGTCAGGAAACCGGACGTGCCATGCGTGCCGTCCGGGAGAATGTCAAACCCGCGCGGGTCATGCGTGTATTTGTAGCCGG
>OWJI01000445.1_pt1 | contig 30686 bp, 25 predicted proteins | sample 1732541 | NCBI WGS metagenome assembly OWJI01 (sample SAMN05065727, study PRJEB22554) | human gut metagenome | biome: ENVO:2100002; feature: ENVO:00000062; material: ENVO:00002003 | host: Homo sapiens | place: USA
AAATACCGACCTCCAATCGTTAGATTTTTAGGTCTAACTTTTGGGGGTCGGTACATTTTGGCAGCTTCTTTTATTTTGCTTTATCCGCTCTATCTTTTTCTTCCCGCAAAAGCTCCGCTTCCTGTGCTGCCTTTGCCTCTAGAATTGCTTCGTTCAAGGATAACATCTTTGCATCCAGCATAGAAACAATTTCTGCACACTCCCGTAAATCTTTACTGATATATTCCGGTGCATTTCCTTCGAATTTGTAATATATCTTATGTTCAAGACTCGCCCAGAAATCCATGGCAATGGTCCGTATCTGAATCTCAACCTTTGTATCCACTACACGGTCTGATAAGAAAATCGGCACCGTAACCAACATATGATAACTCTTATAGCCGCTTTCCTTCGGATGCTTGATATAATCCTTTACCGATACCACGGTAAGGTCATTCTGTTTTCCAATCATCTCTGCCATACGATAAATATCAGAGGTAAAGGAACATACAATACGGATTCCTGCAATGTCATTTACATAATTGACCATATTATCAATGGTACTCTCGTAACCATATCGTTTCAGCTTCTTTACGATACTCTCCGGCGTCTTAATCCGCCGCTTTATATATTCTATCGGATTGTACTGATGTACATGCTGAAATTCATCATTTAATATTTCAAGCTTGGTTCCAACTTCTTTTAATGCAGAATTATAAAGAAATATTATGGTATTCCAACCATCTACACCTTCTGTCACTTCAATTGGTGATTCCATTTTCTACTCCTCCATGCATCTACTGCGGAAAATAACCTTTTTATATTTCCGGAATTTTCCTCGTAAGTTATAATATATGCAAGAACAATCTAACTTTAGTATAGCACATCTTTGTATAATATGCTTGTTATTAGTTAAATTTTTATCAATTTTTAATAATTATGCACAAGAGGTATTGTTCTTGTTTTCTATGGTATAACTTTTATCTATATTTTCTTAAATCTTTCTTATAAATCGAGCTTCAAATCATTTCCTTTGATCCAGCCAATCTTACGGAAGAACAGACCGAATGCCCAGGTTAAAACACCCGGTAAGATAAAGCATACTAACAGCATTCCAATCCAGTCCATTGGTGTAATGGCTGCCTTGGTGCCGGATGCAATATCATTAATCCAGCCGGTATAAATACCAATCTGACCAACCAGTCCACAGGTTCCCATTCCGGATGCTACGGCTGCACCGTTCATCTGAAGATGGAAGACGCAGGTTGCTATTGGACCTGTTATGGCGGAGCTTAAAATTGCCGGAAGCCAGATTCTTGGATTCCGCACGATATTTCCCATCTGTAACATGGAAGTTCCGATTCCCTGTGCGAAAAGTCCGCCCCATTTATTTTCCCGGAAGCTCAGTACTGCAAAACCTACCATGTTGGCACAGCATCCTGCTACTGCAGCTCCTCCTGCCAGTCCGGTCAATCCCAAAGCTGCACAGATTGCAGCACTGCTGATTGGCAGCGTCAGTGCGATACCTACAATTACAGAGACTAAAATTCCCATAAAGAACGGCTGCAATTCGGTTGCCCACATAATGGCATTTCCTACTGCACTGGCTGCGGCTCCGATTGCCGGTGCCCACCAGATGGATAAGCCTGCTCCGATGAAAATGGTTACAAACGGAGTGACGATAATATCAATTTTGGTTTCTTTGGATACTGCTTTACCGAATTCGGCTGCAAAGATGGTGACAATCAATACTGCCAGCGGTCCGCCTGCTCCACCCAGGGTATTTGCGGCCACACCGACGGCTGCCAGTGAAAAAAGCACCAGTGGTGGACACTGCAAAGCAAAACCAATGGAGATTGCCATTGCCGGACCGGTTGCTGCTTTGGCATATCCCCCGATGTCCACCAGAAGCTGGATGCCAGCCTGCTCACCAATTGTACTAATAATGGTTCCAATTAAAAGAGAAGCAAAAAGACCTTGTGCCATTGCACCTAAGGCATCAATGCCATATCTTTTTGCTGAGATAATAATATTTTTGCGTTTTAAGAACGCTTTTATCTTTTCCATTTTTCTTCCTCCTTGACTTCAGCTGTCTTGTCAGTTGTCTTGTCAGTCAAGGAGTAGTTTACCATATCGAGAAAAAAAGTCAAGCTGTTATCTTGCGTAGCCTTTTTCCCGTAATTTTTCTTCTATGATGTCAAGTAATTGTTCTGAATCTGATTCTACGGTATGAAAGTGTTTATTTCCGGTCAGTGTCTTAAGCGGCTTTGCCTTGCTCTTTGCAACCTTTGCAATAAATTCGTCCACATCCTGACGGCTTTTTAAAATCAGATCCACCGTTATCTGTCCGTAAATATCATGCTCGATTACGACGTCTAAGACTTTTCCACCGAAATCCACGATGGTATAAAGCTCATCCTTTGTCTGTTCATCACTGTGGCTTACTGCAATGGTTCTTCTTGCTTTCTGTGTCTCTTCCGAAGGGTCATAAAGCACATAGCCTTTGTTGGTGCTTAAAATATTCTTATTTACTGCACGAAGCAATGCAATATCCTGTACAATCACCTGACGGCTGACTCCTAATTCTTTTGCCAATTCTGTTCCGGACAAAGGTTTTCCCTTCTCCCCCAGCATCTTAATGATGGTATCCCGGCGCATCTGCCCTTCCATTTTCTTTCCTCCTGACACAGTTACTTAATCCTCTTCAATCACATGAATTTCCAAAAAATCAAATTCAATTTCTTCCACAAAATTATCCTGATAAAACCTGGTCTTCGCATGCCGCTTAAATTCATCCACATTGCGGTCTAACCAGATTGGTTTTCCCAAATCAAAGGTATAACACACCTCATCTAATGCCCGGAACACCTTATGGGTTCTGGTATCCCCGGAGTCATCACAGATGGTGGTATCCTTTAACATATGATTGTCTTTAAATTCTTTTGCCCATAACCGGAACATCCCTTACCTCCTCTGGCGTGCTGCCTCATACATCAGCAGTGTTGCCGCAATTGCTGCATTCAGTGATTCTACTTTTCCTGCCATTGGAATGTGGATATAGGTATCTGCCATTCTGGCAATCTCATCCGATAATCCATTTCCTTCATTTCCAATTAAAAAGCCTGTGGGTTCTTTATAATCCGGCTCCTCATAAGAAACACTGCCCTGCAGATGGGCACTGTAAAGCTTTATTTTCCGGGACTTTAACTGCATCAATATATCCTGCAGGTTTTCCGTCACGAAAAATGGTACGCGAAAGATACTGCCCATAGTGGAGCGGATGGTCTTTGGATTAAAAACATCTACAGTGGTGCGGTTCATGATAATTCCGCTGATTCCCGCTCCCTCTCCGGTCCGGAACATCGTGCCTAAATTGCCCGGATCCTGAATACTTTCAAGAATCAGAAGATGGGCATTTTCCTTTGGTATTACTTCTTCTAAGGTATAATCCGGCATTTTCACAAGACAAAGGATTCCCTGCGGTGTCTTGGTATCGGACACACTTTCAAACACATGATTGGCAAGTACTTCATAATTTTTTCCCTGCAGAACTTTTACATGGGATTCCTCTTCCATGAAATGCTCGGAAACATAAATTCTATCAAGCCAGCCTTCCGGGATTTCCCGGAACATACGGATTCCTTCCACAACAAAAAGCCTCTGTTCATTACGAACTTTGGCTTTTTTTACTAACTGAATTAAATTTTTCACCTGCGGATTTGCTGTACTGGTAATCATAATAACATCCTATCTGGAAAGATTTCTACAGATTTCATACTGATATTCCGGAATGGATTTGGTCATTGCCAGTGCCTCGTCAATATCATAATCTACGAATTCACCATTTTTATATGCTACAAGACGGTTGGATTTGCCTTCGCACAGCAAATCTACGGCAATGCATCCCATGGTAGATGCATAAACACGGTCTTTACAGGTCGGGCTTCCACCACGCTGCATGTGTCCTAAGATGGTCGCTCTGGTTTCAACTCCGGTTGCTGCTTCAATTCTCTTTGCCATGCTTGCGGAATGACCGATACCTTCTGCATTTACAATAATATGATGCTGCTTTCCACGTTTTCTGTTCTCTATAATATTATTTACAAGTTTCTGCTCGTCATAATCATATTTCTCCGGAAGCAGGATATCCTCTGCTCCATTGGCAATACCACACCACAGTGCAATGTAGCCTGCGCCTCTGCCCATTACTTCAATGATGGAGCAGCGCTCATGGGAGGTTGAGGTATCACGTACCTTATCAATGGCTTCCATGGCAGTATTTACTGCGGTATCAAAACCGATGGTATAATCGGTACAGGAAATATCAAGGTCAATGGTTCCCGGTAATCCGATGGTGTTGATTCCAAGTGCTGCCAGCTTCTGTGCGCCCTTAAATGAACCGTCTCCACCGATTACGATAATTCCATCAATGCCATGTTTTCTGCAGATTTCAGCACCCTTCTGCTGTCCTTCCGGTGTTACGAATTCCTGACAACGTGCAGTCTGTAAAATTGTTCCACCTCTCTGGATAATGTCTGCTACATCTTTTGCTTCCATATCAATAATCTCTTCCTGCAAAAGACCTGCATAACCTCTCTTAATTCCTTTTACTTTCTTTCCCTTTGCAATAGCTTCCCTTACTACCGCACGGATAGCAGCGTTCATGCCCGGAGCATCCCCGCCACTGGTTAAAACACCAATTGTCTGAATTTCTTTTGACATTCCCTGTTACCTCCTATATGTAAACACTTCTCTTTGTTCTTTATCCAATCATTTTTATTCTAATCCTTAAACTGTGGTTTTGCAATGGCTACAACGACTTTTCTACAACTTTTACATTGTCTTTACCTAAGAAATTCCCAAGTTCTTCTAAAAGCTCTTTTGTAATTGCAACATTTCTGTTTTCCGGCAGACGCTTCATCTGTTTTTCTGCTGCAAGATAAATAACGACATGCTCTGAGCCATCGGCATCCATCATTTTTCCATAAAGAGCACCTTCTTTTTCTTCGAAATCGCTCTTACTTTGAAACTGCAGCCACAGCTCCCGTTTCACTTCATCAAAGGAAATGATTTTCTCACAAATAAGCTTGCCGTTACGGTCTTCTTCTGCAGTTACACGGCCTTCCACAAATACTTTGGCATCATTTTCAAGATATTTTGCATAACGCTCATAATCCTTCGGGAAAATGATGATTTCCACTGTTCCCACCAGATCTTCTAACGTAATAAATGCCATTGCCTTATTACTCTTGGTATACTTGATGACTTTATCGGTAATCATTCCACCAATACGCACCTTTGCGCCATCCGATACCTTAAGGGTTCCGGTCTCTTCATCCAGTACAAAGTCTGTGGTAACGGCATTGGTATTCTTCTTTAAACGCTCCATATATTCTTCCAGCGGATGTCCGCTGATATATATGCCCAGGACTTCCTTTTCAAAGCCAAGAAGCACTTCTTTGTCATACTCTTCTACATTCGGAAGCTTGATTTCGTACTCTGCCTTGTCCTCTTCCGGTGCAATATCAAAAAGTGTCATCTGACCAGCCATTGTGGTCTTCTTTTCCTGATTCAGTGCATCCAAAAGAGAACCGTATATCATCATCTTCTGACGGCGGTTTCCTTCCAGTCCGTCTAAGGCTCCCGCTTTGATAAAGTTTTCTATGGTCCGTTTATTCACTTCTCTTCCGGAAAGTCTTGTAATAAAATCCTTTAACGTGGTAAACGGCCCACGGATTTTACGCTCCTCCACAATGGCATCAATCACCGGTCTTCCGATACTCTTAATGGCAGAAAGTCCATAGCGGATTGCCTGTCCGGATACGGAGAAACCACCCTCGCCTTCATTGATATCCGGCGGCAGAATTGCGATTCCCATCTGGCGGCAGGTGTAAATATATTCTGAGACTTTGGAAGTATTGTCTAAGACTGATGTCATTAACGCTGCCATAAACTCTACCGGATAATAGTATTTCAAATATGCGGTCTGATATGCAACCACTGCATAAGCTGCCGCATGGGATTTATTAAATGCGTATTTGGCAAAGTCAATCATGTTATCATAAATCTTGTTTGCCACTTTCTCATCGATTCCTCTTGCAATACAGCCTGGAACATTTTCTTCCGGATTACCATAGACAAAGTTCTTCCGCTCCTGCTCCATTACCTTGCCCTTTTTCTTAGACATGGCACGGCGCACCAGGTCAGATCTGCCCCATGTATAACCGGCGAGGTCACGTACAATCTGCATAACCTGTTCCTGATATACGATACAGCCATAGGTCGGCGCCAGAATCGGCTCCAATTCCGGGCAGTCATAGGTAATGCTTTCTGGGTGGTCTTTTCCCTTGATATAAGCCGGAATAAAGTCCATTGGACCCGGACGGTAAAGAGAAATGCCTGCGATAACATCCTCTAAGCTCTGTGGCTTTAACTCCTTCATGAAGTTCTTCATTCCGGCACTTTCCAACTGGAAGACACCATCGGTTTTGCCGGTTCCAAGAGAGTCTAGCACTTTCTTATCGTTATAGTCGATGGCATTCATATCAATTTTTTTACTGCTGCTCTTTTCTGCAAGACGGACTGCATTCTGGATTACAGTCAGTGTCCGGAGTCCTAAGAAATCCATTTTCAGAAGTCCTAATTCTTCAATGGTAGTCATGGTAAACTGTGTGGTTATGGTGCCATCGGATGCTCTTGACAACGGAACATATTCATCCATTGGTTTCTGGCTGATTACCACGCCTGCTGCATGCATGGACGTATGCCTCGGCAGACCTTCTAATCTTCTTGACATATCGATAAGTTTCTTTACCGACTCGTCAGATTCATACATGCCCCGAAGCTCCGGATTCATCATCAGTGCCTTATCAATGGTAATTCCCAGTTCATTTGGAATTGCCTTGGCAATCGTATCCACAAAATTATAAGGCAAATCCATGACACGCCCCACATCACGGATTACTCCACGGGCTGCCAGCGTACCAAAGGTTACAATCTGTGTCACACAGTCCTTGCCATATTTTTCTACCACATAATCAATAACTTCCTGTCTTCGTTCAAAGCAGAAGTCCACATCAATATCGGGCATAGATACACGTTCCGGATTTAAGAAACGCTCAAAAATCAGATTGTAACGAACCGGGTCAATATCTGTAATTCCGGTGGTGTAAGAAACAAGGCTTCCTGCGGCACTGCCTCGTCCCGGTCCCACCATAATATCATGCTCTCTCGCATAATGGATAAAGTCCCACACAATCAGGAAATAGTCCACATATCCCATATTTTTAATAACGGCAAGCTCGTCATCTAATTTCTGTAAGTATTTTGGTGCATCGGCTCCATACCGCTTATCCAGTCCTTCATGACACAATTTATTTAAATAAGTCCAGGAATCATAGCCTTCCGGCACCTCAAAATGCGGTACCTTGGTATGTCCGAATTCAATTTCCACATGACAGCGGTCTGCAATCTTCTGGGTATTTTCCAATGCCTGCAGTGCATATGGAAAAAGTGATTTCATTTCCTCTTCGGATTTGACATAATACTGTCCACCCTCATAGCGCATTCTGTCTTCATCCGCTAATTTTTTTCCGGTCTGAAGGCAGAGCAGGATGTCATGAGGCTCTGCATCCTCTGCATTGGTGTAATGCACGTCATTGGTTGCCACCAGTTCAATTCCGGTCTCCTGACTCATGCGGAGAAGCTGCTGGTTTACCAGCTTCTGCTCCGGAATTCCATGATCCTGCAGTTCTAAAAAGAAATTTCCTTTTCCAAAACAGCGCTCATAGCGGTAAGCTACTTCTTTTGCTTCTTCATACATTCCACGTACCAGATTACGCTGTACTTCACCTGCCAGACAGGCACTTAAGGCAATGATTCCCTCATGGTATTTTTCTAACACTTCCATGTCCACACGCGGCTTATAATAGTATCCCTCCACAAAGCCTTTGGATACAATTTTCATCAGATTGCTATAGCCTGTATTATTCTCTGCCAGAAGCACAAGATGATAGTATCTGTCCTCTCCATGTACCATCTCGCGGTCTAATCTGGAGCCGGGAGCCACATAGACTTCACAGCCAAGAACCGGGTTAATTCCCGCCTCCCTGGCTGCCTTATAGAAATCAATGACACCATACATAACACCATGGTCGGTAATCGCCCCTGCTGTCATGCCAAGTGCCTTGATTTTCTCCACATATTCTTTTATTTTATTTGAACCGTCTAACAGACTGTATTCTGTATGTACATGTAAATGGGCAAATGCCATTCCCGTTTCCTCTCTTCCGCTGTTTCTATTCTTCGCCTTTTATCACTGTCTCATATTATAACGTTTTTTGCAGAAGGTTTCAACGACCGGAAGGAGATTCTGTGTGGATTATTCCGGGGAAATTATATCAATTTGCGGCATTCGGGCTGCTCCCCATATATTAACGAAATTGTTTAGAGACTCTTAGAATTTCTCACCAAAACTGGCAATGCTGGCACATGGACGTGCCAGCAAGGCACAGATGAACATGGATGTGAATTTGTGCCGGTTGCCGGAACTTTTTTTATATTTTATGAAATTCTTAGAGACTCTTAACAATGCAGTGACATATGGGTAGCAGCCCGAATGCCGCAAACTCTTATATTTTCCCGGAATATACATACAATAAAAAATGTATTTTGACATTCTTCTTCAATGTGCTAAACTATATGTGAAAAAATTAACGAAATATATCCCAAGAGGTGATACCATGGAAAAATCTGGATTGATTGTAGAAGGCGGCGGTATGAAATGTGCTTACAGTGCCGGAATTCTGGATGCCTTCTTAGACGACAATGTTACATTTGATTATTGTATGGGGGTATCTGCCGGTGCGGCAAATACTGCTTCTTACCTTGCCGGGCAACGTGGCCGTAATCTGCGTTTCTATATAGAGCATGTAAAGGACCCCCGCTACATCAGTATCCAAAATCTGATTAAAACCGGTTCTCTCTTCGGGCTTCAATATATTTACGGAACCTTAACCAATTCCACAGGAAACGACCCGCTGGATTATGATGCCTTAGTAGCAAATCCAAGTGAATTTCATTTTCCGGCAACCAATGCTGCCACTGGAAAGGCAGAATATTTTTCCAAAGAAGATTTAGCCCGTGATGATTACCGCGGCATTATGGCAACCTGTGCCCTTCCGGGTTTCTGCAAACCGATTTCTTTTCACGGCAATTATTACTACGATGGCGGTGTTGCAGATTCCATTCCGGTTGAGCGTGCCATTGCAGATGGCTGCGACAAGGTAGTAATTATCTACTGCCGTCCACTTGGCTATGTCAAGCAGCCGGAGAGTTACCGTTTTCTTTACAAAAAGATGTTACGGAAATTTCCAAATACGATTACTGCAATTGATAACAGACACTTAAATTACCGGCACTCGGTAGAAGTTGCTGCAAAATTACAAAAAGAAGGACGGGCATTTCTCTTTGCACCGTCCCATCAGGTTAAGATTGGCACTTTTACCACTGACCCGAAAATCATGCAGGAGCTTTATGATTTAGGAATCAGTGATTATAAAGCACAAAAGGATGCGTTGCGTGCCTTCTTAAACAATTAACAATATTTCTTTCTGCCTGCAGCTGCCACAACCAGTAATCCGGCTGCGGAAAACATCAGAAGCAGTATTCTTCCAACCGGTGTTTCATCACCAGTTTTTATGGTTGCCGTCTTCTGTGTTGTTCCCGTCAGGGCTGCCGTATTGGAACCGTTTCCAGTGGAAGGGTCTTCCTTTACGGCAACTGTCACCTTTGTAGATGCAGAAGCCAGATAGTTCCCTGTCTCTGCATACCGTACGAAATAGTCACCTGCTGTAAGCTGGTTTATCTTTGTACCATCTGTAACCTTGGTCCAATGAATTTCATCTGTGCTGTATTCCATTGCAGTAGTCAGGTTTTCAATGGCTCCATCACTTGCACCTGTTTTACTGGTATTTACAGCCTTCAGTCCTGTCGGTGCCGCCTGACCTGCCTTCCCTATCGTAAATTGCAGATGTGCTGTTTCATGATACACTCCAATACCTGTTATTGTTACCTCTGCACTTCCTGCATTTTTGTTATCCGAATAAGCAACGGTGTAATCCGTATCCTTTGTCAGTGTCTGTCCGTCATATACCACAAGTACTTCCGGTTCCTTTGCTGTTCCATCATAAATATAGGTCGTTGGATTCAGCGTTGCCGATAAATCTGCATCTGTCATCTTACGATAACGAAGCTCCACATTCTGGGCAATCTGACCATCTGCATCCACAATGGTATTTCTGTAATCAACATCTGCCGGATTTCTCTTCCTATTTGCGATAGAATAATCTTTTGGCAGGAATCCCCGGATTGTTCCCAGGCTTTCTTCCAGTGCAACATTAGCATAATTCGAAATACCCTGGCTTACATTCTTTAATACCAGCTTTGAATCTTCATCCATTGTAAGCTTCTCTAACCAGCACTGTCCAGAACCGTCATTTCCGGATACTGTAACTTCACTTCCCTCAAGCTTTACTCCACTGTTCGTCATCCACTGTAAATCATTCAGTGCTGCTTTTGCATTTTTAAAGGTCAGTTCCTTTGTAAGTCCGACACCGCTATTAGTAATCTTTCCCTTATAGTTACCATTTGCAATGGTAAGATTGTTCCCTGAGGAAATCGTATCCAGAATCAATGTATGTCCGTTCAGGTCAAGGGTTACGGCTTTACAGTCTCCGATTGCTGCGGTTCTTCCATTTCCATAAATATCCTTCACCAATTTGATGGTATCTCCATCTTCCAGGTATCTGAAATCATTATGTGCTCCGGTTCCACCGAAGTCTCCATTCAGCATTCTCTTAGTCGTTCCATCCGTTCCAATCAGCTCTGCATATTCTATGTCACTTGCTCCACAGACCATACATCTGTCGGAATATCCTGCTAAAATCGGTTGTTCACAGTTATCTGCATCATATGTCTCGCCGGTTGCCATTATCTGTACCCAGTTTTCCCCGCCATCGCTATATTTTACGATATCATTCTGCGTCTGCAATGTTCCTCCCAGAAGTGTAATGTCATTTTGTGTCTGAAGCTTTGCATCCCCTGCAATTGCTGCATTGTTCGCACTCTGCATGGATATTTTATTTGCATTTATCTTTGCATTTCCTTCGATTATGGCAGCATCTCCATTTGCCTGCAGCGTAACAAATAATGAAGGTGCCGTAATCTCTGTACTTCCGGTTGATACCGCTCCCCCTTCACTGGTTATCTCAACACCATATCCATTTTCTGCATTAACAGCGAGATTTCCTTTTACCGCAGTCTTCTTTGCTCAGATTGTTACATCTTTTACTGTTTCCATTGGATGACAGAAATGTATCTTTTGCTTTAAAAAATGCATCTGTTACATTTATATTATTTCCATTATCCAGATCAAACGAATTCAGGGAACCAGTCTTTTTCAGGCTGATTTCTCCGTTCTGCCCATCCGTTGCCTCTATCAGATACTTCACCGTTCCACCTGATAAATAGATGTGCAACTGATCCGCCTCAAGCTTAACTGAACCGGCAGAGATAAATGCATCACCAGTAACATCGTCTGCATCTAAAGTTATCACCCCGGCGGTTTTTAAGTCCACCAGAGATGTTCTTTTTCCCACTCCTGTCTGTATGCCTTATTGCATATTTTATTACGGTCCGCCTGAGCAATCTAAAGCTCTGGTATTTATATTTATGTGCCACCGCAGCCCTTTCCTTTGGCTGCATTGCCAACGATTATATCATTGCTTATACCGTCCCTGCTTCCAATGCAGATGATAGCTCTGTTCCGGGACTGCTCTTACAATACGCCATGCTATAATTCTCTCTAGTAATCATTGATAACTACTCTACTCCAATCGTAATTTTGCATCCGTTTCTTCCTGTATAAATTTCTTTATCTTATCTGCGCTTTTTCGTCTTTTAGCATACCTGAACATCTGACTCTCATCCACAACATAAGAATTAAATGCTGTTTCATATATTGCTGGATACTCTGATTCACTAAACATTGCTTTTATCAGCTTCTCCGAAAAAATGTCTACCAGCAATTTTTCTAAACCTGTATGCCAGACCTCCTTTTTCCCTTTTGGTGATTCCGTCAAAAGATTTCTTACAACAATCATATCTTCTCGTCTATAATTAAAAAAATCTTCTTCCGTTGGATTTATAAGTATGTTGCCTTCATACTCTTTTTTCAATCTTTCAAAGGCAGAAATACACAATTCTTTCTCTACGAAGACAAAAATAACATTATGTGCAATTTGATGATTCAAAAAACGATTCATTTGATACAGCTCTGAAATTCTGAAATCTAAATCGTAAAAATCCTCCTTCAATATTTTCGCTATATGAACTGCTATATCAGAATAATCATATTCATAATCTTTTAGTTTTCCTCTGGCACAATACGCATTTCTTCCAATACGCACTATTTCACCAGATTCCAAATACTTTTTCAAATATTTTTCCAAAGTACTTTTGCTCAATACACCAACATTATCTGTAATTGTATCAAAAAATGTCTTCTTGTTAAAAACTGCTGCAAGTCCATTCGACCATTCTTCTGAAATAAAAAAAGGACCAAACCAGCTGATGGAATATTCCATCACAAGTGCTGATTTAGTCCTATTTTAACATCTGATTTAATTACTGAAGATCCTCATCTCTTAATCCATCGGAACCATCCGCATGCTCAAATGCTGCAAGTTCCGGATGTTCTCTCTTTTCTTCCGTATAGTTCTCATAAGGTGCCTTCTTATGTTTCTGTTCTGCCCAGATACGGTCTGCAACCGGTCCCCACTCTTCTGCATAGTGGTCACACTTAGAGCAAAGATGCTCCACAGTCTCTTCTGCCTCAGCGTTTGTTCCCTTCGCACCAGTCTTGTTTACCATTTCTCTTAAGAGCTTTGGATTCTCAAGCATCGGACATGGACGCAGGTGGTTTCTGTTAAATGGCTGTCCTTCATGATATGCCTTAAACAATGGACTCTGTAGCATCTCAAGGATTGACTTATCATGGATATTCGAATCCGAGAAATGGATAAATACGCACGGTTCTGCGTCTCCCTGTGCATTAATATGGAAGTAGTTACGTCCACCGGCTATACATCCGCCAACAAATTCTCCGTCATTCTGGAAGTCCATTGGGAAAAATCCGATATCATTGTCTCCGGTACGAACCCAGCGAATCTTCTTAATAATTTCTTCCCGCTGTTCCAATGTCGGCATCAGCTCCGGAGCTGCGTTCTGTCCTACCGGCATATAATGGAAGTAGAAACCGAAACGTGCGCCCTTATCAGCAATGAAACGTAAGAATTTCTCATCGGTAACAGCCTCAACATTGGCTCTGGTATAGCAGATAGAAGTTCCGAATATGATACCATATTGTTTCAACAAATCCATTGCCTTCATAACGGCTGCATAATGTCCGTCACCACGACGTCCGTCATTTGTCTCAGGTGTTCCCTCAATGGAAAGAAGGAATGTAATATTTCCAAGTTCTACAATCTTCTTACATAACTCCTCATCAATCAGAGTAGAATTGGAGAAAAGACCGAACATACAATCATTATGCTTCTCAGCAAGTTTTAAAATATCATTCTTACGAACAGTCGGTTCTCCACCTGTCATAAAGTAAAGATAAGTTCCAAGTTCCTTACCCTGTGTAACAATCTTATCCATATCCTCATAGGACATGTTATTCTTGTGGCCATATGTGCCAGACCAGCATCCTACACAATGCATATTACATGCGTCTGTCGGGTCAAAAAGAATCAGCCATGGAATATTACAGTTGTACTTCTCACGGTTTGCCCTGATTGTCTTTGTTCCACGGAAAAATGCTTCATATCCTAAATTCAGAAGGAATTTCTTAGCATAATTTGGATTTGTCTCATCCAGAACACGGTTTACAAACTTCACCCATCTGTTCTCCGGATTCTTTACATACTCTCTGACCTTATCCAATGTTGCCTTGTCTGCGCCATTTCCCCAGAAAGTCTCTGCCTTGTCAATAAGTTCAAGGAATGTTTCCTGTCTTTTCGCGATATCATCTGTCTTAGTCAACTTACCTACGATGCTATTGGTCATTATCTCAAAAGCTTTTCTTTCTACTTTGTGCTGTGTGTTTTCAACGAATGAAGCCATGCTAACTTCCTCCCTCTTTTTTCTTCTATGTATTTTATCATTTATTAGTATAAGAAACAATGCGTTTTTTTGACATATACAATAAATTTTTTTGTATGGTCAAGTTATACTTTTTCGATAATTTGTATATCTGACAGCACAAATTGTCCATTTTGTTTATAACTGCTCATCATAGACAAGTCCTTTGATATCGTCCTCGGCAAGTTTATGCTCCGCAACCTTTTTCTCTGCTTCACTCTTTAAAAGGCTGCTCTGGGTCTCCTTGTCTAATTTTGTATCAGTCTTCTTATCCTCTTTCTTGTCTGCATCCTTCTTATCCGTATCTTTCTCATTTTCTTTGATGGTCTCATCGATGTGGTCTACTGCTTCCCCAATCAGTCCTAATGTTGCTTCATCGGATGCATTGTCTAATATTTCTTCCGCTTCCTTCTGGCTGTCTATCATATCATGATGCTTTAACCGTTCCGTATGTACTGCCCGGAGGTATCCGTTATCCTCGGCTCTTTCCTTTCCAAGGTCTTTTATCTTGCTTCTGTATTCTGACTCCATTTTATAGTAGTCCATGGACTCTTTCTGATAGTCTGTCATTCCGCCTTTCTTTAATTCTGAGACATGCTCTAATTCTTCTTTGGAAAGCATGCTTCTTCCTTCTGCTGTACTGGCTTTCTTTAAAAGGTCAAGGTCTGCCTCTTCCTGGCTGCCATCCGCTACCTGGTAACGTCCCTTTAATTCAGCTTCCTTATTCTGTAAGTCGCGGATTTCACTCTGATAATCTTTTATCTCGCTGTCAATTTCCTTAATGTGGGCACGCCGCTCGTCCATCTCTTCATCCACTGCATGCTCACCGGAAAATGTATCCATAATCTTCTTTAATGCTTCTTTCTGGGCATTTGCCATCTTCTGTCCAATCAGATCTGTCTGATTCAGGTTAAGACCGGCACCTTTTATTACATTGCTGTCATTCTTATTATCCTGCTTCTTATCATCTGACTTTGCACTTCCCTGTGTCCCGTCATTCTGATATAAGCTCTGTGTCCTAAAGCTGGTATTGATTCCATTCATATACGCTTCCCTTGCCTTTCTGCAACGCTTATCCGGTTATCGGATATTTCTTTCGCTGTTGTATACACTTTTATAAATAATATATCGGTTTTCCACTGCGTTTTCCTAAGGGTTTTGGTCTTATTTTTCCTTTACAATAGCTTTCGTCAGAATCCATTCTGCCCACTGGGCATAATATTTTCCTAGAGGATGGGCATCATCACTGGTATACTGGGCATCGAGGTTTCCTGCCCCATCATCAAAGATTTCATTCACATCAATATAATAGGTCTGCTTCTGGTCACATAAGGACTCCACCACACCATTGAGCCAGTCAATATTGGCATTGTTATAAAGGCTGTCTGAATCGGATTTTGCCTTGGAAACATGAAGACTCGCCTCTAAGAATAAAATGGCATCCGGCTGCATTTCCCGTATTTTCTCTACCACTTCACGATATTGCTTTTCTATGCTCGCATGTGGATATCCCAGTTCATTGATACCTAGCATCAGATAAATCTTTCCGTAATTCTTCCGGCTTAACACTTCATCCAAAGTTTCTTTTCCATAGCCCGGCATATCCACCTCTGTTTCAAACAGCTTAAAGGAACTTAAGCCAATCGTTGCAAATACATCCGCATCCCCAAGGTCTGCATACTCCGATAATCCTACTGTTCTGGAATCTCCAATAAATAAGGCATCGGAAAAATAGCTGATATCCTCTGTTGTAAAGGTTCCCTCCTGCTCCGTATCTGCCACCGTTTCATTATCCTTGATACCTGTTTTATCTTCTGTATTTTCTGTACTATCAATATCTGCCTGTCCTGTACCGGCTTTATCTGTGCTGTTTTCTTCCGTTCCGGCAACTGCTTCCGCCGGCTCTTTTTCTGTGCCTGTCACCTGTGCCAGTTCTTCCTGCCTTGCCTTCTTCTCCTGCTCCGCAGTTACAAGCTTTACGGTAATTACCGGGAATGCAATCACAAATGTCAGCAGTAAAAGTATAGTAAATTTATATTTTTTCATCGTATTTCCTCACTAGAATCTGAAGTATAAGAATGGATCATCCATTCCAAGATACATACAATATACGCTCGCCCAGAATAATGCCAGCAGCAGTAAGATCACCCAGAGGCGGTTCTTATTCTTCTTAAGGAGTTTCTCCTGAACACCTGTTGCAAACAGGATACCAAGCACCAGATAAATGCCATAGGTCTTACCATATTTCAGATAATCTCCCTGAAACAATACCGTTCCGGTACTGCCAAAGAATGGAAATAATTTCTGTAAATAAATGCCAAGCTGGCTTAAATCCGTAATCACAAAGACCAGCCAGGAAAGCGGTATCCAGAGTATCATATAAATATGACCAAGCGCCTTATGCCGCTCCAGCACTTTTCCAAGTCCGGCTTTTTCCACGAATAATAAGACAAAAAGCAAAAGTCCCCACAGTACAAAGTTCCAGCTTGCGCCATGCCAGAGCCCTGTCAGAAGCCATACCACAAACATATTGCGGACGGTCTTTGCAAAACCACCGCGGTTGCCGCCCAGCGGAATGTATACATATTCCCGGAACCAGCCACCCAGTGTCATATGCCAGCGGCGCCAGAAATCCGTCATGGACACTGCCATATACGGATTGTTAAAGTTCTGTGGGAAGTCAAAGCCCATCATCCGCCCCAGTCCGATTGCCATCAGGGAATACCCATAGAAGTCAAAATATAACTGCAGGCTGTATGCCACAATGCTCATCCATGCCAGCGGTGTGGAAATGCTCTCATAACCGATTGCTGTCACCTCTGTCCAAAGATGTCCCACCCGGTTTGCCAGCAATACTTTATAAGCAAGTCCCAGTGCAAATACCTTAAGTCCGGATTCCACCTTTACCATGGAATGTTTTCTCTTATGAAGCTGTTCCTGAATCAGATGGTAATTGACAATCGGTCCTGCAATCAACTGTGGGAACATGCATAGATACGTTCCCAGTGAAATCAACGATTTTTCCGCTTTTGTTTCCCGCCGGTACACGTCCACCAGATAGGAAATAATCTGGAACGTATAAAAGCTGATTCCAATCGGCAGAATCAGATTCCATGTTTCCAGCTGCACCTTAACGTGCATTGCACCAAAAAGGGCATTCAGATTCTCTATAAGAAAGCCCAGATATTTAAACAGAATGAGCCATCCTAAATCATAGACGATTCCAACCACAAGCCAGGCTTTCCTTGCCCGCTTCGTCTTCTGTGCTTCAATCAGTTTTCCAGCCACGAAATTGACCACCACAGACATAATCATAAGTAAAAGATAACCCGGATTTCCCCTGACACCATAGTAATAAAAACCAAGGCTGGCAAGGAAAAGCCAGGCATTCTTATAAGAAGCCGGCAGGATATAATAAACCAGAAAAAATACCGGCATAAAATACATGATAAATGCTATGCTGCTAAAAACCATCTTTCGTATCCTCTCTTTACTATCTTAAAATGGTACCTATTCATTCTTTACCATTCATTATACTCTTTATAGATTAGACGTTCCAGATGAAAAAAAAGTTTCTTAAATTCCGTATTTCGATAAATTTTTTCTCTGACAGTAAAAAGAAAGTCCTGATGTCACAAATTCTGCCACCGGAACTGCCAGCCAGACTCCCTTTAATCCGATAATTTGCGGCAGGATCAGTAAAGAGGCCAGAATACAGACAAAGGTTCTGCTGAAGGATACCAGTGCAGATGTTTTTCCATCAGAAAGTGCCGTGAACAGCGAAGAGGTAAATACGTTATAGCCGCTGAAAAGATAGTTGATGCCAAACAATGCAAATCCCGTAACTGTCATTGCAAAGGTATGACTGCTTTCTGAGACAAATACTGATGTAATCGGCTTCGCCAGAAGGATGGATGCCACCGCCATAAAGCCGGAGGATATTTTTACAAACCGGTTACTGATATGGTAAACGTTACTTAATTTTTCACTGTTCTTTGCCCCGTACTGGAAGCTGATAACCGGTGCCACACCCATGGAAAATCCAAGATACAGCGCATTGAATAAAAACTGTCCGTATAAAATAATGGTAATTGCAGCTACCCCGTCTGCTCCAACCATACGCATCAGAATAATATTAAAAAGGTATGTAATTACTGCATTGGAAAGGTTCGTTACCATCTCGGAAGAACCGTTGGTGCAGGACTGCCACAATGCTTTTCCATCCCAATGGAAGCGGGTAAAATGAAGTCCTTTTCTTTTCACAAGGAAATAGATGACTCCCACTACCGCAGGAATCATCTGTCCGATGCCTGTTGCAATAGCTGCTCCGGCAATGCCAAGCTGCATTGGTCCCATAAAGACATAATCTAAGATTGCATTGGCTACACCTCCGGCAGTAATCAGTCCGAGTCCATATGCAGGTTTTCCTGCAGTTACAAAGAAGCACTGAAATAAACTCTGCAAAATGCAGCATGGTCCAAAATACATCATATAAATAAGGTATGTTTTCCCATTTTCGAATAAAGAGTCGTCTGCTCCTAATGCATATACAATCGGTTTATGAAAAAGTAATACAATAACCAGCAGCACCAGGCTTACAGCAACTCCTACCACTGCAAGAAAAGTAAAGTTCTCGCATGCTCCCTTTTCATCTCCCTCACCCATTTTTCTTGCTACCACTGCACTTCCACCGGTTGCTAACATAACACCGATTGCAATGAGAATACAAATAACCGGCCATACAATATTGACCGCAGAAAGAGCACTTTCTCCTACCAGTCTTGACACAAAGATTCCATCTATGATTGTATACAATGACATAAATACCATCATAATCATAGATGGCAATGCAAATTTCAATAAGGATAGTGTTTTAAAGTTCTGATTTAACGAATTCGACATGATAACCTCCTTGTCTTATGAATCACTATTTGCTATCATAAACTATATGGTAACCATATAGTCAAGGAGATTTTTTAATGAGTAGAAATGAATATCTGACCACCGGAGAAGTTGCCCGGATGATGGGCACTACAAAGAATACACTGTTTCACTACGACCAGCTTGGCATTTTTTCACCCGAAGCAAGAGGGGACAATGACTACCGCTACTACACCGTCCGCCAGATGGATGTGTTGGATGCTATTATCACGCTGCGGGAACTTGGCATGCCTCTGCCGGAAATCAAAGAATACATGGAACACCGAAGCCCGGAAAATTATGCCACACTTCTTACGAAGGAAAACGCTGTCATCGAACAGCAGATTCTTGCATTAAAAGAAAAGCAGAAATGGATTCAAAGACAGCAGAAACGAATTGAAACCAGCCTTACTACAAATTCGGATATCATCGAAGAAATTACGCTGCCAAGGTTTTATATTGCAGCCCACCCCATCAGTTCTTCCGATGATAAGACCATTTCCGTAAAAGTCAGTGAGCTTCTGAACTCCTATTATGAAAGCAAGGAAACTACCGGTTTTACGGTGCTTTATATCCAGACCGAACATGACCTTGCCCGGGGTGCCCACAATCTTTATCACGAGGTATGCCTTGCCATGCAGACCCCTCCCAAGAAAATGCCTTACCGGATTCTTCCGGCTTCTAAATGTCTCGCCGCCTATCACCTGGGAGACTGGGATGATATTTCACTCGCTTATGACAGGCTGCGCAGCTACATGAAGCAGCACCAGATTACTTCATCCGATGGCAGATTCTATGAAGAAGAATTGATTAACGCTACCATGACAGATAAACGAAGTGAATATCTTACCCGCATTATCGTCAGAATCTAAAAAGCAGCATTACTTTTTTATTTTCCTGTAATGCTGCTTCTCTATTTTACAGTGCCCCAAGAATCTCTTTTGCCCGGTCTATCTGCTCCTTTGTAGGTGGGTCTACGCCTTCTAACTGGTATGGAATTCCAAGTTCCTTCCATTTAAAGACGCCTAAGGTATGATATGGCAGCACTTCCACCCGCTCTACTGTCTTAAGGGTATCAAGAAAACTTCTTAAGCGGTGAAGCTCATCCTCGTCTGTTGTAATACCCGGAACCAGCACATGGCGGATCCACATTGCTTTGCCATGGTCTGATAAATAAGCTGCCATTTCCAAAATATTCTGATTGGTCTGTCCGGTGAGTTTCCGGTGTGCTGCATCATCCATATGCTTAATGTCTAACATAAAGAGGTCTGTATATTTCATCAGCTCATCAAATTTACTTTTAAATGGTTCTTCCATGGAAAATGGATTGCCGGAGGTATCGAGACAGGTATTTACCCCTTTTTCTTTTGCCAGCCGGAACAGTTCTGTTACGAAATCTATCTGTAAAAGAGCCTCTCCACCGCTTACGGTGATTCCGCCCTTTTCTTTCCAATATGTTTTATAGCGAAGTGCTTTTTTTAACACTTCTTCCGGTGTCATCAGCTCTCCGCCATCTTTTGCCCAGGTATCCGGGTTATGGCAGTACTGACATCTCATATTACAGCCTTTTAAAAATACAATATATCTTACACCCGGCCCGTCTGCCGAGCCAAAGCTTTCTACGGAATGGATGCGTCCTTTTATTTCACTCATATTGCCTCCTATACACCAAAATACTTACGGCTGCTTAACAACCTACGATAAAAATGTGCAGGCTTTTTTCATTAAGCCTGCACATTCTGCTTTACCTGAATCGTGGAAAAATCGTATGCTCCCCGCAGTTCGGTTACTGTCTTAAATTACATACGCTCATGACAGGTACGGGCAATAACATCAAGCTGCTGCTCTTTTGTCAGGTCGATGAACTTAACTGCATAGCCGGATACACGGATTGTGAAGTTTGCATACTCTTCTTTCTCCGGATGCTCCATTGCATCAATAAGCTTTTCTTTGCCAAATACATTAACATTCAGATGATGTGCACCCTGATCAAAGTATCCGTCCATTACATTTACAAGGTTATCGATTCTTTCCTGCTCGTTGTTTCCAAGTGCGCCAGGATTGATGGTCTGTGTATTGGAAATACCATCTAATGCCCACTCATATGGAAGCTTGGTCAGAGAGTTTAAGGAAGCTAAAAGTCCGTTCTGTTCTGCACCGTAAGATGGGTTAGCTCCCGGTGAAAGCGGTTCGCCGGCTTTACGTCCATCCGGCATAGCTCCGGTTGCTTTACCATATACTACGTTAGAAGTAATGGTAAGGATAGAAGTTGTAGGCTCAGAATCACGATAAGTATGATGTTTCTTTAATTTATCCATGAAAGTCTTAAGCAGCCATACTCCGATTTCATCTGCACGGTCATCATCATTTCCGTACTTCGGGAAGTCTCCTTCGATTTCGAAGTCTTTTGCAAGTCCGTTCTCATCACGTACGACTTTTACTTTTGCATATTTGATTGCAGAAAGAGAATCAATAACATGTGAAAATCCTGCAATACCGGTTGCAAAGGTTCTCTTTAAGTCGGTATCCATCAGAGAAAGCTCTGCTGCTTCATAGTAATATTTATCATGCATATACTGAATCAGGTTCAGTGTATTTACATAGATGTCTACTAACCAGTCCATCATCTTGTCATATTTTGCCATTACTTCATCATAGTCAAGATATTCCGCTGTAATTGGTGCGTAGTTTGGTCCTACCTGCTCGCCTGATTTCTCATCAACACCACCGTTGATTGCGTAAAGCAGACATTTTGCAAGGTTTGCACGAGCGCCGAAGAACTGCATCTCTTTACCTGTCTGTGTAGCAGATACACAGCAGCAGATTGCATAATCATCGCCCCATACCGGTTTCATTGCATCATCGTTTTCATACTGGATTGAGCTTGTTTCAATCGAGATACGTGCTGCATAATCACGGAAGGTCTGTGGCAGTCTGGATGAATAGAATACAGTAAGGTTTGGTTCCGGTGCCGGTCCCATATTCTCTAAAGTATGAAGGAAACGGAAGTCTGTCCTGGTTACCATGGAACGTCCGTCTACACCTGTTCCTGCTACATCAAGAGTTGCCCATACAGGGTCACCGGAGAATAACTGGTTATAAGAAGGAATACGTGCGAATTTAACCATACGAAGTTTCATTGTGAAATGGTCAATCAGCTCCTGAGCCTGCTGCTCGGTAAGAATTCCCTTATCCATATCTCTCTTAATATAAATATCAAGGAAAGTAGAAACACGTCCTACTGACATTGCTGCACCGTTCTGTGTCTTGATTGCTGCAAGGTATCCGAAGTATAACCACTGAACAGCCTCTTTTGCATTGGTTGCAGGTCTTGAAATATCATATCCGTAAATCTCAGCCAGTTTCTTCATGTCTTCCAGACATTTAATCTGCTCTGCAATTTCTTCTCTTAAACGGATGACATCATCTGTCATCTGTCCGCATCCGCAGTTGGCTTTGTCTTTCTTCTTCTCAGCGATTAAGTAATCCAGTCCGTATAATGCTACACGGCGGTAATCACCTACAATACGTCCACGACCGTAGGTATCCGGAAGACCTGTTAAAATCTTAGCATGACGAACCTTCATCATTTCCGGTGTATAAGCATCAAATACAGCTGTATTGTGTGTCTTATGATACTTGGTGAAAATTTCTTTTAATTTATCATTTACTTCATAACCGTAGGTCTCACATGCCTGAACAGCCATCTTGATTCCACCATATGGCATGAAAGCTCTCTTTAATGGTTTATCAGTCTGAAGACCAACTACCTGCTCTAAATCTTTTAAGCTTTCATCAATATATCCCGGACCATAAGCTGTAATTCCGGTTACAACCTCTGTCTCCATATCAAGAACGCCGCCCTTGGCACGCTCTTCTTTCTGTAATTTCTGAAGTGCCCCCCATAGCTTGTTGGTTGCATCTGTCGGCTCAGCTAAAAAGCTCTCATCTCCATCATATGGAGTGTAGTTGTCCTGAATAAACTGACGAACATTGATTTCTTCTTTCCAGAGACGTCCTTCGAATCCATCCCACTCTTTCATTTCAATCATTACGATATCCTCCTAAAAAATGTATTCAGTATGAACACTGAATGGTTACTAAATTTACTGTCAACAGACTTTTTATTCATCGGCTTGAATTAGTCTTGTTTAACTGTAGTTAGTATATACTGACCGTTATTTTTTTGTCAATATCTTTTGATGTTCAAAATAACATACACAAAAGAAAACGAGCCAGTCCTCCAGGTTCATCGCCCAGACGGTCGGCTCGTTTTCGTTATACTTCATGTGGTTTTTCCACTTATCCGTCAGTCATATAACGGTTTTATCATAGACTATTTCTTTTCTGATTGCAATAGCTTATGAAAACTTTTTATCAACTATTTTTTCCGTTTTATCTGTTCTTTCGCTACAATACTTTGGAAAGGAAGTCGCATAGACGCGGATTCTGTGGATTGGCGAAGAATTCTGCCGGTGTATTCTCTTCCTGAATCTGTCCTTCATTGATAAACATGACACGGCTTGCCACTTCTCTTGCAAATCCCATTTCGTGCGTTACCACTACCATAGTCATTCCGTCCTGTGCCAGTTCTTTCATAATTTCAAGAACTTCTCCTACCATTTCCGGATCCAGTGCGGAAGTCGGCTCGTCAAATAACATGACATCCGGATTCATTGCCAGTGCTCTTGCAATTGCAATACGCTGTTTCTGTCCACCGGAAAGCATTGCCGGATAGGTATCTGCTTTATCAGACAGTCCGACTCTCATCAAAAGCTCGTCCGCACGCTTAGATGCCTCTTCCTTATTCATAAGTCCGGTCTGAACCGGTGCCAGCATGATATTTCCTTTTACGGTATAATTTGGAAACAGATTGAACTGCTGGAATACCATTCCAATCTTCTGACGCATCTTGTTGATGTCTACGGATTTATCCGTGATATCTGTTCCTTCAAAAGTAATCACACCGGAAGTCGGCTCCTCTAAAAGATTTAAGGAACGTAAGAATGTAGATTTACCACAACCGGATGGTCCGATGATGGCTACTACCTCTCCCTGGGCGATTTCTGTGGAGATACCATTTAATACATTTACATTTCCAAAGGATTTACACAAATCCTTTACTTCAATCAATACCTTCTTATCGCTCATTTGTTCTCAACCTCGTTTCCAGTTTATGTACACCAGCCGTTAAAATCATAACGATTATCAGGTAGATAATTGCAACCCCGAACAATGGTAAGAATGGGTCATAAGTCTGGCTACGGATGATATCGCCACCCTTTGTCAAATCCGGGATTGCAATATATCCACTGATGGAAGTCTCTTTCAGTAAGGTAATAAACTCATTTGCCAGTGCCGGAAGTACATTCTTAAATGCCTGTGGCAGTATAATCAGACGCATGGTCTGCGAATAATTCAATCCGAGGCTTCGTCCAGCTTCAAACTGTCCTTCGTCTACAGACATGATTCCGGAACGTACAATCTCTGCTACATAGGCAGCCGAATTCAAACCAAAAGCGATTACAGCCACTGCAATCTTATTATCGAGTGCAACCAGAATAATATAGTACATAATCAAAAGCTGTACCATCGTAGGGGTTCCACGCCATATGGTAAGATACATTTTACATATAAAATTCAAAACATTTAATCCACCATGTTTATCATGGGTGGAACGGATAATTGCGACTAAAAATCCAACCACAATACCCAGAAGTACTGCAAGCACTGCAATAAGCAGTGTATTGCCAAGACCACGTAACAGATAAAGATATCTGTCTTTCTCTATAAAATCCTGTTGAAAGCTGCTTAAAAAATCGCTCAAGGTCTTTCCTCCTATACCGATTATTTATTTCTTACTACAATAACCTGGCTTGCTGTTGCATAAGTATCTGTAAAGTCAATGTTCTTAAGACGGTCTTCTTTTACAGTCATTCCTGCTGCACCAAAATCTGCTTTACCGGAAGATACTGCTGCGATGATTGCATCAAATTCCATATCTTCAATCTCTAAATCATAACCAAGCTTGTCACAAATTGCTTTTGCGATATCTGCATCGATACCAACTACGTTGTCACCATCATAATATTCGTATGGCTCAAACTGCGCATTGGTTGCCATGGTAAGTTTTCCGTTTGGATATTCTGTTCCCTCCGGAGTCTCATATGGATGCTCTCCTGCTTCATCACCAATATAGTTGCTGATGATAGTATCGATTGTTCCGTCTGCTTTTAACTCTTCGATTGCTTTGTTGAATTCGTCTGTTAAATCTGTGTTATCTTTTGCGATACAGATTGCATATTCCTCTGCGTCAAAGGTATCATCTAAAATTTTCAAGTCATCATTCTTCTCAACAAATGCCTCTGCAGGCTGCTTGTCGATGATTACACAATCAATTTTACCGGTCTTTAATGCCTGAATTGCATCAGAACCTTTGTTGTAACGCTCTACGGTGCTTCCTTCGTCCTCATATGCTGTTGCATCGGCATCTCCGGTTGTTCCAAGCTGAACACCGATTTTCTTTCCCGGAAGGTCATCCTTGGAATTTACTGTGTTTGCAGCTACAGATGAGCCACATCCTACCATTGCTACTGTCATTGCTGCAGTTAATAAAAGTGCTGCAAATTTCTTCATGTTCTTCATATTTATTCCTCCTCTGATTATAATTATGTGAATTTATATTTCATACAACATCATAAAATATATCAACATAACGCCTAGTATAGCATGATTCCGCCTATTTCACAAGTACCCGGAGAGTATTTATCTGCATTTAAAAATACATTTTTCCATGTATTTTTAAACAGGCGGCACCTCAGTAGTTTGCATATTCGCTTCATAATTGTTATAATGTGCCAAGAAAAGTGATGATACTTGAGGAGGTTTTTTCATGAAGCGATTTGGCAGAATTATGTTCTGTTTTCTTCCGGCTCTGCTGGCATTTGGCCTGCAGCAGCTTATCTCCATTCCGGCAGTAGGGCTTGCTCTGCTGGGTGGTTTTTATACCAAAGGGGCAACTTCTATCGATGACTGTATGGATGCATTTTTAAATATTATTTCCACCGCCAATTTTAATGCCGGTGTCAGTGCAGCCTACGGTACTGTTGCCCTTGTGGTATTTGCCTACTGGTATTATAAAAAGTTCCGGCAGACAGAACCGGAAAATGTACGGAAACCATTTAATATTCCGGTTATCTTCGGCATTCTTATTACTGCAGTAGGATTACAGTATATTACCAATTACATTGTATCTTTTACTGCAGCCATTAACCCGCACTGGCTGGAATATTACAGTAACCTGGTAGAATCGGTGGGACTGGATGAGCCTTCCCTGATTCTGGTTCTCTATTCCGTTCTGATTGGACCTGTCTGTGAAGAACTGATTTTCCGTGGACTGACTTTGAAATATGCAAAAAGAGCAATGCCTTTCTGGGTTGCTAACTTCTTGCAGGCACTGCTCTTTGGTGTGTTCCATATGAATATGATTCAGGGTGTTTATGCTTTTGTGGTAGGAATTGTTCTTGGATTTATCTGCGAGAAAAGCCACAGCATTTATCCTTCCATGCTTTTCCATATCCTCTTTAACATCTGGGGAACCTTCTCTCCGGACTGGTTTATGTATAAAGCAGATACCGTTCCGTTCTTCTTCCTGTGGTTCTTTGTTGGTGCCGGACTACTGGTTGCAGGACTGCTCCTCTTTTTCTTTGGTGTAAATAAAAAATATCCCAAAATTGAAAATTCTTATTATTCTTAATATCCTTTTGCAATTTTCTTTCCCTGCAAAAGGCTCTGGTTTTGATTTACAAAGGAGCGTGTCCGCTCTTTTAATAATAATTTTCGTCCTTCCGGGGTTCTTGTATATACCACATGGTATGGTCCAAGAGCCCTTTTCATATGCTTTTCAAAAATCAGGGCACGCTCCTTTTGTCTTCCGAATATTTCCGGGACACTGTAACACTCTCTTGATGTGCCAAAGATTTTTTCCCGGATAAGAAGATACCTTGGGTTATCAATAACACCCCACAATTCTTCCATGCAGGCAGAATAGGTTGTCTTATCTCTGGTGGTTCCACCTTTAAGCCAGGTACCTACCACAAATCCATTAAAGGATTCTACTTCTGTCCTGCAATGGGCACCATCCTCTAATTCCCCGCATTCCCTCAATGCATCTAGCATTGCTTTGCTAAGCTGTTTCATCCGTCTTGCCGGGGTGCTGAATTTAAACAGACGTATCCCCTGATAGACAATTCCGGCAAATGCGGCTAACAGCGCAATTCCAAGTAACAGGAAAGCCGGATGATTACCAAGCTTCTGTGCCATCATCCTTCCACTCATTAAGAGTATTGCAAGTATCACCTGTATGATTTCTATACAGACCGCATTAATAAAGATATATCCGGTTTCTATTTCTTTTGCTGCAATTTCATCTATCTGTTCTATTTCCATCTGATTTCGCACTTCCTGTAAGGACTGGTTCCATCGCTGCCTCAATGCATTTCTGTCCTTTGCACGCTCAAGCATCATGCGATTTGCTTTATCTACCTCATATTTTGATGTTATCTTTGGAATGTCCAGCCGACCGATTCCGCTTTCGATTACATCTTCCCTGCAGGATACTCCTAAAAATGATTCAAACCGGCGTTCCAGCATTTCATAATCGCCCTCTGCATCAGTATTACTCTGCTGTCCCCGCTCTTTTGGAAAAATGCAGGCAAGATGCCAGATGTTTCCGGTCTTATCCGGCTGCTCTCTATCGGTACGGATTGCTCTTCCACGCATCTGGTTACTCAGCATAAAAGACCCTACATAAGTTGCCAGTATCAGGGAATTGATGCACGGTGCATCCCAGCCTTCTCCCAGCAATGACTTGGTTCCAATCAGTGTATGAATCTCTCCCTGGCGGAATAACTCCGTCACAACAGCTACGGTGTGGGTACTCTTTCCTTTTATCATAAGCTGTCCGTATCCGGTATCTCCCAGTGGATTTAACGTTCCGCTGCAGCCATACTGTGCCAGCAATTCCGGAAGTTTTGCTTCGACTTCCATTGGAACTATTATCACTGTTCCACTCAGCACACCAAGACGGATTCCAGCCATGTTCTGCCGCCTTAAATATTCAAAAATCGGCACTGCACCAAGCTCTGTGACCAGTGTATCTTTACTTCCAATCTCCGGCAATTTGTCTTTCTTAATATAATCGCAGAGAACCAGAAGGCGTAAATCATTTCCCAGTGCCTCATACTCCGTCTGCACAATGGTACGGATACTCTCCATCTTTCCCTGGCTTTTCATAAGTACCTTTTTAATGGCTTCATTATCCCGCAGCGCAACCTTGTTCCGGTAGATGGCTCCTGCCTCTTTTAATTCCTGCAGCAGGCTTTCCCGCTCTGCTTCCATCATGGTATAGGACTCTCTGTCCTCATAAAGAACACCCTGCAGTAACACTTCCATCCAGTGTGCATCCATTCCCGGCAGCTTTCCCTTTGTTCCGATGAGCTTCCTTAAATAACCGGAAAATGGAATCCCTTTTGCCTGGCAGTATACCAGCAGCGCTGTAAAATACTCCGGTTTATCTAAGAACCGCTCACTGTATTCTTCCGGATGCATAAGTCCCTGGTGAGAAGATACGATTCTTCGCAAAGTCTCATCTGCCATCATTTTCTGCACCTGCATCTGCATCCGCTTCTGATGCTCCCTGACATACGCTTCCTCTTCTCTTGTCGGCCAGTTAAAATAAACGTAGTCCTGATGCGGGCAGAGACTTCCTTCTCTTACCAGTTCCGGTGTAAAGATTTCTTCATCAATCGGTCCGCACATATCGATATAACGCTTCCACTGTGCCGGTGTACTGTCATAAGGCGGTGTTGCTGTCAATGCAATGATTTTCACATCCGGCAGCTTGTCTAAGAAAGTCTCCAGTGCCTTCCACCACTCACTGCGAAGGTGATGCGCCTCATCCAGACAAATTGTTGTAATACCGGCTTCCTTTACTGCCTTAAAAATATCGAAATCCCGGTAGTCAACCTGCTCCGTTTCCTTCTCTCCATCTGCTTCTTCTGTCACTCCGCCGGCTGCCACTTTACTGTCTGCCGCATCTACTCCATCCACCGCTTCACTGGCTGCTGCATCTTCCTCTGCCGCTTCCCCGCTGTCCTCTTCCAGTGTGCCCTGCTCCCGCTTCATAGCACTGTACAATGCCTGATAAGTCGTTGCAGTCATCTGTTTCATCTGTTTCAAATTATTGGATAATATTTCCTGCGGATCTGCCTCTTCGGTTAAGAAGCCCTCCTGTATACGCATCAGCCATTGCTGGCGGATGGTAATGCTGGGTGAAAAAATAAGGCAGGGTGCTCCCAGCCTCCGAATCAGTTCTATTCCAAGTGTAGTCTTGCCGGAGCCCGGCGCTGCCACAATATGTATCTTTCCATCCTTCAAATACTGCTGTGCATGTAAGAGTACTCTTTCCTGATAATCTCTCCACTTTCCCCGAAATTGCAGGATTCCCTCATATCCTGTGTTCATAAATTTCCCTCCATCAACATTTTAATAAATGCAGTATCGCGATATATCCACGGTTCCTTCGAAAATGGCTCATTTGCTTTTACAATCTCTTCCGGTGTCATCCATTCCAGATGATAGCCTTTTGCCTTCTCGCTTTCTGTCATATGCGGTTCCGTCATTCTCTCTTCAACCGTGCAGGCAAAGAAATAGGTGTGACAGTGATATATTTTATCTGTTTCAAATAAATCACGGCGTTTTTCTTCTATCTCGCCCAACAGCTGCATACTTCCCGGGCATAATATCAATCCGCCCTCTTCTAATACTTCTCTGGAAAGTGCCGTTTCAAAATCTTCCTCACCATCCATGCCACCGCCTAATATTTTGCAGTCCCCTGCCCTGCCGCGCTGGACTGCAATTTTTCCATTCTTTTCTATGATTGCCCGGACGCACTTTCTTTCAAATACCGGCATGCCATCCTCATAATCTTTTTTATCTAATACCAGAAGTATCTTACTTTCCGTCATTTTCGTTTCCTCGCTCTTATCAAAGTTACCTAATCTGCCCACTGAAAACTGTTTACCATGGTCTCTGCTGTCCGTATAGGTACCTTCACCATTTACCCGGGCATCACTGCCCTGTACCTGCATCATAAGCTGTGAAAGAATAGTCCTTTGTATTAATTTCTCACCATAATATGTAATGTCGGTTGAAATCGCATTACTAATAGCTAGTATACCATAAACATACTGTTTTGGGGAAGAAATGTCCTATTTCATCCCAATGCTCAGCTATCTTGTCGCTTTCTACTCTCCAAAGTCATAGTAAGCAGTTGGTTTATCACCAAAGATACCTCCTCTTACTGCCAGCACAAAGTTTCTCTTAGCAAGCACTTGATGCGTTTCTTCTACGTATGCATATTGTCAAGTGTATGTGTCATATTTTATATTCAAAATAAAAAAGGCTGCTACTCTCTAAAAAATAACAGCCTTTCTTACTATATCAGCCTTTCTTACTATATCAGCCTTTTGGAATTTGACCATCGACATACAGAATGTGATTAACTAACCACTCTGTGAGATATT
>OWJI01000448.1_pt1 | contig 30523 bp, 50 predicted proteins | sample 1732541 | NCBI WGS metagenome assembly OWJI01 (sample SAMN05065727, study PRJEB22554) | human gut metagenome | biome: ENVO:2100002; feature: ENVO:00000062; material: ENVO:00002003 | host: Homo sapiens | place: USA
CGTCGGCAGCGTCAGATGTGTATAAGAGACAGGTTCTACGGCATCCGGCAGCTGACCAACCACGAGGGACTGCCCACCAACGCGGTTTACGGCTTTCTGGCTACGCTGTTCAAACTGCAGGACGAGGAGCAGCCTGACCGCACCATCGTCTGCTTTGACGTAAAGGAAAAGACCTTCCGCCACCTTAAATTCGACACCTACAAGGCCACCCGCAAGGGCATGCCGGATGAGCTGGCGGCGCAGCTGCCGATTACAAAGCAGGTGCTCGATGCGCTGGGCATCGTCCGGTGCGAAAAGGCGGGCTACGAGGCGGATGACCTGCTCGGCACCATCAGCCGCCGCGCGGACGAGCACGGCGACACCTGCGTGGTCGTAACCGGTGACCGCGACAGCCTGCAGCTGGTCGGCGGCGGCACGACCGTTATGCTGGTCTCCACCCGCATGGGACAGACCACCTATCAGACTTACGATACCGCCGCTTTCCGCGAAAAATACGGCTTCGACCCGATTCGCCTGATTGACCTCAAGGCGCTCATGGGCGATTCGTCGGACAACATCCCAGGCGTGCCCGGCATCGGTGAAAAGACCGCCATGCAGCTGCTGCACGACTTCGGCACGCTCGAGGGCGTGTACGAGCATATCGAGGATGAGCGCATTAAAAAGGGTGCGCGCACCAAGCTGCAGAACGGCGAGCAGTCCGCGAAGGACAGCTACTGGCTTGCCACCATCGACCGCAGCGTGCCGCTCGAGCTGGATGTGGAGCACCTGCCCGCGCAGGACATCGACGAGACCGCGCTCTACGACCTGCTGACGCGGCTGGAGTTCAAGAATTTCATCAAGCGGTTTGACCTTTCGGGCGAGAGCGTGTCCGCGCCGCGTCTGCCGGAGCTGAAAACAGAATAAAGGAAAAAGGCCGGAGCAATCCGGCCTTTTTTGTATATTAGGGGAAATGTTTTTTTATTTGTTGGCTTGAATTATAATAAAAATAAGAACAAATGCAGATGGAATGTTACAAGATTGGTGTATAGTGCAATGGAAATAGCAAAGTATGTAGTAACCAAATGTACAGACGACGGGCATCCAATAAGCAATTTGCAGTTGCAAAAAATTCTGTACTATATTCAAAAAGAATATTTAAAATCGGGAGATATTGCCTTTGGAGAAGATATTGAGGCATGGCGATTTGGCCCGGCAGTTCCTATTGTCTATTATGAATTTGCAGGTTCTGGAGCTATGCCTATTATAGTAAGGTATGATGTGAACCTGAATTTTGAGGGATTTGGTATCTGATTGTCATAGGGATGGTGGTGCATGGTCGTCTGTTTATAAAGAAGGAAGAGGGGATAGGCGCTTGATCCCTGTTGAATTGATTTCCAAATAAAAGTCGGTTTAGTGGTGTTTCAGATGGCTGTTTTCGATGTTGCAAAATATATTCTTCATGAATTAGGAGCAATCCAAGTTTGGAAACTTCACAAGCTTATATACTATTGCCAAGCATGGTCTTTAGTTTGGGACGATGAACCTTTGTTTGAAGAAAACTTTTATGCATGGGACAATGGGCCAGTGTGCAAGGAACTGTATGAAAAGCACATTGGATTGTATAGACTCTCTGAAAATGACATACATGGTGAGATAAATGGGTTTACCACAAGCCGGAAAAAGACCATGGGTGCCGTTTTGGATCATTACGGAGACAAAGAACCATACTGGTTGAGAGAACTGGTTCGCGAGGAAGATCCTTGGAAAAAAGCGAAGGAGTATAAAGATTCGATCATTACAAAAGAAAGCATGTTTGAATATTATAGTTCATTGTTGGATGTCGAAATCGATCAAGGCATTCTTCTATAAATTTCAACATATTTCGGCAGGTACTATATGGAAATAAAACCTTTATTTTTTTGCTTTTGATCGCTGATATTCAAGATAGTTTTGAAGTTCTTCAAATTCCTCTTTGCTTAAACCCCTTATGACATATTCTTTTGAGCCATATCCGATAGCCGCTGCAGTTCCTTTAGGAGTAGGATCATCGGAAAGGCCTAACAAATAGTCTACTGATACATTTAGATAGGTAGCAAGTACTTCTATTTTTTCACCTGATGGGATACGTTTTCCCAACCTCCAGTCAGAGAGTATGGAATTAGAAATCTTAGTATCCTTAGAAATTTCATATGCAGTGATTCCCTGCTCTGACAAGATTTGATTCAATCTATCAGCGAACGTCATATTGTCTTTATGGTTGGGAATTGGGTTATCTGTACGGCCTAAGAGGTAATCAACCGATACGCCAAGATAATCGGCAATTTCTTCAATATACTTTTTATATGACTTAACTCTGCCAGCTTTCCATTCCGAAAAAGTAGCAGTAGACAATTTCAAATCAGCCATAAATTGTTTTTGACTGATCTTTTTCTCTGACAGCAAATCACTGATTCGTTCAATAATAATATCCATATACACACCATTTCAAAAAAAAACTGTAAAAAAGTGTTGCAATTGCAGAAAATCTGTAATATACTAAACCCGTAATAAGGCGTTGCAATGGAAAACCCAGCAAGGAGGTGAAAAACATGCCACAGAGATTCACCCTTACGCCTAAAGGGAAAGTGTTCATGGACGAAAACGAAATTAAATTTGTCCATGCAGTTGAAGTCAACGAAATCAAAGCCTATATGGGCAATTTCGAGGTTATCTTAAAGTTCCAAGTGAAAGAACTGGACATTCAATACAGCACAACACTCGAACCACTTATGGACAGAGGAACTGTGCCAGATAATCCAGAACAGCCTTCAAGTTCCTTTTGAATCTACCCTCCATATAAATGATGGCTTTATCGCTTAATACAAAGCTGTTATCTATTGAGTAGACCAAATTAAGCGCCCTGCATAACTCGATGAGCGTCTCGTTAAGATCATCAATCGTTTCGTAAGGGAAAAATTCGGAACGCATTTGTGCTACATCATCAAACTGACATGCCTCTGATTTAGACATTCCATTTTCGCGGCGTGTTAAATATTGCTTGTAGAGTATACAGATCATCTTGTCAGCATCGCGCGACAAATCAACCATTAAACAACACCCCCATGCTATTCATATTTTAGCATGGCAAAATACATCTTGCAACGGAAGAACTAGCGATTCACAGCAGGATTGTCCGTTCTGCCAACGAGATAGTCGATAGATACATCAAAGAAGTCGGCAAGGGCAATGAGAACGTCATAAGCTGGTTTGCGCTCACCGTACTCATAGCGCTGAATAGCCTGCTCGGTAAGTGCGGTCTCCATAGCAAGCTTTTTTTGGGATAATCCGTGCGCAACACGCAACTGTTTAATTCGCTGTTTGAAATCCATAAAAACCTCCAAGAAAACCATTGACACAACCAAATGGTTGTGATATATTGCAAATAGAAACACAACCAAATGGTGGTGAATATAAATACGAGGAGTGATTGTGAGCACGAAAGAAACGAAACTCAAAATCAAACGCAAAGAAACACCCTTAACGCAAGCAGATCTTGCAAAAAGCGCCAGGATAACGGTGACAAGTTATCAGCGATATGAATCGGGAGAGCGAATCCCAAAGGCCGATACAGCCAAGCTGATAGCGCTGGCACTAAACAGTACGGTGGAAGAACTGTTTTAGTTACTAACAAGATACCAAATCAACCGACAATTTGCAACGAAAGGGGGAGACACATTGCAAGGAAATTTGTTGACGGTAAAAGAAGTAGCACAGAGGCTTAATTTGTCCGATTGGATGGTAAGGAAGTTTCTTCGAAACGGTTGGCTTATTGGATCAAAGTTTTCCCTTGAATGGCGTATAGAACCAGAATCGGTCGAAAGGTTTATTCAAGAGAGACGAAACAAACCAGCTTCCTGACACCTATATTTTCGCATAAAGGAGGGAAAAGAACATGACAAAATCAGGGCCTGCATGTACAAAAAAGCGACAGAATACGGGCCGCAAAAGTGTAGAAATACTTTCGCAAGTAAAACAGGTGCTGGAAACGGATATGGAAGAGATGGTAAATCACTTTCTTGCCAGTGGAGAATGGATACTAATTGATATTCGTTCTTGTAAATACAATAGAGGAAAAGCGTATGTGCTTGGCCTGATAGGCGGGAGCTAAAGAAATTAGGAGAAAATCAAAGCAATTTTAAGATTTTGGCATATTGCAGAATACGTAGATCGAGTTGGAATGAGTTAGATCGCGCTGGGTATGACACAAATTAAAAAATGAAGAGATTTTGCCTGTTTACAGCTTTTGATAACAAATCGAATGCTCATTACGATTTTACAGGAAGGAAAAGAACATGACAGGAATCGGTCATTTGCTTCGGGAGTCGCGCCAAAATGCGGGTATGACACAGACCGGGGCAGAGGCAAAAACAGGGATAGGACACCGAAGCATACAGCGGTATGAAAATGATGAAGCTGATTGCACAATGGAAAATATCATATTGCTTGCAGAAGCATATAATGACCCGCTTTTGGTTGTGCAGTGCTTACAAAATACCGTACTTTGGGAAAAGCATTTACCGCATATAGATGAAAGGCCATCGCCGGAAGCATCCATGGCGCTGATTTATGCAGTTGACCAAGTGGATGATGAAAAAGACGACATTATTAGAATTATGAGTAATGGAAGGGTGGATGCCATAGAAGCTGCAGAATGGTCTGAAATCATGAAAAAGGCGAGAGAAATGACAGTAGCAGGATTGCGGATCATGTTCCAGGGAGGTATTCAGTATGGAATATGACAAAAAAGAGTTTCTTACATTTACAGAAGCAGGCAAAATGCTTGGAGTTTCTGGAATGGTTATCAAGGCAAGTATCATCAATGGAACAATGCCAGTTGGGTTTGTGGGAAGGAAAGAAGAAAGCGGGAGAGATTGCGGAAGGGTGATAAGGAAACGCCTTGAAAAATGGCTAGAGGGGAACGACTTGGAGGTGAATTAAATGTTTGTTTTAACAAAGGGACGACAGGTAGCCTGTTTGTTTGGAGAAAGGGTGTGCACAGAACACTTAAAAAACGGATGGAAATTTCATGGAGATATGTCGCCGCAAGAAGCAATCGCTTTTTGCAAGGGATATAAAGCAGCTCTTGTGCCTGGAAGGAAGGCAAATCTTTCAATAAAGAAAAACCAGAGGTAACTGCATGAAAATCAAAGAAACAAGAACAGCATGCGGGCTGACGCAAAAGGCGCTGGTGGAGATCATCGGGCAAAGCGGCATAAAGCTGGACAAGCCCGCATATTCCAAAATCGAAACCGGCACGGCACTGCCGACGGTAGAGCAGCTTCGGGCGATGTGCCAAGCCATGGGATGCAAGCCGCTTGACCTGTACACGGAACCGGAAATCGACCTGATCCATTGCATGGACAGCGAGCACGCGCCTAAGACGGCGAAAAAGGACGGGCATAGGATTCAACGCAAAGCGACCTTCCGCGTGCCTGAATGGTGTTGCAAGTGGCTGGAACCGCAAATGCTGCAAGAGCTGGGTTACACAACGGCACAGCAATGGTTTTTGGACATGGTACGGCGCACGCAAACGCGGTATGAACGGCGGTTGAAACGCGCAGAACGAAACCGGCCGCGCACCATCTGCCCGCATTGCGGCGCACCGATAGAAAACGGCACACAATGCAGCTGTGAGCTGAGCGCATAACAGCAAAACGAGAGCCTGCCTTAAGCGGCGCTCCAATCCTTTAAAAACACTCCAAAAAAATAGAATAAACGTCTGGTCTCGGCCGCACAGACAACCAATATGTACGGAGTGCCGCGCAAGGTGGGTTCTCGGGAAAGGAAGCAATGGCAAACTACGAATATTACGATCCGAAACCAAAGCGGAAACGGATCACGATTCCACAGAACAAAACGAACACACAGTACGGCAAGGACAAGCAAATTCAGGGGTATTTGCGGGAGGCAAACAAAAAGAAAGGACAGGCATGATGAAATTTTATGAATATAGAGAGGAAATCCCTAAAAACAAAACACGCATTGAAAAAGAAAGATTAACGCTTCTTTGGAGCTTTGTGAACAGTGGATACAAGATTGCCAAGGTCGATTTTCAGCCGGAATATAAAAGCGCAAATTCCGCTTATGTAACATTAAAAAGAGTCATTGAAAAAAACAATATTCCAATGAAAGTGCAAATGGTAAAAGGCAATCTGTTCCTTGTAAGGTGTGAGGAAAACAATGAAACGAAAAATTGAAACCTACAGCGACGCCTGGTTCTACTGGGTAGGAGCGATAACAATCGCAGGATTTACCTTGTTCCGCTGGGGGGCCTGGATGGTATGGGCGGTGATGAGATGAAAACGGACAAAAGAAAAACCGCGCAAGCAGCGGCAACTGCAAAACGCGGCAAAACAAAAAAACCTACTAACAATATACCACAGAAAGGAAGCGTGTGCAAGGGTGACAGCATGGAATGACCCGTTTGGAGAGCGCATCCGGGCAAACGTGCGGCAATGCGACAAATGCGGCGCAGAACTGGACGAGGGAGACAACGCCTACTTTACCGGGCTGGACATGCTGTGCCGGGACTGTGCAGAGGCGGAAGCCAAGGCACAGGCGGAACAGGACACCGTGGAAACAATACAAACGCGGTTTCATGCGATGGAGCAGCGCGGATTGACACGGCGGGACATAGATGCCCTGTACGATCTGCTGCAGGACGTGCTGGGCGATGAAGAGAGCGCGATAGAGGACAACCTGGCAGACATGCGGGTGATTCTGGACGAATGGGGGGAAGGGTATGTGGCTTGAATGCTGGATAGAATGCGACGTGTGCCACCAGGCCATGGAGCTTTCACACGTCATACAGCTGCCGGACGGCAGCTATGTGTGTGACGAGTGTATGGACGATCGGAGGATATGACATGGAAGAGACCAGAGAATCGTTTGTCATAGACAGCGACGAAAAGGCGGACTGGGCGGTTCGGAAGATCAAGGAGCATATGACGGACGCAGAGCGATGGGAAGCGTTTTACAAGGAACAGGCACAAAAAATCAAGACGTCTGCACAGCAGAGCATTGAATATCTGAGCGTGGGGCTGTACAGCTACTTTGCCACGGTTCCGCACAGGGAAACCAAAACACAGGAAAAGTACAAGCTGCCCAGCGGGGAATTGGTACTGATGAAGGAAAAGGGGGACTTTGAGAGGGACAATGGCGTACTGCTGCAATGGTGCAAAGCCAACCATCCGGAACTGGTGCGCGTTAAAGAGGAGCCGGACTGGAACGCGGTCAAGGCGTACATCAAGGAAACCGGCGAGCTGCCGGAGGGCGTAACGCCGATCCAAAAGCCACCGGAATTTAAGGTGAGGTGAAGGAAATGCCGTTCAACCCATCAGAGCACATGATCAAGCTGAAGGGAAAGGATTACTTGCAGGTGATGTGGCGTCTGTGCTGGTTTCGGGAGGAAAAGCCGAGCTGGTGCATAGACACGCAGCTAGTGAGCCACGAAGGGGACAGCGCGGTGTTCTGCGCCAAGATATTGGACGAGGAAGGAGTCATGAAGTCCTCCGGCTATGGCAGCGAAAGCAAGAGGGATTTTGGCGATTATCTGGAAAAAGCAGAAACCAAAGCGGTAGGCAGAGCGCTTGCGATGCTGGGCTACGGCACACAGTTTGCCCCAGATTTGGACGAGGGAAACAGGCCTGTGGACAGTCTGGTACAAAGGGAACCCGTCCAAGGAGAAACCCTGCCCGCGTACATACCCAAAAAAGCGACCAAAGCCCAGCTCAAACAAATCCAGGAAGCGGCAGGCGGGGACATAGAGCTGGTCAAGCATGTATTGGGCCTGTTCGGTTACCAAAGCAGCAAGGACGTGGAAGGGGAAAAGGTACAAGCCATCCTCGGCACCATCCGGCAGAAGGTGGGGGCATAGCATATGGACATCATGCAGGAAATGTCCACGCTGCGCGTCATGCTGGACAGAGCGGTCACAGAATCCAAGGAACGGGGGCGGGTGCTGGCAAAATGCGAGCACGATTACCGGGTCGCCAAAGCGAAATACATATTGCAGCAGCGCACAGAGGGCACGCCTGTCACCATCCTTGCAGACCTAGCCAAGGGGGAGGAACACATCGCCCGTCTGTGCATGGAACGGGACATCGCCCAAACGCTGTACGACAGCAGCAAGGAAGCGATCAACAGCTACAAATTACAGATCAGGATCGTACAGGAACAGATACAGAGGGAGTGGAACCAGGCTTGAAGGCAGCGAGAACCAAAGCGATTGGCATCTCTCCGTCAGTGAAAAGGAAGGTATGGGCCAGAGATAAGGAGCGCTGCATATTTTGCCAAAGCCCCTATGCGGCCCCGGAAGCGCATTACATCCGGCGGAGCCAAGGGGGCCTTGGCACAGAACAGAATATTTTCACAGCGTGCAGGCGGTGCCACAGAAGGTTTGACGAAGGAACAAAAGAACAACGGGAACAGATGAAGCGCTGGGCCAAAGCCTATCTGCAAAGCAAATATACGGACTGGAAGGAAGAAAGCCTGGTGTACAAAAAGGGGGCCATGGAATGAACAGAGCAACATTGATCGGGAACCTGACGAAAGACCCGGACATGCGGCAGACACAAAGCGGCGTATCGGTGTGTACATTCACCCTTGCGGTGCAGCGGCGGTACGCAGACCAAAACGGAGAAAAGCAGACGGACTTTTTCAACATCGTATGCTGGCGGAGCCTGGCGGACAACTGCGGAAAGTACCTGACAAAGGGCAGCAAGGCAGGGGTGCACGGCAGCCTTCAGAACCGCAGCTATGAGGACAAGCAGGGGAACAAGCGCACTGTGACGGAGATCATCGCGGACGAGGTGGAGTTTTTGAGCCGAAAGGTGGAGACGCAAGCCCCGGCGTATGAAGAGATCACAGACAACGAGCTGCCGTTCTAAGGGGGAGAAGATGGGGAAGAGCGGAATCCCTTACTTTCCGCTGGATGTCGAACTGGACGAAAAAATGGAATTGATAGAGGCCGAGTATGGGCTGACAGGGTACGCCGTCATCCTCAAGCTGCTACAGCGCATTTACGGAGGGCACGGGTACTACATACACTGGACATACGAGGTTGCGCTTTTGTTCGCCAAGAGGATTGGAGTGGGTGGGAGCGTCGTTTCGGAAATCATAGAGGCCGCTGTCAAACGAGGTGTGTTTCACAAAAAAATCTTTGAAAAGTACAAAGTATTGACCTCAGAAGGGATACAAAAACGGTACTTTACAGCCATAGCCCGGCGCAAAGAAATTGAAGTGAATGACGACATACTTCTGGTTCAAGTCAACCATTTTTGCAAAAATGCAAGCATTATCCATAAAAATGCAAGCAAAAACGCCAGAAATGCAGACATTCCGGCACAAAGGAAAGAAAAGGAAAGAAAAGAAGAGAAGAGTAGAGAATATATGTCCCGTGCCGGTAAACCGGCACAGAACCGCTCGCTTGCCTCTATACCTCCCAAGAGAGAGGATGTAGAGCAATACATCACAGACCAGAGATATCCCTTTTCCGTTGATGAGTTTATGGACTATTACCAGTCAAACGGTTGGAGGGTTGGGAAACAGAAGATGAAAGACTGGAAAGCGGCGGTTAGGAATTGGGCGAGGCGCGAAAAGGAGTATACAAAACAAAAAACAAACCAAGCACTGAACTATGCACAGAGAACCCCGGCGGAAGCAAGCTTTCTGGACAACCTGGTGCAGTATTGAGGGAGAGCATGACAAAACAAAGCGAATGGAAAAACGATAGAAAGCGTGTGGCAATGCTGCTGCAAAAAACGCACGGGGGACAGGGTCTTTCAACGGCGGAATACAACATCGTCATGGCGTACTGGCAAGGGAAGAAAAGCAAAAAGGAGCTGTTTGACCGTGTGTTTGAAAGGGTTATGGGATGAACAGGATCACGAGAAAAGACAGCTATCCGCCGTATTATTTGCAGCACAGAAAACGAGGCCCTGTAAAAATGCGGAACAAGGCGATCTTTAAGCTGTCAGCATATGAGGATACAGGCTTGGAGCCGGAGGAAGTATGGGCGCTAAAGCGACAAATGAGGGAACGGGATGAAACTAATCCTTCCGAGACTGCCGGGCTTGAATGAGTACATCAGTGCAGAAAGAAGCAACAAACATGCGGCGGCTGGGATGAAACGACAGTGCGAGCGGGAGATACGGCTGTGTATCCGTGCGCAGTGGAAGGGGAAAGTGCGGTTTCAACGGCCTGTTGCCATGCGGTATCTGTGGGTGGAGAAGAACAAACGGCGGGACAAGGATAATATCGCTTTTGCCAAAAAATTTATCCAGGATGCACTGGTAAAAGAAAAGGTGCTGGAAAACGACGGATGGGCGCAGATAGACAGTTGGACAGATGCTTTTGCAGTGGACGCACAGCGCCCAAGGGTAGAAGTGGAACTGGAGGAGGTATGAAACAGTGACACAAGAACAGATCAACAAAATTCTTGCAAGCCATAAAGAATGGATGAAAGGAACGGGAGTGGAAAGAGCAGACCTGCGTGGTGCAAACCTGTGGGATGCAGACCTGCGTGGTGCAGACCTGCGTGATGCAGACCTGTGTGGTGCAGACCTGCGTGGTGCAGACCTGTGTGTTGCAAACCTGTGTGGTGCAGACCTGCGTGGTGTCAGACATGACGAAAGAACAGCCTTTTACGCCATGCAGTGCCCGGAAAAGGGGGCATATATCGGATACAAAAAGGCGGGAGGAAAAATCGTAGAGCTGGAAATACAGGAAGATGCAAAGCGTTCCTCAGCAACAACAAGAAAGTGCAGAGCCAGCAAAGCTAAGGTGTTGTCTATCACAAGCATAGACGGGGAAGAACACTTTGAGGAGGCAAAGAGCAATTACGATAACTCGTTTGTCTACGAGGTGGGAGAGACCGTCGAAGTGAAAGACTTTGATGAGAACAGATGGAACGAGTGTTCGGCGGGCATTCACCATTTTATCACGAGAGGAGAAGCGGAGAGGTATTAAACGCAGAGACCGCCTGTCTGCCGGGTGAAGCCATACGCCCGGGAAGAGCCTCCTTCAAAGAAGCCGGGTGCCTGAAACCAGGCGCTCGGCAGATGGGCGGTCAGGAGAGGGGAAAGCATGAAGATAAAGCTGGACAAGGGCACAAAGATGCCGACAAGAGCACACAGCACGGACGCGGGGCTTGATCTATATGCACGGGATACGCAGATCATCCCGGCCAAGGAAAGTGCCGTCTTTGATACGGGTGTACATGTTGAGCTGCCGGAGGGCACAGCGGGATTCTTGAAAAGCAAAAGCGGGCTGAACACAAAGCACGGGATCACAAGCGAGGGCGTAATTGATGTGGGGTATACCGGAAGTATCGTGGCAAAGCTGTACAACCACAGCGGACTGGATTACAAGGTCAAGGCCGGGGACAAGATCACGCAGCTGGTGATCGTGCCGATTTTAACGCCTGAGCTGGAACTGGTAAAAGCGCTGGAACAAACAGAACGCGGGAACAACGGATTTGGGAGTACGGGGAAATGAACCAAGCCAAGCAAAGCAGGATAGAGTTTGAAGCATGGGAATACATCCTGCCCGCTATGCAGGAGATCGCAAGGGTAAGCGCCAAGGGCTTTGCAAAGTACGGGCCGGGGAACTGGGCGCGGACAGCGGAGAGAAGTTTTGCGCGTACATTCTTCTGGAAGGAATCTCGCGCGGGTGTGATGTAGAGAATTGCGATAAGAAAAGAACGGATAAGCAGATGAGGAAGAAAAAACGCTGGGAGGATTTCTATTGACGATAGAACAGCTGAAAAACTGCCGCTCTGCGAAAGGGGAAATCGAATCGCTGCGGGAGCGGATGGAGCGAATCAAGAGCGACCGCGAACGGATGACACAGGCCATCACAGGGATGCCGCAAAGCAAAGGCAAAGAGAAAAGCCGGATAGAGGAGCTGACAGTAAAGCTGATGGAGCTGGAAGAGCAGCTGGCGGACAAGCTGTGGCAGAGGGAAACGGAAATTAAAGAGGTAGAAGCATGGATCGAGACGTTGAAGCCATATTATAGGATTGTCATCAGAAACTTTTATATTGATGGACAACCCGTTCCAATGATTGCGCGTAAAGCAGGGTATAGTGAAAAGCATATTTATTGGATACTAAGAAAAATCACACCCAATCGTACCAAAAGATGTGAAATAATATAGACTGAGGAAAAAAGGAAAGGCCGACATGTATCGGCCTTTTTCTTTTGGGAAAACGTACACTGCGAAAAGGAAGCCAGGGGGCAGGGGCTTGGCGGTGTAAAGGGGGAAACAATGCAAACCAAGACGTTGTATCTGCGGGAGATCGTCCCGTATGAGAACAACCCAAGGAAAAATGACAGTGCAGTGGATGCGGTTGCGGAAAGCATAGGAGCGCTGTAAAAGAGGGGTGGTGTTGTGGCGCGGCATTTGACGGACAGGGAGAAAAAGAAGATTATTGCGGATTATGCAGAGCTGGGGAGCTGCAACGCCGTGGCGAAAAAGCATAAGCGGTCATGGACGACAATCAAGCAGGTGGTGGAAAGCGACCCGGATACCATGAAAAAGTGCGAACAAAAAAGGGAAGAGAACATGCGGGACGTGCTGGCGTGGATGGACGCGCGGAAGGACACGGCATGCGGCGTTCTGGATAAGCTGCTTACTGCCATGAGCAACGACGAGATCATAGGAAAATCCACCATCAGCCAGATTGCCACCGCGTTCGGGGTGGTTATTGACAAGTTTATGCTTTCTCAGGGTGACAGCGAAGCGCTGACAAAGGCAAGAGAACTGCTTGGAGGTGTGCCGAGTGTCATTGACTGAAAAACAGTCGGAATACCTCATGCGCTGCAATAGACGATGGAACTTCAAAACAGGAGCGACCGGAAGCGGGAAAAGCTATTTAGATATAGCGGTAACCATTCCAAAACGAATCTTAGCAAGCAGAGGCGAGGGCCTTTTGGTATTGTTCGGGAATACGCGCGGAACGCTGGAACGCAATATCATAGAACCCATGCGCGATTTGTGGCCGGAGCTTATAGGACAAATACGAAGCGATAACACAATTCAAATGTTTGGGAAAAAAGTATATGTGCTTGGAGCAGACAATAAAAAGCATGTGGCAAGGATACAAGGGACAAGCATTGAGTACGCTTATGGCGACGAGGTTACAACCTGGAGCGAAGATGTGTTTTCCATGCTGAAAAGCCGTTTGCGCTGCCGTCATTCCCACTTTGACGGTACTTGTAACCCGGACAATCCGAACCATTGGGTAAAAAAGTTTCTGGATAGCGACGCAGATATTTACCATCAGGATTATGTCATTGAAGATGGCGTGCTTCCTATCCATGTGATAGAAGAATTAAAAAAAGAATATGCAGGAACGGTATTTTATGACAGATTTATCCGTGGACGCTGGGTGGCGGCAGAGGGCGTTATATACAGAAATTTTGCAGATGACCCGGAACGCTATATCATAGACAATCCGCCGGAAATTAAGTTTGCAACAATAGGTGTGGACTTTGGCGGCAATGAATCCGCGACGGCGTTCAGCTGTACTGGGTATACAAACGGATTTCGAGAGGTTGTCACGCTGGAAGAATATTATCAGAAAGGCATTACAAGCCCTTCCGCACTGGAAGCGGCTTTTCTTGATTTTGTAAGGATTTGCAAAAGCAAATACAGGGTAACAACTGCCTATTGTGACAGCGCGGAACAAACCTTGATTCAGGGGCTGAAAACCGCGGCGCTGCGTGAGGGTGTGGGGATCATTGTCAAGAACGCACAAAAGGGGCCTATCAATGAACGTATCCGTGCATATTGTATTTTAATGGGATCGGACAGATACAGGATAATGCGCAAGTGCAAACATACGATAGAGGCGTTGCAAACGGCTGTGTGGGATGGGAAAAGCATGACAAAGGATATACGCTTGGATGATGGGACGTATAACATAGACAGCCTGGATGCGCTGGAATACAGCACGGAAAGGCATATGAACACAATCATTCGACTGGGGGTAAGCGATGGACGTACTAGCATGGCTTGAGAAACGCGGATACAGCACAGTGTCTGCGTTTTTTTATGAGCAGATCAGAACGTGGATGGAATGGTATAAGGGAAAGGTTGATTCTTTTCATAAATACAACATCTATAACGGGGCCTCCTTTGTAGGATGCGAGCGGTATTCCTTGGGCATGCCGAAACTCGTATGCGAGGATTGGGCCAACCTTCTTATGAATGAACGCGTTGTAATTGAAGCGGATGGGTACAACACATTGCATGATACCTTGTACCGCAATAATTTTGACGTGCGTGCAAACCAGCTTGTGGAAATTTCCTTTGCAGGAGGCACCGGCGCATTTGTGGAATACCTTGACGCAAAGGGAAGCCCCATGATTGATTATGTACGGGCAGAAATGATTTTCCCCTTGTCGTGGGATAATGGCGAGATTACAGAGTGCGCATTTGCAAGCTTGCGGAAGGTCGGGAAAACAAAAGCGTTCTATATCCAACAGCATATATTAGAAAACGGAAAGTATGTGATATACAACGATTATGTGGACATAAAAACAGGGCTTTCGCTGCCGTTGCCGGAGGGCGTAGAGACAATGGTAAAGACAGGCAGCGAAATGCCGCTTTACCAGATCATAAAGCCAAACATCGTGAACAATGTTGATTTTGACTGCCCAATGGGAATTTCCGTGTTTGCCAACGCAATAGATGCAGTCAAAGAAACAGATTTAGTCTTTGACAGCTATTGCAACGAGTTTATCCTGGGACGAAAGCGCATCATACTTCCCCTGAATATGGTGGAGGTGGAAATGGAAGGGGAAGCGGTCGGCAAGGCTATTTTTGACCCCAAAGATGTGCTTTTTTATGGGATAGACCTAGGCAGTGAAACCAAAAAGCCGGTTGAAATTGATATGAACATTCGTGCAGAAGAACACGAAAAGGGATTGCAGCGCGGCCTGGATTGCGTTTCCAGCAAGTGCGGGCTGGGTACGACGCGATACAAGTTTGAGCGTGGAACGGCAAAAACGGCAACCGAGGTAGTGAGCGAAAAGTCGGATCTATGGCAGAACCTATGCAAGCACACAACAATTCTTAAAAAGGCGCTGACAGATATGGTATGGGCGCTTGCATTTTTAGAAGGCGTCAATATTACAGAAGTCAAGGTCGATATGGACGACAGCGTGATAACGGATGAGGACAAGGAATACCAGCGGATCAAGGAAATGGCGGCTATGGGATATGCGGAAGGCTGGGAAGTACGCGCCAAAGGCTTGAAGGAAACAGAAGAAAAGGCGAGGGCCTCCGTTCCGGCCTCTGCGGCGCTGATGGAATAAGCCATGCTCAAGCCTGAATATTTGGAAGCGCTGCCGGAATCCATGATTGTATTGATGAACGATCTGGAAGAGTGGGCCATCCGTGACATCGTAAGACGGTTAAAGAAATCCGGGATTACAGAAACGGTAAAGCATCAATGGGAACAGCTTGCTGATTTTTATGATGAAACCGAACTGATTGCAAAGACAGGGGAGGTATCTGAGCGAGCGCAGGCATTGGCAGGAGAACTGTTTGACAGATCGGAAAACACCTCGTTTTCATGGCAAAAGGAAGCCTATGCCTCTGTAGGGAAAACCGCGGCCTATGATTCTGTGCGGATTCTTTTGCAAGCAAGCAGAGAACGCATTCTGGATGATGTATTGAACCTGACGGGCAGTTTAGGATTTGCCGTGCAGAAAAACGGAAAAACTGTTTTTCAGAATATTGGGCAATTCTATCTTGATACGCTGAACATGGCACAGATACAGATCATGGCAGGCGTAGCAACCCCGCAAAGTGCAATTAAACAGGCAGTGAAAGCCATGGCAAACAGCGGCCTCCGCACTGTAGAATACGCGAGCGGAACCAGCATGCGGATAGATGCAGCGGCACGCCGTGCGGTTATGACGGGCGTTAACCAAGCCACGGCGAGAATGACCGATTTTCTCATGAGGGAAATGGGGGCAGAATACGTGGAAACGACTGCGCACGCAGGTGCAAGGCCAAGCCACCAGACATGGCAGGGGAAGCAATTCAAAGCCAATGGAGAAGCACCCGGCTATCCCAATTTTGCCTTATCCACCGGGTACGGAACGGTTACAGGGCTATGCGGCGCAAACTGCCGTCATAGCTATTATCCATATTTTCCTGGACACAGCACACCGGCGTATACAAAACAACAGCTTGCAAATATAGACCCGCCGCCGTTTTGGTATGAGGGGAAGCGGTATACGGCCTATGACGCAACACAGATGCAGCGAAAGTTTGAGCGGAATATCCGGGCAAGCAGAGACCGGCTGGCAGGCTATGATGAGGGCGGGCTAACAGAGGATTTTATGCTGGAAAGCGCAAAGCTGAAAGCATTGGAACGAGGATACAAATCGTTCTCAAAACAGGCGGGGCTTCCCACGCAGAGCGACAGGCTGCAGCAGCTTGGTTTCGGGAAAAGCATAAGCTCAAAAGCGGTATGGGCCAATCTGAAATATGTTGAGAAGTACAGTGGTTACAGATATAATAAAGATGGAACCATCATAGTGACAGATGATTGGAAGAACAAAGGGCATGTTTCCATCCCGAAAAAGTATAGACCCTATGCAGTTGTGCAGACGGTGTCTGGGAAAACCGGGCAAATTGACCGTATCATATATGGGGAAGATGGAACCATGGTAAAACAAATACATGCCGGGAATCATGGGTACCCGAATAAGCACAGATATGGGAAAAACGGAGAGCATGCCCATGATTACATCTGGGAGAAAGATGGAACCCTAAAAAGGGCGAGCAGGGAACTGTCCGACACGGAGAGAAAGGAGCATAGCGATATAGTATGACGATGGAAATGTTGAAACAGGAATTGAATACGGCCGGATACGGATGGTTTCGCTATCGCGGCAAGGATTACTTTATTGATTACTTTGCTCCTAACGATATGTATATAGGCATCGGAGAAAAGACAGTTGACTTTGCCTCTATGGATGAAATGATGCAAGCGCCTGTCTTTGACGGGCGTTCCCTGGAAGAAATAGCCGAGGATTTGGAACCAATTTAACAAAGAAACCACCATAGGTCATAAAGCACCCTGCAATGGGTGCTTTTTTGATATAGATATTTCTGTCTAACCGCAGACGTAAAAGAGCGGACACACGGGATGCAACCCCGTAAAAAGCGTAGTGGAGGGAAAGAAAATGAAACGTGAATTTTTGCAGGAGCTTGGCTTAGAAAAGGAAGCCATTGACAAGATCATGGCCCAAAACGGCACGGACATCAACGAAGCCAAAAAGGGCGTGGAAGCGATGGAAAAAGAGCTTGAGACGGCAAGGGAATCTATCAAGGCATTTCAAAAAGAGACGGGAGAGAAAAGTATTGAAGAGCTGAAAAAGCAGTTAACAGAGCTGCAGGGAAAGTATGATACAGACGTACAAGCCTTGCAGAACGATTTACAGCAGACAAGGCTCAACGGTGCGCTTGAAGCGGCCATGACAAAAAGCGGAGCAAAAAACACAAAGGCGCTGCGCGGCCTGTTGGATATGGAAAAAATACAATTCCAAGACGGCGCACTGACCGGGTTCGAAGAACAGATCGAGCAGATCAAGGCAGAAAATGATTACTTGTTCAATGAACCGAAAAGCTGGGGGCAGCGGCATACCGCGACCGCACCGCAAAAGGATGGCGTAGAGGAAGCGTTTGAAGCGTTGAACCCGCATCTAAAATTTGACTAAGGAGAGAAAGAACATGGCACACACTTTACAGGATCGGTATTCAAAACTCGTGGACGCGAAGCTAAGAGCAACGCTGGTAACGAGAAACAACACGATTTTTAACACAAGGTATGAGGGGAACCCGAAGGCAGGGGCCGTGAAAATTCCGGTTAGGGATACGGAGGTTGAGGTTGAAGCCTATGACAAAGCGGCAGGCATCGACCTAAATACCGGGACGACTACCTACCTTACTTTGACCATTGACAAGGATTATGCTGTCAACGAGCTCATTGACGGATACGATGCGGCGGCTGTGCCGGACGGCATTGTAGCAGAACGGTTGGACAGCGCCGGATATTCCCTGGGCTTACAGATGGACAAAGACGCCATTTCTGCCCTGGAAACGGGCGGTACGGCTTCCGCGAATACAACGGCCTTGACAGCAGATACCGTATACGACGGCATGGTTGATTTGCGGACGGAATTGAGCAAGGCCAACGTACCACTGCAAAACAGATGGGCGATTGTATCGCCGGACGTGTTTGCGCTGGTGCTGAAATCGCCGGAATTTATCAAAGCATCCAGCCTGGGCGATGCAGTTGTACAGACCGGCGCGGTAGGCCAGATCGCGGGTTTTTTGATCTTTGAATCCAACAACCTGGGCGAAAATGTCGAGGTCATTGCAGGGCATCCTGACTGGTGCCACCGTGTAGAGGAATGGTCTGTAGCAATCCACTTGCAGGATCTGAACGGATCGGGAAAATACATCGGCGCATCGGCTGTGCAGGGCCGTAAGGTATACGCACATAAGGTATCCAAGGCCAAGGCCGTAGTCATAAAAAAAAAAGCGGGAGCCTGACAGATCAGCCCAAGACACCCGATGATATGACAGTGACACAGTTAAGAGCGTTTGCTGCTGACAACGGCATAGACGTCTCCGGCCTGACAAAAAAGGCCGACATTTTGACTGCGGTTAAGGAGGGGCTTTGATGGAGTACGCTGACTATGCCTATTACACAGACAGTTACCATGGAAGCGCGGTCGCCGAGCAAGAGTGGCCGCGCCTGTCCATCCAGGCCAGCGCCTATCTTGACATGATTACGATGGGAAGGATTCAGAGGTTGAAGGAAATCCCGGACGCGGTGAAAAATGCGGTCTGTGCTGTAGTAGAAATCAAAAAGGAGCAGCAATCGCAAGGGAATATCACAAGCGAAAAAGACGGGAATTATGCTGTCTCCTATACAACACGTTCAAAAAATGAGCAAGAAGGAGAACAGTACAATGCTGCCTATGAACACCTCGCTTGTACAGGGCTTTTGTATGCGGGAGTGAAGATGAAATGTTGAAACAGCATTGTAAGGACACGATCACTTTATACAATTACTTGGGCGAGGTAGAATATAGGGCGGCGTATACAAAGACGGTGATTCGGAACGCCTATGTAGAAGAAAACAGGGGCGTGATGATTCGCGTGACTGGCAACGACACGACGTGCAAAGCCCGCATTGCATTGTATGACGGTACGATCAAGGCAGACAAACCGTTTTTGCCGTATCATCAATGGGCCGAACTGCAAACGGAAGAAAAAACAAAGAATTGGACTTTGTTTCCGGGAGGGAAAGATCGCGTGTGTATCGGTATATGTGAAAGTGAGAAACCGCCGGAGGACAGCTATAAGATCAACGCGGCAGACAGGCGAAACCATGGACAGCGCAATCTGTGGCACTGGGAGGTGACGGGCGCATGAACTTTAGCGGGAAACTCGTGATGAACACGGAAAAAGTAACCGCGCGGTATGCGGGGAACATAGCAGCGGCCCAACGCTTTTTGGACAGCTCTGTGCTAAAGGACAGCGAACCATATGTCCCGGCGCAATCACTAAACCTAGCGCGCTCTGGACAGCGTGGGACATCGATAGGCTCTGGACAGGTACGGTATACTGCGCCGTATGCAAGAATGCAGTATTATCTGTACCCCGTTAAGAATACAAATGTTCATCCACAAGCAAGCAAACAATGGTTTGAAAAGGCTAAGGCTGTGAAAAAGTCTGACTGGATGAAGGGGGCTAAAAGAATAGGAGGACAGGGAACTTGAGCGAAATCAGCGTGACGGAAAGCCAGCAGGTAATCTCAACCCTGCTTGACTATATCAACGAGATACCGGGCTTGCCATGCAAAGCAAGGCTTGAGGAATTGCTGGCCCCGCCCAGTTTGATGTTACAACAGCTTTCTGGAACGGTAAAAAGCGAGGAGGATATATTGGGCGGGTATACGGCTCAATTCCCCTTTGCAATCTATTACAAAGTACAAGCGGAAGATACAAACGAAAGAATCCATGCAACAGGAACGCTCAACGAAATTGGGCGTTTTTTTGATGCACAAACCTTGCAAGCCCATTTCCCTGATTTAGGGGAAAACCGGGTTGTATCAAGAATCAGCATTGAATCGTTTCCGAACCTAATCGAAAGAAACGAGAACGGCGAGGAAACCTATCAAGCGATTTATCAAATGGAATATATACAGGAGGGATAAACAATGACATATACATTGCCGGGAGCAAGAGACAGAATGATGTTCGTAGACGTATCCGCAGGATCGGGCGAAGAAAAATACGAACGTGTAGGAAAGGGCTTTGACACGGCGACGCCAAGCTCTAACACGCAAACACAGGCGATGCAGTGGATCGACGAGGCGAACCAGACAACGACCACTACATCAAAATCCATTCAAAGAGCGATCGGCGGCAAGCGTGCGGTAGGCGACCCATTCAATGATTATTTTTGCAGCATGTTTGACAAGATCGGGCCGGATGCAGAGACAACGATGGTGCTCGTCGACGCTTGGGACGAAGACGGGGAAACCGCAGGCACCTATAAGGCCAAAAAGTACAGCGTTGTCATCGACTGCACCAACGATGGCGGCGGCGCGGCCACGGACGGACTGCCCATTGAAGGGGTTATTTACATCAATGGCGATCCAACGGTTGGCAAGTTTGTGCTTGCAACGAAGACATTTACGGAAGGGGAATAAGAAATGGCGGCGTTCAAATTCCAAAACAGCATGGTATCGCTGGATATTTGCGGACACAAGTACGAGGTAGACACTACGTCTGAAGAACTGGTGGCCCATTTGCAGCAATTTGCAGGAAAGGCGTTGGAAATGTCCAAGGCCCTGCAATCTTCTGTCGATAAAAATGAAAACACAGAAGCCATGGAGGCTAGGGTGAAGGAGAGTGTCCAGTTTGTCCTGGACAGCATTGACGCGATACTAGGGCAAGACGCGGCAAAACAGATTTTTGAGGGCCGCGTTGTCACGCTGGAAGACACGTGCGACGTGATTACCTATATCATTCAAGAGATCGAAGCTGCAAGGACAAAACGCATGGAACGGTATAAACCGGGAAGAGAGCGCCGCAAGTGAACCTATTGCTGGATAGGCCGCCGACCCAAATAGAGGTTGGCGGCCTTTTCTATGAAATTGATGCAGACTTTCGGACAAGCATTGCCTTTGAGCTCTTAATGATGGACGAAGAATTTACAGAGATGGAAAAGGCGGCAAGAGCTCTTGAACTGTATTTTCCGCAGATACCAGAGGATGAAGAACAAGCAATGGAGAAAATCCTTTGGTTTTATCTATGCGGACGGAAAGATACCAAAGAGGAAGAGAACGAAGAAACGGAATCAGCGCCAAAGAACATTGTATATAGCTACGAATACGATGCGGGAAGCATCTACGCAGCGTTTTTGTCGCAATACGGGATCGACCTTGTGGAAATCCCGTTTTTGCATTGGTGGAAGTTTAAGGCGCTTTTCCACGCATTGGATGAAAACCTAGAGTTTATGAAGATCATGCGGTATCGAGCGGTGGACATTACAAAAGTGCCCAAAGAACAAAAGGACTTTTACAGGAAAATGAAGCAGCTGTATGCGCTTCCGGACAACAGAACAGAGGAAGAAAAGGAACAGGACTTTATTTCCAGTTTGTCGAAAGGACTATGAGAAACAAACAATGGGTGAAATGCCCATATTGCGGCAAAAAGCTTGCCAAAATACTGCCGGATGCTCTATGCAAAGGCGTATTCGTATGGTGTAAAAGCTGCAAGAAAGAAATCGAAATCAAGCGTCCATAGAGCCGTGAGCCAGTGACGATAAAGGGGTGTTGTGATTGGCACAGGCAGACGGCTCCATTCTTATAGATACAAAAATTGACCAATCAGGGATTACAAAAGGAATCAAGGGAATCACCACAGCGGCTGCAGCTACGTTTGGTGCTATGTCCGGCTATGCAGTCAAAGCTGGCATGGACTTTGAAGCACAAATGTCCAAAGTAGAGGCTATTTCCGGGGCGACAGGGGACGAGATAACCGCGCTTACTGAAAAAGCAAAGCAGATGGGCCTTGACACAAAATACTCTGCCACAGAATCAGCACAAGCCTTGGAATACATGGCTATGGCGGGCTGGAAAACAGAGGATATGCTAAACGGCATTGACGGCGTGATGAACCTAGCCGCGGCTTCCGGTGAAGATTTGGCGATGGTTTCGGATATTGTGACCGATTCCATGACAGCTTTCGGATTACAGGCCAAGGACGCTGCACATTTTTCGGACGTATTGGCCATGGCTTCGTCGGCTTCCAATACAGATGTTGCTATGCTGGGCGAATCCTTCAAATATGTGGCTCCTGTGGCTGGGGCGATGAAATACAGCATTGAGGACGTATCGTTGGCACTGGGCCTGATGGCAAACAGCGGTATCAAGGCAAGCCAAGCAGGTACGGCATTGCGTTCGCTGCTTTCTCGGATGGTAAAACCGACCGATGAAGTAAAAGATGCAATGAAAACACTGGGCGTATCTCTTACAGACGCGAAAGGCAACATGAAGCCGTTCAACGATGTTTTAGGAGAGCTGCGCACTGGCTTTGGCAAATTATCGGATGCACAGAAAACACAGCTTGCAGCTTCTTTGGCGGGGCAAGAGGGTATGTCTGGATTGCTTGCAATCGTAAATGCATCTGACAAGGACTTTGCTTCCCTAGCAGAGCAAATTAATAACGCAGATGGAAGCGCTAAAAAAATGGCAGAGACCATGAACGACAACCTAAAAGGGCAAATCACCCTTTTAGGGTCAAGCTTAGAGGGCCTTGGGCTTGCCATCTATGATGGGATCAATTCTCCGTTAAAAGAAGCTGCCAAGTATGCAATACAAGCAGTCAATGAGATTACTAGTTCATTTAAGAGCGGGGAATTAAAAAGTGCCCTACAAAGTGTTGGAAATCTATTTGGGAAACTTGTTGAGATTATCGTGAAGATTGCAAAAACAATCATTCCTATATTTGTAAAGGCACTTGGGTTTATAGGGAATAAAATTCATGTTATTATCCCTCTTGTTACAGGTTATATTGCGACTGTAAAAGGCATGAACATTTTACAGAATGTTGCGAAATGGGTCATGGGCAAGGTAGCCGCTATGGCGGCGGATGCGGCAGCTACGGCGGCTAGTACAGCAGCGACAACAGCGCACGCAATTGCCCAGACGGCAGCTTCCTCTTCAACGAAGTTGTTTTCATCAGCACTTTCGTTCCTTGCATCGCCACTTGGCGCTGTCACACTTGGGATAGGAGCGTTGACAGCGGCGATTGTAGCTGTTGTGATGCACGAGGATGAAGAGACTAAAGCTCTGAATGAGACTAAAAAGGCTCTTGAGGAACAGACGGAAGCAAGACAAGAATTAAAGGAGAAACAGGAAGAAAATATAGCTTCTGGCCTTGCTGAATTGACGCATGCACAGGCGTTATATGGAGAACTTAAAAATCTAGGAGATGCGAATGGAATCATAGCGGAAAAAGATACTGCAAGAGCTAAGTTTTTATCAGAACAGCTTAATCCTATTCTCGGAGAAACAATCAAACTTAATAAGGACGGGACTGCCTCGTTACTGGATAACAGCAAAGCAATAGAGGAGAATATCCAGAAAAAGAAAGCGCAGATTGTGCTAGACGCAATGGAACCAGCGTACAAAGAGGCGGTTACGAAGTCAATTGAAAATAACAATAAAATAAGAGAATTACAGGGGCAGTATTTAGATGACCTTGCAAAGAAAAAAGAGGCAGAAATCCGTGGTGATGCGAATGCGGCAGCAGAATATACCAAAAGCGCTCAAAAGAAAATAGATGCAATCAATCGCTTAAATGATACGCAAAAAGGGTATTATGATGACATTGAGCAGTATGAATTATACGCGAAGGATATAAGTGAGGAAAATTATAACGCGGTTATCGAGGGTTATGGGAGAGTTTCGGATGCAGTGATAGAGAATAAAGATATTACCCTGGATACCTTAGCGGAAACCCTTGAGATAGAAAAAGAAAATCTTGATGAAAGACAGAGGATGTACAATGAAAACGCATCACAAATCAATACTGACTTAAGAAATGCTGCGGAAGGCTCAGTAAAAGCCGTATCCGATCAGTTTATGAATATGCTGTTTATTACAAGGGAGCAAGGAGGAGAGGTTACAGAAGAAAACATACGAGTTGCAAATGAAATTCTCGAATCCTATAAGGGGCTTCCTGAAGAACAGAGGAAAAATATGTTGTTGTCTATGGTGAACATGATAGACGGCATTACGGAAAAGCGCCCAGAGCTAGCATCAGCAGCAACTATGTCTGCCGACGAGATTGAAAAAAGTCTAAGAGAAGCACTTGAACTGGATTCAGGGGAAAGTGTACCAAAAGAAATCGGGAAAAAAACAAATGAAGAAATAGAAAAGGGCTTGGACGGAGAAGATGGCGGAGCGGTAAAAAAGGCCGAAACTATCGGAGAAAATATTGCGCTTGGATTACAGGCCGGTATTGATTCTAAAAAGGATGGAATCCTCACAGATGTAGGGAATTTTGTAAGTACTGTTTTGAAGAAAATGAGTGATGTAGCCGGAATACATTCTCCATCAAAAGAGACGGCTAGACTTGGAAAATATCTCTCACAGGGTCTTGCGGTTGGATTAGCCGGAGAGGCAGGAAGAACAATAGGTGCTATTGATTCAAATATGCGTAAGATCATGAATCGGATTCAAGCCGCCGTAACAGGGGAAACAATGCGGCTTGAAATGGGCGTTCGCGCGCGGGGAGTGCAAAATGTGTTTATTGATTCGTTGAAATTGCGAGGTGCAGACAGTGATAAAACCCTTTCGGTAACGCAGACAAACTATTTTAATCAGCCCTTAGAAAGCCCGGCAGAGGTAGCAAGGGCGCTTGAGAGGCAGTCTAAAAAGCTTGCCAAGGAGATCGATTAACATGGATGCAAGGAATGTAAGCATTGTATTTACAAGCAACGGAAAGGAAATGGTATTTGGAAAGCGCTCAGCCTATAAAATACGCAGTGTGCAGGGCCTTGAAACAAGCGATATAACACTGACCGCAACGGAAAATGCGGGAATAGATGGGGCAACGGTGACAAATCGGAGGCTGGGGCCGAGACACATAGACATTATAGGCGGGATACCTTCCGGGGATAGAGAAGCGTACAGGGAAACCCTTGTGCGCTTTTTTAATCCATCAAACGAAGGGACGGCGATCATTGAGTATTGCGGGCGGAGGAGGAAGGTAGAGTACTTGATAGAAAATGTGGATTTTGGTACGCTCGATTCTGTATACAAAATCCCGGAATTTACCGTATCGCTTTACTGTGAAAATCCCATGCTGTTGAGCACCAGCAGCTATGGGAGGAATATTGCCGCCTTTATCCCGCAATTTGCGCTGCCGTTCAAGTGTACGGTGGAAAAGAAGCAGATTATGGGTTATCAAAAAATATCGCAAAGTATTTTGATTACGAATGATGGGGACAAAGCGGTCGGCGCTGAATTTGTCATCACAGCAACAAGGGGCGATGTTAGCAACCCTACCATTCAGAATGAAACAACAGGACAATATATAAAGGTTGTTCGGACATTATCCATGGGGGACATTTTGAGGATCAGCACGATCCCCAGGCAAAAGGAAATCTTAATCAATGGAAGCAACGCCATTACGGATATGGATAGAATGTCCGATTTATCATTGTCAATTATGCCGGGAGATAATGTTTTGGAATATGACGCTGAAAATGGAATGACAAACATGGATGTTCGATTGTATTACACGCCGGAATACTTGGGGGTATGAAATGGATTTGTTGGTGCTTGATAAGGACTTTCATCCGATAGGGGTTGTGGATACCTTCGAATCGCTCACCTGGGATAGAAGCTACTATGACGTAGGGTCATTTTCCATCGCGACAGATATGAAATATTATGCTTTGTTGAGAGATGGACGGTATATTTTCAGGAATGATGCGGATGAACTTGGTATTTTACAGGGGCTTTCATATAAACAGGATGCGAAATCAGAAACCGTTGAAGCAGAGGGAAAGTTCCTTGAGGTGATACTCGACGGGCGTGTAATCGAGAAAACAAAAGACCTAAAAGGAACGCCGGAAGAGATAAGCCGACAGCTCGTGACAGAGTATTGCATTACACCATCGGACAGTGTGCGCAAAATCCCAAAGCTGCGGTTAGGCACAGCGCATGGATTGGGAACGGAGATTGCTTTTCAGTCCACAGGCGATACGGTTTTAGAAAAAATTCAAGAAATATGTCAATCACAAGAGCTTTCTTTTTCTATGATCTATAACTTTTTGGCAGATGAAATCGTATTTGATGTATGGAAAGGGAAGGACAGGACACAGGGACAGAAAGAGAATACATGGGCTACCTTTTCAAGAGGAATGGAAAACCTTATCACTGCTGAGTATGACAGGGATAGAAGCAAATATAAAAACTTTGCCTATGTAGCGGGAGAGGGAGAGGACACAGAAAGGACGGTTGTTACAGTTGACTTAACAAAAGGAGAAGAAAGAAATGAGTTATATGTTGACGCTAGGGACCTTAAAAGGACAGTAGAGGATATAACGATGAGCGAAAGCGACTATAAAGCAGTGCTTATGCAAAGGGGAATTGAAAAACTCGATGCATATAACCTGGTCGAATCGTACAATGCAAAAATCGATCCAAACAGCGCTTTGAAATATAAAAGCGATTACGACTTGGGAGATATATGCACAGTGATCTATGATTCTCTCGGAGTTATGGTGGAAAAGCGGATTGAAACGATAAAAGAAACGCATACAGCAAAGGGGCTATCCCTGACCGTGACATTCGGGAAAGATTATTTAAGCCTAGGACAGGCTATAAGACGAGAGGTGAAACAGTGAGAAGCGGTTTTTTTAATTCAACCATTACCGGGTATGACGAAGAGGGAATGCCGATTTTTGACAGGGCGGAAGATGCAACTTTTTTTGCTAAATATTTTAGCAGAATTGTTGGAAACGGCATTTTTGCAGACCCAGGCGACGGCATGATGGTACAGGCAAGCAATGGCATGAACCTAACGGTAAAGTCCGGGGTTTGCTTCATCAACGGATATATGGGATGGCTTGAAAGTGATGAAATGATCACGGTGGACGCCGCTCATGCGATCCTTGATAGGATTGATATGATCGTGGCCAGATACGATGGGATCAACAGAGAAATCAATATTCACTATATCAAAGGAACGGAATCAAGCGCGCCGGTGCCGCCTGAGATTGAAAGAACAGAAACAGGTGGAAGCGATATTTATGATTTGGCGCTGGCGCAGGTTTATGTTTCAAAAAGGACAACGACAATCACGCAGGCCAGCATTACAGATTTGCGGTTAAACGATGATGTTTGTGGCATTGTGACAAGCCCTATCGAGCATCTTGATACAAGCGAGGTCAATGCACAGCTAACCGCGGCTTTTAATGAATGGTTTGAAGAGATCAAGGGACAGCTTTCGGAAGATGCAGCGGGGAACCTGCAACTGCAAATTGATTCCCAAGAACAAGTTCTAAATTCACATACATCTAATGCAACCATTCATATTACATCAGAAGAACGGGAAAAGTGGAACAGAGGGGTGCAAGAGGATTACATAGTCGAGGAAGGAATAAGCGGAATCTGGCAGTATCGGAAATGGGAAAGCGGCCTTGCGGAATGCTGGGGAAATTCATCGCAGACAATAGACATAGATAACATATGGGACGCTGCCGGGAATTTGGTTTTCGGAACAGGGCAGCCGGTTCTGTATCCATTCACATTTACGGAAATGCCTTCCTGCATGATTACGCAGCAAAACTATGACGGCCTTGCGATCCAGGTGATACGGGCTAGCGGGACAACAACGCAAACACCAACACCGGGCCTGGTAAAAACGGCGCCAATCAAGGGTGGATATGAGATGATATTTGCATTTGAAGCAAAAGGGAAATACAGGTAAGGAGGGCGCAGCATGAAAATATATGCGCGAACGGATGAAAACGGGATCGTGATCAAGATTTTTTCGGACGCGGCGGAGGCACCTGCAGAAACGGATGTGGCGGTAGAGGAAGGGACGGAGGAGCATCATAGGTATCCCTATGAAAAGTACGCTGTGCATACGGACCAAGGGCCATACAAATACAAAATCGTACAAGAAACGATGGTGGAACGAAGCGGGGAAGAGCTGCAAAGGGAACTGGAAGAAACAATGGGGCAAAGCCTTGAAGGACGGGTATCGGATATGGAGGAAGCCGTAGCCTTGATGATATACGGAGGGTAAAGGATGAAGATAGCAGAACTGGAAAACGTATTCCTGCGCATCACAGCAAGAGCGGTACTGACAAGGATGGAGACGGAGGGGATAGGATTTACAAAGGCGGTAGAGCCGTATACAAAGCTGACGAAAGAACAAAAGCAAACGCTGGGGGGTTTGGAAGAATTTCAAGGGAGATGAGGAGGGAAACCATGCAGCAAATCAAAAGCGGAAGCAAGGGCGAGGTTGTAGAGCTGGTGCAGCGGATGCTGAATGAGAAAGGGTATGCATGCGGCAGTGCAGACGGGATCTTCGGGACGAAAACAAAAAATGCCGTAGAGAAGTACCAAAAGGCCAAAGGATTATCGGCAGACGGGATCGTGGGGAACAACACGTATGCCAAGCTGTTTACAGACTGCTTATTGAAAAACGGGAGCCGTGGAGAGCTGGTAAGAGAGCTGCAAACAAGGCTGAATGAACAGGGATACAAGGCAGGCGCGGCAGATAGTATCTTTGGGAGCAATACCGAAAAAGCAGTCAAAGCATTGCAGAGCGCGGCCGGGATCACAGTAGACGGCAAGGTGGGACAGAATACCTGGACGGCGCTGTTGGAAGGAAAGGGAGCGGGCGTACCGGCAAGCGCGCATTTCAAGCTGAGCGAGTTCAAGTGCAAGGACGGAACGGCAGTGCCTGAAAAGTATTACGGAAACTGCCAAAGGCTGATGAACCTGTTGGAGGAGATCAGAACCGCGTGCGGGAACCGGGCTGTCACGGTGAACAGCGGGTACCGAACAGAGAGCTACAACAAGAAGGTGGACGGGGCCAAGCAGAGCCAGCACCTGTACGCGGCGGCAGCGGACATCAAGGTAAGCGGGAAGAGCGCATCCGAGGTATACAAGCTGTGCGACAGGCTGGTAGGAAATCGGGGCGGCGTAGGGAGGTACAGCACGTTTACGCATGTGGATGTGCGCGGTCATAAGGCGCGCTGGTGAACGGCATGGAATATGTAACCAAAGAGTTTTGCAACGAGCGGCACGGGAACACCAAGGATGAGAGGGCCACGCTAAAGGGCCGGGTAACAGAGCACGGGAAGGAGATCGAGGCCCTGCAAAAGGTAGCGGATCACCAAACAAGCTCGATAGAGAGCATCACGGTACGGCTGGAAAACATAGACGCAAGGCTGAGCAAGATCGAGGACAAGCCGCGCAAGCGCTGGGAACAGGTGGTCAGCAAGCTGGTGGATTGGGCGACGCTGTTGGTACTGGGCCTGATTGCCGCAAAGATAGGACTGTAACGCCAAGAGGGCGTTCTTTTTTTACAAATAAATCAAGAGGAGAGAATGAATTTATGCTGGTAGAAGTGAGACAGTGGAACAAGCAGGACGTATTGACGGTGAGCAGCCGGGAAGTGGCACAGGACTTTGAAAAGGAACACAAGAATATCTTGCAGAACATTGAGCATTTGCGCGGACAGATGGAACCAGCTGAAAATTCAGCTGGTTACTTTATCCCTGCGATGTATAGGGATGCAAAAGGAGAGATGCGCAAAGAGTACCTGCTGACACGGGACGGATTTTCTCTGCTGGTGATGGGATTTACCGGGGAAAAAGCGCTGGCCTGGAAACTGAAATATATCCGCGCATTCAACGCGATGGAAATGATGCTGAAACGCATTTATGAGGAAAAAAAGCAATGGGAAATCGAACGGGCCAAGGGCGTTGTGATCCGGCATATGCTGACGGACACCATCAAAATGCGGATGGCAGAAAGCGCGCATAAACGGTTCGCGTATCCGAACTACACCAAGCTGATCTACAAAACGCTGTTCGGACAGTCGTTTGCGGAGCTGAAACAGAGCTACGGGATCAAGGAAAGAGAATCGCTGCGAGACCATTTAACGGTAGAGCAGCTAAGGGAAGTAGAGCACCTGGAAACGCTGGTCAGTGGGCTGATCGGCGTAGGGATGAGTTATGAACAGATCAAGGCATTTTTAGCACAGTGGTACGATCCTCAAAAAAGGATCGCATAAAGAAGGGAGAAAACAAATGAAACAATGGATCAAAGCAGCGGGCATCCGCGCGATTAAGACGGTGGCCCAAACAGCAGTGGCGATGATCGGCACGAGCGTGGTCATCTCCGAGGTAGACTGGGTGATGGTGGTAAGCG
>OWJI01000469.1_pt1 | contig 29469 bp, 27 predicted proteins | sample 1732541 | NCBI WGS metagenome assembly OWJI01 (sample SAMN05065727, study PRJEB22554) | human gut metagenome | biome: ENVO:2100002; feature: ENVO:00000062; material: ENVO:00002003 | host: Homo sapiens | place: USA
GGTTAAAAATTGAATGCCAGGATTTCGTTCTAAAATCCAATTCAATGACCATTCGTTATTAACAAGAATAACAGGTCTGTCTTTTTGGTCATATACAAGCATACCGCTATCCAGTCCTTTAATATTATCAATAAGCTTTTTATCTTCCGCATAAACCCAACGGGCAACGGTATAAGCAAGCTGATTCATCAAAAGCTGGGCGCTGTATTCATTGATAAGCCGATATTCCAATACTTCCAGCTGAAGAACACCAACAACACCAACAATAAAGCTTTCGATGCCGATATCCTTTTGTTCAAAGACCTGAATAGCACCTTCCTGTGCCAATTGAGTAATTCCTTTTACAAATTGTTTCCGCTTCAGCGAATCCTTCGGCTGCACTCTTGCAAAAATTTCCGGCGGAAAAACAGGGAAATCCTCAAATTGGACTTTCATTTTTTCATCGCTTAAGGAATCACCTATTCCAAAGATACCCGGATCAAAAACGCCTATAATATCACCGGGATAAGCTTTTTCTACGATAGTTCTTTCCTGAGCCAAAAACTGCTGTGGCTGTGAAAGTTTAACCACTTTTCCTCCCTGTTTGTGATAAACAGACATCCCTTTTTCAAAGACGCCGGAACAAATACGCATAAAAGCGATTCTGTCACGATGAGCTGGGTTCATATTAGCCTGAATTTTAAAAACAAATGCAGAAAATTCTTCTGTAGAAGGATCTAAAATTTCACCATTCTGCAAAATCCTTGGCTGTGGCTGTGGAGAAAGCTCTAAAAATTTCTCTAAAAAGCTGCGAACACCAAAATTAGTCATAGCACTGCCAAAAAACAACGGTGTCAGTTCGCCATTATTTACACGCGTCATATCAAATTCATCGCCTGCCAGATCAAGAAGTTCAATATCATTGCACAAATTATCATATAACTCTTGCCCTAATGCCTCAATAATCTGAGGATCATCAAGAGAACCGGTAGTAGATTTTAAAATTTTAGAACCATGGCTATTATCATCTTCAAAAAGTTCGATCTGCTTTTTGATACGGTCATAAACGCCCTTATAATTACCATCAATGCCAATAGGCCAATTGATTGGGTAAGCATGAATACCAAGAACCTGTTCTAACTCTGCCATCAAATCAAACGGATTTCTTCCATAACGGTCCAATTTATTAACGAAGGTAAAAATGGGCAGTTTTCTGCGATGGCAAACCCAAAACAGCTTTTTAGTCTGCGGTTCAACACCTTTAGCAGCATCAATAAGCATTACAGCACTATCTGCGGCCATCAGGGTTCTATAAGTATCTTCCGAGAAATCCTGATGTCCAGGGGTATCAAGAATATTTACGCGGTGTCCATCATAATCAAACTGTAAAACAGAAGACGTTACGGAAATACCACGCTGTTTTTCAATTTCCATCCAATCAGAGACTGCATGTTTATTACTTTTTCGCGCTTTTACTGAGCCAGCCAGATGGATAGCCCCTCCATATAGCAACAATTTTTCAGTTAAGGTTGTTTTACCAGCATCAGGATGAGAAATAATGGCAAAAGTACGCCGTTTCTCAATTTTCTCCAACAAGTCCTGCATATTATCCCCCTAATTATTCTTTATTTTGCATTTCATATAAATGATATGCATCTATTATTTGCTTCAACACATATTCAGGTACCGGTGTTTCTGTTTCTATTTGCCCTTTCATATTGAAACGGAAGGCAATATCATTAAACTTCTCGCCGCCATAGGTTTCGCAGCTAAAAGTTGTACGCATAAACTCATCTTTAAAAGTACAATCTTTCAAGGAATTCTTTTTGCGTTCAGAATCCCATTCAGTATAAATACTGAATAATCTCCGCTGCGCTTCTTCCGGTATTTCTTCACTTGTAACAACAGTTTCTTCTAACGGAGTGCAGTCAAGATTTTTATATACTGTACCATCTTCCAAAGTAATACTCACTGTCATCACATAATCTTTTTCAGAAAAAACTGCTGTTTTAATGCGCCATTTGTCTTTCCATCTTTTTATACAATCAGGGCAGATAAAATGCACATCTCTAATACTGTTACTCATAAAATTGTCACGATAATATAATTCTTCAGCAGGAACGAATTTATTATCACAATTACTGCAAACCAAAGGCAGCGTACGAATCATAGGTGTGAACCTCCTTACCCATAGACAAAAAAATAAGCCTTTACGGGGGTTACCCGTAAAGGCTGGCGATCCGAAATGGTCGGAGCGGCGGGATTCGAACCCACGACCTCTTCCACCCCAAGGAAGCGCTCTACCAAGCTGAGCCACGCCCCGAATCACAATGAGTATTATACCCATCCTGCATATAAAAGTCAAGCAATATTTTAATTTCAGCTATGTTCTTTTTCCCGGGCACCAGTAAAATCTAACTTAAGAATATGAGCAGTACTGCGCTGACCATATTTTTCAAAAGCGTCGGTCATTGCTGCAGCAATTATATCACAATCTTTTTCTGGATCAGCATAGGCCATCAAAGTAGATCCAGCTCCACTAATAATAGCTCCATAAGCGCCGTTCGCTTTGGCTGCCTCAAAAACTGCCTCTGTACCTGTAATCAAGGGAATTCTATAAGGTTGATGCAGACGATCTTCTAAAGCAGCATTAAGATATTGATAATTGCCGCTCATCAATGCTCCAACATAAAGTGCAGTACGACTGGCGTTGAAAACAGCATCCTGATGAGGAATGTGCTGTGGTATTGCCTGACGTGCCTTATGCGTGGAAAGAGGCTGGTCAGGTACAACGGCTATAAAACAAAGCTCTTTTTGCGGCAGAAAACGCAGTGAATGTGCCCCTGATCTATCCATATAACTGATTGTAATACCGCCTAAAAGTGCCGGAGCCACATTATCAGGATGTCCTTCGATTTCCGTAGCATAATTTAAAAGCCGCTCTTTACTTAAAGTTGATCCAGTAAGCAGATTAGCCGCTACAAGTCCGGCAACTATGGCAGTAGAACTACTGCCCAAACCTCGCGATAAGGGAATTCGGTTCTGCATCGTTACTTTAAGCCCAATTCTAGTACCTCTAACTTCATTCCAAACCTTCAAAAATGACAGAAATGCTAAATTTCTGCCACTGGCCCGCAATCGATCTTCGCCTTCGCCAATAACCTCTAAAGCAAACCCAGGAGTATCTAAAATTTCAAAAGTAAAATCGTTATACAAGTTGCAGGCTAAACCCAGTGAATCATATCCCGGTCCGCAATTAGCTGATGTAGCAGGAACAATAACAGTTATTTTATTTTTCATATCAAAATTACTCCAGGTCGTGATCTTCAACACGAATAACACTGCAAACCTTTTCAACGATCGGCAGAGCTTTCAATGTTTGTACCGCCATTTGTAAATTTAATTCAGAGACATCATAAGTAATAACGACTAATTCTGCAACACCCTTGACTTTACTCTTTTGTACAACATTCTTTAAGCTTACATTCTGCGCTCCAAAAGCAGCAGCAATAGCAGCTAAAACACCGGGCTTATCCTGTACATGTAACCGTATATAACAGGGAGACATCATATTTTCCAAGCTGCAGAGATGTTTTTCATCAAAGCAGGTACAATTAATACGTCCGTTCGATTTATGAATAATATTACGTGCAACATCAATTATATCGCCGCAGACCGCACTTGCTGTAGGCATTTTACCAGCTCCACGGCCCATGAACATAGCATCTCCAATAGCATCACCTGTAACAAAAATGGCATTGAATACATCATTTACACCAGCTAAAGGATGAGATACCGGCAGCATCGTCGGACGCACACAAACACTAATGCCGTGTTCAGCATTGTTTTTAGCAATAGCTAAAAGCTTAATTGCATAACCAAGCTCTTTACCATGTTCAATATCGCATAGATCCAGCCCGTCAATACCTTCTACTAAAACGTCACTTAAATCAATACGCGTATTAAATGCAATTGACGCAAGAATAACAAGTTTTCTGGCTGCATCCAAACCACCAACATCTGCGGTAGGATCAGATTCTGCATACCCCTTTTCCTGCGCTTCACGCAGAACATCAGCATAATCCATATTTTCCTGCGACATTTTGGTCAGCATATAATTGGTAGTGCCATTAACAATACCCATTACAGAAGTAACTTTATTAGCGGCCAAACAGGATTTTAAGGGTCTGATAATAGGAATACCGCCGCCTACACTTGCTTCAAACATAAAATCCACTTTATTTTCTTCTGCTAATGGAAACAATTCCTTACCGTATTTTGCTAAAACATCTTTATTAGCCGTTACAACATTCTTTTTATGTTCTAAAGCAGCGGCAATGTATTCTTTCGCCGGGTGCTCACGGCCTATAAGCTCAACTACGATATCAATTTCAGGATCTTCAACAATATCTTCGATTTTGTCTGTTAACTGATATTTTGTTGATAATTCTTTAGCTTTTTTCATATCACGGACTAAAATTTTAGATACATGGATTGGAACACCGACTTTTTTTTCGATCTCAGCAGTATTTTCTTCTAAAACGGTCAATACGCCGCTGCCCACTGTTCCTGCACCTAAAAGCCCGACTTTAATGCACTCTTTCACAATATCCCCTCCAAGGTTAAAAGCGCATCAACGGATATAACTTAAACTTGGCCCAAAACCTCCAAACGTTTCACTCCGTCGATCATACGCAATTTATCTAATAAGGCTTCCAAATCAATTGTAAGGTCTTTGGTTTCAATAGAAATAGTGGTATTTGCAACACCCTGCAAAGGGATACCCTGGTTAATAGTCATAATGCTACCGGAATCACTGGCAACAGTGTTTAAAACTCTGGAAAGGACACCAGCTTTATGTTCAAGCAACAAGGATAAGGTAATAATTTTCTCTTTGCTGGCTTCATAAAACGGGAATACATAATCTTTATATTTGTAATAAGCACTGCGGCTTAAGCCCATTCTTTCAACAGCTTCATTAATAGTTTTGATTTCACCGCGTTTTAAAATTTCTTTTACTTTAATAGTTTTTTTGATTGCTTCCGGTAAAATTTCTTCACGCACCAAGTAAAAAGTAGATTTGTCAGACATTGATATCGTCCTCCCTTTTATTAAATGTCCATATGGTTTTTACATGTGTTTTATTATATCATTGTTTCGTGGTAAAAGCCATATGTTTTAAGATTTTCTTATAAAAATAGAAAAACAGCCGTTTTTAGTACATAAATACGGCTGTAATCAATATTATTATTTTTTTTGTAGATCTTTTGCATTACCTTGTTTTATTTTACTTTCTGTACCATTCAAAAGTCTTTTAATATTTTCTGCATGACGTATAACAACAAATCCTCCTGCTACGACAGCAAAAATTACTAACGGCTGAGAGTAACCAAAATAATAAGCAAAAATCGGTGTGCAAATGGCGGCTACAACAGACCCCAGCGAAACATAGCGCGTAAGTAAAACCAAAATCAACCAGACTCCAAAGCTGGCAATACAAACTTTAGGCATAAAATAAAGAATCAGTCCCAAACCAGTAGCAACACCGCGTCCACCCTTAAATCCTAAAAAGAGAGAATAATTATGTCCGAGCAAAGCTCCGATACCAGCAGCAACCATTCCTCCCATTGCGTTATTGGTAAAATAAGCCACTAACGCTACAGCAAGAATCCCCTTCATCATATCGCATAAGAGTACAAAAAAAGCTGTTTTACCACCTACAGTACGAAAAACGTTAGTTGTTCCTATATTTTTACTGCCATATTCTCTGATATCAATACCATGCGCAGCTTTTACTAACCATAACCCGCATGGTATCGAACCAAATGCGTGACCGACAATGAAGCAAACAAGCCATACTAAGCTTTCTGCCATTTCTCCCCCACCTTATTCTTCTTCGTTTTTACCGCGAATGATCATTTGCAACGGTGTTCCTTCAAAACCAAAAGCTTCGCGTAATTTATTTTCTAAATAACGTTGATACGAAAAATGCATGATTTCCGGCTCATTAACAAAAATAACAAATGTCGGCGGTTTGATTTTAACCTGTGTAGCATACAATATTTTTAATCGCTGACCTTTTTCGGTAGGCGGCGGATTGATTGCAATAGCGTCTTCAACAACCTGGTTAAGCACGCTAGTAGAAATACGCATAGCATTCTGCTCCGCTACATAATGAATAACCTCAGGCAGTCTGTGTATACGCTGTTTAGTCATTGCTGAAACAAAGACTACAGGAGCATACTGCATAAATACCAATTCCCTGCGCAGATTTTCTGTATAACGTAAGGTAGAAGTATTATCTTTATCGTACAAATCCCATTTATTTACTACTAAAACAATCCCTTTACCAGCCTCATGCGCATATCCGGCAATTTTTTTATCCTGTTCCGTAACACCGTCGATAGCGTCTATAACCATTAAAACGACATCTGAGCGGTCTACAGCCCTTAATGAACGAATTATACTGTATTTCTCAATAGGCTCGTCTATACGTGCTTTGCGGCGCATACCTGCCGTATCAATAAAAAGGAATTTCTGCCCTTCTCTAATTACAGGAGTATCAATAGCATCTCGTGTGGTTCCAGCAACGTCACTTACGATAGAACGTTCTTCGCCTACTAAAGTATTAAAAATTGAAGATTTGCCAACGTTAGGACGACCAATCAAAGCCACTTTGATTTCATCCTCATTGCCGTCTTCACCATAAGCTGAGGTTTCAGGAAATTTTTCCACAACTGCATCCAGCAAATCACCCAGTCCAAGATGATTTGCAGCTGAAACTGGAATCGGTTCACCTATACCAAGATTATAAAACTCAAAAATTTCCATTTCCTGTTTCGGAGAATCAGCTTTATTGATAGCAAGAACTATTGGTTTCTTCGATTGACGCAGCATTTTAGCTACTTCTGCGTCTTCATGAGTAATACCAGCACGTGCATCACAAACAAACAAAATGACATCTGCTTCAGCAATTGCTATCTGTGCCTGCTGACGAATAGAAACAGCTATTTTATCAGTATTCATAATTTCGATACCGCCGGTATCTACCATCATGAATTCATTATCAAGCCATTCAGTATCCGCATACAATCGGTCACGAGTTACACCAGGAGTATCTTCAACTATTGAAATCCTGCTGTTAGCAAAAATATTAAATAATGTCGACTTACCTACATTTGGCCGACCTACGATAGCGACTATCGGTTTTCCCATAACATTCTCATCCTCACTCTCTAATGGTCGATTCCGTCACGGGAGCTGACGCCCTTATGGAAATAATGTTTTATTTCCTGCATATCCGTAACCAAATCGGCTATATCAATCAATTCTTCAGGCGCACCACGTCCTGTTGTAATGATCTCTGTCTTACCTTTATATTTTTTCAAAAAATCAATAACTTCCTCTAATGGCAGCATTCCTGTTGCCAAAACAATATTCAGTTCATCTAAAATCAGTAAATCTGCAGTATCTTCAATAAGAATTTTTTTTGCTTCTTCCCATCCTTTACGAACCATTTTAAGGTCAATAGGATCTGGATTATGAAAATTTACGAAAGCATCGCGTCCAACCTGCCTCAGTAAAAAATGTGGAAGGTATTGCGCTGCCATAGCTTCACCATAATCAGGATCATCTTTTAGAAATGACAGCATGACCGTTCTGGAGCCCCTGCCTGCTGCACGCAAAGCCACACCCAATGCCGCAGTAGTTTTTCCTTTCCCTGATCCTGTATAAACCTGCAGTAAACCATAACCTTTCATAATCGGCCTCCTACCTGCTAAGCAGCATAACCAACTCGCTTGCATTAACGGCGCACTCTACTTTGCCGTCAAAAGCTTTTTTAAAATCATCAAAGGACATATCATCTAAGAACAAATTATCCTGATTCAAAACAACAGCAGGCAAAATAATTCTCTTCATGCCTTTGGCAGCATTTAAAATATCTTTACCAACTAATAATCCGGTAACATTGATAGTTTCACCGAAAAATTCGTTATTTACCGGAATAAAACTGTGTTTTGAACCAGTTTTATTATTAAAATTATCCAGCAGTGGCTGCAAAATTTTATAAGCACTGGTACCAACCGGTATAACTGCATCAACACTATGATTACAAACATCAATTTTGGCAGCGCTCTGCTGCCATTCGTCAATAAAACTACGACTCAGACCAATGCCATTCTCGATTTGTGGAAATCCATCATACCATGATGCATCAGGGAATTGTTTTTCTGCTAATAAATAAAACTCATCTCCCAGATAAACGAAGGATTTTCCAAATTTTTCGCGGCATTCCTGCTGCCATACAGTAACTTTATCAACTATAGCGGCAGCTTCAGGTTTAGAAAACAAGCGCATCGGTGTCAGATGTTCTCTATGCTTTGTAATACCAACCGGAACTACAGCCATTGTTTCCACCATAGGCGCTAAGGCTTCCAAATCACGATAGGTTTGTTCCAACACTTCTCCATCATTATAACCAGGACAGCAAACAATTTGTGTATGTATGGAAATTCCAGCTTCCACCAGTATATTGATTTTTGACATCAATTCACCGGCAAAACGGTTATTCATCATTTGGCAGCGTACTTCTGGTCTTGTTGCATGTACGGAAATATAGAGCGGTGACATATGCGTCTTTATGATCTGTTCAAAATCTTCTTCCTTCATATTTGTAAGAGTAATAAAGTTACCATATAAGAAAGATAAACGATAATCGTCATCACGTACATATAATGACTCTCTCATACCAGGAATCATCTGATCTACAAAGCAGAATACACAATTGTTATAACAAGTAGTAACCCCGTCAAAAACAGCCGCTTCAAATTCCAGTCCCAATTCTTCATCAGTATATTTTTCAATAACTATCTGGCGCTGTCGGCACTCCGAATCTTCAATCGTCAATATAATCTGTTCGTCTGCAACTAAATAGCTTAATTCTATAATATCGTGTACTGACACACCATTAACAGCACACAGTTTTTCACCGGCTTTGATTCCTGCATTTTCGGCTAAACTGTTACGGCGTACGGCACTAATGATTCCCTGCATAGTTTTCCTTTCTAAAAGCACAGTTTGGTATCTTAATATTATACATTATAATTTCAAATTTGACAAAACACACAAAAATCCCGTTCTTATTTGAAGAACGGGATAAACATACTATCTTTTTCTGGCCGCACTTATTTTTGAAATATCATAATTACGGCCAAGTAAAAATTCACGTAATTCGCCTGTAAAATATATTGGGGCGTTACGCAAAGCTTTCAGATCACTGGAACCTGTAAGCAGCATTACCATTTTCAAATCATTAATGATATCTGTTAATGCCCTTTGAGCTTCTTCAATGTCTTTTTCTATAATATAACGCAGAATATTCCCTGACATCCCCACGGCATCAGCACTTAAAGCAAACGCTTTCGCAGCCGTCAGCCCGTCACGTATTCCTCCGCTGGCTATAATAATATCATTGCCGCCGCAAACAGAAAAAGCCTCAGCAAGAGTTTTAGCAGTGTTTATCCCCCACTCAGCTAAAACAGACTTTTGTGAAGTAAAACGTTTTGTTTCTATTGCAGGGAAATTCGTGCCTCCCGCTCCACCGATATCAAACCAGGTAAAGCCAAAAACAAGCATCTGTTGAATTTGTTCTGCTGCCATACCACAACCAGTTTCCTTGACAATAACAGGAACTTCACTATGTTCTAAAATGCGGCGCATATTATCCAGAAGGCCTTTAAAATCTCTGTCGCCTTCCGGCATCACAAGCTCCTGGGCAGGATTTAAATGAACCTGCAAAGCATCAGCATCAAGCATTTTAACAGCTTCAGCTGCTTCGTCCGGTGTTGCCAGAGCACTAACGTTAGCAAAAACGACTCCATTAGGATAAACATCGCGTACTACTTTAAAACTCTGATAGCTGCTTTTACTTTTTACAGCTCCATATTGTGAACCGACCGCTATAGCTGCTCCAACTGACTTTGCTGTTTGCGCAAGCTTGCGGTTGATATCGATAACATTATCCGTACCGCCAGTTATCGCATTTATCAAAAAGGGAACGCTGAGCTTAATACCGCCCAGCGTCGTTGTAATATCAATATCAGCAGGAGCAAGCTCAGGCAAGCAATTATGCAGAAAATGCATATCGGTAAAACCGTTAGGAAGCGGTCCATCACCAAGTTCCAATGCATATCTGATATGATCCAATTTTCTTTGCTCTCGCGACATATCTACCATCCGTTTAATTAATTGTTCAAACCTTCCAGCTGTTCTTTTAAATCAAGAGTCAGCTCCGGTTTGTCATTGATAAAAGAGCTGTATTCTGCTTTTTCTGCTTCTTTAACAGCTTTAACGATACTTAAGCCGATCTTCTTATGTTTCAAATCAACTTTGATAACTTTTACTTTTACATTTTGACCGATTTCCAAAATGTCTTCCGTTTTTTCAACACGGTTTTCAGCAATTTCAGAAACATGGACCAATCCCTCAACTTTATCGGCAAGTTTTACGATAGCGCCAAACGGCAGGAACCTCTCTACAGTACCTTCTACAACCATACCTTCTTTAAAAGCAGCTGCTTCAGTCAGCCACGGGTCTTCCTGAGTAGCTTTTATACTGAGTGCTACGCGTCTGTTTTCACGGTCAATTTTTTTCACAAGTACAGTTACTTCATCATCGACTTTAGCAGCATCCTCTGCTTTTACATTACGATCCCAGGATAACTCGGTATTATGAACTAAACCGACCAACCCCTGTCCAACTTCAACAAACAAGCCAAAATCAGCGATTCTTACAACTTTGCCTGTAACTGTCTGTCCTTCTTCAACAGAAGCATAAGCGGCTTCTTCTGCGGCAGTACGAGCTTCTTTAGCAGCTTGGATCCTGGCTTCTTTGGCATCACGCCAAGCCTGGGCTTTTGCTTCTTTTTCACTTCTAAGCAAATCACGACGTGAAACAACTAAACGTTTTTTTGCCGTATCAACTTCAATAACTTCCGCTTCCAATTCTTTACCAATATAATCAGAAAAATCTTCTACGCGGCGTAATTCCACATGAGAAGCAGGCATAAAACCTTCAACGCCTTCGACTGCAACAGCTAAGCCGACAATATTTTTCATTTTGTTTTTAATAATCCGCAGAACTTTTACAGTAGCACGGCGTTTTTCACCTTCTGCCAAATCTGCTACATAATTCCAGGCAGCATCCTGTTCAGCTTTGATTTTCGAAAGACGGATAAAATCGTCTTTCGAAGTACCGGGAATAACTTTGGCCTCCACTTCATCACCAATTTTAATAGTTTGAGCCAAAATTTCCGGAGCTTCATTAGACCATTGTGAAAAAGCAATAGCGCCTTCTTTCATATAGCCGAAGTCAACATATACCTCATCTTTGCCTATTTGGATGACTGTAGCTTTAACAATCTTACCAGGGTAGACATGTGCGTCCTCCAGGCTTTGTTCCAGCATACTTTCAAAAGATTCCATGTTTTCCATTACACGTATAGCCTCCTTAATTATACGGTCCGGCGTTGATGCGCCTGCCGTTATTCCTATATTTTGACATTTTTTAAACATCTCCTCGTTTAATTCCGAGGCTGTTTCGATATGGTAAGCACGCTTACAGTGTTCTGCAACAAGCTCATACAAGTGTCTTGTGTTGGCACTGTTCCTGCCGCCTATTACAACAAAGGCGTCTACTTCATCAGCCAGCTTCAGAGCAGCCTTTTGTCGTTGAGACGTTGCCAGGCAAATAGTTTTTTCTATTTTATATTCACCGGAACGTTCCTTCTGAAGTGCTGCCAGAATTTCTTCAAACTTTGCCAATTCAAAGGTAGTTTGAATCAAAACGCCATATTTATCTGCTAAAGGTACATTACCTATATCTTTTATACATTCTATAACTATAGCATGTTTTCCTGCCCATTGTACAATACTTTTTACTTCAGGATGGTTTTTTTCACCAATAATTACAGGCAAATAACCAGCCTCAGCTAAAGCCTGTCCTTTTTTCTGTGCAGCTTTAACATTTGGACAGGTTGCATCAAGAATAGTTAGATTTTTTGCATGAGCAGCTTCGTAAACGTCAGGGCCAACTCCATGCGAGCGAAAAACAACAGTTTCTCCAGCTTGAAATTCGTCCAGGCTTTCACGGCAAGGTACTCCTTTAGCATTTAAATCCTCAATAAGCTGCGGATTATGTATCAAAGGGCCTAATGTTCCAGATGCTTCGTTTGCTTCAGCCAAATTATATGCCATATCTACAGCACGTTTGACGCCGTAACAAAAACCGCAATATTCAGCAATTCTGATTTTCATACTATCACTCCGCTTCTTGTAAGCGTTTTATTTCCAGCATCAAAGCTTCTGTAAGTTCATGCAGCAGTTCTTTGCTGATCGGTACATCCTGAGGGAAAAAAATAGGTTTTCCAAATTTGACGTTTACTTGCGGCCATAATTTCCCCTGCCGTTTGATATCGGTACCTTTTACGCATGTTGGAACAATGACTGCTTTAGCTTTTCCTGCCATCATCAAAGCACCTGGCTCAGCCTTACCTAACGCCCCTGTTTTACTGCGAGTCCCTTCAGGGAAAATAGCTAACACACCACCATCCAGCATCAAGTCAATACCATGTTTTATTGCTGTTCTATCGGCCCCACCACGTTTTACAGGAAATGCGCCCAAAAGTTTATAAATATCACCCAAAACAGGTACAAACAACTCCTGTTTTGCCATAAAGTGCACTTTTCTTGTAGATGCTACACCAATTACAGGCGGATCCAGCAAACTTAAATGATTGCTGGCAATTACCAAAGGACCTGTCGCTGGAATATTTTCTGCACCTTTTACTTCCAGCCGCAAAAATATTTTGAATAAAATTCTTAAAATAATCTTTAAGACTGAATAAAACATAGCTTAATGCTCCTGCACCAAAGTTAAAATTTGAGAAGCAACTTCCTGAATAGACATATTAGAACTATCCAAAAAAATCGCATCTTCTGCACAGCAAAGCGGCGCAATTTTACGTTCACAGTCCTGCTTATCACGAGCCTCAATATCAGACTGCAGCTGCTTCAGATCAACCTGCATTCCTTTGGCAAGCATTTCTTTGTATCGCCGCGATGCCCGCTCCTCAGCAGAAGCCGTCAAAAAAATCTTTAAATCAGCATGCGGAAATACCACTGTTCCGATGTCACGCCCGTCCATCACTACTCCACCTGCTTCTCCCATGCGGCGCTGCTGAGCTACCATAGCTTCGCGTACAGCTCCTACAGCAGATACTTTAGAAACAATTTCTGTTACTTCCGGAGTTCTGATTTCATCTGTTACTTCCAGTCCATCAACAAAAACACGGTTCAATTTTGCTTCCTGTTTAAAAGTAATAGTCATTTCAGCAGCAAGTTTACTTACTAATTCAGGTGAAAAATCCTGCTTACTTTGTAAAAACTTCCAAGCTACAGAACGATACATTGCACCTGTATCAATATAAATATAGTCCAATTCTTCAGCCGCCAGTTTAGCAATGGTACTTTTGCCTGCTCCTGCCGGACCGTCGATGGCAACTACTAATTTCTTCTCCATCATTTACCACCCTGCCTATTTATTGATATGCAGCCGCTGTCCCTGCAGCATATCCTGTTGAAAATGCCGCCTGTAAATTATAGCCGCCAGTATAACCGTCTATATCAATGACTTCTCCTGCAAAATACAATCCTTGCCACAACTTGGAACGCAATGTTTTAGGCTCTATTTCTTTTATGGATACGCCCCCAGCTGTTACAATAGCCTCTGCTAAAGGCCTCGTTCCCGTAATCGAAACTGATAACCCTTTTAACACTTCTACTAAACGCTTACGTTCTTCTTTTGATATCTGATTGACAGGCTTTTCTTCATCAAGATAAGCCTGATCTAAAACTACGGGGATCAGACGCTGCGGTAGAAGGTCTTTCATCCCATTCAGCAGCTGTTTTCGGCTGTATTGCTCAAAATCACGCTGAACTCTTGCTTCAAGTTTTTCAAAAGTCAAAGCAGGTTTTAAATCTATCAGCAAATCGATATTAGTTTTGTTAGTTTTTAAAAGTGCTGCAACTGTTTTACTGAGTGATAAAATAATTGGACCTGATACACCAAAATGCGTAAATAACATTTCTCCAAATTCCGAAGCAGCCTTACTTCCTGAAGAATAAACAGTAGCCTGTACATTACGCAGGGACAACCCCTGCAAATCAGGAATATAAGGTGAATCACTAGTTAGTGGTACCAGTGAAGGTTTAAGTGGTATTATCGCATGTCCCAATTTTTCGGCAAGTTTAAATCCACTCCCGTCAGATCCGGTTCCTGGATAAGACGCCCCGCCTGCTGCAACAATAACTGCATCTGCTTTAAATACTTTACCGCTTTTAGTTTTGACGCCGATAACTTTTTCAGTATCAGTTAAAACTTCAGTCACACAAATATCAGTAACCAATTCTACACCTAAATCATGCAGAATTTTTAACAATGTATCTACTACATCTTTGGCCTGATCACTTACGGGGAAAACCCGACCACCACGTTCAACCTTAGTTTCCAAACCATTATTATTTAAAAGTTTTACAACATCTTCATTAGTAAACTGACGTAGAGCACTGTTTAAAAAGCGTCCGTTTCCAGGAATATTTTTGATTATTTCCTGCAAGTCACAATCGTTGGTGATATTACAACGACCTTTACCTGTAATTAAAAGTTTCTTTCCAGGTTTAAACATCTTTTCCAAAACTGTTACTTGTGCCCCATGTTCAGCAGCAGCAACTGCTGCCAATAAACCCGCTGCACCTCCGCCTACTACGATAACTTTATTCATTGATCGCAGCCGCCTTGATTAAAGCATTAATTTCGTCTTCATTCAAAATTCTATAACCGCCGCGTTTTAATCCCTGCAGTGTCAGATTACCTAACTTTATACGTTTTAATTGTCTTACAGGAAACCCAATAAAATCACACATTCTGCGCACTTGACGGTTACGGCCTTCATGAATAACGATATCAAAAGTTGTATTACTTTTTTCGTTATCATACCCAATCAGAGTAACAATAGCAGGCGCTGTGATTCCATCCTCTAATTTTACACCGATCCTCAGCAGATCAAGCTTGTCCTGCGGAACCAGTCCCGGAACAGTCACTCTGTATGTTTTATTTACTTCATGTTTGGGATGAGTGAGTTTTTGGGCCAGATCGCCATCATTCGTCAGAAGCAACAGGCCTTCTGTATTATAGTCCAACCGACCTACCGGAAAAACCCGTTCCGGCAAATCTTTGGCAAAATCAGCAACAGTTCTGCGTCCCTGCGGATCCGTCATAGTAGTAACAACTCCGCGAGGTTTATAAAATAAATAATAGGCTTTCTTCTCACGTTTAATCGGTTTACCATCAACCAAAATAAAAGCTTTTTCTCCTACTTTAGTTCCTAATTCTTTAACAATCTTACCATTTACTTTTACACGCCCGGCTAAAATATATTTTTCAGCTTCGCGTCTGGAGGCTACCCCAGCAGAAGCTAAAACTTTCTGCAAACGTTCTTCCATAGATTATAAATCCTCTGTTTCTTCTGTTTTATTAATCTCTTCATTAAATTCAGCCATTAGTGACATTTGTTCCGGTTCGTTTTCATGCTCTGACAAAATATCAGGAAAATCCGGTAAGTCTTTTAAAGAATTCAGACCAAAAGTAATCAAAAATTTATCTGTAGTTCCATATAAAATAGGATGACCAATAGAATCCTTACGTCCGGCCTCACTAATCAATCCATATTCTAAAAGCGTATTAACGACACCGTCGACCTTAACACCGCGAATAGCTTCCATTTCACTTCTGGTAACAGGTTGTTTAAAAGCAATAATAGCCAATGTTTCCATAGCGGCATTAGATAATTTCATTTCCTGAGAACGCGCCAGCTGTTTTATCAATTCATAATGCTGTTCTTTTGTACATAATTGATAACCTTCTGCCACTTTTCTTAAATACAGGCCGCGCTTTTCATCTTCATAATCCCGCTCTAAAAGCGATAAGAGTTCCCATACCTGAGGTTTATCAAGCTGCATTATTTCAGCTAGCTTGGCAACAGATAACGGTTCGCCGGCGGCAAACAGCAAAGCTTCTAAAGAACCTCTTAAGTAATCGTGAAACATTTATCGTTCCCCCTGTCGCAGGAATATATAGATTGGAGCAAAAGCCACTGTCTGGTTGATAGTTACAACACCAAGCTTTAAAAGTTCCAAAACAGCTAAAAAAGACGCGACTTTCTCGCTGCGGGAACCAGTACGTGAAAATACTTTGGCAAATTCTACACCGTTGAGATGTTGAGAAAGCATATGAACAATCTCATTCATTTTATCCTGTACATTAAATTCCTGGCGCTCAATATAAGCCGTATTCTCAGTTTTCACTGAAAGCAGGGTCAGCATAGCACTAATCAACTCTGCTGCCTCATATTGTTTCAAGCTGCGTTCAACAAAACCAGACAAAAGCGGCAGTCGGTAACGGCAGCGTTCTGCCTGAAGCTTTAGTTCAACTAGATTTGAGGCACAGACCTTAATACGTCTGTATTCTACCAGCATTTCCACCAGCAGCTGACGAGGGTCAGTTTCATCTTCCTCGCCTTCTGCAGTTTGTTTTGGCAAAAGCATACGCGATTTGATTTGCAGCAGCGTGGCAGCCATTAGCAGAAATTCACTGGCAATCTCAATATCAAACTCCGTCATTGCCTGTAAATATTCAATATATTGCTCAGTCACTGCCACAATAGGAATATCATAAATATCAATTTTTTCTTTTTCTATTAAATGTATCAACAGATCCAATGGACCTTCAAAATCCTGAACCTTGATTGACAGGTTAGCCATATATTACAGTACATTCATGGCGGTCTTGACTTCAGCCATGGTTTTTTCAGCTTCCTTGCGGGCACGCTGTGCTCCATAATCGAGTACTTCTTTAATATATTCAGGTTTCTTTGATAATTCTTCCCGTTTAGTGTGGATATCTGCCAGCAACGCATTCATCTTTTCTGCCAAACGTTTTTTACATTCTACACAGCCAATCTCGCCGGCACGGCATCTTACCCCAATCTCTTCATATTCCTCAGGATTGAATACCTTATGAAAAGCGTAGACAATACAAACTTCCGGATCTCCCGGGTCAGTCTTTTTTATACGCTGCGGGTCAGTAGTCATCATACGTATACGTTCCCACATTTCTTCCGGTCCAGCGCCAAAAGGAATGGTATTGCCATAGGATTTTGACATTTTACGGCCGTCAATACCCGGTAAAACCTTAGCTTTGGAAAATACTGCCTGTGGCTCGGGGAACACTTCTCTATTATAAAGATAGTTAAAACGGCGTACTATTTCCCGGGTCAGCTCCAAATGAGCAGACTGATCTTCACCTACAGGAACACAGGTTGCTTTATAAAGCATGATATCCGCTGCCATAAGCACAGGATATCCCAAAAAACCATAGGTATTATTATCCTTGCCCTGAGCAGACCAATTCTGCAGTTTATCCTTATAGGTGGGCACACGTTCCAGCCACGACAACGGAGTGCTCATACCTAAAAGCAGCGCCAATTCAGCATGCTCTTTAACATGTGATTGTACAAAAATGACATTTTTTTCAGGGTCAAGACCAGCACTTAGCCAGTCAATCGCCATTTCCATAACATTTTCCTGTAATTTTGAAGTATCGCTATAAGACGAAGTCAGCGCATGCAGATCAACAATGGAGAAAAAACATTCATATTCATGCTGCAAACGAACCCAATTCTCCAGTGCCCCCATATAATTGCCCAAGTGGAAACGGCCAGACGGCTGCATTCCACTGAAAATTCTACCTTTAGTCATCAACATCAAGTCCCTTCATTAATCATAATTCAACAAGCCGTTTTAATTAAAACACTATCCCCAAAATACTGTTTACCAAAGCCATATACGTGCTTGCCAAAGGCCTTATGATCATACCAACGATACCGGTAAAGACCAAAGCCAGCAAGATATAAAAGCCATATTGGCCAACCATATTTTCATACTGATAAGCAGTCCGCGGCGGCAGCAGTTCTCCTAAAATCTTTGAACCGTCCAGAGGAGGGATTGGGATAAGATTAAAAAAAGCAAACCAAACATTATAAAGCTGTGTCCAAAGTAAAAACGAATAAACGCCTTTGGTCATAACACCAAATTTGGTCATTAAAGCAACAATCAATGCTGCCAGAAAGCATAAAAACAAATTTGCCGCAGGACCTGCAAAAGAAACTTTTAAAATACCTTCGCGGCGATTTCTGAAATTATTGGGATTGATACCTACAGGCTTAGCCCAGCCGAAACCGGCCACAATAAGCATCAAGGCACCAATAGGATCAAGATGTGCTAAAGGATTAAAAGTTAAACGTCCCATGAACCGCGGTGTAGGATCTCCCATTGCTTCCGCAGTCTGCGCGTGTGCATACTCGTGGATAGTGATAGCTATCAAAAGCGCCGGAATCCTATATAACATTGATGAAAAATCAAAATCTAACATACAAACCTCCATAATCGTCAATAGTAATATTATACAGTATTTTACGTGAAAAGAAAACGAAACCGCTGACAGCGATTCCGTCTTTTTTGTGAATTCTTATTTACCTGTAAATTTAGGAGTACGTTTTTCTTTAAAGGCAGTTATTCCTTCTGCACTATCGTCCGTGCCCATACATAAAGGCTGGGCAACTGCTTCCATTTCCAGCACTTCGTCTAAAGTCATCGCAGTATTATTCAGATATTTTTTGATGAGCCCTATCGCTAAAGGTGCTGAAGCTGCAAGTCGTTCAGCCATTTGCATAACTGCGTCCTCAAGCTCTGCTGCAGGGAAGATATGATTTACCAACGCCATTTTTTCAGCAGTTGCTGCATCAATCAAATCAGCTGTAAACATCAGCTCTTTAGCTTTATGAACGCCGACAGCTTTCGGCAGGAAATATAAACCGCCACAATCAGGTATCAACCCTACTTTCGCAAAGCTTTGAGCAAATTTAGCTGTATCTACTGCATAAATAAGGTCACAGGCCAGCATCAGATTAACACCGGCACCAGCGGTAACACCATTGACCATGGCAATAATTGGCTTCTCAATTGTGGTAATACGTTTTGCAACCTGCCCTACTTTGGTAATGAAAGCCTTTTTTACTGCAGTATCTGTAAGAGTCTCTAAAAACGGCAGATCTCCGCCGGCACAAAAAGCTTTTCCATTACCTGTCAGCACAGCACATTTTATTACCGGGTCTGTTTCTACCTTTGTCAGAGCTTCATGCAGCCCGTCAATCAATGCTTCATTCATTGAATTCAAGCTCTGTGGTCTGTTCATTGTAATTATAGCAACCTGATCTTTAAGTGAAAATAAAACTGCATCTTCCATACCAGAAAAACCTCCTCTAAATTTTTTTACAGGCTGTAGTTAGGAGCTTCTTTCGTAATGATGACATCATGCGGATGGCTTTCTTTCAAACCGGCGCCAGTCATACGAATAAATTGAGTTTTTGTAATCATTTCTTCGATATCCTTAGCACCGCAGTAGCCCATACCTGCACGCAAACCACCAACCAACTGGAAGATTGTTTCTGCAGCCAGGCCTTTGAAAGGTACGCGTCCTTCAATTCCTTCTGGCACCAATTTATCGGCGTTCTCCTGGAAATAACGGTCTTTAGAACCGCGTTCCATAGCACCTAAAGAGCCCATTCCACGATATACTTTATAAGAACGGCCTTGATATATAATAGTTTCGCCAGGGGACTCTTCAGTTCCTGCTAATAAACCGCCAATCATAACAACATTGGCACCTGCGGCGATAGCTTTAGCAATATCACCGGAATATTTGATACCGCCATCGGCAATAATAGGAATACCATATTGACGTGCAACTAATGCGCAATCATTGATAGCAGTAATCTGCGGGACGCCGATACCGGCTACAACACGGGTCGTACAAATAGATCCTGGCCCGATGCCAACTTTAACGGCATCAACGCCACATTTGATTAATGCTTCAGTTGCAGCGCCTGTTGCTACATTTCCGGCAATAATATTCAATTCCGGGAAAGCTTCGCGCAATTGACGCACTGAATTCAGGACTCCGTGCGAATGTCCATGAGCAGTATCAATAACTATAACATCTACCTTAGCATTAACTAAAGCGGAAGCCCGTTCCATCATATCAGCACCAACGCCTACAGCAGCGGCTACACGCAGACGCCCATCACTGTCTTTGCAGGCATTAGGATACATTTTAGCTTTTTCAATATCACTGATTGTGATCAGCCCTTTAAGATAACCTTCGCTATCGACCAACGGCAATTTCTCAATACGGTGTTCGCGCAGTAATTTTTTAGCTTCTTCAAGACTCGTACCAACAGGAGCAGTTACCAAACCTTCACCAATCATACATTCTTTGATCTGTTTATTAAGATTAGTTTCAAAACGCAGGTCACGATTAGTAATAATTCCCTGCAGCTTACCACTAGGATCACAAATAGGAACACCGGAAATATGATAATGCTCCATCATTTTTACGGCATCTGCAAGAATATTATCAGGAGCCAGAAATAAAGGATCAACGATAATACCATGCTCGCTGCGCTTTACTTTGGCAACCTCTCCTGCCTGTTCTTCAATCGTTAAATTTTTGTGGATAACACCTAAACCGCCTTCACGGGCAATGGCAATCGCCATTTTTGATTCTGTAACAGTATCCATACCAGAACTGATCAGAGGAATATTCAATTTAATGTTTTTAGTCAAATAAGTGGAAACATCTACATCACGCGGCAAAACATCAGATTCTGCCGGAACCAAAAGCACATCATCAAAAGTTAAACCTTCTTTTGCAAATTTGTCTGTACGCATTATAAAACTCCCTTCTTCTTTGAAATATTTTTACTATACTAGCACAGTGATTACACAAAATCAAGTAGTTTCTGTAATTTTTTTTACAATATCTTGTTTAGGAACCTTAAAAGATACTAAAAATGACCGATTTACTGCAACATTACAGCAATCCGGTCATTTTTTATTTAAGAATTATTTTTACGCAGTTCTTCCAGCAGGAACTCATTTTTAATCCGTATATATGTTCCCTTCATCCCAAGCGATTTCGTTTCGATTAAACCGGCACTTTCGAATTTACGCAGAGCATTAACGATTACAGAACGTGTAATCCCGACACGATCAGCAATTTTAGAAGCTACAAGCAAGCCTTCCATGCCTTTCAGTTCGCCGAGAATATTGACAATAGCTTCCAGTTCGGAATAAGAAAGCGTTGAAAAAGCAATCTGAACCATTGCTTTCTTGCGCACTTCTTCTTCCACTTTAGCTGCACGCTCATGCAGAATCTCAACGCCGATAACAGTCGCAGCATATTCTGCCAGCAACAGGTCTTCATCGTCGAAGGGCTTATCATATTTAGCTACAATCAAAGTACCAATACGTTCGCCGTTACCATAAATAGGCACAATAGTAGTTTTTTTCTGATCAAAAAAGCACTTTGTGCCTTTAACAAAAGAACATTCCTGATTTTTATGTTCAATATTGGAAACTGTTTCTTTCGCGTCCATAATAAAATCCAGATATTTTTGCGGGAAGTTTTTGACATCCAGAACCTGTTCTCGCATGATATCACATTCGAAATCATCCTGAAGAGCGCTGCCTTTAACGCCGCCCTTACGCCCGACAATATAAATGTTAGCGCCAATAACATCACGCAGCAGACGTGCGATAGCGTTATATTCTACTTTTTCCCCTCTTTGCAACAATTTGTTGATTTTTCTTGTTTTCTCCAAAAGTTCCATGATGATTCCTCCCTCAAATTTTAAGCACGCGGATGATTTTTCTGATATACAGAAGTAATACGTTCGGTCGTGATGTGAGTATAAATCTGCGTTGTGGACAGATTAGCATGCCCAAGCAGTTCCTGAACAGCCCTTAAATCAGCACCGTGATCTAAAAGATGTGTGGCAAAAGTATGCCTGATCGTGTGAGGACTGACTTTTTTCTGCATAGCCAGCTGGGTTATATATTTATCTAAGATCCTACGGACACTGCGATCCGTCAGCGGACCTCCCCTGCTATTGACAAAAACCTTGTCATGCGCCTCTGTTTTATTCTTTTCCATCAAAGCTCCGCGTGTAACTTGCAAATACTGCCGTACAGCCTGGCAGCAGGTATGCCCTATTGGCACGATACGTTCTTTATTGCCTTTGCCCAGCAGCAAAACATATTGGCTGCCAAGATCTATATTAGTCACCGTAAGTCCCACTAATTCGGAAACACGGCAACCTGTGGCATAGAGCAATTCTAATATCGCCTGATCTCTCAATCCCAGCGTATCTTTTTCCGGTAAAGTCAAGATCTCATTGATTTCCAATTCTTCCAAAAATACCGGTAATCTTTTTTCCAGCTTTGGCGTTCTTACCTTAACAAAAGGATTTTGCTCCACATAATTTTCTCGCAGTAAAAACTTATAAAAAGAACGCAGCGAAGAAATCCGCCTGGCAATCGTCGTACGCGCATACTTTTCTTTATTGAGCAGCGCTAAATAGGCACGAATATCCAAAACTCCGATCTTCTGCCATTGAAAATCTTTCCCCAGCCGTTCTGCTAAAAAATTACTGAATAAACTTATATCAGCGGCATAATTTTTAACAGTCAGCGGCGACGTATTTTTTTCAACCTGCAGATACCTGAGAAACTTATCAACCATAGGATATTGCGATATTGACTCTGCCATAATAAATCCCTTCTTCTTATGTAGACTTATAGTATCACAAACCAGGAAGCTATTTCAATAACCAAGTCCTAAATTTTTTGAATTTTTTATTGAATACACAAAAATGTGTAAAAATCTGAATATAAACAAAAATAGCGGCCAATTTAATGTGCCGCTACTCTTAATATTTTAATTTTTTATGCCTAAAGTCTGCCAAATGCCTTCGTGGTGAACTGATTTGGCATCAAAGTGCAGCCAATTAAAAGTCAACTGCAAAATAGTACTGATGCCAAACGCAGCTATTACAGTACCTAAACCAACCTTCGCTCCCAGCAGCCAGCCAGCCAGCAAAACACTGCCTTCTATAAGGCCTCTGATCATACCAATCGGAACTTTAGGCAGCCGACGTTTTAACCCGATCATCAAAGAATCGCGCGGACCAGAACCAAGTCCGGCACTGATATAAAAATAAGTGCCCAGACTGATGGAAAACTGCCCTAAAAACATTACGATGATTCCCAGCCAATAATTTTCTATCAAAGGTACAGCGTGATAGTACTGAAGAACATCAACACCAAAACCGATCAATACAGCATTAAGAATCGTACCTAATCCAAACCGCTCACCCATAGCAACTGTCACTACTAAAATCAAAAGCCCACTCAAAACATTGATCGTTCCATAGGTCAATCCTGTAACATAGGAAACACCGATACCAAATGCTTCCCATGGCGCCAAACCGATATTAGCCTGGATGCCAAGGGTCAAACCAATGGAATACAGAGCCAGACCAAAATGCAGCCGCAGCAGTTTAAAAAACAAGTTATGTTTGTCTTTCCAGTTCATCACAGCTTACTTGATTATTTGCAGTACATCCTGCAAAGCATTCAATGCGCGCTCTGCAATCAGAGCATTTTTCTCTTTTTTATTACGTATCTTTTTACCTAAAGACGGAAGCAGTCCAAAATTAACATTCATCGGCTGAAAATCCCTGATTTCAGGATTGCTTATATAATGTGCCAATGCACCGTGAGCTGTTTCTTTCGGGAAGGTAACAGCGGGAAGCTCTAAATAAGCCCGGGCGGCATGAATGCCAGCCATCAGACCAGAAGCAGCCGATTCCACATAGCCTTCTACACCTGTCATTTGCCCGGCAAAGTAAAATCTCGGCATCGCTTTAAAATTAAACTTATCATTCAATAATTTAGGCGAATTGATATAAGAGTTTTTGTGCATTACGCCATACCGGACAAATTCTGCATTTTCCAGCCCTGGAATCATACCAAAAACACGTTTTTGCTCAGGCCACTTTAAATGAGTCTGAAATCCGACCAGATTATACAGTGAAGCAGCAGCGTTATCCTGACGCAGCTGGACCACGGCGTAGGCCTGTTTACCAGTTCTCTGATCTACCAGTCCAACAGGCTTTAGCGGACCGAAGCGCATGGTATCTTCACCGCGGCGAGCCATTTCTTCTATAGGCATACAGGCTTCAAAAAAAACTTCCTTTTCAAATTCTTTAACCGGAGCCAGCTCTGCTGTTCGTAAAGCTTCCCAAAACGCCAGATATTCTTCTTGGGTTTCAAACGGGCAATTCAAATAATCTGCCTCACCTTTATCATAACGTGAAGCACGATATACCTTTTCATAATTCAAGGACTCTGCGGTCACAATAGGCGCAGCGGCATCAAAAAAATGAAAATAATCTGCTTCTACCAGCTTTTTGATATTTTCAGCCAATACTGCTGACGTCAAAGGCCCGCTGGCAACTACAACATAACCTTCCAACTGCTGCAAATCTGTTACTTCTTCATAAACCACAGTAATTAAAGGGTGATTTTTAATAATTTCCGTAATTCCCTGAGCAAAACCTTCCCTGTCGACAGCTAAGGCTCCGCCGGCTGGAATCTGATGTTTATCAGCCTGCTGCATGATCAGAGAATCAAGGCGGCGCATCTCTTCTTTAAGAAGACCGACAGCATTTTCCAAATTATTGGCACGCAGAGAATTGCTGCAAACAAGTTCCGCAAAGTCTGCAGTTTTATGCGCTTCGTCAGACTTTACCGGACGCATTTCATGCAAAATTACAGGAATGCCATATCTAATTATTTGATATACTGCTTCACAGCCGGCTAAACCTGCGCCGATAACATGAATCGGTTTATTTGCTTTTAGCACTTTTGCGTCCTGCCTTTCCTTTTTTTATATGCAAGCCATTTTCACAGGTTTCATTAGAACAGTACAGTTTCTTATTGCCGTTCTTTTCAATTCGTTCCAGCATCACTTTACCGCATTTCGGACATTTTTCTTCTGTTGGCCTGTCCCATGATGTAAATTTACATTCCGGATAATTGGCACAGCCATAAAAAATACGGCGCGTTTTTGTCTTGCGCTCGATAACTTCACCGCCGCATTCAGGGCACTTAACACCGATCTTATGCAGAATCGGCTTCGTGTTGCGGCATTCCGGAAACCCGGGGCATGCAAGGAACTTACCAAAACGCCCCTGCTTTATTACCATCATGCGTCCGCATTTTTCGCATTGCACATCACTGACTTCTACAGGAGCTTCTACTGCCTCAATTTCTTTGTCAGCTTTTTCCATCAATTTTGAAAACGGCACATAGAATTTTTCCAGTATTTTAGTCTTATCAGCTTTATGCTCAGCAATCTCATCAAGCTCTGTTTCTAATTCAGCAGAAAAAGGAATATCAATAATATCTTTGAAATAATTAGTCAGCATATCGACGATCATGAGCCCCAGCTCGGTAATCATCAGTTTTTTGCCTTCCTTGGCAATATAACCGCGATCCAGAATAGTCTGGATAGTAGGCGAATAAGTACTCGGCCGTCCAATACCTTTGTCTTCCAGCTCTTTTACCAGGGTCGCCTCAGTAAAGTGAGCCGGTGGTTCGGTGAAGTGCTGTTCAGCCGGTAAAAGTTTATATAATTCTACAGGTGTTTTAGCCTCCAGATAAGGAACAGTTTTATCCTTATCCTCGAGTAGATCTTTTTTATCGCTTAGCTTTAAAAAGCCTTCAAACTTCAAAACAGAGCCCGTTGCACGCAATTGGTAATCGCCGGCGCTGATCAGCAAAGTAGTAACATCAAAAACAGCCGATGCCATCTGACTTGCAACCGCACGATTCCAAATTAAAGAATAGAGCTTAAGCTGATCTTTGTTCAGATGTTTTGCCATTTCCAGCGGTGTACGATGTACACTTGTGGGACGGATCGCCTCATGTGCGTCCTGGGCATTTTTCTTACTTGAATAGCTGTTTGCATGTGCAGGCCGAAATTCTTTGCCAAACTCACTTTCAATATAACCGCGGATATCATCAGCAGCAACATCAGCAATACGTACCGAGTCGGTTCTCATATAAGTAATCAAACCGACAGATCCTTCTTTGCCCACAGCGACACCTTCGTACAGCTGTTGGGCTACCATCATCGTTTTTTTGGTAGTAAAATTCAGACGTTTAACAGCCTCCTGCTGCAGGCTGCTGGTAGTGAATGGAGGCAACGGATTACGTTTACGTTCTTTTTTTGTTGCTTCTTCAATGATATAAGCAGCTTTAGCTAAAGCTTTTTCTACAATAGCCGCTTCCTCAGCAGTATGTATTTCCAGTTTTTTGCCCAGATGTTTGATAACCTCTGCTTCAAAAATAGGCGCTTTCGCTTTTTCACGCAGTTTAGCATTCAAAGTCCAATATTCTTTAGGGATGAAATCAGCGATTTCTTTTTCACGGTCAGCAATGATTTTTACTGCTACTGATTGTACACGTCCGGCACTCAAGCCTTTTCTTATTTTGCGCCATAACAAAGGGCTAAGCTGATAGCCTACGATACGATCAATAATACGACGTGCCTGTTGAGCATCAACTTTATCCAAATCAATCGGGCGCGGATTCTTCAAAGCATCTTTTATTGCACCAGAAGTAATTTCATGAAACTCAATCCGACAGTTTGCTTCCGGATCAACACCAAGGATATGCGCTAAATGCCAGCCAATAGCTTCGCCTTCGCGATCAGGGTCAGTTGCCAGATAAATTTTATCAGCTTTTTTAGCCAAAGTTTTCAATTCTTTAATCAATTCGCCTTTACCGCGAATATTAATATATTTAGGCTCAAAATCATGTTCTATATCAACGCCGAACAAACTTTTCGGCAAATCGCGCAAATGTCCCATCGAAGCGCGGACAGTATAATTGCGCCCTAAAAATTTTTCAATAGTTTTTGACTTAGTAGGTGATTCCACGATTACTAAATTTTTCGTCATAATAATAAGTCCTCCTAAATTCGGTAATACCTGCGCCCATCTGCCAGGCCAAGTTTACCTTGCATTTGCAGATCCAGCAGTTCCCCGCTGATCTCTGCCAGAGAGCGACCGCTTAATTCTACCAGTTCCTCTAACGTAACCGGTTCCTGTGTCATTATATCCATCAATTGTTTGGTCAGTTCTGAAACGGCCTCTGCTCCTTCACTGGCAAACAACGATAAATTCTCTATTTTCTGCTTACTTCCGCAGTTCAATTCCAGATCATTCAAAATATCTTCCGGCCTATCTACAAGCTGTGCTCCAGATTTTATCAGGCTATGACAGCCAATACTGTTAGGCAGATAGATACTTCCTGGAATACAATACACCTCATGCCCTTCATCTACGGCAAATTCAGCCGTTATCATAGCACCGCTCTTTTTAGCCGCCTCAACTACCAGTATACCTCTCGTCATTCCGTTGATGATTCTGTTGCGTGACGGAAAGTTGGCAGCAAGAGGTTCTGTTCCCGGTGCAAATTCTGTTACCAGCGCCCCATTTGAACATATCTGCTCGAAAAGCGCCGTATTTTCACGCGGATAAACAACATCTATACCACAGCCAAGTACGGCAATCGTACTTCCCCCAGCCTGTAAAGCACCTTTGTGAGCAGCACTGTCAATACCCTTAGCTCCACCGCTTACAATAACCAGCCCCGCTGAAGCAAGATCAGCAGCAAAGTCACCCGCCGCCTTTAACCCATAAGCAGAAGCTCGACGTGAACCAACGATACCGATACTGCAATCAAGCCTGGGCAAATTACCCTTGATATATAAAACCTTTGGCGGTAATGCGATATGCCTTAATGAAACTGGATAGTCCGCATCACTGCTTGTCATCAACCGCACCTGCTGCCGCTCACAAAAATTCTGCAGCTGTTCAGGTAACTCAAGATTTCTAAATTTTAGGAACTTATCAATGACAGCCTCTTTATAAACGCCGGCAGCCAAAAGCTCTTGTCGATCAGCAAGATACGCACTGCGCGCACTGCCAAACACCGCAACTAAAGCTTCAAGCTTACTGTTGCCCAATCCGACAGCAGCGCTTAAAGCACCCCAATAATAACGCTCCACAGCAATGCCTCCCATAAATTGCAGGCATCCACACGAAAACCGGGTGTCGCAAAATATTATTTTTCCCAAATCCATTTCATTATAGAGTTGATTTAGTCAACGGTCAAGCTTTTACTTATTTTTCAAGTTTTTTAAAATATAATTGCTTATTTCTTCTGCAGCTCCAGGTTTACCATATTTCAAGCTGCGCTGCTGCCTCTGAAGCAAGCGTACTTGGGAGTCGACATCCGCATATCGGCAGACCATCGTTTTTACTTCCTGAGGCGAACCGGCTACCTGTGCGCCGCAATACTGCTCTAAATAAACAGCATTACCTGTTTCCTGACCAGGCAGCGGCTTATAAATAATATAATCGCAGCCAGCAATCAATGTTTCAGCCGCCGTTAAACCACCGGCTTTAGTTACAACAATATCAGCAGCCAGCAATAACTCCGGTACATCATCCGTAAATCCATAAACAGTCAGTGGTATTTCTTTAAAAATTTCCAGACGGTGCTGCAAAATTTCATTATGTCCTGCGACCGCAATTATTTTCAAATTCTGCGGCAAATAACCGTGGAAAGCTTTAACTATGCTCTCCATCGGTAACAAGCCTTCGCCGCCGCCCATCAACAGGCATACTATATCCTGCTCAGACCAGTTAAATTTACGACGCAGCTCCTGACGATCATATGCCTGGTAAAATTGCCGCCGAACCGGTATTCCCGTCGGTAAAACCTCAGCATCAGTCCCCTCAAACTGTGCACGCAGATTTTCTGATGCTGCAAAATACACATCAACGCCTTCGCAAAGCCACCATTTATGTACAGTATAATCAGTAACAACTGCTCCCAACAGCAAATCCGGCTTGAATTTTTTCTTATAGATAGCCATGATACCTGCCGGTGTAGCATGTGTGGCAATTACAGCATCGGGGTTGGTCCTGACAATAAAATCCTGTGCCAAACCTGCTAAGGTACCATTAATAAAGTTACGCAGCCATAGCGATCCGCTCTGACGGTTTCCCCATTTATAAGCCAGCTCATACAGCCAGGGACAATATGAGAGCACCCATAAATAAAAACGTAAAAAAGCATTGCCGATACTGCCCGGGAAAAAGTCAAAAATACTTCCGTGCACTACCTGCACATTGTCTGCCAAGGCAAAAGACTGTTCCAAAGCCTGAGCGGCCAGCTTATGCCCTGAACCTATCGGAGCCGACAATAATAATATTGTATATTTTTTTTCACAAGATGCCATTTATAAACTCCATTTAAGAAAAATTTATCAAAAAACTTGAACCTGTAGCGCTATTACTGTCTCTTATACACATCTGACGCTGCCGACGATCGCATAAGT
>OWJI01000540.1_pt1 | contig 27442 bp, 19 predicted proteins | sample 1732541 | NCBI WGS metagenome assembly OWJI01 (sample SAMN05065727, study PRJEB22554) | human gut metagenome | biome: ENVO:2100002; feature: ENVO:00000062; material: ENVO:00002003 | host: Homo sapiens | place: USA
TGCCTGTACCATATGGATCTCGCTCTCCACGATACAGATCGGGCACTCATAAATATGTTCCTCACCGTATTTTGCAGTATAAGCATCGATCAGTGCTTTTCTTCTGTTAACGGAAAGACTTTCCGGGAAGCAATCGCGGCTGACTGCGACCACTCCGATCTTGATATTTGGCATATTCTTATTGTTCATGATAACTCTCCTTCTCCTAATTGTTTTGTTAATAAAAGTATAGCAATTTGCCTGATTCCAAACGAGTTAAAACTTGCCTTTACAATGTCACTTTTTTGTCATTCTTATCCTAAACCTGTTTTTCTTCCGTGAACTGATCTATGATCTTCATGAGCTTTTCTACGCTCTCTTTGTTGCTGTTTGCCACGTTTATCATCTGTTCAGAAACAAGTGTTGCGCTTGATGTCTTGTTTACAATGTCACCAACCCCACGTTCATTCTGTTCAGACGCCTGCTGAATATTACTCATCTGCTGTGTCACATTATTCAAAAACACACCAAACTCCTGTAACGTTTCCTGCATCTGGACGATCACAGATTTCAAATCCGTTGCCATCTGTTTGTTTTCCTCCGAAATATGGTTGAATGCGCTGAACGCCGGTGCTACATCCTGTTCCAGATAATCGGTCAGCTGTGTGAAACAATCCGCAACATCACTAATATTTTCATTCACATTTCCACAGATTCCGTCGATCCGCGAAGCAGTCTCCGAAGAATCTTTTGCAAGGTTGCCGATCTCCGACGCAACGACGGCAAATCCCTTTCCTGCCTCTCCGGCTCTTGCCGCTTCGATGGAAGCGTTTAAGGATAACAGGTTCGTTTCCTCCGCTACCCCCATAATATCCGCAACCAGCGAATTGATTTCCGACAATCCCCGGAGCTTGGAAGTTGCTTCCTGAATATGCGTACGATTGCGCTCAATGCTCACCAGAGAGGATTCATAAGACTCCTTTGATGTCTTCTCGATATTGGAGGAACTGTCCAGCAGTTCCTGACTTTTATCCGCACCATCCTGTATCAGTGATGCAACCGTTTCAAGCATGTTATTGATATGTTCCACCTTTTCGTTCAGGTCAGACACGATCCCGTTTGTTGATTCGATTCCTGCTGCCAGCTGCTGTGTCGTCGCCATATTGTCCGTAATATAATCGGACAGTTCGCCCGTATTGGAATGAATGGACTGCGAGGACACATTCACACTCTCGCTGCAGTCGTTCAATACCCCTACGATCTCAGCCAATGCCTGCCGCAGCTTTTCAATTTTATCCGCCAGAATACCAACCTCATTTTTATGCCCCAGATACCTGTCCAGTTCCCTGCTTTTTGTCAGATCCAGATTGCCGAGTCTTACAATTGCCCGCTCAACAAATCCCAACGGTCTGGTACATCTCGTAATCGAGACAAACGACAGAATTCCGATCAGCAGATATGCGACCACGCAGCATGCGGCAAGCTGCGCAACGATCTGGTTGGAAGCACGATAGGCTTCTTTGGCATCACATACCAGAACAAGTACCCAGGAACGGCCCGCCATATTTACATACTGCACAAATTTGCCGTCCGTTGTAAAATGCCCGGTTTTGGTTTTCGGATGCTCATTGGCACGATCAATCACATCCAAAAGGATCGGATCCTCACTTTCCGTTGCCAGCAATTTTTCATCCGGATTGATCAGATTCATTTTTGTCTGCGTGTTTACCATATAAAACTTTGTATTTTCCATACCGGAAATCTTCAGATTGCTCAACACTTCTTCCAATTGGGCACTGAACACACCGCCTCCGACATAGCCGATCGGATTCTCGTTCTGATCATATATCGGCGCATACATAGACAGACAAAGTTGTCCGGTTCCCGGAGATACAATAATACCGGCATCGTATACGCCGGACTGTGCGTCAAGCATAGCATTGCGCAATTCTTCAAGCCGTTCTCCCTCGCGCAGTGTTTTGCCGATCATTTCCGGATTCTGATACGTCAACACCGTCGTGTCCCAGTTCCCGATATACAATCCCTCCCAATTGTCGAGGGAATTGTAATATTCCATAGTATATTTCTGCGCCTGTTCCTGTGCCTGTGCATCTTTCTCATTTAACAATACACGCCGGACATCATAACTTTTTCCAAAAAGCTTTAAGTTATTCTCTTTCTCTGTAACAAAATTCTCGATCGTGTTTGCCTGTGCTGTCAGGTATGTTGCCATATTGTCAGACGTACTCTCACTCAACGCTTTCTGATTACGGCTGCTCGCCATCAGAAACAGGGCACCGATTCCAATCAGACTCGTTACCAGCACGATCACCATAATGGCGCTTCGCATTTTCCAATTTTTCATAAGACACCTCCATTTACTTAAAGGCTATCTGCGCAAAATTAAAAAAGCCGAGATACCAGATATGAAAATCATGCATGCCTTTTAATTCCTGCCAGATAAAATTATCAGGTTCCGTTAATTTATCGCATAAATCAGGAAGATTCTTTGCAGCTGCTGCCGCGCTGTCATATGCGATCTCATCCTCCGTTCCGCAGATATTGTAAAAATAATCAACGGTATATGGAGTATCCTCTAATATTTTTGCCGTCTTCTCCGCCAGATTGCTGGTCGGTGCTGCGGAAAATGCACCAAAATAACTGAACAGATCCATACATTCTCCGATTCCGATGTTAATCGTCTGCATCCCTCCCATCGAAAGTCCCGCCATCGCTCTGTGCATTCTTGAAGCACTTGGATCTCCTTCCACCGCATAGGTCGAATAGTGCGCTTCCATATACGGGATCAGATCCGAACGCAATTCTTTGCCAAACACATAAAACGAGTTATAATCCGAACCTTCTCTTGCACAGTTTTCGGTGGAGCGTCCGTTTGGTGTCACCACGATGAACGGCTCGATTTCTTTGTAATAGATCAGATTGTCCATCATTCTTTTTACCAGCGAATCCTCATCAACCATTCCCCACTCGGCTTCGTCTCCACCGATTCCGTGCATCAGGTAGAGCACGTTGTACTTTTTATCCCGGCTGTAACCATACGGAAGATAAACATTTGCTTCCTTTGTGATTTCTTTTCCAGCTAGAAAATAATCTTTTGACGGGTAGCGGATATGCTCGATCACTCCGGCCTCATCGGCTCTCTTCTGCTGATATTTTTCCGGAATGCTTTGTGCATTCACATGTACCTTGCCGTTTTCCTGTGCGATCGCCTTTTGGATCATTTCCGCACTGTGTCCCACTTTCTCCACCTTTTCCAATACCTCATTTTCTAATCATCATTTCTAATAGATCCGGTAATTTCCCGATAAAGCAAGCATCGCAAACATATACAAAAAATTGTCGTAATACCGTCTCTCACCGGTTCTAAGAGGTGTGTTCCAGAATTTGTCAACACATTGTTTCGCATAAGTTCCGTCCGCAGCCAGTGCACTTTCGGCATTGACCGCAATGATGGCTACCGGATGCAGTGCTTTCTCCTCCAGTCTGGTTCCGTCGGTCAAAAAGACACCGTCCCAGTGATCCTTCTGATCCTCGCAGTAGAATTTCTGGAATTTCTCTGCAATCTGCACCTGCCACGGGTCCTTGTCAAACCACAGATGGTCCATCGCGATATTTGCGATCGTGCGATAGGCATCACTGTAATACCAGTCGTGGCGGCCGAAAATCTCCTGATGCGCGCTGTGCGGGGTTCCGTCATAATCCGCATACTCTGCCGACAATCCGGTATCCGGATGACAGGCTTTATGCAGGTAGGCCCGGCTTGCTTCGGCAGCGCCTTTCCAGAACTTACGATCCTCCTCATCGGCATATTCCGCAAAAAGCTCGTAAAAATGCGGCAGATGATACGATGGATCACTGAAATCCAGTCCCGGGATAAATTTGATCAGTTTGTTGGAAGGCTCCCACATCGGATCGCCCGGATGTCCCGGTTCTCCCTTATGCACACACTCATGCAGGATCGCTTTTGCCTCCCTGCTGTAATTAAAAATGCCCTCTCCGTCTCCCCATCTTCTTGATGCAAAGAACAATGCCATAGCAAAATACTCTTCCCCGTCCGGTGCCGGTCCGTCCGCATTTCTTGTGCCGTCCAAAGCGCAGGACCATGCAAAATAATTCTTTCCCGGTCCTTCATCCATATACATATAAGTTCTTGTCCACTTCCACAGACGGTCAAATTCCTCTTTCTTATCCAGCTGTACACAGACCATCATGCCATACGACATGCCCTCGGTCCGCGCATCATGATTGCCGGTATCTTCCATAAATCCCATATCCTCCCCGGCTTCATGGTAAAAGCGCTCCTCTTCGCTGCCATGAAAAATCGTCTCAAATGTCTCCTGTACTCTTTTTTCGATTTCTTCTTCCGAATAACCATACTCCGCAAATACATTGCGGTACTGTTTTGTTTCATAAGCTCCTGCCATATTTTTCTCCTTCCTCTTTCGGTCAGCCCATGCCATATTTCCTTTCCGCAAATGGACTGACATGCTCCTCACTGTATTGATATATGATCAGCTCCTGCACCGATACGTTTCTGTCGGTCCAAGATAGGCTTCTGCCGGTTTGTTTCCATGGGGATAGATCACGATCTTCTCAAGCACAAAGCCCGGCGTGACCGGATAGACCCTGATCGTATTGATTCCCTGTTCCAGTTGCACCGGTACACTCCGGCGCCGGATCTGATCCAGCACACCGCGCGCCCACACAGGCTGATGATCTCCAATCTTAAAATCATCCGTAACGGCATCCAAAATCTGCATTGGAACATCGTTCACGGACACTACATACTGCAATCGGTTCTCTGTTGTCACAGGATTCGACGGCTGCATATAGAATTCCGCTTCATAATCCCCCGCCTGCTTTGTCACGATGCTGTATTCGATATACGGTGCCCCATTCTCTGCATCTGCGTAGGAATCCGTCGGAAATGCTTTCATCGCAGATAAAGTCTTTCCGTAGCCGGCAAGACATTTCCATTGCATCGGTTGTCCTTCCCGATCAAAACCGTCCTTGCATCTGCTGTAATGTTCCGCCTCGATTGCGATCCATCCCTGTGTATCCACAAACGTATTGTTTCCATATTCATACGTTGACCGGTCGACCGGCACGCTGATCTTGCAGATGCCCGCCGGCAATTCCAGCCGGATCATTCCCTGCGTTCTTCCATCGGTGAGCACCATCGCAAGCGCACTCTCGTCCACTGTGACATCAATGGTGAGTCTCTTGTGCTCTTCACCGTCAAGCGTTCCATCCATTGCAGACAGTACGATCCATTCGGGCTTTTCGATCACCCGAAACGATGCTGGAAGTTCGCTTCTGCTGTACAGGCTGATCGAAGCACATCTGCATTCCGGATTCAGAAAATCCGAAATCGTCATTCTCTGATTCAGCCACGGACTGCCTTCCACATGCTGCACGGTACCGTCCACCGTCGCTATAATCGTCGGCTTTTGCAGCGGTAACACCTGCATCAGAAGCGGGTTCTTACACTCATCCTCATTCCAATTCGTAAACCCGATATGCTGCGACAATCCCATTCCGTACCAGCGCGCATCATCCGACCGATGATACTGCTCTATGATCTTTTGGTCTGCATCCAGACATGCCTTTGCCTCTTTCGCATAATCATTGGCACTGAGTGCACCGATTTCTGCCAGATAATGATTCATTCCGGACAACAGCTGAAGCTTCAGCACATTCATCGTTCCCATCGCCGGATACCAGACGAGCGCAACATAAGCGGGAAGTATTTCGGGCGCAACACGCTCCAGCTCATCGTACAAATCCTGTGCGGTCTGCATCACCCGCCCGACCTCCGCAAGCACCCGTGAACCTTCACGATAATTTGCTGCATGATAGGTTTCCGGTCTTAACGCCTCCGGTCTGCACTTGTGTATCATCCTTGTATAATCCGTCAGGATATCCGCAATCTGCGCCTGCTGCACTTCCGACAGCCTGCCGAATTGCCGCTTTACCCACAGTCTGGTATAGGCATCCGTCGTATTTGGTGCAGTCGTTCCCCAACGCTCAAAATCATAAGCCAGATCCATAAAAAACGATAACGGAAATTCCTGCGTTGCAATGTCTCCCACATTGACGATCCAGAGTTTTTGTACTCCGAAATCATATGCCTGCGTCATCTGTTCCCAGATTTTCGGAAGATAGGAACTGTTGATCCACTCATAGGAGGTCGGCCACCCATGATAATCGAAATGATAATACATACCGTATCCGCCCGGATGCTTACACATCTCCTCCGTCGGAAGCGTTCTTAAGTTTCCGTAATTGTCATCGCAAAGCATCAGGATCACATCATAAAGCTCCTTGGATCCGATCAACCCCTGCGTCGTCTCATCCCCGTAGAAGAAAGCCTCCACCTCCTTGTACAAAGCGATCATTCTCGGAACTTTCGACAGATCTTCATTGACATTCTCCCGGATCAGCTTTCGCTGCGTTCTGAGCACGTCCCTGAGCAGTTCAATATTGTCCGCAAGCGTTGCCCCTTTTCCCATGATCGCGGTGTCCGCTTCTCCACGCATACCAACCGTGATCACATTCTCAAATTTACCGCTCCGCTTCAGACCATCTTCCCAGAATCTTATGATTCCTTCCCGGTTCGTCTTGAAATTCCACGCATCTCCGTAAATACTGTCTTTTCCGCGCAGATATTTGTATTCCTCACCCTGCCGCAGACACGGCTCATGATGCGACATTCCCATGATCACGCCGTACTCATCCGCAAGTTCTGCGTTCAGAAGTCCCGGGCCGTCATCCTCAAACCGTGCACTCCACATCGCCGGCCAGAGATAATTTCCTTTCAGGCGAAGAAGCAGTTCAAAGATCGGCTCGTATGCCTTCGTATTCGGTCCCCCGAAATGGTACTCACTCCAGGTACCGAAAGCAGGCCACTCATCATTGATAAAGAATCCCCTGTATTCCACCGATGGTTCTTTTGCGATACATGCCATATCCGTGCTCAGCCGGATTTCATCCCGATGCACCGGCACCACATGACACCAGTTCACAAACGGGGATACACCAAAGATCTCCGACAAATGAAACAGTCCGTATATCGTTCCCCGCTTATCGCTTCCGACAATGACAAGCAGTCTCTCCCGCAAGCCATCATCCGGGAAAAACCATCCGTAGCACTCCCGTTTGCCTTTTAACACATCCGTCGGGATACTTTTCTGTGCATCCAGCCACCGACTATGTCCCATCGTTGCGACAATGATCGTCGGTTCACGGGCTGCACTGCTTCTTACCTCTTCATGATCGATCGTTTCGACAACACGGATTTCCGGCAGCGTGCCGGTCACAAGTTCCATGTCATGTGCAACTTTTCCTGCGATCTTCAAAACCCCGGAATACGCACTCTGTTCTATGATAAATTTCATGTTGCGCTCCCTTTTCCCCCTTTTCCACTATTTTTATTCTTATCCGTATAAATCGTGATTACCGGCTGTCCTTCCACAACCGTAAGGGTTCCATACATAGATGCCGTTTCCATCCATTTCAGTGCAATACTGTCCGTATAGATGACCGGTCTGGTAATCGTTTCACCGTCATACATGATTCCGTTATTTTCGATAAATATCCGACATCCGCGCCCCGTATGATCTATTCCCTGCACTAGATAACGAGCCGATAATTTTGATGGCTGATCCTTATAATAAATCTGCGTATCCACACCGCCCGGAAGGATCTCTCCTCTGAAATAATCTCCATCGCACCTTCCGTCAAACGAAATCATCTGTACGGTAGCGCATTCAGATTCCACCTTCTCGCAGCCATTCACATGAATATACAATTTCAACACTTCCATTTACTTCTCCCCATCTGCCTGTCCTTTCATTGCTCAGCATAAATAAAAATCCCCATCCGTGTACGATCAAAAATATCGCACTATGAATGAGGATTTTATTTCTATCACTTATATCACATAATTGTCGTATTATTGAAGAATCTGATCCACATGCCTCTGCAGGATATCGAAATAGTCCTGTGGATTGCATTCCTGATATGCAGCCATATATGCATCCCATGTCGATGCAAAGTCATCGCTCATGATCACCTGCGGTAACCAGCTTCTCTTGACCGCGTCTATTTCATCACGAATCATGCCGCCTTTGGATTTTGATGACAAAGACTGTGTATACGAATACATCGGATACCATGCGCCGGGCGCTTCATTTGTTCCCAGCAGCTCGACATAATTTTGTACACCATACGCTTCAAAACACTCCCGTATGTCGGGCTTTAGGCTTTTCATAAACTCCACCGGCTGATACTCCATCGAAAATGCATTGATTCCGTCGTCAAGCAGACCTTCTACTCGTGGAAAATACGAATAGGGACAAAAATGAGATTCATTCAGCACGCTGTCTCCGTGACGTTTTCCCTGTTCACTATTCATATAGAACATACCGTTTTCGTCCACCGAATAGTCCAGATCTTTTTCTCCCCAGAATCGAAGCTTCGTAATATCGGAATCCAGCAGATCATTTACAAACTGAAGTGCCCCCTGCACATCTTCACAGGATGTGGTAATCGAAAGTCCGCTCGATGTATCCATCTCTGCATTCCGGCTTGTATGCCACTGGTTTGACGTACCTTTGTCCATTGTAATCGGAAGCGGAACATAATCGCACCCCAGATCACTCAGTCCGTTTGTCTCATAAGGCTCTGCCAGATTGTAATAGAACTGCCACCATTGGTCAACCATTCCGAGAACAGCACCGGTTCCTAATTTATCCAGATATTCTTCGTATGTACTGGTAAACGACTGCGGATCAAAAATACCCTTGCGGTACTCTTCGTTCAGCTTCTGAAAATACCGTCTGGCAGTCTCCGTCGTATTATAATCAATGACCTGATCATTCCCGGGATCAACCATACAACTTCCGTCATTGGGATATCCATCCAGAAACTGCGGCACATTCTCCAGACAGAAGAATCTCCAGTCATCGCACAACATGGTAAACGGAACATTTTTTGTTCCGCCCGGCATGACCGGATTCGCCTGCACATAAGCTTCGATCAGATCAAAATATTCATCCACCGTTGTAATCTTCGGATATCCGGCCCATTTTAAAACGCGCGTCTGTATCCAGAATGCCTCGCCCGTATGCGTCACTTCAACATTCTCTCCCTGAGACACACAAAACTGTGGAATCCAGTAAATATGTCCGTCTTCCTGCCGGAAGTGCTCCCATTGCTCATCGGAAAGATAATTTCTGAGATTCGGATAATCATCCCAGTATTCATCAATCGGGATCAAAGCATCTGCCTCCAGTAATGCTTTCTCTCCAAGAATAAAATCCGGATATTCTCCCGAAGCAATGTACGAATTGAGCACCTCTTCCTTGGATTGTCCAACCAGCCAGTTCTCCTCGCAGTCTGCTCCGATCTTGTCAGCAATGATTTCCTTTATATCGTTCTGCATTCCCAGTGGTCTGCCCGTAACACTGAAAAAAGCGGTAAAATGTTTAATTTCCGGTTTCTGCCTATATTGAACGTTGTAACTGTATCCCCCAAGTACAATAAGCAATCCAATCACAACTAAAGTTGATACGATTTTCTTTTTCATATAACTCTACCTTCTCCTCAAAAGCTTTCTTTTATTATAGCTTTTTTTCTGTCAAAGGACAAGCAATCGCATCCGCAAGCACGGTTAAAGTGATATATTCTCTCCTCTTAATCCATTAAATGCACCCTTGATGGCAGCCTCCTCATGTGCGATCAGCCACTTGTTTTTCGCGGTCATAAGTTTGTCCTCACCATCTGCTGCAAGGGTAAAATCAATCGGTGTGTTTGTACCCTTCGGCAAGATCACAACACACTTAAATCCACCGTCTGCTGCGTTGCACGGTGCATAATGAAGTGTCGTCTCATACATTTCAACGACCGTTCCTGCCGGAACCTTAAAAGCCTCGATTTTTGCTGTATCATAAGTAAATTCATCCGTTACATCCGGCAGCCATCCCAATAAAAGGATCATATCCGTTACCGCAATGTTGATTTCGGAATTTCTATGATATTCTACCGCGTTTAACTTGTGATTGTTTCCGTTGCAGTAACCAATCTGGATTGGAAGTCCGCCAAAGACACGCTCGCTGAATGTCTTTGCTTCCGGAACCGCTTCAAGCTCCTCGACTGACGGCACATAAATAACATCCTCCGGAAGCGGTGTGTGCTCCATCCCCTTTATCAGTTTTGTGCATTCGATGTTATTCCAAACCTTACCGTATTTACGGAATTTTTCATCATTAACAGAAAAAATCTCCATGATTACCTCCTCATACTCATTTTTTCTGAGTATAACAGTTTGGTAGCCATGGAGACATGCCTTTCTTTGTCTTTACAATGTCACTTTTTTGTCTTTTTCCAGCAATGCCCGATGATGGGCATATGATTCCCTCTGCTTTTTCTTAACAAGCTGCTTTCGGTATTCACTCGTCAGCATTCCATACCGCTTGCGAAACAGATTGGTAAACGCTTTACTATTGGCAAATCCATGATCAAATGCAATATCCACGATCTGCTTATCCGTATTTTCCAAATCCTTTACCGCATGTTCTAACCGGATATTTTGCAGATAATCCTTATAATTGATGCCCGCATAGCGTGCAAACATTTTTGACAGATAAGACGGCGAATATCCAAATATTCCCGCCAGTTTTCCAAGCGAAATATCTTCCATATAATGATCCTTGAGATAGGATGTAATCATACCGAGCCGGTTCAGCTGCTGATTGCTTTTGAGCAATTCATCCTGCACATCCAGCTTCCTGTATTTCTTTACCAGAATATGTAATAGTTGATAAAACATACTTAAAATTTCAAAATCATAGCCATCTGTCTGCATCCGATACACCTTATACATCCGAAAGATCAGACATGCCACCTGCTCATCGTATGTCCGTTCACTGTGCGAAAACCAGATAAACTGCTCGCCCGTAAAGTACGACGCGAACTGATTCAGCGGAATCTGCAGCACAATTGTGTGATTCGGCCTGTTCGCATGGATCGCATGCACCTCGTTGCTGTTGACAATGATGAACTCGCCTTCTCCGAGATGATAATGCGTTGTGTCAAGAATAAAATCAAGTTCTCCTTCCTGCACTGCAAAAATCTCAATCGACCGGTGCCAGTGTTTCTCCCTGATATATTTTCCGCTGTGTCCCTCGAATAAAAAAAGTTTAAACGGAAAGCCTTTGTCCGGCACAATAACCTCATGTTGATACTGCTGCTCTGTCATATGCTCCCACATAACTATCACATATTTCTTGACTAGACATTAAATCTGAAAAGAATCACATCGCCATCTTTGACCACATAATCTTTTCCTTCCATGCCAACGATTCCTTTTTCTCTGGCTGCTGCAAGACTTCCATTATCCAGCAGATCCTGATAATTGACAACCTCAGCTTTGATAAATCCACGCTCAAAATCGGTATGGATCTTTCCAGCTGCCTGTGGTGCTTTCGTTCCTTCTTTAATCGTCCAGGCACGACACTCATCCTCCCCTGCGGTAAGGAAACTGATCAGTCCAAGCAGGCTGTAGCTTGCTGCTACCAGTTTATCAAGTCCGCTGGAGGTCACTCCAAGGTCATCTAAATATTCCTTTTTCTCATCTTCATCGAGTTCTGCAAGTTCCTGTTCAATCTGTGCACAGATCACAAATACTTCTGCGCCTTCTTCCTTTGCCATCTCACGAACCTTTGCCACATGCGGGTTGGAAGCTCCATCGTCTACAAGATCATCCTCTGCTACATTTGCCGCATAAATAGTAGGCTTTGCGGTAAGGAGATTGTATCCCTTAAACCAGATCTGTGCATCATCATCGTCCGGTACTTCAAATGTTCTTGCCATCTTGCCATCCTCAAGGTGTGCCTTCACTGCCTCAACCAGCTCCAGTTCCTTGGCAAGTGTCTTGTCCATTCTTGCCTGCTTGGCAATCTTTGCAATTCTTCTGTCGAGAATCTCAATATCCGAAAAGATCAGTTCCAGATTGATGGTCTCAATATCACGCGCCGGATCAATGGAACCGTCGACGTGGATAATATTGGTATCCTCGAAACAGCGCACTACATGTACAATCGCATCGACCTCCCTGATATTGGCAAGGAACTGGTTTCCGAGTCCCTCTCCCTTGCTGGCACCCTTTACAAGTCCTGCAATATCAACAAATTCGATTGTGGCAGGTGTCACCTTTTTTGTATGATAAAGTTCACCGAGCTTTACGATTCTCTCATCCGGAACCGAAACGATTCCTACGTTTGGATCGATGGTCGCAAACGGATAGTTCGCAGACAGTGCACCTGCTTTGGTCAGTGAGTTGAATAATGTACTTTTTCCCACGTTTGGGAGTCCGACAATGCCGAGTTTCATGATATATATTTCTCCTTTGAAAAGTATTGTAAGCTAATAAAAACAATATATAGTGTACCACATTAATGCTTAATTGTACAATTATTTCTCCCTAGCTGCCAGAATGCCACGGCGCTTGCCGCCGCTACATTGAGTGAATCCACGCCATGCGACATCGGAATACAGACCGTATAATCGCAGTCTGCAATCGTATGTCCTGCCAGACCATCCCCTTCCGTGCCAAGCACGACAGCCAGCTTTTCTTCTGCAGCAAGTGCCGGATCATCAATTCCAACCGAATCCCCGGAAAGTGCCATGGCTGCCACACGAAATCCCATTCGGTGCAAATGGTCAATATCCGCTCCTGCCGCCTGGCCGGGTGGATTTTTCACCCCGTTTTCTGTCTGCAGGTATGTCCACGGAATCTGAAAGACGGTTCCCATGCTTACCCGGATGGCGCGCCGGTACAGCGGATCACTGCATCCCGGCGTCAGAAGCACCGCATCCATATGAAGCGCAGCCGCCGAACGGAAAATAGCACCGACGTTGGTTGGATTTACCACGTTTTCGAGTACTGCAATGCGTCTGGCTTTGGCACAAATCTGCTCCGGTTCCTGCAGTTTCGGCCGGTACATGGCACAAAGTGCCCCTCTGGTCAGGGCAAAACCGGTCAGCTTTGTCAGCACATCAAATTCTGCCGTATACACCGGAATATCCCCGCATCTTTCGATCATTTCTTTTGCTTCTCCCTGAACATGTTTTGTTTCCATAAGCAAAGACACCGGTATGCATCCCGCATCCAGTGCCCGCTCAATCACCTTTGGACTTTCGGCAATAAACATTCCTTCTTCCGGATGCGCACGGTTCAGCAGCTGATTTTCCGTCAGCCGCGCGTACACATCCAGCTCCGGTGCCAAAAAGTCCGTAATTTCTATCCTATTTTCCATATCTGCACCTGCCTTTTGTTCAACTTTTTTTATTATCCCAAAACAGCGGTGCTTTTTCAAGTCTATTCGTAGTCTTTTACATTGCTGCTGTCCACTTTTTCAAATGGAACCCATACATACAGTCCATCTTTGGTTGCTCCTTCGAGTTTTGTCACATCCGAACCGTTTACAATTGCAATTGCTGTTTCTATAGCCATTTTTCCCTGTCCGGTGCCTGACTGATACACGGTAAACGCCATATCTCCAGACTCGATTGCCGCACATCCGCCGGCTGTTGCATCAATTCCGAGAATCGGCATGCCGTTTATTCCTGCCTCTTTGCATGCATCGACAATTCCCATCGCCATGGAATCGTTGTTACATGCCACAACATCACAGGACTGTCCGGTCTTTAAGAAAAGTTCAAACATCTTCTGTGCCGTTGCCTGATCCCAGTCTGCATTATCCTCAAATACATAATTGATTTTCTTGCCGGACGCATTCAATGTATCCTTCAATGCACCCGTACGTCCTTTCGTTGCCGAATGGTTCTTTGGTCCCTTGAAGATTGCCACATTGATTTCATCCGAAGAAGAAAACTTATCAAGAATATACTCTGCCTGATACTTTCCCGCTACATTTTCATCGGAACCTACATACATATATTTTCCGGCCTCCAGATACGATGCATCCGGACAACTGTTATAAAAGATAACAGGAATTCCGTCTGCAAGTGATTCCAGTTCCAGCGCGGTATCTGCATTAACCGGTCCACATAAAATCACATCGTATTTTTCTTTTACTGCCTGTTTGATATGTTCCACCTGACTCTCCAGTGAACCATCCTCATCATAGACATCCAGTGTTGCACCTTTTTCCTGTGCTGTCTTTTTTGCCTGTTCCACAATCGTGTTACGGAAATCATCTCCCTGTGACAACGACATCATGATTTTGATTCCGTTTCCACTGCCGGATTTGCCTCCGGTACTGCCGCATCCTGCCATGCAGCCCACAAGAAGCAGGGCGCATATCATACAACTGATTCCTTTCTTCATGACCTTTTACCCTCCCTATATCTGAAACTGCTTGACCTGATCCGCCAGCTGGTCTGCAGATTCTGCCAGATTTCCGGCTTCCGCTTCCACCTGTTCACTGTTCTTGGAAATACTCTTTGCCTGCTGGAGCATGGATTCCGAAGTGGCAAGAATTTCATCCGAACTTGCCGCCTGTTCTTCGGAAATTGCGGCAACATTGGTTGCCACCTGATCCACCTGGTTGATTTTTTCTACCACACCCTCTATCAGATGGCTGGTTTCCTGGATATTCTGGAAAATCTGGTCAAATGTATCCACCGCTGTATGAATCAGATCCGCACTGCTTTCGATATCGCTGGCACTGCTTCTGCCTTGTTTGACGGCATCATCCACAAGTCCGTTGATTTCATTGATGAGTGATGTAATATGCGCTACCGAATCCGCACTGTTTTTTGCAAGTACCCCAATCTGTGAGGCAACTACCGCAAATCCACGTCCGGCTTCCCCTGCACGCGCTGCTTCAATCGATGCATTTAAGGAGAGCAGGTTGGTTTCCTCCGCAATATCCCCGATCAGTTTTATAATATCTACGATTTCTCCGGAAGCCGTACCCACTTTATCAACCGCTTCTTCGAGGTTATGTATGGAAATTTCGATATTATGAAGCGCATTTCCAACACTCTCCATATCGGCTTTTCCTTTTTCTGATACTTCCACAGTGGTACGCATCTTATCTTCTACTTTATCGCTGTCCTCTTTGGTATCCGCAACAACACCGGCAAGCTGGGTTGCGTTCTGTGCGATTTCATTGACGGAAACCGACAGCTGATCAACCGTTGCATTCAGCTCCGTCATGGACTGTGACTGGATATTTGCAGCAGAATTCATTTCACCCGAAACATTCTTGCTTGATCCAGCCTGTTTTTCCAGGCGGTCGGAAACATGTCCCATCTGCCGGATCATTTCCTTCATTGATGCAATAAAATGTTCCACGCTGCGCCCCATCACAGCAATCTCATCATTTCCTTTCACCTTCATGGATACGGTAAAGTCACCGGATGCCATGCTGGTAATTACCCTTGTCATCTCCTTCACCGGACGAATCACCACATGCGTCACACGTTCGATCAGCACACATAATACAAGGATCGAAATAATGCTGAAAATGATCATAAGATTCCGCAATCCTACCAGATCCGCAAGTACAACACGCGTAGGAACATAAGAAACCAGCAGCCAGTTGGTTCCGTTTACTTCCTTAAATACTGTCATATTTCCATCAAGTGTACAGAAATCATACGATTTGCCGGAAACCTTTTTCTCCACATCTTTATAAAACGCACTCTGTCCGTCTGCCCCCAGTGTCTTGGAAATCAGATCGGAATCCCTGCTTGCAAGGATCACGCTGCTGTCCTTGTCCACAAGAAATGCCTCTGCATCGTGCATTTCGATAAAAGAATTTACAATCACGGAAATACGGTCCAGTGTCATATCGGCTGCAATTACACGCACGGTATCTAAACCGTCATTCAAAAGTCCGGATGCACTGACAACATTCGTTCCGTCCGGATTCTGGTGTGCAGAACCGACTGCCATATTAACTCTTGTCATTCCTTCCTGATACCACATACTCTCTTTCGGATTTGGCTCCTGCTTTTTGGAGTCTGTACCTTTTAAAAAGCTGCCATTGGCATCTGCAAGGAAAAGACCATCCGGATAATTTTCACTGTATCCGCAGGATGCATCCAAAATAGTCTGCAGCTGCGCCTCATCCGGGTGCAATTTTTCAATCATGGTCTTTGCCATCTGCATGGAAGCCAGATTTTCCTCAAGCCATGCCTCAATTTTTGATGCCTGACTGTTTACCGAAGATTCCAGTAAATTTTTGGAATAACTCTCGATAATTCCGGATGATACATGATATGCGGTAAACACCAGAATCAGTATAATCGCAATTACTACCGGAATAATAATTCCAAGTAATTTTGCTTTAATAGAAATGTTACTCTTCTTTTTCACAAACAATTCCCTCCCTCTTTTGCTTCTGTCCCTATTATAATTTTTTACGCCTGTATCGTCAATGTTTTGCACTTTTTAAATTTTTTCTACTTTTTTCGGATACATGCACAAAATGAGAGAGACCTTACGATCTCTCTCAAATAAGAAGAAAAAATTGAAGTATGTAAAACAAAAATTTGATATTGTCAATTATAATATCCGGATACTACTTCTGTACGTTAAATGCTCCCATACCCGGATAAACAGCTGCTGCGCCAAGTTCTTCTTCGATACGGAGTAACTGGTTGTATTTTGCCACACGCTCTGTTCTGCTCGGAGCTCCAGTCTTGATCTGACAGGTATTTAATGCGACCGCCAGATCTGCGATTGTGGTATCTTCTGTCTCTCCGGAACGGTGAGAAGAAATGGCTGTATATCCGGCTTTGTGTGCCATCTTGATTGCCTCTAAAGTTTCGGAAACGGAACCGATCTGGTTTAACTTGATCAGAATGGAGTTTCCGCAGCCAAGGCTGATTCCCTTTGCCAGACGTTCGGTATTGGTAACAAAAAGGTCATCACCGACAAGCTGTACTTTGTCCCCCAGCTCGGCGGTAAGCTTCTGCCATCCTTCCCAGTCCTCTTCATCCAGTGCATCCTCTATGGAAATGATCGGATATTTCTCCACAAGCTTTTTCCAATGCTCAATCAGCTGTTCAGAAGTATATACGGTTCCGGCCTTTGGCAGTTTGTACTCGCCCTTCTTTCCGGTCTTCCACTCGGAAGAAGCGGCATCCATTGCAATCTTAAAGTCCTTCCCCGGCTCATATCCGGCTTTCTTTACCGCCTCAAGAATGGTCTCGATTGCTTCCTCATCCGATTTCAGTGCCGGTGCAAAACCACCCTCATCCCCAACGGATGTGGCAAGTCCTCTGTCCTTTAAAATAGAAGCCAGTGCATGGAATACTTCCGCACACCATCTGAGACATTCTTTAAAGGAAGGTGCTCCTACCGGCATAATCATAAATTCCTGTACATCCAGTCCGGAAGACAGTGCGTGGCATCCACCGTTTACGATATTCATCATCGGAACCGGAAGACGGTTCCCGGAAGCCCCGCCAAGAAAACGGTAAAGCGGAATATCCAGTGAAATTGCTGCCGCTCTGGCACATGCGATGGAAACGGCAAGAATTGCATTTGCTCCGAGTTTTGACTTGTCCTTTGTTCCGTCCGCATCGATCATTGCCTTGTCAATTGCATAGGTATCGGATGCATCCATTCCCTGCAGTGTCCCATTGATCACGGTGTTTATGTTTTCAACGGCTTTCTGCACGCCCTTTCCAAGGTAACGGCTCTTGTCTCCGTCGCGAAGTTCTAATGCTTCAAACTCACCGGTGGATGCACCGCTTGGTGCCATACCTCTTCCGATTGTACCATCTATCAATGTAACCTCTGCCTCAACAGTAGGGTTTCCTCTTGAATCCAAAATTTCTCTTCCAACTACTTTTTCAATCTCCAGATCATTCATTTTTCTGTTCTCCTTTCGATATGCGAAGAACTCCTTCCGGAAGCGGTAATGGCGTCGTCTGTACTTCCGTTAAACACACTCAGCAGTTATGTGTTCGCGAAGGAGTCTTCAAATGATTTACACAAGGAAGTTAGTTGTATCTAACCCAAGAAAGATTATATCTGACATATTGAAAAATAGCAAGCATTTTTTCTGATAGTTTTTATCAGCTAATTTAAGTTAGTTGTATCGTACAGTATGGCTTATATTTTCATATCGTGCCTGCATTGTCCTTTTCTTTTTAAATCTGGCGGATGAGATTTACCATCTCCACAGCACCCAGTGCACAATCATATCCCTTATTCCCGGCTTTACTTCCCGCGCGCTCAATCGCCTGCTCGATATTTTCCGTCGTGACCACGCCAAACATAACCGGAATTTCACTCTCCAGTGAAACTGCTGCCACTCCCTTGGATACTTCATTGCAGACATAATCGTAATGGCTTGTACTTCCGCGGATCACGGCACCCAGACAGATCACGGCATCGTATTTTTTGCTCATTGCCATCTTCTTTGCGATCAATGGGATTTCAAATGCCCCCGGCACCCATGCCACCGTAATGTCCTCTTCCTTCACATCATGACGCAGCAGGCCATCCATGGCACCGCCCAGCAGTTTGTTAGTGATAAATTCGTTGAACCGTGCGACGACGATTCCTACCTTCATATTGTTTGCTACTAATTTTCCTTCCAATGTACTCATAATGTTCATTCTCCTTTTCTTCATTTTAAAAGTTTAATACATGTCCCATACGATTCTGCTTCGTTTTTAAGTAAAACAGGTCATACGGTGTGGCCTGCATCTGGATCGGCACGCGCTCTGTGATGGAAATTCCAAACTCTCCGAGCTGGTATACTTTGTCGGGATTGTTGGTTAAAAGCCGCATGCTGTGCACGCCCAGATCCTTTAAGATCTGTGCGCCGATGTAATATTCGCGCTCATCCCCGGCAAATCCTAAGGCAAGATTGGCATCTAAAGTGTCCATTCCCTGTTCCTGCAGTTCATATGCACGCAGTTTGTTGATCAGTCCGATACCGCGGCCTTCCTGCCGCATGTAAAGTAAAATCCCGCGACCTTCCCTTTCAATCTGTGTCATGGCAGCGGCAAACTGCTGTCCACAGTCGCACCGCAGGGAGCCAAAGGTATCTCCGGTGAGGCACTCGGAATGTACACGGCAGAGTACATTTTCTCCGTCCCCGATTTCTCCTTTGACTAATGCCACATGATGTTCACCATTTAAACGGTTCACATAACCGTATGCCCGAAACTTTCCATACTTCGTCGGCATCTTTGTCACAGCCACACAGTCCACCAGCTTTTCATGGCATTTGCGGTATTCCTGGAGTGCGGCAATGGTAATCATTTTTATACCGTGCCTTTTTGCAAGTGCAAGCAGTTCCGTTGTGCGCATCATGGTGCCATCCTCGCGCATGATCTCACAGCAGAGCCCACATTCTTTTAAGCCTGCCAGGCGGCACAGATCCACGGTTGCTTCCGTATGCCCGTTTCTCTCCAGCACCCCGTTCTTCTTTGCCAGAAGCGGAAACATATGTCCCGGACGCCGGAAATCCTCCGGTTTTGCATCCTCTGCCACACAGCGCATGGCTGTCATGGAACGCTCGGCAGCGGAAATGCCTGTGGTTGTTTCCACATAATCCACGGAAACCGTAAACGCGGTTTCATGATTGTCCGTATTGTTTTCCACCATCTGCGGAAAATGCAGCTTTTTTACATATTCAGCGGACATTGGCATACAGATCAGCCCTTTTCCATGCATTGCCATAAAATTGATGTTTTCCGTTGTGGCAAATTCCGCGGCACATATAAAATCGCCCTCATTTTCGCGATCCTCGTCATCGGTGACAAGAATCAGTTTTCCGTTTCGTAATTCCTCAAGTGCTTCCTCAACGGTTGCAAATCCTTCCATTGTTCATTCCTCCTGTTATTTTTTCTCTTTTTATATCCATGGTGTTTTAGAATCCACAGTTTTCCAGAAATTCCCGGGTGATGTGGCTTTCTTTTTTTTCTTCCTGTGGATGCAGCAGTTTTTCCACATATTTTCCGATGATATCCGTTTCTAAATTCACAATATCTCCCTCTTTTTTGCTTCCAAGCGTTGTCACCTCCGCCGTATGTGGGATCACGGACACGGAAAAGTCATGTGCCGTCACAGCGGCGACCGTAAGGCTGATTCCATCTATGGTAACCGAGCCTTTCTCCACCACATACCGAAGCACTTCCGGTGGTGCCTCCACCCGTATCCACACGGCATTGTCATCCCGTTTTTTTTCAGTGATCTGTCCGGTTCCATCCACATGTCCTGCCACAATATGCCCGCCAAACCTTCCGTTTGCCGGCATGGCACGCTCCAGATTCACGGGACTTTTCCGCTTACACTGTGCCAGTGACGACCGGTTTAATGTTTCATGCATCACATCCGCGGTAAATGTTTCACCGTCAAAGGAAGTGACCGTCAGACAGACACCATTGACCGCAATGCTGTCTCCGATATGCACATCCTCAAGTATCTTTCTGGCGTTAATCGTCAACACCGCAGAATGTGCGCCTTTTGCAATGTTTTCAATGGTTCCCATCTCCTCTATGATTCCTGTAAACATGATAATGGCCTCCCCTCTGTCGCCGGGTATCCCTCTATCAGCCAGTCCGATCCCAACGCTGTAACTTTTGTCCGGCTTAATGTCACGGCCTCTGCAGGTTTTAAAAATCCCTGCCCCTCAACCGGGGTTTTGGCTGTTGCCCCGCCAAACAGCTTAGGCGCCACATATGCCTGCACCTTCTGTACAAGCCCAGCTTGCAGAGCCGACCAGTTTAAAGTTCCACCACCTTCGAGAATCACGCTGTCAATCTCCTGTTCTCCAAGCTGTCGCATCAGATCCCAAAGATCTACCTGCCCATCTTTTTCCGGTGTGACTAAAATCTGACATCCTGCCTCCACATATGGCATATGCATGGCTTCCTGCCGGTTACAGCTTGCTATAATCGTTGGAACTTCTTTTGCGGTACGCACAATCTGTGATTCTAATGGCGTCCGCAATACTGTATCACAAATGATGCGCACCGGGTTTACCCCATTTTCTGTTTTTCCTAGCCGGCAGGTCAGCATCGGATCATCCGCAAGTACCGTTCCCACGCCAACCATAATGGCATGGTAACGGTTCCGCATACGGTGTACATGCGCACGCGCCGCTTCTCCTGTCACCCAGCGGGATGCCCCGGTATACGTGGCAATTTTTCCATCCAGTGTCATCGCATATTTTAAAATGACAAACGGAAGTTTTGTCTGGATATAATGAAAAAATACTTCATTCATTTCATCACATTCGTCCTGTAATACCTGTTCAGTCACTTCTACTCCATGTTCCCGCAAAATCCGGATGCCCTTTCCATGAACAAGTGGATTCGGATCTTTCGAACCAATCACTACTCTGCGAATTCCTGCGGCAAGCAGAGCATCGGTACATGGTGGTTGTTTTCCATGATGACAGCACGGCTCTAAGGTCACATAAATCGTAGCCCCTTCCGGGGATTGTATACAATTAGCCAGTGCATTCCGTTCTGCATGTGGCTGTCCGTAGTGTTCGTGATATCCCTCTCCGATAATTTTTCCATCTTTTACAATCACAGCACCTACCAGAGGATTCGGGGATACCTGTCCTTCTCCTTTTTGTGCCAGTGCTATTGCTCGGCGCATGTAATATTCATCTGTCATTTTTTCTCCTTTTTCATCAGTGATATGGCTTCGCCATACCACAAAAGCCCCAAGCAAATGCTCAGGGCTTCTTTTTACCGTGTTCTGCTGCCGGGGATATATTTTCAAATCCTTTTATTCATAGGAAATAAAAAATGCTCTGGAAATAAATTCCAGAGCAAACATTTCAATATCCACCACAACCATTCACGGGTTCTTGTGTTTCTATCCTTTATCTTCTTTCATCCAGACTGTACTGTCGGCTTCGGAGTTTCACCGAATCATGCCTTGCGGCTCGTGGGCTGTACCACCGGTAGGGAATCACACCCTGCCCTGAAGATTTTCTATTCAATTACGGTGGAAGTATAGCACGGCGGCAGGTGGATTGCAAGGCCATTTTGCAAACCGGGACAAAACCGGGACGGCCAGACTTTCGGGACGGAAGATCAAATATATGCTCTTCGCACTGCGGCTTCGGCTGTAGGACATGCAGAGAAGCATTGGAAACACTGGCTTTTTACATGACCCTGTGGTATCATTTCTCATAGAGAGCCGGGAGGCGCAGACAGGAAAAACAGCGTCTATTTCACATGCGCATCCGAGCAGCTCCAGCAAAAACAAGCTGTCTGCGTTTTTTGAAGGATCGCCGTGTGTCTCGGCAGCGGCGAAAACACAATGCACGTTCTCTGAATGAGGTGACCGGATATGGCAAAGAAAATGACGCGGGCCGCGCTGTTTTTCATGATCGGGACGGTCATTTTGACCGCTTTCTACGAAAAGACCGCTTACGGGCCGGTGCTTTCACTCGCCATTACCTTCGGAACGGCTTCCTACCACCTCGTCATGCGGCTGCTGGTGGGATGCGCATTTCAGGCAGTGATGCAGAATCATGCGGATCTCCGCAAGCGGTGGTACCGGGTCGGCAGGCGGGAAATGGCGGTCTATGAAGCGCTGAAGGTAAAACGGTGGAAGCGCAGAATGCCCACCTATGACAACGCGCTGTTTGATCCGCGTCTGCATACATGGGACGAGGTCGCCCAGGCCATGTGCCAGGCGGAGCTGGTCCATGAAACGATCGCGCTGCTCAGCTTTCTGCCCATTGCGGCGGGACTTCGGTTTGGCGCATACCCGGTATTCATCGTGACCTCCGTTTTGTCCGCCGGATATGACCTGCTGTTTGTGATGATGCAGCGGTATAACCGTCAGCGGATCATGGCGCTGCTGGAGCGCAAGCGCACATCGTCCGCCTGCGCCGCACGGAGCGCAAGATGAACCCGTAACCGATCAGCAAAGGGCCGACGGTGTATCCCTTCTTGGGTTATCTCCGCGCTAAGAGCCGCCTTGCGGCGGTTGCGCTCCGAAACACGCCTGCGGGCGTAGTCCCGCGCACACCCTTCACCCGCAAGGGGTATGCGGCATCCGTAAAGCGGCGGAGCCGCTAACGGCTGCCCTACCTTACCGTTGCGGAGAATCTACCACTTTATCGACAATCTCGGGCTACAGCAAGCCTGAAGCAGTTCTCTCAAATAACGGGAACCGGTCATCACGAATGCTGTTCTTCTGTGATTTTTGACAATTTCCAACAGAAAACTTCTGTTCCAATCATAGATATTACGGCTTGCAATCCGGAACCGGCTTCTGTATAATGAACCAGATAAATTTCTTAGGAGGTAACACCATGATGCAGTCCAGTATGAGCATGCGAAGCGCTGTTTCCTCCATTTTCGGGGTCCACGGTCCCGTCATTTTCATTTCCCTTTTTTGACCGGCTATAGGAGCCGGTATTTTTATGCCTGTTTGCGGACAGCCGCAGGAACCTGGTCTATTTATATAATTTAGATAGAAGATTTGTGTGTTACGAGAGGAGAAAAACATGAACGAGAAAAAGAAACCCATCCTCGGTCAGGAAGCCGTGACCGACGCCCGCACCCTAGGCACCCCCCGTATGCTGATTTTAGGCTTGCAGCATCTGTTCGCCATGTTTGGCGCCACCGTGCTGGTACCCATTCTGGTTCAGGGCTACGGCCTGCCCCTGAGCATCCAGACCACCCTGCTGATGGCCGGTCTGGGCACCCTGCTGTTCCATGTGTGCACCAAGTTCAAGGTCCCCGCTTTCCTTGGTTCCTCCTTCGCCTACCTGGGTGGCTTCTCCACCGTGGCCTCCATGCCCGCCTATGACGGTCTGGATCCCGAGCTGAAGCTGGCCTACGCTCTGGGCGGCATCGTCATCGCCGGTCTCCTGTATCTGGTGCTGGCTCTGCTCTTTAAGGTGCTGGGCGCCAAGACGGTCATGCGGTACTTCCCCCCCATCGTCACCGGCCCCATGATCATCATGATCGGCCTGAACCTCTCCGGCTCCGCCATTACCAATGCTTCCTCCTGCTGGTGGCTGGCCCTGGTGGCCATGGCCATCATCGTGGTGGCCAATATCTGGGGCAAGGGCATGGTGAAGATCATCCCCATCCTGCTGGGCGTGGTAGGCAGCTACATTGTGGCGGTCATCGCCACCGCCTGCGGCGCGCAGCTGCCTGACGCCAACGGTGTCATGCAGCCCCTGGTGAACTTCGCCTCCGTGGGCGAGGCCCACCTGATCGGCCTCCAGAAGTTCATCATCGCCAAGTTCGACGTGTCCGCCGTGCTGGTCATGGCCCCCATCGCCATCGCTGCCATGATGGAGCACATCGGCGATATCTCCGCCATTTCCTCCACCACCGGCAATAACTTCATCGCCGATCCCGGCCTGCACCGCACCCTGACGGGCGACGGTCTGGCAACCGCCTTTGCCGGTATGTTCGGCGGCCCCGCCAACACCACCTACGGCGAAAACACCGGCGTGCTGGCTCTCTCCAAGGTCTACGATCCCCGCGTGATCCGTCTGGCTGCCGTCTACGCCATCATCCTCAGCTTCTCCCCCAAGTTCGACGCGCTGGTAAACTCCATCCCCTCCGCCATCGTGGGCGGCGTCAGCTTCATCCTCTACGGCATGATCTCCGCCGTGGGCGTCCGCAACATCGTGGAGAATCAGGTGGATCTGACCAAGTCCCGGAACCTGATCATTGCCGCCGTCATGTTTGTCAGCGGCCTCGGCTTCAGCTCCGTGGGCGGCGTGACCTTCACCGTGGGCGGTGCGGCTGTGACCCTGTCCGGTCTGGCCATCGCTGCTCTGTGCGGCGTGATCCTCAACGCCATCCTGCCCGGCAATGACTACGAGTTCGGCATCAGCGTCGAGGGCGACAAGTCCGCCGACCTGGGCAGCTACTAATTTCTGACAGCACTTTTTCAACAGGGAACGCCAAAAACGCGGCGTTCCCTGTTCTTTTCGCAAAATATAAACATTTTGTGAAGAAACCGTTGACAAGTTCGGAAATTCACCTATAATAGGGTAGGATACAACTGGATAACGCATGATAGAGGCGCGGCTGATAAGAGTAACCATCCGGCAAACAGGCACAGAGGATGGGGAAAGGGTCAGCCGCCGAAGGGCCGTACCGCTGCCTGGCGGGTCGGTGCCTGGGCCGTCGGAAAACATCCGCCGGACTGTCGCCCGGAAACGGGCGGGGCGCTGTCATGGATCTGTTTGGTGAAATGAGACCTTCAAATGGAGTCATGGCGGAATGTCATGACTCCATTTTTTGTTCTGAAACGCAATGTGCTTTGACAGGATGGAGTTCACGCGTATTCTCCGGTTGCATGGGCTGCGGCCCAAAAATGAAAGGAGAATCTCCATGAAAAAGCATCCCCTACTGCGGACGGCCCTGTTGGTCATGACCGCCGCCGCGCTGCTGTGTGTCAGCGCTCTGGCTGTTGAGGACGGTGCGCCTGCCAACAGCATGTACGGTACCTTCTGGGCACTGGTGCCCCCCGTCATCGCCATCACTCTGGCCCTTATCACCAAGGAGGCGTACAGCTCCCTGTTCATCGGCGTCACGGTAGGCGCTCTGTTCTCTCAGGGCTTTTCCCCCATCGGCGCGCTGAACATGATCGTCAACGACGGCCTGGTGGCCGCCATCAAAGACAACGCCGGTATCTTCCTGTTCCTTGTCCTGCTGGGTATCATCGTGGCACTGGTGAACGCCGCCGGCGGTTCCGCTGCCTTCGGCCGCTGGGCATCAAAAAACATTAAGACCAAGGTGGGGGCTTCCCTTGCTACCTTCCTGCTGGGCATTCTGATCTTCATCGATGACTATTTCAACTGCCTCACCGTGGGCACCGTCATGCGGCCCGTCACCGACAGCCATCGGATCTCCCGTCCCAAGCTGGCCTACCTCATTGACGCCACCGCCGCCCCCGTGTGCATGATCGCCCCTATCTCCTCCTGGGCCGCCGCCGTTTCCTCCACCGCCGAGGGTCTGGACACCGGCATCAGCGGCATCCAGCTCTTCATCAAGGCCATTCCCTACAACCTCTACTCCCTGCTGACCTTCGTCTTTATCATCGCCCTGTCCTTCATGCAGTTCGATTACGGTCCCATGCGGGCCTATGAGCGCAAGGCCCAGGAGACCGGTGACCTCTCCGCTCTGGAAAACGCAGAGGATGAAGCCGTGAACCCCAAGGGCAAGGTCATCGACCTGCTGCTCCCTGTTCTGGTGCTGATCGCCGTGTGCACCACCGGCATGATCTACGTGGGCGGCTTCTTCGGCGTGGACGCCTGGGGCGGAACCGACTGCGCCGGAGACTTCATCGGTGCCTTCGGCAATACCGACGCCTTCATGGGTCTGCCCTGGGGCGGCATCATCGCTCTGCTCTTCACCGTCATCTATCTGGTGGCCCGCCGGGTCATCACCTTCAAGGACGCCATGGCCTGCATCCCCAAGGGCTTCAACGCCATGATCTCCCCCATCCTGATCCTGACCCTGGCCGTCTCTCTGAAGGCTACCATCACCTCTCTGGGCGCCAGCATCTATGTCCATGACCTCATGGAAGGCGCCGCCGCTACGCTGTACTCTATGCTCCCTGCCGTGATTTTCGTGGTGGCCTGTATTCTGGCCTTCGCCTCCGGCACCTCCTGGGGTACCTTCGGCATCTTGATCCCCATTGTTACCGCTATTTTCCCCGCTTCCAGCGAGCTGCTCATCATCGGTATCTCCGCCTGCTGTGCCGGCGCTGTGATGGGTGACCACTGCTCCCCCATCTCCGATACCACCATCATGGCCTCCGCCGGCGCCCAGTGTGACCATCTGGAGCACGTTGCCACCCAGATCCCCTATGTGCTGACGGTGGCCGGTGTCTGCGTGGTTGGCTTCATCGTGGCCGGTTTCGTCCAGAACGTGTATATTACCTGGGCCGTCAGCTTTGCGCTGATGCTGTGCGTTCTGTTCGTCATCCGCAGCATGGAGCGCCGCAAGGCCGCGTAAACTCATTGAAAAAGTGCCTTTTCAAAACGGAAAGGCACTTTTCTTTTTGCGGTGGATATGGTATGATGGCCCACAGCGAATAGGAAAGGACCGAAACGATGCAAGCCTTTGAACTGACAATTTTGAACTGGATACAGGCTCACCTGCGCTGCGGCGTTCTGGACGCCGTCATGGTGCCAGTCAGCCGGATCTGCGACCACGGTGAGGTGTGGATCTTACTGGCGGCGATCCTGCTGGCGATCCCAAAGACCAGAAAGCTGGGAGCCTGCGTGGCCTGCGGGTTGGCTCTGGATCTTCTGTTCTGCAACCTCGTCCTCAAGCCGCTCATTGGCCGGGTGCGGCCCTTCGCCGTCAACCCCACCGTCTCCTTGCTGATCCCGCCGCCTACGGACGCCTCCTTCCCCTCCGGCCACACGGCAGCCTCCTTCGCATCGGCTGTCTCTTATACACATCTCCGAGCCCACGAGACATGCGCAGATCTCGT
>OWJI01000559.1_pt1 | contig 26935 bp, 20 predicted proteins | sample 1732541 | NCBI WGS metagenome assembly OWJI01 (sample SAMN05065727, study PRJEB22554) | human gut metagenome | biome: ENVO:2100002; feature: ENVO:00000062; material: ENVO:00002003 | host: Homo sapiens | place: USA
GATCTGCGCATGTCTCGTGGGCTCGGAGATGTGTATAAGAGACAGATATAATATGAATAAGTGTGTGCAAAGTACGGAAAGGAGAAGCCATATGTTTGAAAATGGGAGAAAAACGATTGGTGTAATTCTTTGTGATGTGTCATCACATTATCAGGAACAAATCTGCCAGACGTTGTCGATGTATGCAAAAGAGGCAGATTATAATTTGGCGTATTTTACATTTTTTTCGTGCTATGGAACCGAAATAACAAGAAATGGCAGAGGAGAAGCAAATATTGTTCACTTGATTCCGTTTGAGGAATTGGATGCTATTATTTTATGCCACGATACTTTGGTGAATAAACCGGCGCTTGATTATGTAGTTGACAGTATTGAGAAAAAATGTGACTGCCCGGTTGTTACACTGCGTCATGACTTAAAGGATTACCCAGCAGTGCTAGTGAATCAGGAACACCGTATAGAAGATTTGGTGTATCATTTTGTGGATGAACACCATAAAACGAAAATTGCATTTATGTCGGGACCGTTTGACCATCCGGATACGATTACGAGACTGGCTGATTATAAACGGGCTTTGGCAAACCGTGGGATTCCATTTGATGAACGCATGGTATATGAAGGGGATTATTGGACGAAGAAAGCGAAAGAAGCAGCCGATTACTTTACGATGGAACTGGCTGAAAAACCGGAAGTAATTGTGTGTGCAAATGATTATATGGCAAGTTCTTTAATGAATGAACTGATTGCTAAAGGTTTTCTGGTACCGGATGACATTGCCGTTTCCGGCTTTGACAATATATGGGAATCTTCGATTACCCTCCCACCGATTACGACAGTTTCTGTGCCAGTTCATGATATGGTGAAACAGGCGGTTGGGCTTATTGAAGCCATGTGGCGTGGCGAATCAGTACCGCAGAAAAGTTATGTGAATTCCGAAGTTATTTTCCGTAATTCCTGTGGCTGTGAGACATTTAATATGCAGTCGATGTTAGCCAAACGTGTTCGTCAGATGAATGAATACCAGAGTATTATGGAGTCAAATCAGAGTAACACATATATGTTTATTGATTTGTCAGATCTTGATCATGTGGACGGCATTGAAAAGTCACTCCGTATAGGTGCGAATGACCATATTGACAGTTTTTTTATCTGCTTAGGTGAAGGACGCGGTGAGCAGTATCCGAAATACTGTTCTCCGGCAAACGGCTTTGCTAAGAAGAGTAAAGTTGTTGGCGGTTTGTTTCATAAAAGAGCCTGTGTGTTTGATGTATTTGAAACTTCACGTCTTTTGCCAAAAGATGTATCAGAAGATAAACCGATGATTTATTATTTCTTCCCGATTCATAACAACCAGTTTTCTTATGGTTACCTGGCTGTGTCTTATGAGGACAATTACAGCACAAATAAGACATTTAATAACTGGCTTGCAATTCTTGGCAATGCGCTAGAGATGATTCGCATTAAACAGAAAAATCAGGGACTTCTTCAGGAATTGAACAATTTATATGTCCATGATGCACTGACCGGTTTATACAACCGGAGAGGATTTGATTCCGTTTCCCTTGAAAAATATAAAAGGGCGAAAAAGGAGAAGAAGTCATTTGTAATATTTGCTATTGATATGGATAATCTGAAAGTGGTCAATGACCGTTTTGGACATATGAATGGAGATTTGGCACTGCGGACAATTGGTGAGGCGATGCAGGCAGTGGCAGGAAAAGAAGATGCTTGTGCCCGTGTCGGCGGCGATGAATATAATGTCGTTGGAATTGGTTATACAGAAGATATGGCAGAGCAGTTTGTAAAGGATTTTAATGGGTATCTGGCAGACTTTAATGAAGAGAGTGAACTACCGTATCTGGTAAAGGCAAGTGTTGGTTACTGTCTTTTGGAATCCGAAAAGGAGAGAGACTTAGAGGACTGCGTGAATGCGGCAGATGGTAAATTGTATGAGTATAAGCGCGATAAGAAGAAAAAGAAATTAGATAACGTGCTGCGAGAAATGGAAGGATAAGGAGGTCGCTGTTAGGTGACAGGAAATACAGTTCATGCAGCGGAGGCTGCTTATCGGAAGAAAAGGGTAAAGCGAATTAAGAAAATTATTGTAGGGACAGCTATTGTACTTTTGTTACTGCCTACGATAATGTGTTTGTTTTTATTAGTGAAGGTTCATTCACTGGAAAAGCAGATTGATACGATTACCAAGGTGTCGGATTCGGGTGTTGTTAAAGCACAGGAAAAAGAGGTGAAGACAACGAAAGCGCCAAAAAAAGCGTCGACTGCCGAGCCAACGATAAAACTAACGGATGATACAACTACAAAAAAGGTTTATCTGACTTTTGATGATGGTCCGGGAAGTCAGACGGGGAAAATTTTGGATATACTGAAAAAGAACCATGTGAAAGCAACTTTTTTTGTGACAGGAAAAGAGGACGCTTCGTCGAAGAAAATATATCAGCGGATTGTAAAAGAAGGCCACACGTTAGCAATGCATTCTTATTCACACATTCAGGATGTGATTTATGATTCTAAAGAGGCTTTTGAGAAAGATTTAAAGCAAATCAACCGTTGCTTATATGAAGCAACCGGAGTACACACGAAGTTTTATCGTTTTCCGGGAGGAAGCAGTACGCAGAATACATCACTTCCAATCCAGAATTTTATTGATGTGTTAAAGAAAAACCATTATCTGTATTTAGACTGGAATGTTATCAGTCCTGATATCAATAATGCAAATGCCACAAAAGAACAAGTGGTAACCGGCGTTATGCAGGGCGTTGATGCATATGATACAGCAGTTGTACTTATGTATGATGTGGCAGACAAACCGATGACGGTAAAAGCACTGCCATCTATTATAAAACAAATTAAAGCTAAAAATTATGAATTGTTGCCGGTGGATGAGTCGATGATACTCATTCAGCACAACAATGGAAATCAGGAGGAAGGAAAATGAGTTTTTTTAAGGACTTAAAAGAGGATATTGCTCAGTCCGTGAATGAGTTGACAGAGAGTCTGGATGAAAATCTGACAGTGGATGATGAGAAAACAAAAGAGACAGTTCCGATGAGTGAATTGACAACCGATTTTCCGCCGGAAGAACCGACAGAAGAGGTTCCGGAATTAGTTGTGGAAAATAGTGAGACGGAAGAAAATGAAATTGCGGTGGCTGCAGAGCCGGAAGAAGTAATAGAGGAACCTGTGGAAGCACCGGTGGAAGAAGTAGTAGATGAGCCGGAGGAAATTGAAGAACCGGTTGAAGATTACGAGGAGGAAGACGTCATGAACGAAGAAGTAATGGAAGAAGCAATGGAAGAAGCAAGCATTGATAATACACCGGTGGAAGAGGTGGAAGATGATGCACAGGAAGTTACCGTAATTACGAAAGGAACAACCATTAACGGTGGCATCAAATCCGATACATCTCTCGTTGTAAAAGGTACCATTGAAGGTGATGTAGAATGTGAGGGCAAATTAACAATTACCGGTAAAGTAGCAGGTAATACAATTGCTTCCGAAATTTATGTGAATACACCAAGACTGGAAGGTGATATTAACAGCCGTGGTATTGTAAAAATTGACGTAGGAACAGTCGTAATCGGTAGTATTAGCTGCACATCCGTATTGGTTGCCGGTGCAGTAAAAGGAAACATTGAAGTAAATGGTCCTGTTATCGTGGATTCTACAGCGGTAGTGCAAGGTGATATTAAAGCAAAATCCATTCAGATTAACAGTGGAGCTGTTATTGATGGACATTGCTCTTTGGCATATGCCGATGTGGATTTGGATTCATTCTTTGAATAAGAAATATAACAGGAGGCTATTTCGCAATGAGCAAATATAAAAGAGTATTATTGAAATTAAGCGGTGAGGCTTTGGCAGGAGACAAGGGGACCGGTTTTGACGAGGCAACCTGTGTACCGGTTGCAAAACAGATTAAAGATTTGGTGGATGCCGGAACTGAAGTTGCCATTGTAATCGGTGGCGGAAACTTCTGGCGCGGACGCTCCAGTGAGACGATAGATCGCACCAAAGCAGACCAGATTGGTATGATGGCTACGGTTATGAACTGCATTTATATGTCAGAAATCTGTCGTTCCGTTGGACTTATGACACAAGTATTAACACCATTTTCCTGTGGTTCTTTTACGAAGTTATTTTCCAAAGACCGCGTCAACAAATATCTTGGCAAAGGAATGGTAGTATTCTTTGCCGGTGGAACCGGACATCCGTATTTTTCAACCGATACCGCAACGGCACTTCGTGCGATTGAAATTGATGCCGATATTATTCTCGCAGCGAAATCCATTGATGGTGTATATGATTCTGACCCGGCGGTAAATCCGGATGCGAAAAAGTATGATTCAATGCAGATGGCAGACATTGTTGACAACAAACTCGGTGTTGTAGATTTGGCGGCCGCTGTGCTTTGTCTGGAAAATAAAATGCCAATGCTGATTTTTGGTCTGAATGAAGAAAACAGTATTGCAAACGCCGTAGCAGGAAAGAGCAACGGTACGATTATTACTGTGGATTAATGGAGGTTAAACAGTCATGGAATTAAATCAATATGAAGAGAAGATGAAAAAGTCACTTGCTAATCTGGAAGAAGAATATGGTGCGATTCGTGCCGGACGTGCAAATCCAAGAATTTTGGACCGTATTCAGGTGGATTATTATGGAACACCGACTTCTTTGCAGGGCGTTGCCAATATTTCCGTACCGGAAGCCCGCATGATTCAGATTCAGCCGTGGGATACCGGTCTTATTAAAGATATCGAGAAAGCAATTTTGGCTTCGGATTTAGGACTTACACCGGCAAACGATGGAAAAGTGATTCGTCTTGTATTTCCGGAACTTACGGAGGAACGCCGTAAAGAACTGGTAAAAGATGTCAAGAAAAAAGGTGAGGAAGCCAAGGTTGCCATCCGAAACATTCGTAGAGATGCCAATGATGCTGTGAAAAAAGAAGCAAAGGCAAACGAAATTTCAGAAGACGACCAGAAACAGTTAGAAGATAAGATTCAGAAACTTACCGATGAGTATGTAAAGAAAATTGATCAGGCAATTGATGCAAAATCAACAGAAGTAATGACCGTATAGAAGGAGTTTCGGTGCACATGTGCCGGATATTAGGACAGCCTGTTCCTGCTTTGCAGGAGTCTTGTCTGTCCTTCCTTTTTTTAGAAGATGGAGGAATTTTTTATGGAACGTTCAGAATTAAATGCGCCAAACCATGTTGCCATTATTTTGGATGGTAACGGAAGATGGGCAAAAAAGCGTTTGCTGCCACGTAAAGCAGGGCATGTTGCCGGAAGTAAAACCGTGGAGCAGATTTGTGAAGATGCCTATAATCTTGGGATAAATTATCTTACTGTATATGCGTTTTCTACGGAGAATTGGAAACGGCCACAGGATGAGGTTAATGCGCTGATGAAACTTCTCAGACAGTATTTGAAAGACTGCATTAAGAGAAGTACAAAAAATAATATGTGCGTTCGTGTAATTGGTGATATTACTCCGTTAGAAGAGGACATGAAACAGAGTATCAAAGAACTAGAAGAAGCAACGAAAGATAATACCGGACTTCATTTTCAGGTTGCCTTAAACTATGGGAGCCGGGATGAAATGACACGTGCGATGAGAACGATGACGGCGGATGTTAAAGACGGTAAAGTAAAGCCTGAGGATATCAGCGAGGAAATGTTTGCCGGATATTTGGACACCAAAGGTCTTCCGGATCCGGATTTGTTAATTCGTACAAGTGGTGAAGAGAGACTTTCCAACTTTATGCTTTGGCAGCTTGCATATACCGAATTTTATTTTACGGATGTTTTGTGGCCGGATTTTAATAAAAAAGAATTACAAAAAGCGATTGATTATTATAACAAAAGAGACCGTCGCTTTGGAGGAGTTTAGGAGGAGCAAATCATGTTTTTTACTCGTTTAATCAGTGGGATTGTCTTAGTGCTTGCCGCTATTTTCTTCTTTGTTCAGGGAGGCTGTTTTCTGCTTTTTGCGCTCGGTGTTTTGTCGCTTCTTGGTGTATATGAACTGTTGCGTGTGCTTCGGATGGAAAAAACTTCCCTGGCAGTGGTGACGTATGTGGCGACTGCGGTATATTATGGCATGCTTTGTATCTATGGAGGAATCGACTGGCTGCTGTTGGGACTGCTCATATTTATGATGCTTGTACTGTTGGTAATTTATGTGTTTTCTTATCCAAAGTTACGAATTGAAGATATTACGAAAGCAGTGTTTGCTTTTTTGTATATAAGTGTTTTGTTCAGTTATATTGCAAGAACGAGAGATTTAGTCGCCGGAAACTGGCTGGTATGGCTGATTATAATTTCTGCATGGGGCTCTGATACCTTTGCCTATGTGACCGGTGTTCTGATTGGGAAACATCATTTCTCAGAACTGAGTCCGAAAAAGACGGTTGAGGGCTGCATTGGTGGTGTTGTCGGTGCCGGACTGCTTGGCTTTTGCTATGCCTTTTTCTTTCCGGAATATGCCGCTTTTACAGCAAATCCATATATCGTATTTCCGTTGGTTACCGTGATTGGAGCGTTGATTTCGCAGGTTGGTGATTTGACCGCCTCTGCGATTAAAAGAAATTATGAAATCAAGGATTATGGTAAGATAATTCCCGGACATGGCGGTGTATTAGACCGGTTTGACAGTGTAATATTTGTAGCACCTTTTGTTTATTATTTATTAGCCCTTACAATGAATCTTGGCTGATTGGGAGGAATTGAAATTGAAAAGAGTAACGATTCTTGGAGCCACTGGTTCCATTGGAACACAGACGCTGGATGTTATTTCACAGAATCCGGACGATTTTGAAGTGGTTGCTCTGACGGCGAGTGAGAGTGTAGAGAAAATGGCAGAATTGATTCAGCGTTTCTGCCCGTCTTATGCCGTTATGAAAAATGAAGAAAAGGCGGAAGAGTTAAGAAAATTACTGCCAAGTCATTCTTGTGAGATTTTATATGGAATGGATGGTTTTGTTACGGTTTCTACCCTGAAAAATGTGGATGTGGTAGTTGCTGCGATGGTTGGCATGATTGGACTTCGCCCGGTCATGGAGGCAATCCGTGCGGGAAAGGATATTGCCCTTGCCAATAAAGAAACATTGGTGACGGCGGGTCATATCATCATGCCGCTTGCCAAAGAATACGGCGTGTCAATTCTTCCGGTGGACAGTGAACATTCCGCTATTTTCCAGTGTTTAAACGGTGAGAAAAAGTCACAGATTGAAACTCTTTTTCTGACAGCGTCCGGCGGTCCGTTCCGCCACAGTACGAAAGAGGAACTGGAAAAGGTAACGGTAGAACAGGCACTGATGCATCCGAACTGGAGCATGGGGGCAAAAATTACAATTGATTCAGCGACGATGATAAATAAAGGTCTGGAAATGATTGAGGCAAAGTGGCTGTTTGATGTGGATATCGATAAAATTCATGTATTAGTTCAGCCTAAAAGCGTGATTCATTCCATGGTTGGCTTTGTTGACGGTGCTGTGATGGCGCAGCTTGGAACGCCGGACATGAGGCTTCCGATTCAGTATGCCCTATATTACCCGGAGCGCAATTATTTGGGCGGAGAAAGACTTAATTTTGAGGCATTAGCCGATATTCAATTTGAAAAACCAAATACGGATGTACTGCGGGGAGTTCCGATTGCAGTAGAAGCAAGCAGGATTGGCGGCAGTATGCTGACGGCGATGAATGCGGCAAATGAATATGCAGTTGCGAGATTTTTAAAGAAAGACATCGCTTTTTTACAAATTTATGATATGATAGAATATGCTATGAGTAAACATCGGGTGATTAAGCATCCTGATTTGTCTCAGATTTTAGAAACCGAAAGGGAAACATATGAACGTTTAAATAAGGATTGGAGGAATGTAAGCAGATGAGTGCATGGACCATTTTTTTGGCAATTTTAGTTTTCAGTGTGATAATTTTATTTCATGAATTTGGACACTTTATCGTGGCAAAATGGAATAAGGTGAAAGTTTTGGAGTTTTCACTTGGCATGGGGCCGCGTTTGATTTCATGGGTGAAAACAAGTGAGGGAAGAAAAGTTATGTTTTTGAAATCCTCCGCGTTTTTAGAAGAACACCCGGAGTATAATGAACAGACAATTTATTCTTGGAAACTGCTTCCTTTTGGCGGTTCCTGTATGATGTTAGGTGAAGAAGAGGATATCGCAGATGATTCTTCCTTTAGCAGAAAATCCGTTTATGCACGGATGGCAATTATTTTTGCGGGACCATTTTTTAACTTCATTTTAGCATTTATATTTTCTGTTATACTGACTGCGGTAATGGGATATCAAAGTCCGCAGATTACAGTTGTGGCTGACAACACACCGGCACAAAAGAGTGGTTTACAGGTTGGCGATGTAGTCAAAGAAATCAATGGGAAAACGATGACAATTGACGGTGATATCAGTTTGTATACCGCTTATTATGGTTTTCCTAAGGGCGAAGATGTGACGATGGTCGTAGAGCGTGACGGTCAGGAAAAAACGATTGTCATGAAACCGGAACTTATGAAAGATGCAAGTGGAAATGAAGATTACCGCATCGGAATTAACCACGGAAAGTGGGAAAAAGTAGGTGTTCTTGGTAATTTGAAGTATTCCACTTATGAAATGAAGTATTGGATTGAAACGGTTGTAAAGAGTCTGCAGGGACTGGTGACAAAACGCTTTAAGGCAAGTGATGTGTCAGGACCGGTCGGCATTGTATCAACGATGGGCAAAAACATCGAAGCCAGTGGTGACAAAGACAATGGCGGCGGACCGGGTATGATGGTTATGAGCATGATTTACTGGTGTATTATGTTATCTGCCAACCTTGGCGTTATGAATTTACTTCCGATTCCGGCATTGGATGGCGGACGGTTACTGTTTTTGATTATTGAGTGGATTCGCAGAAAACCGATGAATCCAAAATATGAGGGCTATGTTAATATGGCAGGTTTTATGCTCTTGATGCTGTTAATGGTGGTCATTCTTGGGCATGATATTATCAATTTGTTCTAGTAAAAGGGGTTGAAAAGAATGCGTCATAAAACAAAGGAAATTCAGATTGGAAAAGTGACAATCGGCGGCACAAATCCGATTGCCATTCAGTCTATGACAAATACGAAAACAGAAGATGTGAAAGCAACGGTATCTCAGATTTTGCAGCTGGAGAAGGCAGGCTGTGAAATTATCCGCTGTGCCATTCCGACCATGGAAGCGGCAAAATCTTTGGAAGAGATAAAAAAACAGATTCACATTCCTTTGGTGGCGGACATTCATTTTGATTACCGCCTTGCCATTGCGGCGGTGGAACACGGTGCAGATAAAATAAGAATTAATCCGGGAAACATTGGCAGCAATGAGAGAATAAAGGCAGTTGTTGACTGCTGTAAAGAGCGTCAGGTGCCAATTCGTGTAGGCGTAAACAGTGGCTCTCTGGAAAAAAATCTGGTTGAGAAATATGGTGGCGTCACGGCACGGGGGCTGGTTGAAAGTGCACTTGACAAGGTGTCCATAATTACGGACATGGGATATGATAATCTTGTAATCAGCATTAAGTCCTCCGACGTTTTAATGTGTATCAGGGCACATGAAGAACTGGCAAAGCAGACGGATTTTCCACTGCATGTAGGAATTACGGAATCGGGAACGGTGTATTCGGGAAGCATTAAATCGGCAGTTGGTCTTGGTACAATTTTGTATCAGGGAATTGGCGATACCGTCCGTGTTTCTCTTACCGGAGACCCTGTGAAAGAGGTGCAGGCAGCTAAACTGATTTTGCAGACATTAGGACTTTATAAAGGTGGTGTACAGGTTGTATCCTGTCCGACCTGCGGACGTACCCAGATTGATTTGATTTCATTGGCTGGTAAAGTAGAAGAAATGGTGAAAGATTTTGATTTGGATATCAAAGTTGCCGTTATGGGCTGTGCAGTAAATGGTCCGGGTGAGGCAAAGGAAGCCGATATCGGGATTGCCGGAGGAATTGGTGAAGGTTTATTAATTAAGAAGGGCGAAATTGTAAAGAAAGTGCCGGAAAGCGAGTTGTTAGAAACTTTGCGGCAGGAACTTTTACACTGGAAAGATTGAGAAAGGGTTGATTTTTGTGGTACATTTTTTTGAAGCATTTCCGGAATTATCAATCGAGGACTCCTTATATAATTATTTTTCAGGAACTATGGTGGAGAAGGTCAGCGCATCGCGTACGAAGATGCTGGCCTTTATTTACTGTCAAAGTGACCAGCTGCTTCACAGACGAACGATACATACGATGGAGCATGCTTTGTATTCGCAGGTGTTCCGTAAAATGGGAGTGCAGCCAAAGTTAGAGATGTATTACCCGTTTGCAGCGTCTTATGAGGTGGATGAGCTGGTGGAAAAATGCGAAGAAATTTTAAAAGAAGAGTTAAAAGAACATGACACGATTGAACATATGAAGTTTTGCAGCCATCCATTTGAAGTGGATGGAAACTCGATTGTTTTAACCTGTGACGATGATTTTTTGTGTCATGAAAAAAGTAAGGAAATTAAAGAATTTTTATCCAAACGATTAAAACGCAGTTTCGGTCAGGAAGTGGACATTTCTTTTCGCTATGAGAAGAAGGAGCGAAAGATTAACAAGGAGCCGGAAGTTTATACAGTAGTACGAAAAAAAGAAAAGAAAGAAAATGAAGAAGCGGTGGAAGAGGCGCGCAAGATACAAAAAAAGAAAACATATGTGGCAAAGAAAAAAAAGACAAGAGACCCCGGTGTGTTTTTTGGCTCCAATGTGGAAGGGGCAGTTATGCCAATCAGCGATATTGTGGACGAAATTGGAGAAGTCGTTATCGCCGGTATGATTCGAAGTGTGGAAGAACGAGAATTCAGTAATGGTGAAAAATTGATAATTTCTTTTGCTATTACGGATTTTACCGATACGATTCGCTGTCTTATGTTTGTGAAAAAAACAAAGGCAGAGGAATTGTCTCTTTCAGAGTTTATAAAGGGCGGAAATTATGTAAAAGTAAAAGGGCATGCTTCTTTTGATGATTATTCAAAGGAGCTTGTGATTAAAAATATAGACGGTGCCAAAGAAATTGATGATTTCCGCGTTGGCAGAAAAGACGAGGCACCGGTAAAACGTGTGGAACTTCATGCACATACGCAGATGAGTGATATGGATGCGGTGGTAGACTGTCAGAAATTGGTAACAAGAGCGCAGGAGTGGGGACACCCTGCCATTGCAATTACTGACCATGGTGTTGTTCAGTCTTTTGCGGATGCCGACCATGCCATTAAAGATGATAATTTTAAGGTGATTTATGGCTGTGAGGCGTACTTAGTAGACGATTTGGACGATACCGTTGTCAATGAAGAAGGGCAGACTTTGCAGGATTCGTTTGTTGTCTTTGACTTGGAAACAACCGGTTTTTCGCCAACGAGAAACCGCATTATTGAAATTGGTGCGGTGAAAGTGGAAAAGGGTAAAATCACCGACCGCTTCAGTACATTTGTAAATCCGGAGGTAGCAATTCCACCGAGAATTACTGACGTGACAAGTATTACGGATGACATGGTAAGTGATGCGCCAAAAATCGAGACGATACTTCCGGAATTCCTTGACTTTTGCAAGGGGTGTGTATTAGTTGCCCACAATGCCGGATTTGACTATAGTTTTATCTGCAAAAAAGGAGCCGAGCAGGGCAGAGATATTCATTATACGGTTGTAGATACGGTTGGTGTGGCACGTGTGTTATTTCCGCATCTGGCGAAATATACGCTTGATAATGTGGCAAAGACGATGAAGATTTCACTTGTGAATCACCATCGCGCGGTCGAAGATGCTGAGGCAACTGCGGAAATTTTTGAGAAAATGATCCGAATGTTAGAAAAACAGGGCATTACAGATTTGAAGGCGTTATATGAGAGGACGCATTCGGCACCGGAAATCATTAAGAAAAAGCCGAGTTATCATGCGATTATTCTTGCAAAAAATGAAGTTGGACGTGTGAATTTGTATCATTTGGTATCAATGGCACATTTGGATTATTATGCCAGACGTCCACGTATTCCAAAGAGTCAGTTAATGAAATACAGGGAAGGATTGATTCTTGGTTCGGCATGTGAGGCGGGCGAACTGTATCGTGCACTGTTAGATGATGCAGACGAGGAGAGAATTGAAGAATTGGTGGATTTCTATGATTATCTGGAAATTCAGCCGATTGGCAACAATGAATTTATGTTTGACAAGGAAAAAGGTGCCTACGCAAACATCAATACATGGGATGATTTAAAGGAAATGAACCGCCGGATTGTAAGGCTTGGCGAAAAATATAACAAGCCTGTCTGCGCTACCTGTGATGTCCATTTCCTTGACCCGGAGGATGATATTTACCGTACAATTCTGCTTGCCGGTAAAAAGATGGATGATGGTAAACAGCCGCCACTTTATTTTAGAACAACTGAGGAGATGCTCTCGGAATTTTCCTACTTAGGAGAGGAAAAAGCAGAAGAAGTTGTTATAACGAATACGAATTTGATTGCCGATCAGATTGAGAAGATATCGCCGGTATTTCCGGATAAATGTCCGCCGGTTATTGAAAATTCCGATCAGGAGCTTCGTGATATTTGTTACAATAAGGCGCACAGTATGTACGGGGAAAATTTACCGGTGCAGGTTTCGGAGCGGCTGGAGAGGGAGTTAAACTCCATTATTTCCAACGGATTTGCCGTAATGTATATTATTGCACAGAAGCTTGTGTGGAAATCGAATGAGGACGGGTATCTTGTTGGTTCGCGTGGTTCCGTTGGTTCTTCTTTCGTTGCTACAATGTCCGGTATCACAGAGGTAAATCCGCTTCCGGCACATTATTACTGCGAAAAATGCCATTATTCGGATTTTGATTCGGACGAGGTAAAAGCGTTTGCCGGCAGTTCCGGATTTGATATGCCGCCGAAGAAATGTCCGAATTGCGGGGCAGAACTTGTGCGCGATGGACATGACATACCGTTTGAAACATTCCTTGGATTTTACGGGGATAAAGAGCCGGATATTGATTTGAACTTTTCCGGTGAATACCAGAGTAAAGCCCATGCCTATACGGAAGTTATTTTTGGTGCCGGACAGACATTCCGTGCCGGTACGGTAGGTACGCTTGCGGATAAGACGGCATACGGTTATGTGAAAAATTATTTTGAGGAGAAAGGAATTCCTAAGCGGACGGTGGAAATTGAGCGTCTGTTGGAGGGCTGTGTTGGCGTGCGCCGTACGACCGGACAGCATCCGGGAGGAATTGTTGTACTTCCAATGGGATGGTCAATTGACACGTTTACACCGGTGCAGCATCCGGCAAATGACCAGACAACATCCATTATTACAACGCATTTTGATTATCATAAGATTGACCATAACCTGTTAAAACTTGATATACTCGGACACGATGATCCTACCATTATTAAGATGCTAGAAGATTTGACCGGTGTCAGTGCCTTAAATATTCCGCTCGATGATGAGCAGGTGTTGTCGTTGTTTAACAATACATCGGCACTGGGTGTTACGCCGGATGATTTGATGGGACTGGATTTGGGAAGCCTTGGTGTGCCGGAGTTTGGTACGGAATTTGTTATGCAGATGCTTCGTGATACGAAACCGAAAAACTTCTCTGACCTTGTGCGTATTTCCGGTTTGTCACATGGTACGGATGTGTGGCTTAATAATGCGCAGTATTACATTGCAAGAGGTGACTGTACACTGTCTACCGCAATCTGTACGCGTGATGATATTATGACGTATTTAATACACACAGGCGTGGAAGACGGCACGGCATTTAATATCATGGAAAAAGTTCGTAAAGGACTGGTGGCGAAAGGAAAAGTGCCACAGTGGGAAGAATGGAAGGAGACAATGAAACAGGCGGGAGTACCGGATTGGTACATTGAATCCTGTGGAAAGATTAAGTACATGTTCCCGAAGGCACATGCGGTTGCCTATGTCATGATGGCATTTCGTATCGCATATTTTAAGGTGTATTATCCACTTGCTTATTATGCGGCTTTCTTCAGCATTCGCGCAAAAGCATTTGACTATGAGTTGATGTGTCAGGGAAGAGAGCGGTTAGAGACGACGATGAAAGACTACAAAAAGCGTTTGTCCGCAAAGCAGCTGTCTCCCAAAGAAGAAGCAGCGTATGGCGATATGAAAATTGTTCAGGAAATGTATGCCAGAGGCTATGAATTTATGCCGATTGATATATTTCAGGCAAAGGCGAAACATTTCCAAATTATTGACGGGAAACTTATGCCGGCATTAAATACAATTGATGGTATGGGGGATAAGGCGGCAGAAGGTGTTGTGGAAGCCGCAAAAGATGGTCCGTTTACTTCATGTGAAAACTTTAAAACCCGCAGTAAAGTCAGCGGAACGATTGTGGATAAGATGCGGGAGATGGGAATGCTCGGCGACCTCCCGCTCAGCGACCAGATGTCATTGTTAGATTTTATGTGATAACTATTCGTCCTTTTTCAACTTCCGTCCTTTGAGGATGGAGCGGATACCAAGGACGGTCAGCAAAACATAAAAAACGAGTGATATGAAAAATTCCCGGTCAAAGGTAAAGCCGGTTTTTGTGTATTTCTGTATATCAAAATACAGACAGATGCCCACACAGACAAAGCAGATGAGAGCACTGCGCGTGTAAGTGGCTGATTCGCGGTCGTTGGAAGAACGCATCGTATCCCTTCTTTCTTAAATATAATAAATGTAAGGCGGCTTTTGCCGCCTTTTTAGTATATTGTCAGAGGGGAGAATTGTCAAGATTAGCGAATCTGATTAATCGACTGAAAAAATAGCTTTAATATGTATTTTTTGCTTTTTTTCAAAAAAATAAAAAAAGTACTTGCAATTTGTTTTCGTCTGTAGTATGATATCAATTGTTGATGGTCCGTTGGTCAAGCGGCTAAGACGCTGCCCTCTCACGGCAGAAACAGGGGTTCGATTCCCCTACGGACTACTTTTTACTTTATTAAACATATTGAAATTTTTCTTTTGGAGAAAGGTCAGGAGACCTTTCTTTTTTTGTGGAAAATATCATATATAGATCACCCCCCTTTTAGAATAGAATAATTCATCAATTTCATATAATAGTACATTTATATTGGCTCTGACAGTATATATAATATATTATCGTAGATATAATACATGCGAAGGAGGTATTACTTATCATGAGAAAAACAAAGGTGGTACTCGCCAAGGTTCTCACAGCGGCAATGGTTATTAGTTCATTTGCCGGAGTACAGGGGATTACATCAGAGGCGGCTGCCAAGCCGAAACTATCAAAAAAGAGCGTATCAATTACGGTTGGGAAAACAAAAAAGGTTACCGTAAAGAATGCCAAGAAGTATAAAGTATCATGGAAGATAAAAAGTAAAAAGACTGCATCTTTCAAAAAGAGCGGTAAATATGCAGTGAAAGTGACGGCAAAGAAAGCCGGTAAGACTACTTTGACAGCAATAATTAAAAAAGGTAAGAAAACAAAGAAGCTGGTTTGTAAAATTACGGTGAAAAAGAAAGCACCTAAAGTGACTAAGACCCCGGTGAATACGCCGACAACATCACCTTCCAATGCGCCAAAGACAACGGAAGTGCCGACAGCTAAACCGACGGCAACCGCAACTGCCGAACCACAGGATACGACACCGGCAATGAAAGAAATTTTTAAAGGTGTGATTGACAATGTCGGAACATGTTTGACTTATAACCAGACATGGAATAAGCGTAAGGAAATGCAGGATGCAAGTACCATGGAATTTGTCGACAAACATTTCAATAGTTTTACATTGGAAAATGAAATGAAGCCGGATAACATGCTGAATAAAAAGACTACAATTTCTGTTGCAGATGCCAAGGCAAAAGGATATGTGATTAGTGACGATTACAAGGAATCCACAGTTCCGGAACTTACATTGGAAACGATTGATGGTGTACTTGCAATTGCCAAACAGCATAACATCCGTATGCGTGCACATACTCTGATGTGGCATCAGCAGACACCAACATGGTTTTTTAAGAAGAATTACGATGATAACGAGGCGGTTGTAGATGAAGCAACGATGAATGCCCGTCTTGAGTTTTTCGTTCGAACAGTAATGCGATATACGATGCAGAAAGAAAAAGAATTGACCGGAGAAGTTGGTTCAATCGTATATGCATGGGATGTGTTAAATGAATACATTCATCGTTCGAATGCTGCCGCAGCGACAACATGGGTTAGTGTATACGGTGATATGGGATTGAAGCCTACGTATGTAAAAGCAGCGTTTGAATATGCTTATGATGAATTGAAGAAGCAAAATGTTCAGAATAAAGTTACTTTGTTCTACAATGATTATGACACATATTTTAGTGTAGACGATGAACTTGCGCTTATTTCCTATATTAATGAAGGAGAGGAAGCGAAAATCTGTGGCGGTATCGGTATGCAGAGCCACGTGGATATTAAGCGTCCGACTCTCGAAGAATATGGAAATGCATTAAAAGCATTTATTAATGCAGGACTCGAAGTTCAGATTACGGAACTTGATATTACGATTAATTTTGATACGGACGATACGGATGGAAGAACGCCGACATATGCTTATAAAAATGAAAAGGAAACCGATGCTGACCAAGCTGCCTTTACGAAAGATTTTATTAAGCAGATTGTAGATATTCAGAAAAACCGTGACAAGACCATAAGCCCGAAAGGAATTACCGGCATTACGGTATGGGGAATCAGCGATCAGACATCCTGGCGCGGCAGTTGTAAGCCATTGTTCTTTACAAGAAAGAGCGTTAGAGTTAAGGACGAGACAACCGGTAAGTACAAAACGGTATATTCTTATGTGCCAAAGAAGTCTTATGAGGCAATGATTGAAGCATTAAAATAAAAAAGTTCTTGCCAAACATAGGAAATTGTGTTACTTTATTATATGAAGATACTGTTAATTGATATGAGTGGACTTTGGTCCACTCATTCTTTTCGTGTAGATTCAAATACAGACGGAAGTCATTCCGGCTAAAGAAAAGAGGTTTTGAATTGAGTAAACATCAGGACTATGTACAAAAGACAGAGGCTTTAGTAGAGCCAATTCTGCAAAAACACCAATTTGAACTGGTAGATGTGGAATTTGTCAAGGAAGCGGGAAGCTGGCATCTTCGGGTTTATATTGATAAGGAAGGCGGCATTACGATTGATGACCTTACCCTTGTAAATCATGAGCTGAGTGATGAGATGGACAAAGACGATTTCATTGAGGAATCTTATATTTTGGAAGTCAGTTCGCCGGGATTACTGCGTCCGTTTAAGAAGCCGAAAGACTTTATGAGAAACATCGGTGAGGATGTGGAGATGAAATTGTTTTCACCGGTTACATGGGAAGAAAAAGGTAAAAAATATTCAGCCAAAGAATTTGTTGGTGTATTGAAGGAGTATCGGGAAGATACGGAGACGATTGTTCTTTCAATGGATGACAGAGAGATGGAAACGCCGGTCAAAGAAATTGCGCTGATTCGCAAATATATAACTTTTTAAGTCGTTGCAGACATACGATAGAATGATTGAATAGGAGGATAATAGAAAAAATGAAAAAGACAGCAGCAAAGAAAGGAAATCCGGAATTAATTGAGGCATTAAATGCCATTGAGAAAGAAAAGGATATCAGCAAAGAGATTTTGCTTGAGGCTATTGAAAATTCACTTGTGGCAGCATGCAAAAATGAGTATGGAAAAGCGGATAATATCCGTGTGAATTTAGACCGTGAGACAGGCGAGTTCCATGTGTATCAGGATAAGGTTGTCGTAGAAGAAGTAGAGGATGCCATGCTTGAAATGTCTCAGACAGAGGCAGAGGTGAAATATCCGGGAACCGGACTTGGTGAGACCGTCAGTATTGAGGTGACACCGAAAAACTTTGGACGTATTGCAGCCCAGAAAGCAAAACAGGTTGTTGTTCAGAAAATTCGTGAAGAAGAAAGAAAAGTGCTGTTTGAACAGTATTATGAAAAAGAGCATGATATTGTAACCGGTATGGTACAGCGTTATAACAATGGAAATTATAATGTAAATATTGGCAAAATTGATGCCGTACTTACCAAACAGGAGCAGGTTCCAAGTGAGCACTTTGAGGCACATGACAGAATTAAACTTTATGTAACAGAAGTAAAAGATACACCAAGAGGACCGAGAATTGTGATTTCACGTACACATCCGGAACTGGTAAAACGTTTGTTTGAATCCGAAGTTGCTGAAATTCAGAGTGGTGTTGTGGAAATTAAAAATGTATCCCGTGAAGCAGGTTCCCGTTCTAAGATTGCGGTTTACAGCAACAATCCTGATGTGGATGCCGTAGGTGCCTGTGTTGGTATGAACGGTGCGCGTGTCAATGCTGTAGTTGATGAGTTATATGGAGAAAAAATTGACATTGTAGAGTGGAACGAAGATCCGGCCATTTTCATTGAGCATGCTCTCAGCCCATCCAAAGTCGTATCGGTTACGGTTGATCCTAGCGAAAAGAGTGCAGAGGTCATTGTTCCGGATTATCAGTTGTCTCTTGCCATTGGTAAAGAGGGTCAGAATGCAAGACTGGCTGCCCGATTGACAGGATACAAAATCGATATTAAGAGCGAAACACAAAGTTTATCGTAAGTTCTTTTATGATATGGAAAGGAGGAATGCGGCATGCAGGAGCGTAAAAAACCACAAAGACAGTGTATTGCCTGCAGAGCGTGCAGGGATAAACAGGATTTAATTCGTGTCGTGAAAACAAAGGAAGGCGAAATTATGCTTGACCGTACGGGACGAAAAAATGGCAGAGGAGCGTATCTTTGTGCGAATGAGGAGTGTTTGAAAAAAGCATGGAAAAGCAACGCCCTAAGCCGGTCATTCCGAATGAATGTAAAAGAAGAAACGTATCTATTGTTAGAAAGGCAGTTAAAAGATGGTACAGATTAGAAAGGTCCTTGGTTCTTTAGGACTGGCGATGAAGGCCGGCGATGTGGTCAGCGGAGAATTTATGACGGAGAAATCGATTCGTGAGGGGATTGCAAGACTCGTTATAGTTGCCAAAGATGCATCCGGTAATACCAAAAAGAAATTTGCAGATTCGTGTCATTTTTACCATGTTCCTTATGTGGAGTTTGGGGACAAAGAAATGCTAGGTAAGGCAATCGGAAAGGAATTCCGGGCGTCTGTAGCGGTGACAAATAGTGGATTTGCAAAAGCAATTGGCAAGAATTTAGATTTGGAGGTAACAAAGTATGGCAAAAATGAAAATATATGAGATTGCCCGAAGCATACAGCAGCAGGACAAAAATATAAAAAGTGGCGATTTGGTAACACTTTTAAATGAGAACGGATTCGAAGTAAAAGGTGCAAACAGCAATATCGAAGACGAAGCAATTGGATTTTTGATGAATTATTTCAAGAAGAAAAAAGCGGCAGCAAAGGCAGAGCCAAAAGAGGAAGTAAAAGCACCGGTTAAAGAGGAGCCAAAGGTTGAGAAAAAAGAAGAGCCTAAGGTTGAGAAGAAAGTGGAAGAAAAGAAAGAAGAACCTAAGGTAGAAAAGAAGCCGGAGGAGAAAAAGCCGGAGGAGAAAAAGCCGGAAGAAAAGAAGCCGGAAGAGAAGGCAGAGAAGAAGCCGGAAGAGAAAAAAGTTTCTTCACAGAAACCTCAGCAGCTAAAGAAAAACGACAATTACCGTAAGCCAAACAATAACGGTCAGGGACGTAACGATAGAAATGACAGAAACGATAGAGACCGCCGAAATGGAAACGGTAATGGTTCCCGTCCGGATAACCGCGGGAATAATGGCAATAACAACGGCCGCCAAAACGACAGAAATGACAGAGACCGCCGCGGCAATAACAATGGACAAAATTCGCGCGGAGATAACCGCCGAAATGGAAACGGTAATGGCAATAATAACCGCGTATTTGAACGTTTCGAGAAGGCACAGAGTGGTTTTGACGGAATTAAGCAGGAGCAGAAAAACTCCCGCCAGAGAAACCGTAAGAAAGATGATAGAAATAATAAGACTGGCGGATACCGCAAGAGTACAAAAGAAGAAATGAGCAGAATCCGCTCTAAGAAAGACCCGAACCGTAAGGGTGCTTTCATTAAGCCGGAACCGGTAAAACAGGAGCCGGAAGAAGATATTAAGCAGATTACAATTCCGGAATCTTTAACCATCCGCGAATTGGCAGATAAGATGAAGATGCCGGCGGCAGCTTTGGTTAAGAAATTATTTATGCAGGGTCAGATGGTTTCTCTGAATCAGGAAATCACTTTTGATGAAGCAGAAGAAATTGCTCTTTCTTTCGATATTATTGCGGAACTGGAAGAAAAAGTAGATATGGTAGCAGAACTTCTGAAAGAGGAAGAAGAGGACGAAAGCAAGATGAAAAAACGTCCACCGGTTGTCTGCGTAATGGGTCACGTTGACCATGGTAAGACTTCCCTTTTGGATGCCATTCGTGAAACCGATGTGACAGAGCATGAGGCTGGTGGTATTACACAGCATATCGGTGCTTATGTTGTCCGCATTAATGGTGAAAAAATTACATTTTTGGATACACCGGGACATGAGGCATTTACTTCTATGCGTATGCGTGGTGCACAGTCAACAGACGTGGCAGTGCTTGTTGTCGCAGCGGATGATGGTGTTATGCCGCAGACGGTAGAAGCGATTAACCATGCCAAAGCAGCCGGTGTAGAAATTATTGTAGCAATTAACAAAATTGATAAAGAAGGCGCAAACATTGAGCGAGTAAAACAAGAGTTATCAGAATATGAACTGATTCCGGAAGAGTGGGGCGGAAGTACGATTTTCTGCCCGGTATCGGCACATACAAAAGAAGGTATTTCAAACCTTTTGGAAATGATTATTCTGACAGCGGAAGTTTTGGAACTCAAAGCAAATCCAAAACGCCGTGCAAGAGGTATTGTAATTGAAGCGCAGCTGGATAAAGGACGTGGACCGGTTGCAACCGTTTTGGTACAGAAAGGTACATTGAATGTTGGCGACCACATTGCCGTAGGAACTGCTTATGGTAAAGTTCGTGCGATGCTTGACCACAAGGGAGAGCGTGTGAAACAGGCAACGCCATCGACACCGGTTGAGATTCTTGGTCTGAATGGCGTGCCAAGTGCCGGAGAAATTTTTGTTGCTACAGAAAATGATAAAGAAGCAAAACAGATTGCACAGGCTTATGTAGACCAGGGTAAAGATAAACTTTTGGAGGAAACAAAAGCGAAGAAACTTTCTTTAGATGGACTGTTTAGTCAGATTCAGGCAGGTAATGTCAAAGAATTGAACTTGATTATCAAAGCTGATGTGCAGGGGTCTGTTGAGGCTGTAAAACAGAGTCTTGTGAAATTAAGTAACGAAGAAGTTGCTGTACGTGTGATTCATGGCGGCGTTGGTGCGATTAATGAGTCCGATGTAAGTTTGGCAAGTGCATCCAACGCGATTATCATTGGATTTAACATTCGACTTGATAATGCAGCAAAAGAGACAGCAGACAGAGAAAATGTAGATGTGCGCTTGTATCGTGTCATTTATGATGCAATCGAAGATATTGAGGCAGCGATGAAAGGTATGCTTGAGCCGATTTATGAGGAAAAAGTCATTGCTCATGCAGAAGTCCGTCAGACATTCAAGGCTTCCGGTGTTGGTACGATTGCCGGTTCTTACGTTTTGGACGGTAAGATTGAGCGCGGATGTCGTGCACGTATTACGCGTGAGGGCGAGCAGATTTTCGAGGGCGATTTGTCAAGCTTGAAGCGTTTCAAAGACGATGTCAAAGAAGTGGCTGCCGGTTATGAATGTGGTCTTGTATTTGATGGATTTAATGATTTGCAGGAAGAAGACCAGATTGAATGCTACAAGATGGTTGAGGTTCCGAGATAGTCAAATCGTTAGGAACGGAGATGGAAAATGAGAAAAAACAGTGTAAAAAATATTCGTATTAACAGCGAAGTACAGCGTGAAATGAGCCAGATTATCCGCGAAGACATTAAGGATCCGCGAATTCATCCGATGACTTCGGTGATGGCTTGTGAAGTAACGCCGGATTTGAAATTCGCTAAAATTTATGTGAGCGTTCTCGGCGATGATGAGGCGAAGGAAAAGACGATGGAGGGACTCAAAAAGAGTGCCGCTTACGCCAGACATCAGTTAGCGCACCGTATGAATCTCAGGAATACACCGGAATTAACATTTATTCTGGATACTTCCATTGAGTATGGTGTGGAGATGTCGAAGAAAATCCGCGAGTTGAATCACCGTGATGAGGACGGGGGTGACAGCGAATGAGTCAATTGCTGTCAGCAATAGAAAAAGCAGAAACGATTGCCATTGGCGGGCATGTGCGCCCGGATGGCGATTGTATCGGTTCCTGTATGGGATTGTTCCGGTACATAAAAAAGAATTATCCGGACAAACAGGTCTGTGTTTATGTGGAAGAGATACCGGATGCTTTTGATTACCTAAAGGAGGAAGATGCTTTTTGTGAAAAGCCTTCCTATGACCTGTTTATTTCCCTTGACTGCGGAGATGAGGAGCGTCTTGGTGATGCACAAAAGGTGATGGAAAAAACGCCGTATGTGTTAAATATTGATCACCACATTACAAATACAAAGTTTGGTAATGAAAATGTTGTAAAAGAAGCAAGTTCAACCTGTGAGATTTTGTATGGTTTGATGGAGGAAGAAAAGTTAGATGCCGGCATTGCCGGTGCACTCTATACCGGAATCGTCCATGATACCGGTGTGTTTAAACATTCAAACACAACAAAAGAGACTATGGAAATTGCCGGAAAGCTGATTGCTTTTGGAATCCCGTTTGGCAAGATTATCGATGACAGTTTCTACCGAAAAACGTATAAACAGCTTCAAATTATGGGACGCTGTCTGATGGAAAGTGTCCGCATTATGGATGGGCGCTGTTTGTTTTCTGTTGTGCGTCAGAATGTGATGAAATTGTATGAGGCAAAGCCATCGGATCTGGATGGAATTATTGATGAAATGCGAACGACAGAGGGTGTCGAGGTGGCAATTTTACTTGATGAGAGAGAACCGGGCGAGTTTAAGGTAAGCATGCGCTCGAATGAGATTGTCGATGTCAGTGTTATCGCCCGCTATTTTGGTGGCGGCGGTCACGTAAGAGCGGCAGGCTGTGCCATTAAAGGCTCTGCATTTGATGTAATTAATAATCTGACCGGGCATATTGAAAAACAGCTGGGGTAGTCAAACATGAATGGAATTATTAATGTGTATAAAGAGCGTGGTTTTACTTCTCACGATGTGGTGGCAAAACTACGCGGCATTCTTCATATGAAAAAAATAGGGCATACCGGAACGCTCGACCCTGATGCGACCGGTGTGCTTCCTGTATGCATAGGGAAGGCAACGAAAGTTTGCGGGCTTCTCACGGACAAGGATAAGACTTATCGTGCAGTTGTAAAATTAGGTGTCATGACAAATACTGAGGATATGACAGGAGAAATCATTGCTAAACATCCGGTGTCGGTTACGAAAGAGCAAATTGAAGGGGCAGTTTCTAAGTTTGTGGGTGAAATCGAACAGGTTCCGCCGATGTATTCTGCCATAAAAATAAATGGCAAGAAACTTTATGAATTGGCAAGACAGGGGAAAGAAGTTGAGCGGAAAGCCCGCAAGGTGACAATTTACGAAATTAAAGTGTTGTCGATTGATTTTTCGGAAAATGAATTTACGATGGAAGTAAGCTGTTCCAAAGGAACGTATATCCGTACACTCTGCAAAGATATTGGGGAGTTCCTTGGGTGCGGTGCGGCGATGAAAACTCTTGTGCGCACTCGTGTTTCTGAGTTTTTTTTAGAGCAGGCACTTACGTTAGGACAGATAGAGCAGGCAGTAAAAGAGAGAAAGATACAGGATTATCTGATTCCGATTGATGCCATGTTTTCGAATTTAAAAGACTGTGTGGTATCGGATGAAGCACTGCGCCTTTTACTTAATGGAAACTGCATTGCAAGAAAAGATACTTCATATCAGATGCCAAAAGACAAAGAGCAGGTAAGAATGTATTCCATGGAGAATGAATTTTATGCGATTTACGAATACCGCCAAAAGGAGGATAAGTATTTCGTAGTGAAGATGTTTTAGAATAGAGGAATGACGTATGAAAATAATACGAAATTTAGAGTTTCAGGGAAAACAGACAGCGGTTTGTATCGGCAAATTTGACGGGATTCATAGAGGACACCGTCTGCTGATTGAACAGGCAAAAAAAGAAAACAAACCGATTGTTATGATTTCGTTTTCCGTGGATGAAGCGAAGGTTTTGTATACGCCTTATGAAAAAGAAAAATTAGCAGAATATTTAGGAATCGACTGTCTGCTTGAGATTCCTTTGACAAAGGAATTTTGCAGCCAGACACCGGAGGAGTTTGCAAAAAAATTATTGTGCGATACCTGCGATGCTGCATCGGTCATCGTTGGCAGTGATTTTCGCTTTGGCGCCGGCAGAAGCGGCGATACAAATACACTGCAGCAGTTAGGAGAAAAACTTGGTTTTTCGGTAACGGTTCTTTCTAAATTGGAATTAGGCGGTGAAGTTGTGAGCAGTACCAGAATCCGCTCGTTGATTGGAACCGGTAAGATGGAACAGGCAAATGAACTTTTGGGGACGCCTTATTTTCTTACCGGTGTAGTACGAAAGGGAAATCAGCTGGGACGGACGATGGAAACACCAACGGCAAATATATACCCGGATGCTCATAAAGTGCTGCCACCATATGGTGTGTACGCGGTTTTCGTTGATGTTGAAGGAAAAAGATATAGAGGAATTTGTAACCTTGGAGTAAAGCCGACCATCCCCGGTGAGAATGAAGTCGGCTTTGAGGTTTGGCTGTTTAATTTCTCCGGTGATTTATATGACAAAGAATTAACAGCATACTTTGTCTCATTTTTGCGGGAAGAGAGAAAGTTTGCTTCTCTTACGCAATTAAAAGAACAGATTACAAGAGATACGGTTTTGGCGAAGCAAATACTTTCTCAGAAAGAGAGCGAATGGCATCCGGAATCGTTTCTTCACTGAGGTTTGCAAAACCGAGAAGAAAAGTTGGAAGATAGTGGCAAGGAAGATTCTGGTAATATCCCTTTAATGATTTTAACGGCATACCAAGTGTTTGTGCTCTGCGTAATATTTCTTCTTCAGTCTGTGGTCCTAAATAACGGATAAGCACATATAACCCGGCATTGTCGCCGGATATTTCAAGAATTTTTTCAGGGAAATACTTCTGCAGTTGTTCCATCATGCAGTCGTGTTTCCCTTTGTATATTTTTCTCATGCGGTTTAAGTGTTTTTCAAAGTATCCCTGTTTAATAAAATCGGTTAAAATTGCCTGCTCAATACGTGAAACCGGGCAGGAGTAATTGTCAATCAGACGTTCAAAACGTGGCAGCAATGCCATCGGCAACACCATGTAACCGGTTCTTATAGCAGGTGAAATGGCTTTGGAAAATGTTCCGATATAGATGACCTTTCCTGCTTTGTCTAAACTTTGCAGCGCGGGAATCGGTTTTCCTTTATAGCGGAATTCGCTGTCGTGGTCATCCTCCAAAATATAGCGGTTTTCTTTCTTTTCTGCCCAGTGCAGAAGCTTTTGTCTGGTGGAAACCGGCATAACACTGCCGAGCGGAAACTGATGGCTTGGCGTTACATAGCAGATGTCCGCGTTTGTTTTTGCAAGTGCCAAAACATCCATGGTGTTTTCCTTTAGCGGAATATCCAGAATGGAATAACCATTGGTCGAGAGAACCTGACGCGCACTCAAATATCCGGGGTCTTCCATGGCAAATATGGTTTCCCCGGAAAAAAGGATGCAGAGCATCTGAAGAAGATTGGAAAGTCCGGCACCGATGATAATTTGTTCCGGGCGGCATATAACTCCGCGGGAGCCACGAAGATAATCCGCAATTGCCTGACGAAGCGGTAAATCCCCTTTGGCATCACCGGCACTAAAATTGGATGGTAAATCCAGCTGGTTTTTTCCGATGGATTTCCAAATCGAATAAGGAAAATGTTCTAAATCAATGGAATCCGGGTTAAAATCAAAGCGTACCGGTGGTGCTTCCTTTGTGTTTTTTTCGGTGTTTTCTTTTTGTGGAGCAGAAGTCGGGATTTGCTTTAAATGCGTAACGTGGTTTGCAAAATATCCCTGTCTTGGGCGGGCGTCCAGATATCCTTCAGCAACCAACTGGTCGTAGGCGGTATCCACCGTGCTCCGGCTCACATTTAGGTTCGCGGCTAAATTACGCGCCGATGGCAGTTTTTCTTCTGCAGCAATATTTCCGTTCAATATCTCTTTGCGGATGTATTCATAAATCTGTATATAAAAAGGTTTTAAGTCGGTATTATCAAGTGGTATGGTTATCATATAAAAAGTCCTCCTAGTTAAGCATACCAATAGTATATCAAATGAAAGGACAGGAGGCAAATGATATATTATTACCGACTGCTAGCATAATTTGTAGCGCGTGATGCTTGACCAATTCGGTGGGAAATGCATTGCTTTGAGAAGTTTGTCTCTTTGGGATTGAGAGGTTGCTTTTGTAAAAGTGTTAAATAATTGGGTTAGTTTCCTCTTGAAAATTATAAAATCCTCTGTGTCAAGCATATATCGAAATGCTATTAATAATGCAAATACATCGTGTTTGCCGTAAAGATATTGGGTACCTTTTTGAGGAATGCCAAGTTTTTTATGTAATACAGTGTCAGGTATTTCAAAGCGTGTTTGGAAAGAAAAAAGTCGCTCGTTATGTGCACATAGATTACGAAATATAGTAAAAATCCTTAAATCTGTCTCTTATACACATCTGACGCTGCCGACGATCGCATAAGT
>OWJI01000587.1_pt1 | contig 25878 bp, 20 predicted proteins | sample 1732541 | NCBI WGS metagenome assembly OWJI01 (sample SAMN05065727, study PRJEB22554) | human gut metagenome | biome: ENVO:2100002; feature: ENVO:00000062; material: ENVO:00002003 | host: Homo sapiens | place: USA
TACCCGGAGTGTCATCTGTTCGAGTCAGATTGCCGCTACCAGGCCCGTTGGTCAAAAGGTTAAGACACCGCCCTTTCACGGCGGTAATATGGGTTCGATTCCCGTACGGGTCACCAAAAAAGAAACCATCCATCCGGATGGTTTCTTTTTTGGTGATTCGTATGTCGGACCGAACCCATTGGGTTCGATCGCCCGGCAATTCCATGCGCAAGCATGGCGGCGGTATGTAATATCGCAGCCTTCAGATAACACAAAAATCCAGACATCCTTATGATGCCTGGATTTTTTCGCTCCTGAGAACACCACTGCGATCCGAACGCCCAAGAGATGGACGCAAAAATATAAAAAATTGGAATCCGAACGATGCGGTCCGGCGTATTCTTTCTCATTCTGCTTGGAATTCGTGTGGGTTTCAAGGCAGCCTTTTTGCGCTGTCTTGCTTGACAGGCTGGGGGGAATGTGGTACTTTATGTTTAGTAATACAAAATACTTAGAAATGCAAGGATGGTGCGGATGGAAGAACGTTTTTTGCAGCAGCTCAAGAAGGGCGTGCTGGAGCTGCTGGTTTTGCAGACGATCTGCCGGGGGCCGACCTATGGCTACGAGCTGATCGCGCAGCTCGGCAGCCGTTCCGCCGGGCTGTTTACGCTCAGGGAGGGAACGCTCTACCCGATTTTATACCGGCTGGAGGACGACGGGCTGATCGAAGCGGTCTGGCAGCAGGAGACAGGGCGTGCGGCTCCGCGGAAGATCTATTCCGCGACGGAAAAGGGCAGAGAAGAAAATGAACGCCGTCTCGGCCTCTGGGCCGGATTCCGGACGGCAGTGGACCATTTTTGCGGGGAGGATGCAGGACATGAATGAAAAACAGCTTGCGCGCTATCTGCGCGCTGTCCGGCGGCGGCTGCCGCTATCGGGGCAAATGAAGGACCGGGTGATGGACGACCTGCGCAGCTCGATCAATGAGCGGCGCGAGGCCGGGCAGACGGATGCGGAGATCTTTGCCGCGCTTGGCCCGGCAAAGCAGGCCGCGGCAGAGCTTACCGCGCAGCTGCCGGGCTACGCGTTCCGCAAAAGCCCGCTGCGGTTTGTCTGCCTTGGCGCGGCGGTGCTTGCGCTGCTGGCCGGGCTTCTGAAAACCGTCACGAATCTGCGCGGCTTTGCGTCCGTCGGCGTTATCGGCGGCGCGGACGGGCCGACGGAAATTTTCATCGCCGGGCCGCAGATTTTTGATTGGGCAGACGTGATCGCCGCCGGGATCGTGCTGGTGCTCGGACTCATCGGATATCTGCTCCTGCGCCGTCTGCCGCCGAAAAAGGGCTGAAGCCCATATAGGAGGAATGACGCACATCCGCCGGGGCATCCGTCCGGCTGTGCCGGCAGCAGCAGATTGACGGCTCCGGCCAGAAGCATGACGAGGATCGGGCTGAGCTTTGTTTTGCGGAGCAGGACAAGGCAGACGGCAAAAATCGCCGCCATGGCCCAATTCGTGTCCGCAAGCGTCACGGCCTCTCCGGCCCAGACTGCGTTCGTCAGAATCAGGACGCCTGCCGAGGCGATCATGGCCACGACCGCCGGGCGTGGCTGTCGGCGCACCGGGTACGCCCGCAAGCCTTGTCCCGACAAACGTGGCCGCTTTGATCGCAATCGGGCCGGGGGGCCATTTCCGCGATGGCGACAAGATCGGCGAACTCCTGCAGACTGAGCCAGCTGTGCTGCGTGACGATCACATACCCGCCGCCGAATGTAAACGCGCTGAGATACAGCGTGGAAAGAAACCGCTTTTTCAGCACCTGGTTTCTGCTCTTCATCCGATTCGTCTCCAATCTTACGCGGCCATGCGCCGCGCTGCTTTGACCATCGTACCACAGGAAGCGGGACTGTAAATGCCGGATTCGGTCTGCGCCTCCGGTGCGCAAAAAACGTCCCCTGCCATGCGTATGGCAGGGGACGTCGCGGAATGCCGGGTTACAGCAGGATCTTTGCCAGCTCGTCGATCGTCTCGTCAAACACGCGCAGCGCGCTGCGGACGGTGTCGGGCTTCGTGAGGTCGACGCCTGCGATCTTGAGCTCTTCGAGCGGATAATCGCTGCCGCCGGTCGTGAGGAACTTCAGATAGCCGCTTGCGTCGCCGGTCGTCAGGATATGCTCGGCGATGGCCACGGCGGAGGAGAAGCCGGTCGCGTACTGATAGACGTAGAACGCGCGGTAGAAGTGGGGGACATACGACCATTCGGGGTCGATGTCCGCGTCGATGCCGATGCCGTCATAATAGGTGGCTTCGAGATCGTGATAGACCTTGTTGAGCGATGTGGCCGTCAGCGGCTGGCCCGCAGCGTAGAGATCGTGCGCCTTGCGCTCGAACTCTGCGAACAGCGTCTGCCGGTAGAGCGTCGTGCGGAAGCTCTCAAGGAAGTGGTTGAGGATGTATGCGCGGCGCTTTTCGTCCGTCTCGGTCTTCAGCAGATACTTGGTCAGCAGGACCTCGTTGACCGTCGAGGCGACCTCGGCGACCATGATGCGGTAATCGTGGTTGACATAATCCTGCGTCGTATCCGAGAACCAGGAGTGCATGGAGTGGCCCAGCTCATGCGCCAGCGTGAACGCGTCGTTGAGTGTTCCGGCATAGTTCATCAGCACATACGGATGCACGCCGAACACACCGCACGAGAACGCGCCGGACTGCTTGCCGTCGTTCTCATATACATCGACCCAGCGTTCGGCGAACGCGCGGTCCAGCAGCTTCTGGTATTCCTCGCCCAGCGGCAGCGTCGCCTTCTTGACCAGCTCCTTCGCGTCCTCAAACGCAATGGGATAGTCGACGTCCTCCACGATGGGGACATACAGATCAAACACATCGATTTTTTCAAGCTTCAACGCGCGGCGGCGCAGCTCCAGATATTTGCGCATGGAGGGCAGGCTCTCGTGCACGGCCTCGATCAGGCTGTCATAGACGGACACGGGCACATTGCCGCCGTCCAGCGCCGCCTCGCACGCGGAGGCGTAGCCGCGCTGATTGGAGAAATAGGTGTCGAATTTGACGGAGCCGCCATAGAGCGTGGCAATGGCGTCGCCGAACTGCCGGTAGGTGCCGAACATGGCGCGGAACGCACCCTCGCGCACGGAGCGGTCGCGGCTCTCGCGGAAGACAGGGAACGTACCGGCGGTGAGGCGTACCTCCTCGCCCGCCTCGTTTTTGACCATCGGCAGCTGCAAATCAACGTCGGTCAGCATCTCAAACGCGGCCTTCGGCGTGCCTGCCGCGTCGCCCAGCAGCGCCAGCATCTGCTCCCGCGCAGCGTCGAGCGTATGCGCGCGCATACGGACGATATCGTCTACTGTGTGCCGGTAGGTCGCCAGCGCCTCGTCCTGCATCCATTCGTCCAGCTTTTCCGCCGGGATCGCAAGAATTTCGGGGTTCAGGAACGCCGTTGCGGCGCTGAACTTGACGAGCAGGCTTTCGCTGCGGGCGGCCATTTCCTGATTTTCCGCAACAGAGCCGTCCTCTGTCTTCTTCAAAAACGCATAGACATAGGGCATCTCAACCTTAAACATGGAGGCATAGACGGTGTCAAGCCCCTTCTTGAACGCTTCCTTGGACGTGCCGAGTGTGCCGGGAATTGCGGCCAGCGGTGCAAGCGCGGCCTCAGCCTCCTGCATTGCGGCTTCCCACGCCGCAGTGTCCGGGTAGATCTTCGTCAGGTCCCACTGGAACCGGATATCCTGCTCGCTTCGTTTCATAGCGTATCCTCCTTTATAGATACTTCTATTATAATGACCAAAATCTTTCCTGTCAACGTCCGCTGCGGATGGGCAGGCAGTTGCTTTTTTGTCATATTCAGGGTAAAATAAATAAAAGAACCTCAATTGGGGGGAATACGATGAAGAATACTGCTCATTCCGCGCGGCAGTTTGCTTTCTGCTGCGTGACCACGGTTCTGACGGCGCTGCCGGCAGCCCCTGCGCTGCAGTGACGTCCGGCGCATAAAGTGCCCATAAATTTTTGGAAAACTTCTCCTGATTTTCCTTGCGCATTGCGGCAGGATGTGTTATAATAAAAAAATGTGCTTATCGGCTTTACGCAGTTGAACGAAAAATAGATACAAAAGTCCGAAATATAGGACAGCAGAAGTGCTACAATGATCTCAGAAAACGCAGGAGGTCATTGGCATGGCACGAGCAGAGAGCATCACGTTTAAAGAATTTCGCACTCGTTTCAGCACGGAAGAGAGCTGCCGGGCGGAATTATTCCGGCTTCGGTTTCCAAACGGCTTTGTCTGCCCGAAATGCGGCTGTACGGAATATTACCCAGTTCGCGGGCGGAACACGTTCCAGTGCCGTGCCTGCCGATACCAGACTTCCGTCACCGCAGAAACCGTTATGCACCGCACGCATCTGCCCCTGACCGCTTGGTTCTGGGCGATCTATCTGTGTGCCACGGACAAACGCGGCATTTCTGCCGTCCAGCTGAGCCGTACGCTGAACATCTGCTATGAGTCGGCGTGGTATCTTTTGCACAGAATTCGCCGTGCGATGGCTCAAAGAGACGAGAACTACGCACTTTCTGGCATTGTTGAGATGGACGACGGCTACGTGGGCGGAGCAACGCACAACGGCAAGCGTGGTCGCGGGACGGACAAGGCGAAGATCGTGGTGGCGCTGTCAAAAACGGAAAACGGGACTGCGCTGTTCACGCGGATGCAGGTCGTGGAAGACGTCACGAGCAAAACACTTCAGCAAGTCATCGGCAAAACTGTTGCGACAGGTGCAAAAATCGAATGCGACGGCTACAGAAGCTATAAGAACCTGTCTGGCGTGGAGCTGGACGCGAAACAGTATGAACCTGGCGACTTGCACTGGCTGCACAAAGCCATCAGCAACCTGAAAGCATTCCTGCTCGGCACTTATCACGGCCGCTGCACACAGCTTCAGTCCTATTTGGACGAGTTCTGCTTCCGCTTCAATCGCCGAAAAGCCGGAGATCAGATCTTCAGCCGCCTCGCAAGAGCCGTCGCTACATCTTGTGCCCAGCTGCATTAAGCCGATAAGCACATAAAAAAAATGAAGATGTGTGCCCAGAATGCCGGACGGAGAGAACTCCTGCCCGGCGCGCAGCATCGAAAAAATCCAATGGCGCAGCCATTTTCAACATAGATAGTTTTCACTACAAGAAGCAAACAATAAAACAATAAAAAGGAGGAGATCTGAAGTAATGAAGAAGAGATTAGTTGCTTTTTTGTTAGTTCTGATTATGGTGCTCGGTATGTTGCCTGTGTCGGTCTTTGCGGCTGACGACGGTGTCAGTCCGCAGGCGCTGGAATCGAATGAAACACAAACAATCAAGTACCAGATTCTTTATGTCGGCGATGAGTTCAACATTGGCTATAACTATGGCGCGTCTGTTAATAAGACCTATACATGCCAATATAGCACAGGCCATTCTGGCTTCAATCATTCGATTCTGATCAGCGAGTTCAGAAATGTCGGCGTTCCTGCGCTGAAAGACCAGCTGGATTCTGGCTATGAATTCGTTGGCTGGGCGAAAGAGGCCAAGAAGAACCCCACAATTTTTGACTTCAACACCGCCGGTACGACTGCTACGCAGACAACGTATACGATTTATCTGGTCGCGAAGAAAACCAACCCCACTCCGACCTACATGTACTATCTGTATTATAAGTATAACGACGGCACGGACAGTACGTGGCTCACGGAAGTGACGGATCGGCCCACGGCGGCGACCACCTTCACGTTTTATGTTAATGGAGCGAAGCTGACCCGCCGTGGATATGATCACATTGGCTGGGCGGACAAGGCGGATGCTGTGACTGCGAAGTACACGGGCGGAAATCCGATCGTACTGACCAAGGACAATCCGAAGAAGACCATCTATGCCATCTGGATGCCATTCTTTGAACTGAAGTATGATGCGAATGGCGGCACCGGTGCGCCGGCTAGTCAGACGCGTACGGCAGCGCATCCAACGGTGAACCGGGTTACCTTTACCGTCCCCAATCAGACCCCGAGCAAGGAAGGCTACACCTTCAAGGGCTGGGCTGACAGTGCGGCTGCGACCACTGCGCAGTATCAGCCGGGCGACACGGTTGACGTTAAACATGAAAACAGCCCCAAGACCGTCTACGCCGTTTGGGAAGGGAGCGATCCTATTCCTGTTCCCTCCTATGACGATCTGAAATCTGCTATCGGGCAGATTCAGGTAAAGGACGTCAGCACGCCCAGCTGCGGGACGGAAAACTACGACCTGATCGACAACACGCAGAGCGAGCCGTTCAACTGGACGAAAACGGCGAGATTGGATCAGCCGGGGAAATACGACGTGACCATCAAGACCGCGCCGTATGTCGCAAAGTACAACAGCGAAAAATCGAAGACGCATGAGCTCAACAATGCGAACCAGACAACGCTGAAGCTTGTAATCAGCTACGAGAATAACACGTGGAAGCTGGACGACGGCCTGCGTGTGATCGAGGTTAAGCACAGCGAGCAGACCCCACCCACCGACAAGCCCGCCAAGCCCACGGAAAACGACGTGACCGGCGTTGTTGTAGATATTGTCTGCGTTACGACAACCGGAACGCATGATACGGTACAGTATCCGCTCGGACACCCGACCGACGCACAACATACGATCGGCGAGGTCGTAAGCGATGGCGCGGGCGGATATATCTGCCCGGTGACTGTCCGGACGGCATGGTTCGTGCAGCAGGCCAGCAATCTGGTCTGGAAGGTGCAGCACACCCCGACCGCGCAGACCATCACGTTCAACCTCACCTATGATAAAAATAGTAAGACGTGGGTGAAACCGGCAGCGAACCCGCGGATCGAAGCCACGCACGAAGTGACCCCGCCCACAAAGCCCACGGCGCTGGACGGCAGCTTTGCTATCGTCTGCAAGAACAACAAAGCAACACATCCTTACAAGGCGGATTATATTGCCACCCCGTCTCAGTATACGATCAGCGATGTGCAGAAGGACGAGCAGGGCTACTACGTCACCGCGACGGTTACGGTAGCGCCGAATCTGGTGGCATATAACACCGCCACCCGCGTCGAGCACCGGCTCGTTGACGAGCAGGACGCAACGCTGACCATCACCTTCCGCTATGACACCGAAGCAACTGGTGACGGGAACAGGAAATGGCAGCAGCAGGGTGACCTGCCGGTCGTTGAAGTCATCTGCGAGCCCAAAGCCCCGACGGCTGACGAGCTGAAAAAGCTTGAAATGGCTGTTCAGGTCAAGTGCGTCGTAGATGCTTCGCAGCAGCATACGGCCGCCTACGGTCTGCTCGGCGAGTGCGATGTAGACTACTTCGTCTTCGAGCCGAGGCAGGAAGGGGACGACTGGCTTTGCGACATCAGCTATTACCCCGAACGCTATGTGGCCGAGTTCAACACGACGTTCCAGAACCTGAAACATGTCCAAAACGATGAGAAGATCGTTCCGGTCACGCTGATCTGGGCCGGGGGCAGCTGGCAGATCAAGACGCAGGGCCGCGTACATGTGACGGAGGAATATACCGTTACCTACACCGACGGCGTAGATGGTGAAGAGGTTTTCGCCGATCAGGTCTATTCTGACCTTAGGAAGGATTCCACGACCCCCGCGTTCAACGGCACCCCGACCCGCACCGGCTACACCTTCGCAGGCTGGGAGCCCGAAGTTGCGGCAACGGTCACGCAGACTGTGACCTATGTTGCGAAGTGGGAAGCCAAAAAGGCCAACGTCCACCTCATGATCTTCAAGTCCGGCGATCTGAGCAAGCCGATCGTGGATGTTCCGTACGCCGCCGATAAGCTTGCTGGCGATACGATTGACCTTACGAAGATCGATCCGAGCAGCTATCTCGATTTCGACTTCGAGATCGACGGCGGCTGGTACGACGACGGCATGTTCAACAGCTACAAGCGGTATCTGGACGGTCTGCAGGATAAACCCGCCGGATTGGAGAAGCTGCTGATCACCGGAAACTGGCAGAATCTCAAGCTCATCGTCACCGAGCTGGTTCCTGTCGTTTACTTCGATTCTCTGGAATCGCTGACGGCATATCAGAACGACCACTCCAAGACGGAGGGCATCCTCCGTACCACCAAGGCCCGCGTTGGCTCGGCTCTGCCCACCGCAGACGCGCCCACTGCGACCCGCGACGGCTACACCTTCACCTTCTGGAGCCGCGAAGGCCAGACCACGGACGTCACCGGCCAGACCGTCAACGGCTGGACGAACCTCGTCGCCAACTGGAAGGTCACCCCGCACAACATCTACGCGTATGCAAGACTGAACAGCTATTTTGCACCGCTGACCACGAGCGAGTTCGATACGCCCGTCACGCTGAACGCTGCGACCCTGTCCCGTCTGGGCCTCGGCAGCTACAACAGCCTCGGCTACATTTCTATCGGCAGCTTTACCTTCGATGCAATGCCGCTGACGAGCGATCTGTACTTCGGCGATGACGCAGAGCTGAGCGCAGTTGCTGAGAAGCTGGCGACCGACATCGCCCTCGAAACCGGCGTTTCTGACAAGATTGTCGAGAAGATCGCCTGGACGGCCCTGTACAAGACCGTAAACGAAGAGGACATGGAGCCCGGCTATCCGGCAGAAGCCGGCTACCAGCTCTCCGGCAATCTGAACCTCGCATCCGTTACGTTCAGAGCCGGTGCTGAGAACGTCGAGAATATGCCCGCTGTCAACTACACCTATGACGACGGCGCGATCGACTTCTACGACTTCTACTTCGCTGGCGACACCATCACCCTGCCCACCACTGAGCCGACCCGCGAAGGTTATAGCTTCAAGGGCTGGAGCGTTGAAGTCATTCCGGCTGAAAATGATGCCGACCACCTTGACGCTGACGGCGCAGACGATGCGGCCGATGAAACGCTCCTCAAGGCTGGCGACACCTACACCATCACCGCGGGCGGCGTGATCTTCACTGCACAGTGGGAGAAGAAGACGTTCACAGTCAAGTACTACCTCCCGGATGAAACCGGTGCGTGGGTAGAAAAGAAGATGGACACGGTTGACTCTGTTGACTATGCCACCTACAGCCTGTGGACTCCGAATGCAGAAGATGGTTACGAATTCAGCGGCTGGTATCAGAAACCAGCTGATATTGGCGTAAAAGCTAAGGTCGAAAAGCTGTACATGGCCAAGGAATGGAAGCTCTACGGCAAATTTACGCCCATTGAGTACACCATTCAGTATGTATACAACGACGGCAAGGCCACCAGTACCAACCCCACGACGTACACGGTTGAGAGCGATACCATCACGCTGGCCGATGCGACCGGCGCTGACTGGGGCAAGACGTTCCTTGAGTGGCACGACGAGAACGGCCAGAAGATCACCGAGATCCCCACTGGCTCGACTGGCGACCGCGTTATCACGGCATACTGGAACTGGCCTGTCCATCTCCACTACCTCGATAAGGACAACAACGAGATCGAAAGCGCCACGCTCTATGTCAGCGAGCTTGAACCCGGCGCATGCGTCCTGCCGACCGGCGAAAAGACCGGTTATGACTTCGACGGCTGGTATGAAGCCCAAAAGGATATCGGCACCGCCAGTCACAAGCTGAACGCTCTGTCCATAGCCAAGAAGTGGGAACTCTACGGGCGCTACACGGCAAAGACCGACGTGAGCTACACGGTCAAATACCTGCGTGAAGGCGACAATAAGGTTCTCGCGCCTGAAAAGGTCGTGACCGATCAGACGTTCGACACCGAAGTGACCGAGCAGGCCGCAGACGTGGTCGGCTACACGCCGGACGCACCCAGCAAGACGATGATCCTTGATGAATACAACAAGGTTCTCACGTTCTCCTATTCGGCCAACACCTACGACTACACTGTCCGCCACATCAAGCAGCTGCCCGACGGCTCCTATGACGAGGCAAACGCTGAGGTCGAAACGCTGAGCGGCAAGTTTGAAGCGCTCGCAGCTGTGACCGCGAAGGACTACGGTGAGCACTATCCGACCAACGACGCTGACACGAAGCAGAACATCAAGATCGAAGAGGGTCTGACGATCGATGTCAAGTATGATCTCGACGAGCATACCCTGACCTTCGAAACCAACGGCGGCTCCGCCATCAACCCGGTCACGGTCCGCCACGGCAATGCAGTTGCAAGACCCGCTGACCCGACCAAGGACAAGTACACGTTCATTGGCTGGTATGCCGACCCCGAATTCACCGAGGAGTATGACTTCGCAACGGTTCTGGAAGCAGACAAGACCATCTACGCCAAGTTTGAACTGACGTCCACCCCGATCGGCGACATCTATGTCCGCTACGATGTGCTCCACATCAAGCAGCTGCCCGACGGCACCTATGATCTGGCCAACGCTGAGGTCGAGCACCTGAGCGCCAAGAAGGACACCACCGTCACCGCGGTCATCAAGGATTACAGAGCAACGCATCACGTCAATGTCAACCGCACGCTGAGCAAGCTGACCGGCACGGCTATCCAGCCCTACAGGGGCGTGGACGGCAAGCCTGTCTACACCATCCTGTCGGTCTACTACGATCTGGACTTCCATACCCTGACGTTCGACACCATGGGCGGCTCCAAGATCGCGCCGGAAACGGTTCGCCATGGCCTGACGGTTGCGAAGCCCAAGGATCCCGTCAACGGCGGCTACATCTTCGACGGCTGGTACACCGACAAGACCTACAGGACCCCGTACAACTTCGCGACCCCGCTGACGCAGGATACGACGATCTATGCCAAGTGGTTCCTCATCGTCCTGCCCGGTGTCACCGTCAAGAAGGCTACCCCGAAGCTCAATACCGCTGATCACTTCGCGTATGTCCAGGGTTATCCCGACGGCACTGTGAAGCCCGCAGGCAACATCACCCGCGCTGAGACGGCCGCGATCCTCTTCCGTCTCATGGATGATGCGTCCCGCAAGACCTATTACTCCACCAAGAGCGGCTTCCGCGATGTCGCTTCCGGCAGCTGGTACAACACCTACGTTGCGACTCTGAACAACGCCGGTGTCATCACCGACAGCTCCAACGGCTACTTCCGCCCGAATGAAGCCATCACCCGTGCAGAGCTTGCCGCCATGCTCGCCAAGTTCTCCGAGACGACCGGCGCTGCGAACTACTTCAATGACGTGTCCGCCAAGTACTGGGCGGCCAACGCCATCGCGATCTGCGCCAAGCTCGGCTGGATCACCGGCTATCCCGACGGCACCTTCCGTCCGGACAAAAACGTGACCCGTGCTGAACTCATGGCTATGATCAACCGTGCCACCGGCCGTGCACCCAAGTCCGCCGACGCATTCCTGCCCGGCATGAAGACCTGGATCGACAACACCTCCGATAAGTGGTACTACCTCGACGTGCAGGAAGCTACCAACAGCCATTCCTACACGGTCAAGGGTTCCGAAACCTGGACGGCTCTGACCTCCGACCCCAACTGGTCGCTGTACGAGTAAGCCACTTCTGACGCAATTCCCCGGTATAATCCAAATCAGCCCCTGCCGCCAATTCGGTGGCAGGGGCTGAAAAATTCCCCCGGCGGCGCAGTCCACGACGGACTGCCGCTGGGGGAAGCTGTTTATTTTTGGACGCTGCGCGTTATAACCGGCCCAGACGGAACTGCTCGATCATTTCACCGGTCAGGCTGATGTGGGAGTAATCCTCCGGCAGCTCGCTGCGCAGGTGCCAGCTCGCCTCGGCCAGCTCGGATTCCTGCACGGTGATCCTGTCGCTGCCGTCCAGCTCACAGACGAAGCCCATCAGGAGCGTGTCCGTGAACACCCACGGCTGGGATTTGTAAAAGCGGAGGTTTTTGACCCGGAGGCCAGCCTCCTCCATGACCTCGCGGTGCACCGTGTCCTCAATCGACTCACCGATCTCATTAAAGCCCGCGATGAGGGCATATTTTTTGAACGGCCGACCGCGATAGCGCGTGAGCAGCAGCCGGTCGCCGTCGTGCACCGCGACGATCACAGCCGGGCAGATCTTCGGGTAGACCGTGTTTTTGCAATGCGGGCAGACCATGGCGCGCTCGACCGTGCTTTTCTCCATGCGCGCGCCGCATCTGCCGCAGAATTTCTGGGAATCATACCAGCGGTACAGGCTTTCGCCCGCAGCGGCGGCGAACAGGGCGGCGCTTGTCCCGTCCGTCATGGCGCGGAGCGACGAAGAGGGAGCATAGCGGAACGTGTCTGTCTCGCCGGGGTGAGCGGAGACGAGATAATACGCTGTTTCGTCGATGGAAAACGCGTACTGCGCCTCGCCGCCGTCCGGGATCTCGCACATCCGGGGCAGCGTGAGCGTTTCGCCGCTCAAATTACAGTAAACTGTATGATCCGGCTCAAAAATCAGCGCAATATCATCCGGCGACGGTGCTTTCCACGACATTTCATTGTGATACATATGCGGATACAGATCCTGAAGCATAGCTTTCCCTCCTCAGCGCCCGGCGAAGAACACTTCGATCTCCGCCCGGCCTGCCTGTACGCTGCCCTGCGCGAAAAACGGCTTTCCGCCGCCGCGTCCGTGCAGCTGCGCGTTCAGCTCCTTTACCAGCTGCCGCAGATCGCCGTCCTGTTCGCCGACGGCGTATTTATAGCCATCGGCGTCGCTGCCGGCAAAAACAGCCGCACGACCCCCGCAGGCCGACATGACCAGATCGGTTAGCCGCCGCAGGCTGTCCGGGTTCATCGCAGGCTCAAACAGCAGGACGTTTCCTGCCCCGGCAAGTGCCTGCGCCTTCTGCGCAAACACAGCCTCTTCCAGCCCGGCTGCGCGCTGCTTCTGCGCGGCCTCCGCGTCCAGAAGCCGACGCACGGCGGCAGCCGTCTCCAGCGGCTTCGCCGACAGCAGGCCTGACACGCGCCGGTTCTGCTCGGCAATTTCGCTCAAATAGGCAAGCGCACGTCTGCCGCACAGAATTTCCAGCCGCACGCCGTCATGGAATTTCACGCAGGAGAAAATTTTGATCAGCCCAATTTCCCCAGTGCTGCTTACGTGCGTCCCACAACAGGCGCAGATGTCCGCGCCGGGGATGGTCACGATGCGCACCTGCCCGGTCAGCTCCTTCTTGCTGCGGTAGGGGATGGCCTTCAGCGCCTCGGCATCCGGGTATGTAATTTCAATCGGGACGTTTTTCCAGACCCACTCGTTGGCCTCGGCCTCGACGGCGGACAGGTCCTCCTGCGTCAGCATGCCGGAAAAATCAATGGTCACAAAATCCGCGCCCATGTGGAAGCCGACGTTTTCATAGCCGAAGCGGCGGTGCACGACGCCGGAGAGAATGTGCTCGCCGGAATGCAGCTGCATGAATTCGAACCGGCGCGCATAGTCGATCCGGCCCTCGACGCTCTGCCCTTCGGAAAGCGGCTGTTCACAAAAATGCACGATCTCGCCGCCGCGCTCGTGCGTGTCGGTCACGCGGACACCGGACAGAAAGCCGGTGTCGCCCGGCTGGCCGCCGCCCTCGGGATAAAAGCAGGTTCTGTCCAACACAACGTCATAGCCGTGCTTTCCCGGCTGACAGGATACAACGCGCGCTTCAAACGCTGCCTGATGCGCGTCCTGATAATAGAGCTTTTCTGTTGCCATTTTGACACCTCTTGTCAGATTTTTAACTATCATAGCACACAATCCGTCAAAATTCCACTGGAATTCGTTCGGATTTTGGTTGACAAACCGGGGAAATCAACCTATTATATAAGTTGGGCGATTTCAAAAGCGCCCGATATTCTGAAACAAAAAGGGGGAAGAACAAATGGACGCAGGAAGTAGTAGCGGCACATCCGCAGGCCGAAGTCGGCCCGAGCATCAGCCGCCTTTGTGCGTCCGGTGCTTGCAGCCCCTGTCATTCTTCGATTGATGTGCCTGCGTTGTGTCTTTACCTTCCTATTCTTTACATTTAGGAGGAACAAGACATGGCAGAAAGCAATTTTTCCCTGCAAAAGACCCTGACCATGCTGCTCGACGAGAAGAAGTATCATTCTCTGCGCGACATCCTCAGCACCATGAATCCCGCCGACATCGCCGCCATTTTTGACGATCTCGATCAGGCGCGCCTGCCGCTTCTGTTCCGGCTTCTGCCGAAGGAGCTGGCCGCCGAAACGTTCGTCGAAATGGAGCCGGAGGCGCAGGAGCTTCTGATTCAGGGCTTCTCGGATTCAGAGCTGAAGGAGGTCATCGACGAGCTTTACGTCGACGACGCCGTCGATATCGTGGAGGAAATGCCCGCGAACGTCGTGCAGCGCATCCTGACCCAGGCCGAGCCGGATATGCGCAAGCAGATCAACGAGATCCTGCGCTACCCGGAGGATTCCGCCGGCTCGATCATGACCACCGAATATGTCTCCCTGCGCCCGAATATGACGGTCGAGGAAGCGATTTTGCGCATCCGGCGCACGGGCATCGACAAGGAGACGATCTACACCTGCTACGTGACGCGCGGCCATAAGCTGATTGGCCTTACGAGCGTCAAGGACCTGCTTCTGTGCGAGGACGACGATGCGACCATCGAGTCCATCATGCAGGAGCACGTCATCACCGTCGGCACGCTCGACGATAAAGAGCAGGTCGCCCAGATGTTCAGCAAGTACAATTTCCTCGCTCTGCCGGTCGTTGACACAGAAAACCGGCTGGTCGGCATCGTAACCTTCGACGACGCCATGGACGTCATGGAAGACGAGGCCACGGAGGACATGGAAAAGATGGCCGCTATGCTGCCGTCCGAACACCCGTATATGCGTTCGACCCCTGTCGAGATCTGGAAAAACCGTATCCCGTGGCTGCTGCTGCTGATGGTTTCGGCGACGCTGACGGGCATCGTCATCACAAGATTTGAAAACTCGCTGGCCGCCCTGCCGTGCCTCACGGCGTTCATCCCCATGCTGATGGACACCGGCGGCAACTCCGGCTCGCAGGCCTGCGTGTCCATCATCCGCGGCATCAGCCTGAATGAGATCGAATTCCGCGACCTGGGACGCGTGGTCTGGAAGGAGATCCGCGTGTCCGTCCTCTGCGGCGTGTGCCTGGCAATCGCCTGCTTCGCGAAGATCATCGTGGTCGATATGCTGCTGTTAAAGAGCGAGAGCGTGACGTATCTGGTAGCCTTTGTCGTCTGCGCGACGATGGCCGTGACGGTCTGCCTTGCCAAGATCGTCGGCTCAACGCTGCCGCTGCTGGCTAAAAAGCTCGGCTTCGACCCGGCTGTGATGGCCTCGCCGATCATCACGACGATCGTGGACTTCCTGTCCCTGCTTGTCTATTTCGCTTTTGCGACCGCAATGCTCGGCATTGGATAAATAATTGCCCGCTGCACAGCTGTGCAGCGGGTTTTTGTGCAAAAACGGCAAAAAACAGACGCAGTTGGTAGGGGCGGGGCTCTGCTCCGCCCGGCGGAAAACGCTGCGTTCGCGTGAGAACTTGCGGCAAATTCGTATGCAGTTACCCACTTGGTTGTAGGGGCCGACGACTCTGTCGGCCCTGAAAATGCTGCGAATTCGCCATGGATTTCCGTAAAAATGCTGCGTCCTGCGGGCGGACAGAGTCGTCCGCCCCTACACCGAAATGCGCAGATGCATACGAATTTGCCGAGGATTTCCGATGATTCGGTGCATTCTGCCGGGCGGAGCAGAGCCCCGCCCCTACCAAAATTGTGCGTATTTTTGGGGGTGCTCCGAAATCTGCTGCGGTCGAATCCGCTCAGCGCAAAACTGGGAACAGGAGCTTCTGGTTTTCCTGCGTGTACATATTTTCCCGCGTAATGAGGACGCAGGAAACCTCAACGAAATCGTCGGTCTGCTCGCCGTTTGCCACGCGAACGGCCTGCTGGACGGCCACGTAGCCCATGTTGAACGGCCGCTGCGTGACAATGGCCTGAATGATGTTCTGCTCTAAAAACTGGATCTGCCGCTGCGAATTGTCGCAGCCGACGACATAGACGCGCCCGCCCATGCCCAGCTCGACCAGCGCGTTTGCCGCGCCGACGTTGCAGACCTCGTTCGTGCACACAAAGCCCCGGATCTCCGGGTCGGCGGAAAGAAGCTCCGTCGTGATCGTCTGCGCCTGCTCGGTCGAGTTGTCGCAGCAGAAGCTGCCGAGGATCTCGATATTTCCTGCCTCGTTCAGTGCGTCCAGAACGCCGCGCGTGCGTTCAATGCCCGTTGTGGTCGTCAGCATATGCTGAATGACCGCGACCTTTCCGCCCTCCGGCAGATAGGATGCCATGGCGCGGCCCATCTCCAGCCCGATCTCATAGCTGTTGCTGCCGACAAAGCAGGCGCGGCCTGCGGCATTGACGTCCGTGTCGATCGCAACGACGCCGATCCCGGCAGCGATGGCTTCCTCCGTTGCTTCCGCGCAGCGGTCATAGTCCGCGGCAGAGAGGATCATGACGTCCGGCTTATCCGCTGTCACCTGCCGGATCAGCTCGATCTGCTTGTCAATGTCAATTTCGCGCGGCGAGGTCAGGACCTTCAGCTCGACGCCGTATTCCTCCGCCGCCTTTTCAACGCCGGACAGGAGCGTTCCCCAGAACTCCGCGACCTCTGTCACGGTTTTCAGAACCAGCGTCACCCGCAGCGGCTTCTGTGCTGCCGCGCAGCCCGCAAGATTCAGGAGCAGACAGAGTACCAGGAGAAAAACGATGCATTTTTTAATCCTCCGCATGGCTGTCCTCCTCCTTTCCACGTACAATGGGCAGCACAAGCATGACCATTGTGCGCACACCGGGCGTAGAATAATACTTCATAACGGCGTCCGGGCCGAAGAACAGCTGCAGCCGCTCGTTGACGTTATAAACGCCGATCTTGGTGCTCTCCGCGTCGGATTCCTTTTTGTCGAGAATGGTTTCCAGCTGCTCCGGCGTCATGCCCACGCCGTCGTCCTCGACGGTGATGAGCAGGCGGTCCTCCTCCAGCAGCGACTCAATGCGCACCGTGCCGCCCTGCTGCTTGACCTTGATGCCGTGATAGATCGCGTTTTCCACCAGCGGCTGCAAAATGAGCTTCGGCAGCAGGCAGTCCTCCGTCTGCGGGTCAAGGTCGATCTCGTAGCGGAGCTTTTCATTGTAGCGCATCTTCTGGATGGTCAGATAGCTGCGCACATGGGCGATCTCCTTTTTGAGCGTGTTGGTGTCGGAGCCGTCGCCGATGGACGAGCGCAGCAGCAGCGCCAGCGCGCTCGTCATCTCCACGACCTCCGCATTGCGTCCGGCGTGGCTCATCCAGATAATAGAGTCGAGCGTGTTGTAAAGAAAATGCGGCTGGATCTGCGCCTGCAGCGCCTTCCATTCGCTCTTGCGCTTCTGCTCCTCGCTGCGCAGCCGTTCGTCCATCAGTTCGGCAGTTTTGGCGATCATGTGGTCAAAGCTGTCGGACAGCTGGCCAAGCTCCGTGCGGGAGGATACCTGGCTGCGCACGTGCAGATCGCCGTCCTCCACGCGCCGCATCGTCTGCATCAGACGGCGGATGGGTCCTGCGATGGAGCGCGAGAGCTGAAGCGCGAACACCAGCGCAAGAATGAGCGCCGCCGCCGCGATGAGCAGATAGGTCTTGTAGATCCTGTCCTGACTGCGCAGCAGCTCCTGCGTGTAGGCAACGCCCACCGCCGTCCATCCGGTGGCCTCCGATGCGCAGGCTACATAGAGCCTGCGCATCCTGCCCTTGCCGGAGAGCGTGCGGCCGTCCGCTGCTGCCAGCACCTCCGCGACGTTTTCCTCCTTCAGTCCCGCATAGATCAGATCCTGCTGCGGGTGCCAGAGGATGCCGCCGCTCTGGTCGATCAGATAGATATAGCCCCGGCTGCCGAGCTGGATATCCGCGCAGAGCCGGTCGATGATCTGGTAGTTAAGGTCGATGAGCAGAACGCCCTGCATATTCCCTGCGCGGTCGAGCACGGCCTTGGAGAACGAAACGACCCAGTTGTACTGGCCCGCGATCAGGTTTTCCACGCGCGAGGACGACACCTGCACCTCGTTCGGCTCCCGCAGCGCGGCCTGGTACCAGGTTGCGTCCCGGTAATTGGAGTAGGTGTTGAGCGACGCACCCTCGCTTCCGAACAGCGCGCCGCCGGATTCTGGGATCAGGGCGATGGCCGTGATCTCCGAGCGGATCTTCTGTGCGGCGGCCAGCTGCTCCTGCGCTTCGCGGCAGGCCGCGTCCGTCAGCCGGTGCTCGTTGGCTGCGCGCAGATAGGCCGCGACCGCGCCGTTGTCGACAATAAAATCGGAAATATCCTTCATGTACTCCACGTACATATCAAGCTCGGCGTTGACGCGGCGGATCAGCTGCTCGGTGTACTCCGTCGAGCTGTCCAGCAGCTCGTTCGTCAAGACGCTGATCGACACATAGGTCATGGCTGCCGTAATGACGAGGATCAGCAGCATGAACAGCGCCGCGATCCGCGTGCCGATGGAGTGCCGGGAAAAAAGTCGTGCTTCGGTCATGTTTCGCTCTCCGCCTCCCTGTACTGCCGGGGCGTCATGCCGGTTCTGCGGCGGAAGGTGAGCGAGAAATAATGCGGGTCGGCAAAGCCGATGCGCTCGGCGATCTCATAGGTGCACAGCCCCGTTTCACGCAGATATTCCTTGGCCTTCTCCATACGCAGGTTTGTCAGATATTCCACGAACGACTGGCCGGTCTTTTCCTTGAATACCGTTGAAAAATAGCTGCGGCTGACGCCGAGATGCTCCAGCACGTCCGGCAGCTTGAGATCGCAGTCGGCATAGTGCTCGTTAATATACGCGACAGCCAGACGGCCGCAGCGGGCGGCAGGCGTGTCGTTCTGCTGGGCCTGACATTGCAGAATATAGCCCTCAAGCCGCTCGACGGACAGCCGTACCTCCTCCAGCGCATAGCCCTGCTGCGGAAGGAGCATGGCGGGCGCGCGCAGCAGCTGCTCGCGCGTCAGATGCGAGGCCACGAGGATCTGCAGGCGCTGCAGAACGGGGCGGCACTCGCTCTCATGCACCCTGCGGCGGCGCATACAGGTAAAAAGCGTTCCGGTCAGCTCCAATGCACGGCTGCCGCTGCCGGATTGGAGCGTGCTTGCGATCTGCGCCGCAGTCGGACAGTCGTCCGTCTGCAAAGAGCCGGAGGATTTGCGCAGCTCCGGGTCAAACAACAGTGTCTCGCCTGTGGAAAACGCGTAGCCCAGCGCGTGCTGCGCCTCCTGCGCGGACTGCCGCAGGCCGTCAAGCCCGGCATAGGCCCCGCCGATCCCGATTGGGGCGGTGATCTCCGCCTCCTGCATCACCGCGCGCAGATGGCGCGCTCCGGCGGCGGTGCGCGCCATGAGTTCCGCCGTTTCATCGCCGCTGACGATGAGCATAACGTGCTGGTCGCCGAGCAGCCGGAGCTGCGCGGGCGCACAGCCCTGCGCCACCCGATGTCCCTGCGCATCAAAGCCCTCGGGGCGCTGCGGCAGCGCCGCCAGCGCGACCGCATGGAACCGCCCGCCAAGCTCAACACCGGCGGCAAGCGTCGCCTCCGGCAGCTCCTGCGCCGTGTCGGACTGTAAAAGCCCCTGAAAGAAATGATCCTTCAGCACCTCGTCTGCCAGCACGGCCCGGCTGTAAAGCCCCTGCCGGTTGTCCCGGCGCGAAAGCTCCGCAGACAGGTTCTCCAGCAGCTGATCAAACTCCCTCGGGCTGACGGGCTTGAGCAGATAATCGTGGACATGGTACCGGATGGCCTTCTGCGCATAGGAAAACTCGCTGAAGCCGGTCAGCACGACGACGATCGTGTCCGGAAATTTCTCATAGATGTTCCGCGCCAACTCCAGCCCGTCGACAAAGGGCATACAGATATCCGTGATGACCACATCCGGCAGCACGGATTCGAGCTGTTCAAGCGCCTGACGGCCATTTTCAAAGACATGGGGCGGCGCAAAGCCGAATTTGTCCCAATTGGTGTTCTGTGCCATGGACTCCCGGACAAGCATTTCATCCTCTACAAGCATGATCTGGTACATACGGCGCGCCCTCCTTTGCATTTGTTATTAGTGTATAACAAAACGGTCAAAATTGCAATCAAATTTAGCAATTCGCCAATATGCCCGTGCGGTATGACGCGGAAAAATTCGCCGATATCGAACGTATCCGGTTGCTGAACGATATTCGGCATGATATAGTAAAGGAAACGCAATGAACAGAAAGGAAGCTTCAGCATGGCAGAACAGGAAGGCAAAACCATACACTCCGTTGCGAAGGCGATCCGTCTTCTCGACATTCTGACGGAAAGCGGTCAGCCCGCTTCCCTGACGGAACTCTATCAGAAAACCGGCTGGCCGAAGAGTACCATCCACGGCCTGCTGTCAACGATGCGGGAATCGGGTCTGATCGAGCAGACGCCGAATGGCCGCTACTGGCTGGGCATCCGCCTGTTTGAATACGGCTGTGCCGTCTCCAACTCATGGGATATCGGTACGATTGCACGGCCGCATATGCAGAGCATCTGCGCTGAACTTGGCGAGAGTGTATTCCTGTCGGTTTTTGATCGTGCAGCAGTCGTAACGCTGGCAGAGGAGGAGTCCCGCGCGAGTCTTCGCGTCGTGTCCGAGGTCGGCGCGCGCCTGCCGGTCTACTGCACGTCGCAGGGAAAGCTGTTTCTTGCCAACAGTTCCCCGGCGGAGTGCCGCCGCATTCTTACACACACCGAACTCAAGGCCTTCACGCCCCATACACTTACCACGCCAGAGCAGTTTGTGCCCGAACTTACCCGCATCCGCGAGCAGGGCTACGCTGTGGAAAACGGCGAGTATAAGATCGGCCTGCGCTCCGTCTCCGCGCCGATCCATGACGTGACCGGCGAGGTGCGCTACGCCATCGGCTGCGTTGGAATGTTCCGGCAGGTGCAGTCCGACGAGTTTCTCCGCGCCATCCGCCTCGTCTGCGCCGCAGCCGAGACGATCTCCCGCGCCATCGGCTATCACGGATAAACAGGCCCGCCGGACAGTTTTTTCTGTCCGGCGGTTATTTTGCTTGCATGTATGCGGCATCGCATGATATACTGGAAGGGAAAAAGAAAGAAAAAGGGGGATCCTTCATGTCCAAGACCTTCCTGCGGCGGCTGTTCGTGCTGGCGCTGTGCGCCTGTCTCGTGCTGCTGGCCGTATTGCCAGCCGGGGCCGATTTCGGTGATTACTCCGGCGATTCCGACTACGGCAGCTCCTCTGATTGGAGCAGCTCCGACTCCGATTGGGACTGGAGCAGCAGCGATTCCGACTATTCCAGCAGCTCCGAATCCTCCGGCGGGATCAGTACCATCGTCGTCGGAGCCATCATCGTCTTCATCGCGATCGTTTCGACCTCACGCACAAAGAAGAAGAAGGGAGCGTCCGGCGGCACCAGCTGGTCCGCGGCTGCGAACCGCAAGCTGAAGCCCATGGCTGAGTATGAGCAGCTCGACGAAAACTTCGACAAGGCTGAGCTGACCTCCAAGCTGTCGAACCTGTATGTACAGATGCAGGATTGCTGGCAGAAGAAGGATATCTCGCCCATCCGTCCGTACTGCACCGACGCGTTCTTCACGCAGATGGACAATCAGATCCAGCGCAAGAAGCAGCAGGGCCAGACCAACTACATCGAGCGCATCGCGGTTCTGTCCGTGGAGCTGCGCGGCTGGTGCCAGGAGGGCGGCAACGACGTGCTCGTCGCCCGTCTGAACACGCGCATCGTCGATTACACGCTCGACGACAAGACCGGCAAGCTCATCTCCGGCAGCAGAGACAAGGAGAAGTTCATGGTCTACGAGTGGGATCTTGTCCGCACGACCGGCACGAAGACCGAGAAGGACAAACCCATGCAGACCGTCAACTGCCCGAACTGCGGCGCACCGGTCGAGATCAACGCCAGCGCCAAGTGCCCGTACTGCGGCAGTGTCATCACCCTCGAGGAGCACGACTTCGCCCTCAATGCCATCCGCGCCATCTCTCAGCAAACGAGAGGATAACGCGCCCCGCAAACGCACAGCAAAGCTCCACCGCCCAAGCCGGGCGGTGGAGCTTTTTGAAATTTCGGTTCTAATGCCTATGCCTGAAGATTGAGCGCGGGATTCATATAATAGACGTTTTTCTCGTCCAGCCTCCGGCGCAGCAGCTCAATGGCCTCGCCGAAGCGCTGGAAATGCACGATCTCGCGCTCCCGCAGGAAGCGAATGGCGTCGTTCACATCCGGGTCGTCAGAAATGCGGAGGATATTGTCATACGTCACGCGCGCTTTCTGCTCTGCTGCAACTGCATAAACACAACTTTTTGTAATAAAATGTGTAGATAATATCAGAAATTCCAGTGAATTTCGACAGGAACCCGACGTGTTTCTTTGTTTCTGCGACCAACCGTAATATAGTCGATCAGCACATCGACTATCTCGCGGTTCAAATGCTCCAGATTCGTGTACTGCGCAATCAAATCCTTGCGATGATCCTCCGACTGCATCTGTTCTTCCAACCGCGTGAGTTTGCTTTCACTTTCTGCAATCAGGCGTTTCATCCGCTCACGATCTTCGCTAAACTCTTTTGACAGCTCTACGAAATCTTCTGCCGATAAGAGTCCCTTGACCTTATCGACATAAAGCTGCCGGATGCCCTCAGAATCTTCCTCGATTTTTTTCTTGTACGCTGCTAACTCTGCAAGAAGCCGTTCTTTTCTGCCATGCAGATTATCTTCCAACTCAAGGTTCTGCTCCAGCGCATCTTTATCCAGATATTCAGCCGACAAGCGGTTCAATTCACCCAGCACGATTTGCTCCAGCTCTGTAACGGGAATAAATGCACCTTCACAGGAATCCGCAGAAACATGACGGTTTGCACACTGTAAATAGTGTCTGCCGCGATTTTTGGAGGATCGCATGATATAGCCGCAGCTTGCACAATGTACTTTCCGTGCAAAAATACCGACATTCCCGGTATCAAAAGGTTTCGCTCTCTCAGCGACCAAATCCTGAACCCTGTTCCAAAGGTCTCGATCAATGATCGCTTCGTGCGTTCCCTCGACCCGATACCAGGTATCCTTGGGGCGCGGCTTATTCTGCTTGGTCTTATAGGAGATGCTTCCGTATTTCCCTTGTACCATGTTCCCGATATAGATTTCATTGACAAGCATATCGGAGATAGCGAAGTACCGCCAGAGCGTACTGTTTTTTGTTTTCGGCTGCTTATAGCGAAGCCCATGCAGGCGCTTGTATTCGGTTGGGTTTGGGATGCCCCTGTCGTTCAGCATTCGGGCAATTGCAGTTTTTCCATATCCTTGCGCGAATAACGAAAAAACCTCTCTGACGACCGCTGCGGCCTCCTCGTCGATAATCAAATGCCCCTTTTGCTCTGGATCTTTCTTGTATCCGTAAAGAGCAAATGCGCCGATGTGAAAACCGTTCACACGCCGGTTCGTCAGAACGCTTCGGATGTTATCCGACATATCCTCAAGATACCATTCATTTACAAGGCCGTTAATTTGCCGGGATTTTTTGTTGCCCTTATTCGCGGTGTCGGCATTGTCAACAATGCTGATAAAGCGGATGCCCCAAATCGGGAACAGACCGTGAATGTACTTCTCTACAAGCTCCAGCTCTCGTGTAAAACGCGACTGTGTTTTACAGAGAATAATATCAAACTTGCGTTTTTCTGCATCAGCAAGCAGCCGGTTAAATTCCGGGCGCTTACGGTCAGAACCCGTGTAATCATCGTCACTGTAAATGTCGTATAGCTCCCACCCCTGTTCGACTGTGTACTGAACCAGCATCGTTTTCTGATTCTGAATACTGTTACTGTCATCTGTTTCAAATTGCTTGTTCCGATCTTCTTCGGATAAGCGGCAGTAAATCGCTGCTTTCATGTCCGTATCTCCTTTAAGATAAGAACAAGCTGCTCCAATAACAGTATATCACATGACAAGATTTTTGTCATTTTTTGTACCGAAATCGCTGCTTTTATTTCTTTCTGTTTGATTGATAAACGTGATCCAGGCTCGTGTATAGGCTTCTGTGTTTGTCACGAATTGCCCATCTTTGAAGATGCTGCGGCAAGCAGGATACTGTTCCTGATTCTGTTCCATATTAGAAGCTCCTTTTATGCAGATTCAGCTTATTCTTTGCAGAGCGCGCACCCTATTTTATGTAGCGGAAAATCACCTTTTGCTTGTACAGTGTCAAGATTATTTCTGCTTTCTCTCTATCAGGTATTCGCTGAACACGGAAGAAATCAAGCCTGCGCGCCGCTCACGAATACAGTGCAGTACGACGCCATGTGCTTTCATCTCCAGTAATATGCAGCGTTGATTATCAAAGTCACGATTCAGCCGTGAAAGATCAAAGACAATCACATCGCTGACTTGATCTGTACGGATGGCCTCAAGCAATTCTTGATATGCGGGGCGGTCTGTTTTCAAGCCGTTGTAGCCGCAGTCACTGAATATTCGCAGATTTGCAAGTCCATGTTCCTTGGCATAATAAGCAAGCCGTTTTTGTTGGTTCTGCGCGCAGGCTGCGGACATGGCGCTGTGTTGCCCGCTGTCCACTCGGCAATATAGCGCCGTAACCTTATAAGAATGCCAATTCATAACTTTTTCTTTCTCCCTTTTGAAAATGCTATAAAATAGATTTCACCATGAGACGCTTTTCGTCAAAATCCGCACGCGAGATTCTGCACGGATTTATCGTCGTATCTATCTTTTTTCAAAGGCTTCACAGACGGCAGCGGGCAAGGCTGCTCCATAGGCTGTTACCTCCCTCCATGCTCATGGCGGGGCGTTCTACGCTGTGACGCATAGCCAACGCAAGTATCATTGTTCTTTGTATGTGGTCGTCGCCCACAAGCCTGCCATGGCTTGTCTGCAATGTTGGTGTTCATCGCTCCGCTCCGGAATCGGTTCACCCCCTGTTCCGTTGCATCCCGGCGCCCCCATTGCTGGCTCGTACATACAAAACGTATCTGTTGACCCTATTCAGTTGTAAATCAGGTTTTTACCTGCGGTTGATTGTCAACCGGGGAAAACGCAGCGTCTTTCGATGCTGTGTTTTCGCAGACTGGCAATCCGGTTTCTTTTCCTGTTCTGTAACGGCCCGTTCACAGCGCTGGCAGACCATACGCCCCTCCGGAATGATTTCGCCGCACATCACGCAGCGTTCCTCGGAAAAATACATCATGGCAAACTCCTTTTAGGGCGGCGGAATACACCTCACGGTGAAACGTATTCCGCTATTTTTCGCAGTCAAACAGGGGCAGCTTTACGATCAATTCGATAATCAGCTCTCGCTTTATATCTTCGTTCAGATAGGTGCGCGGTTCTCCGTAGAGATCCGTGCCCTCCCGCATGGAGAGCCGATTGATATATCCCTCAAAATGCTCCATGACGGCGCAAATGCTTTGCGTGTCGCCGCTGACGGACTTATGAATCGTCTCATAGGGTAAAAGTTTCGGCATTCTTGCTATACTCCATGATCTGCTTTAATTTCTGCAATGCTTGTATCCGCCTGTCATTTACAGTGGATACAGCCAAGCCTAAATATCGTGCAATTTTGCTATCGCTCCATTCAGCAAAGTACGATAACAGTAAAATATCCCTGTGCTTGGGCTGCAAATAGGACAGTGCTTTCCCGATATGCGGCGTTACGACAAAAACGTGTTCTTTTACAGAAAAAGAGGTCATTGTGTCCAGTACATAGCTATCCTCGGTTATCAGACTGTCAAAAATGCTTTCGTCAAAGTTTGATGCCGCGGCTTCCCGCTGCTCCTGAATGTCCAATTTTCTATGTATGTTTCGTGCCTTGTTTCGGAGGACCGTTTTCATAAAATCCTCGAACGCATATTGCTTGTGCAGCTTTTGATCTTCTGTCATTTCGTATCCCTCTTATTTGTGCTTCTATATACCAACTACAAAATGAAAC
>OWJI01000598.1_pt1 | contig 25712 bp, 18 predicted proteins | sample 1732541 | NCBI WGS metagenome assembly OWJI01 (sample SAMN05065727, study PRJEB22554) | human gut metagenome | biome: ENVO:2100002; feature: ENVO:00000062; material: ENVO:00002003 | host: Homo sapiens | place: USA
GTCATCAGCTGCCCCTGCGCACTGGTCATCAGCATTCCGCTGAGCTTCTTCGGCGGCATCGGCGGTGCTTCCGCCTGCGGCATCCTGGTCAAGGGCTCCACCTATCTGGAGGAGCTGGCCCGCACCGGCATCGTGGTGTTTGATAAGACCGGCACCCTGACCCAGGGCACCTTCAAGGTCACCGGCGTCCACCCGGCCGACGGCATCACCGACGAACAGCTGGTGGAGGCCGCCGCCCTGGCCGAAAGCTGGTCCAAGCACCCCATCTCCCTGAGCATCAAGGCCGCCTACGGCAAGGAGATCGACACCTCCCGCGTGACCGACGTGGAGGAACTTGGCGGCCACGGCGTGACCGCCAAGGTAGACGGCAAGCCCGTTGCCGCCGGCAACGCCCGTCTGATGGAGCGGCTGGGCCTTTCTGCCCCCGCCGTGAGCGAGACCGGCACCGTCGTGCACGTTGCCATCGACGGCAGATACGCCGGTTGCCTGCTCATCGCCGACGTGGTCAAACCCCACAGTGCCGAGGCCATCCGGGCCCTGAAGGCCGCCGGAGTGCGCAAGACCGTCATGCTCACCGGCGACGCCGAGCCGGTGGCCAAGGCCGTTTCTGCCCAGCTGGGTCTGGACGAATACCATGCCGGTCTGCTGCCCGGCGACAAGGTGGACCAGATCGAAACACTCATCGCCGCCAAGAAGTCCAAGGAGAATCTGGCCTTTGTGGGCGACGGCATCAACGACGCCCCGGTGCTGTCCCGCGCCGATGTGGGCATCGCCATGGGTGCCCTGGGCTCCGACGCCGCCATTGAAGCCGCCGATGTGGTGCTGATGGACGATGACCCGGCCAAGATCGCACTGGCCATGCGCATCGCCCGCCGCACCCTGCGCATCGTGTACGAGAACATCGTGTTCGCGCTGGCGGTCAAGTTTGCCTGCCTGCTGCTGGGTGCCATCGGTATGGCCAGCATGTGGACAGCCATCTTTGCCGACGTGGGCGTCATGGTCATTGCCGTGCTCAACGCCACCCGCGCCCTGTACACCAAAGATCTTGTCAGGAAGAGCCAGCCGTAACGCTGCTTTCCATAAAAAATGCCTGACCGCCAACGACAGCGGTCAGGCATTTTTGTGTTTTCCGGGGTTCAGATGTCCCACAGCTCCGGGGCAGAGGTGGACACTGCCGAGGCACCGGCCCGCATGGCGGCCATGACGTCGGCCTTGTCCCGCAGCAGACCGCCCGCGATCACCGGCACCCGGGTGCGGGTACTGATCTCGGTGATGACCCGGGGCATGATGCCGGGCAGGATCTCCACAAAGTCCGGCTTGCCTTGTTCCAGCTGGCCGGAAAGGTTGTTCAGGGAAAGGGAGTCCAGGATGAACGCCCGCTGGATGGTCAGCAGGCCCTGATGGCGCGCCCGCCGGATCAGGGACGGGTGGGTGGAAATGATACCATCCGGGTGGCACAGCGCAATGAGGGAATTCACGGCAACTTCCCGCGCCGAAAGGCCGTCCACAAGGTCGATGTGCACGACGGCCAGCTTTCCGGCCGCGTGGATGCGCCGGACCAGCTCCCCCACATTGAGCAGGGTGCTCGCCAGCAGAAAGACCGTGCTGCAGGGCGAGGCCAGGGCGGCCGTCAGAGCGTCATCCGTCTTGACGGCTGCGATCACCGGCTCGTCCAGCAGAGTTTCAGCAAGTGGATGCATCGGGCAGGACTCCTTTTCTCTCAGATGGTTCTCATTATCGCACAAAGGGGCCGCACTGTAAAGTGCAGCCCCAGTCTGCGGTTGTGCTTATGCCTGGAAATAGATCGCGGTGTTGGCCACGGTCATCATGGTCATCAGGATGGTATTCAGGAAGGCCGCAACGTACACGCTGCCGGTCTTTTTGTACAGGTACTTGGCCAGGCAGGATGCAATGGCCAGCGAGGGCACCAGCGCAAACAGCAGGATGCCGCCAAGGGCCTGTCCCGGGTAGAAGGCAACGCCGGTACGGAACAGGGTGCCGTACTGCAGCACCAGCCAGAGGAGGATGCCGCCCATGTTGGTCAGAGCAGCCAGCAGGTAGCCCCAGCCGCCCTGCAGCTTTTCGCTGCTGGTGTTGGAGATGGCGGCGGCGCCGCTGACAAAGTAGTACACAAAGAAGAACGGCATATACTTGACCGCCGCCGGGATGGCGCTGGCTTCAAAGGTCTTGAAGGCGAAGGTCCAGATGCGGAAGTCGGTCTTGAAGATTGCATCCACGGCAAACAGGCAGGCGTAGGCGATCACGCTCACCAGCAGTGCCACGCAGAAGGCTGCGGCCACAGACACCGGCTTTGCGGCAATGCCGTACTGTTCCAGCGTGATGCCCTTCTGCTTGCGGCCGCCGAACAGGTAGACGCAGACCATGGTCACGATGGAGATGCAGGCGCAGATGAGAGCCCAGGTCACGATGCTGTTGACGGTGGGGCCCTGCCAGGTGGCATTGGTCTCGAAGATGTTCTTGGTCACCAGCACACGCAGGACGATGGAAGCGATCAGGACGCACACCGAGCCGGACAGCCAGGTCTTGCGGTCGTCCTCGGTGCTGCGGGCTGCCAGAACGATGCCCACCACCGACAGGAGCAGGGCAATGTCACTGGCGTAGCGCATCCAGCGGATGGGCTCTGCGGTCAGACTGCCGTCGTACACGGCGGGGAAGATGATGGCCGGGATCAGCATACCGACCACGAACAGGCTGATCGTGCCAAGCTTGCCGGACAGGGTGCCGACGGCCGGGGTGGGTGCTGCGACGGCCTGCTTTGCATTGGACAGGAAGGGCAGCTTCATCAGCAGCAGGGCAAGAGGTGCCAGCATGAGCAGGAAGCCCACCAGAGCGACCAGCTCAAAGACTTCTTTCCAGTACCAGATCTGGCTGGTGGAAGCAATGTTCTGCACCAGACCGGACTGGTCGGCAAATGCAGTGGCGTAGAACTCGATGGCATCCTTGGTGGAAGCCTTGGAGAAGTGGTTCCAGGGGTGGATCTCACGCGGCTGGTAAATGATGCGCTGGCCGCCGTCCGAGCCGGTGTACCAGGTGTCAGCCTGCGGAGCTTCCTGCTCCAGCAGGGTCTTGCCAGCGGTGGTGGCAACATAGTCCTTGTGGTAGACGGTGCCGCTCTTCGTGGGAGGCTCGTCGGCCGCAAAGAAGAACTCGTCGTACTGGCCGCAGATCTTGCCGATGGTGCGTCCGCCGAAGGTGGCAACTGCAGCCTCTTCGTCCAGGCCCAGGTAGGAGGTCCAGGAGTAATCGGCACCCATGCTCAAACCGGCCTTGATGATGCGGTAACCGGCGGCAGCGTAGTTCTGCTCATCCAGATAGATGGCCATCTCGGAGGAGAAGCCGCCCATGGAGTGGCCGCTGACCGCGATCTGACCGTTGCCCTGTGCATCCTTGGCAACGTAGTCCTGGCTGTACATGTACTGTGCGGCATCCCACAGCGAAGTGGGCCAGAAGTTGAAGAAGCCGCCGGTATTGTCGGCGTTCCCGTGGGAATGGCCGTGGTCATACATATCCAGTGCCAGCACGACATAGCCGCGGCGGGACATCTCGATGGCGGTCTCGTCCTGCATCTCGGCACTGTTCAGGTAGCCGTGGGTGGTCACGATGGTGGGGTGCGGGTTGGAGGCGTCCACGCCCTTGGGCAGGTACAACAGGCCCGAAAGGGTGCCGGAGTCGGTATCAAAGGAAATGCGGGAGACCTTGACCTTGTAGAATGAGGTGTTGAACATCTGGGCAAAAATGCTGCCCAGCAGCATCAACGCCACAGCGATCGCCAGCACAACGACCGTGCGCGAACGCTTTTCGGTGGCCTTTGCGGTGCTTTTCATGGGGATCCTCCTTCTTTTTTCAGGAACGTACCCGGCGGCTGCACTTCCAGAACCAGCCCCCGGAACAGATGTGAACGGGCGGACAAGGGGTGCGATGGGAACAAAAAATGGGGACGCACTGCGGTCGTGTGGCACAGTGCATCCCCATCTCAATTCTCTTGGGATGCTTTCAGTATACCATTTCTCAACGGTTTGTCAACAGACAATTCACAAATTCGTGATTTTTTGTTGGAAGTAGTCAAAGTCCAGACAAATTCTTTTAATGCTCTGCCCAGTCACTGCTACGGCCCACGGCCTTGTGCCAGCCGGACAGCAGCCGTGCGCGCTCGGCCTCCGGCATAGCGGGGGTAAAGGTCATGTTGCAGTGCCACAGGCTGCGGATCTCGTCCCGGTCCTTCCACACACCGGTGGCAAGGCCGGCCAGATAGGCAGCGCCCAGGGCCGTGGTCTCCCGGATGGCCGGGCGCAGGACGTCCTTGTTCAGGATGTCGGCCTGGAACTGCATCAGGAACTGGTCGCGGGAAGCACCGCCGTCCACCTTCAGGGAGGTGATGGGCACACCGGTGTCCTTTTCCATGGCGGCCACAAGATCGGCGCTCTGGTAGGCGATGGACTCCTCCGCCGCCCGGATGATGTGGTTCTGGGTGGTGCCGCGGGTGATGCCCACGATGGCACCGCGGGCGTACATATCCCAATAGGGCGCACCGAGACCGGTGAAGGCGGGCACGATGTAGATGCCGCCGTTGTCCGGCACCTTCTGGGCATAGTATTCGGCGTCGCGGCTCTCCTGGATCATCCGCAGGCCGTCGCGCACCCACTGGATGACGGCACCGCCCACAAAGACACTGCCCTCCAGAGCATACTCCACCTTACCGTTCAGGCTGATGCCGATGGTGGAGATCAGACCGTTCTGACTGCGGCAGATGGTGTCACCGGTGTTCATGAGCAAGAAGCAGCCGGTGCCGTAGGTGTTCTTGGCCTCACCCTTGGCAAAGCACCCCTGCCCGAACAGTGCAGCCTGCTGGTCCCCGGCAATGCCGGCCACCGGCACCTGCACCCCGCACAGGTCGGTGGTGCCGTAGACCTCGCTGGAATCCGCCACGCGGGGCAGGATGCAGCGGGGGATATCCAGCGCTTTGAGCAGGGTGTCATCCCAGTCCAAGGTGCGGATGTTGTAGAGCATGGTGCGGCTGGCGTTGGTGCGGTCGGTCACGTGGACCTTGCCGCCGGTGAGCTTCCACACCAGCCAGGTGTCCACGGTGCCGAACAGGATCTCGCCCGCCTCGGCCCGCTCCCGCGCGCCGGGCACGTTATCCAGGATCCACTTGATCTTGGTGGCGGAAAAATAGGCATCCGGCATCAGGCCGGTATTCTCGCGGATGTATTCCGTCATGCCGGGCTGCTGCACCAGCTCGTCCACCAGCGGGGCGGTGCGGCGGCACTGCCAGACGATGGCATTGTAGATGGGGCGGCCGGTGGCCTTTTCCCACAGGATGGTGGTCTCGCGCTGGTTGGTGATGCCGATGGCGGCAATGTCATGGACATCCACGCCGCTCTGGGCCACCACCTCGTTCATGACCCCGTACTGGGTGGACCAGATCTCCATGGGGTTGTGCTCCACCCAGCCCTGCTGCGGGTAGATCTGCTCAAACTCCCGCTGCTGCACCGCGATGATGTTCTGCTCGTTGTCAAACAGGATGGCGCGGCTGCTGGTGGTTCCCTGGTCCAGTGCAAGAACATACTTTGTCGACATGGTTCAACGACCTCCGTTTCGCTCAGGGGCGGTTTTACAGGTCCCGTGTGGCTACGACATCCACACCGGTGCCGCAGACGTCGGTCAGCACGACCTGCCCGGTGCGGATGGGTGTGTGCAGCGTGACGCCGTCCAGCGCAGCCATGACCTGCACGATCTTTTCTTTGGACACCGCCTGCGCGGTCTTGACCGGGCAGCGCGGATAGCGCCCGCCCTCGGCCCGCACCGTACTGGTCAGGATACGGGTGGGGTGGGTCAGTTCTTCCTTGCCATAGGCGGCACCGTTGGGGCAGGCATTGCCGGTTACATTATAATCGTTTTCCGGGTCCACCTGCAAGTGGCAGCCACGGGGGCAGCAGATACAAATGATCTCACGCTTTTTGTTCATTTTGCTACGACCTCCTCTACTGCAACGGTCAGCGGGCCGTCGGCCTTTGCCAGCAGGACCCCGGGCAGGGTGATGTGCTCCATCTCGCCGGGTGCCATCCGCTGGCGCTTGAACCGGGCCAGCTGCTTCTCCCCGCAGGTGATGGTGATCTGGCTGGGGCCGTAATTCTGCCGCACCCGGAACGAGATCTCCACGCCCTTGTCCACGTCCGCCGGGCGCACCCGCTGGGGGACGGTATAGCCCACGCCATTGCCCGGGACAAGGTCCAGCACGGCCGCGTCCGGGGCCTCACCGTGGAGCACATAGGCGGCGGCTGCTGCTCCGGCCCGGTCGCTCTCGCCGGAAACAAAGTCCACCAGATCGTGCACATGCACCACGTTGCCGCAGGCAAACACGCCGGGAATGCCGGTCTCCATATTCTCGTAGACCACAGCTCCCTTGGTGTGGGGGTCCATCGGGATGCCGGCCTGCCGGGTCAGCTCGTTTTCCGGGATCAGGCCCACACTGAGCAGGATGGTGTCCACGTCAAATTCCATCTCGGTGCCCGGAATGGGGCGGCGGTTCTCGTCCACCTTGGCCACAATGGCCTTTTCCACCCGGGTATCGCCCTGAATGTCCACGATGGTGTGGGACAGGTACAGCGGGATGTCAAAATCCTGCAGGCACTGCACAATGTTGCGGGTCAGGCCGCCGGAATAGGGCATGACCTCCACGCAGGCCAGCACCTTGGCCCCTTCCAGCGTCATCCGCCGGGCCATGATCAGGCCGATGTCGCCGCTGCCCAGAATGAGCACCCGTTTGCCTACCAGATAGCCCTCCATGTTGACATAGCGCTGGGCGGCACCGGCGGTGTAGATGCCGGCCGGGCGGGTGCCCGGGATGCCGATGGCCCCGCGGGTGCGCTCCCGGCAGCCCATGCAGAGGATGACGCTCTTTGCTTCGAGGATCTGGTAGCCCTTCTCCTTGCTGACACAGTGGATCTTTTTATCCGGCGTGACCTCCAGCACCATGGTGCCCAGCTCCACCCGGACGCCGGTGGAGCGCAGCATTTCAATGTAGCGCCCGGCGTACTCCGGGCCGGTGAGCTGTTCGCCGAAACGGTGCAGCCCGAAGCCGTTGTGGATGCACTGGTTCAGGATGCCGCCCAGCTCGTTGTCACGCTCCAAAATCAGAATATCGCGCAGGCCGTGCTGCCATGCGCTGTAGGCTGCGGCAAGGCCTGCAGGGCCGCCGCCGACGATGACCAGATCAATCATGGTTGGTTCCCTCCTGCTTGGTTTCGCACAGTAAGACGTTGCTGCCTGCCTTGTCCTGCAGGACGTCCAGCGGGTCGATGCCCCGCGTCCGGCTGATGAGCTCCAGCACCCTGGGCCCGCAGAAGCCGCCCTGACAGCGGCCCATCCCGGCGTTGCAGCGGCGCTTGACGCCGTCGATGGTGGTGGCCGGGATCTCGGTGTGCAGGGCGTCCAGGATCTCGCCCTCGGTGATGGTCTCGCAGCGGCAGATCACCCGGCCGTAGGCGGGGTTCCGGGCAATGAGCTTTGCCTTTTCTTCCGGCGGCAGCTCCTTGAACCGCACCCGGGTGCGGCCGTCCCGGTAATCCGTTTTGGCCGCAGGCAGATCCCCGTGGCCTTCCAGAATGCGGACCACCTCTTTGGCAACGGCCGGTGCGCTGGACAGGCCCGGCGATTTCATACCGGCCAGGTCGATGAAGCCGGGTGCACCTTCCGCCTCGCCGATGACGAAATCCCCGGTGTCCACATTGGCGCGGACGCCTGCAAAGTTGCGGATGGACTCGCCGAAGCGGATGTCCGGCACGCTGCGGCGTGCGGCCGCGCTGACAAAGGCCAGCCCGGCGGCGGTGCAGGCGGTGTCATCGCCCGCCACCGGCTCGGCATTGGGTCCAACGATCAGGTTGCCGTGAACGGTAGGTGCCACCAGCACGCCCTTGCCGTTTTCGTTGGGGCACTGGAAGATGACATGCTGCACCCGCGTGCCTTCCGATTTGTCCAGAAGGTAATATTCGCCGCGGGTGGGCTGGATGGTGAACCGGTGCGGAGCGGCCATGTCGTGCACGGCATCGGCTCGGATGCCGGCGGCGTTGACAACGTAGCGGGCCTCCACCACGCCGGACGGCGTGGTCAGCGCCCAGCCGGACGCGGTTTTCTGAATGCCGGTGACCGGGCTGCTGAGGTGGAGTTCCACCCCGTTGCGCACCGCCACCTCCGCCATGGCCAGCGCATATTCCCACGGGCTGACGATGGCCGCGCTGGGTGCATACAGTGCTCCGGCCACCTCCGGCGAAAGACCGGGCTCCATGGCCCGTGTTTCCTCTGCCGACAGCAGCCGGATGCCCGGCACCCCATTGGCAAGGCCGTTTTCGTACAGCTTCTGCAGATGCGGCAGCTCCGCCGGGCTGAGGGCCAGCACCAGACTGCCGCACTGCCGGTACGGCACATCCAGCCGGGCGCAGATCTCTTTGGCCAGTGCAACGCCATCCACATTGAGCCGTGCCATCCGGGTGCCCGGCTCGGGGTCGTACCCAGCGTGCAGAATGGCACTGTTGGCTTTGGTGGTGCAGTCGGCCACATCGTTCTCGGCCTCAAAAATTGCAGTGTGCAGCGGATAATGCGAGAGCTCATAGGCGGCAGCCGCGCCAACGACACCGCAGCCGATGATTGCTACATCCAGCATAAAAACCTCCTGATCTTCTGCCTGTCACAGCATGCTCGTTTGCGTAGCGGGAACAAAAAAGAGCAGAGCAAACAAAAGGGAACAGGCTCCCTCTTGTTTGTTCTGCTCGCTTCTCTGAACAAACACTTGATGGCTTTATGATAATGCAGATTGCACAAGATGTCAAGCGTTTGTGGAAAATAAATGCATCTTTCGTGTCGGAACGGTTCAGGACTTGCGCAGCAGGTCGGTGAACCAGGCGCTGACCTGACGGTAGATCTCCGGGTCTGTGACCGACAGGTCGAACGGATAGGTCCCGTCCTCGGCCAGCACGGCACAGGCCGCCCGGACCTTCTGCATGGCCTGCGGATCAAAGGCCTTATCCCGCCGCCCGGAAAGGCAGTTCATCAGGACGTCATCCTTCCAGCTCAGCAAGAACTCAAATGCTTCTGTGTTGTTCATTCCAAAATTGCTCCTGTTCCATTGCCCGACATGGTTTCTGTTCCCATTGTAAGGGTTTCTTCCGGTGGATGTCAACCGGTTTTGTGTCGATTCTCCCATACAGAAATGCAGGAAGTCCCTGCAGAGCGTGCCGCACATCCGAGCTTCTTGTCTCTCCGCCCGAATATGCTATAATGGAAGCAGCCAATCTCCTCACGCCTTTTTCTCGTGCCGATCAATGGGAGGTATTTTTTCGATGAACTATAAAGCAGAATCCCTTAATCGCCTTGATTTTCCCTTAAAATTCGGAGATAGACCCTGCCGCATTTACGGCGAAGTCCATGCAGAATACCTGCTTCTCCAAATGACCGGCGAACATGAGCTGCAAAGCATGGATCATGAAGTGACAGCCATTGCACAAAGCGGCCGGAATTTTCTGTTTGCCGCTGTTCCGGTAAAAAGCTGGAACGATGAACTTTCCCCGTGGGAATCTCCTGCGGTGTGGGGCAAAGAAAGTTTCGGCGGCAATGCGGCGGGCACACTACGCTTTCTGACAGAACAGGCGATTCCCACCCTGAAAAAGCAGTTTGCACTGCCGGAAAATGTCCGGATCATTCTGGGCGGCTACTCGCTGGCCGGATTGTTCGCGCTGTGGGCATCCACGCAGACAGCTCTGTTTTCCGGTGTTGCGGCCGCTTCGCCTTCCGTATGGTTTCCGGGATGGATGGAGTTTGAACAACAGCACCCCATTCAGGCACAGTGCATTTACCTGAGCCTTGGCGACCGGGAAGAGCGCACAAGGAACGCAGCTATGGCTACAGTAGGTGATAATATCCGCACCCTGCACAGCCGACTTGCAGAGCGTGGCGCAGACTGCACCCTTGAATGGAACAGCGGCGGGCATTTCAAAGACGCCGATTTGCGCACCGCAAGAGCCTTTCGGTGGGTGATGGAGGAACACACATGACCATTTTGATTGATGCGGATGGCTGTCCGGTTGTCGATTTGACATTGCAGATTGCAAAGCAGTTCGGCATCCCGGTCATTATCCTGTGCGACACCTCGCACCAGATCGAGCGTGAGGGTGCGCAGACGCTGGTATTTGACAAGGGTACTGACAGCGTAGACTTTGCGCTGGTCAACCGGGTAAAGCCGAGTGACATTGTCATAACACAGGACTATGGGCTGGCAAGCATGTGCCTTGCCCGGTGTGCCAGAGTGCTGAACCAGAACGGCTTGGCGTACACCGCCGACAACATGGATGCCCTCATGCTGCGGCGGTACGAAAACAAAAAGCTCCTCCGTGCCGGGAAGCACCCGAAAGGGAGTGCAAAACGGACAAAGGAGCAGGACATGAAGTTTGCGGAAGTACTCAGAAAAATTTTAAAGCAACAAACTTGTTTTTATTCATAACTTTTCAGTTACCGGCTTGTTAATATGGCAATCCGCTCGATTTTAAATAATCCGATATATTTTTCAATCGTTCTCTTTCCAGAGTTGTAATGAAAGATTTTATAAGTTCAAAATCAATTCTCCCTTCATCATTTATCGGAAGTCTGACCGTACACTTTTTAAATGTACTGTCCACGTCTCTTACCAAAACTTGCAATAATTGATTCTTTTTCTGGTTTAAAATAGCTGTAAAATAGGGTGCAACTTCCTCTGGTATCTCAATTTTAGGAGCGATTTTCCGAACAAACTGTCCGGCATACCACGGTTTACTTCTATAGAAAAAATCCATTTGAAGCAGTCCAAGGCTCCAAGTACCAGCATTATTGATGTTTTCCTTATTCACAAAACCCGTTGTTCTTAATACGCCCTGATTCATGGATGTTCTTGTTACATAGTCATATGTATCTCCTTCTGTCAGTGCGCTTGCATTAAACCCTCGTGTTTTTTGAATTTCAAACAAATCTCCAAGCAAGTACTCTCCCCACTGGATTTCTTTTTTTCTTTCATCAAATGGAGTAATTATTTTCCCGGATAATTCATCTTCCTCTTTTGAATTTCGGATAAGGTTTGATACTTTCCACACAAGACAATCATTTACAGCTTTCTCAAAATCTTTCAATGCAGGGGCTGCATCATTTGGTGCTGTTTGATTCCAATCCGCACCGTTTTCCGGATCAATATGACCTTCATAATATTCTTTTGCAGTCAAAAAATGAAGTTTTTCTTTTCCATAACGGACAAGATCCACTACTTCCTGATAACGTTCTTTTGCATGATTGCTGTCTCTTAAATTAACGCTCGCTTTTCTTCGGTTAGAACGTGTATAGCCATCTACAGAAAAATCAATAAATTTTACGACATCATCCTTTTGGTGTGCCTCACCAACACGGAACACATAAACATTTGTCTGCACACTCGATTTTCCAATAAACAGATCGATCGGCATCTTAATGCTAGCCAGCAATGTGCTGTGCTTCAAGATTTTTCTGTTATATTCGGTTGCTTGCCCGGAGCCCGCCGGACTTTTAATAATAATCGCCGCATACCCGCCACTCATCATATCCAACGCTCTTTTAACGAAAACCATGCCGTTTCCCTTCGCCGAATAAGGCGGGTTCAGTACAAATGCTGTTGCAGGAAATTTACTTTTGTTATCGCCGTAGCCATAATTTCCGTTGAAGTCAGTAAGCGAGTCTTTGTTCAGAATATTTGAACTGCCATCTCCCATTAGAATCATGTTCAGAATAGCAAGCATGTAAACGCTCGACAAAAGCTCCAGACCAAGCAGTTGCTTCGCCTTGATTTCCATCGATTTTTTCGCCAATTTTTCCGGTGACTTGATTTTCTTCTTTGCATCGATCAGCATTTCGTTCATTGCTGCTACAAGAAGGCCAGCGGAGCCAGTTGCAAAATCCCACACATAAGAATCCATGTTCACTCGCGCAAGCTTGACCAGAAATGTTGCAACATAGGAGGGCGTCAGCACAACATCGTTCAGTTTATCCTGAGTAAACCCCAGCCAACCATACATTTCATTAAACAGCTTTCCTGTAAAATCTGTAGTAAGTCCAATCTTGTAATAGATTCCAAGGTCATCCACAATTTTTGTGAAAACGCGCTTCAGTTGGCTTTCGCCGTTTGCAACCTTGTTGATGTTGTCTGTTGTCAATGTATTTTGCAGTGTCCGCAGAATCATTTCCTTCTTTTCCTGCGGAAGCCGTTTTTCATTCAGAAAGGCCTTGATTTTTCGGACGATAATATCACCGTCTTTATTTCCCTCTTCCATAGAGGATTTCAAATCGTCTTTATCCAACGGAGCAACTTTCCCTGGAACACCAAGTGTTGCGATGATAGAAGCCGCTACGAGATAGACCCGATCGTTTTCCCCGAGACCTTTTTCGTTCTGATAAATATCATTATTCAGCTTTACAAGACTTGCACTGATCTCCTGCTCACGCTTTTCTTTCAGCTCGTCCAATTCTTTCTGGCTTAGCTGCAAAGCCTTGACCTTTTCGATAAATGCGTCAAAGTTTTCCTTTTTCAGAAAGGAAAGATCTGTATAATCATCAACCTTCTGCCCGGCACCAAGATTTTTCTTGGAAACATAATAAACACCGATTTGGCATTCCAATTCTCCGCGTTCGTTTTTAAAGCCCGTGACACCTATTGAAATGATATCCGTATAACTCGTATGATGGAGGATTGCATTTGCATAATGCACAGCTCCATTAACTGCATAAGAATTGATATTCTTAAAATTCGGCTCATTTTTGGCCGTTTTATTTTCTACCCGTCCGCACGCATCAAGTTTAACCAGCTTATCTTTGTAGCCTTTATATTCAATCAGAATCGGGTACTTATCCAGCCGACTATCCTCGACAAGAAGCTTTGCATCTGGACGATTTCCACCCGTGCCACCGTTCTTCGAGTAATAATCGTCCAGTGCTTTATCAATTTCTGTGTTTAGAGATTCCTGTTCCAGCTTGTAATCAAGTTTATATGACCTCAGCCAGCCATTCACCAAATCTGCAACATTTGGTTCGACAGACTGAGTTTTCTTTTCAGATGCCATATTTTCCTCCATTTTCAATTCAAAACAATTCGTAGCTCTTAGGTTATTGCAATAGTGTTAACCAGAAATTTTCTCTTGGTTTACAAGCTTATATTGAAGCGCGCTTTTCAGCATTATATCGCAATCTTCGTTCCGGAAGCAAGTAACCGTCTATCCATAATTTCGCTACTGCAAAAAAGGCACCAGCCTGAGCCGGTGCCTTTTGTTGGCGGAGATGGTGGGATTCGAACCCACGTGCCCGGTTAAGGACAAAACGATTTCGAGTCGTTCTCGTTACGACCACTTCGATACATCTCCATATTGTAGCCTTTATAGTATAGCAAAAAAGCGATTTTCCGTCAACTGTTTTTTATAGGGTCTGCGTGCAGGGAGTTTGCTCTCTGCACGTTTTTTGCAGCGTGCCAACGGACGCCGCACGCTTCCAATTTTTGCACTTCTTTGCGAAAAAGGTCTATCCTTTTGGACCGATTTCGATTATAATAAAAGGGATATCGTTCAAATTTGAAGCAAAAGGAGTTTTTGTTCTATGGCACAGGCAAAACAGGACATGGGGTCCGGCAGCGTGAAAAAGCTGATGCTGCAGCTGATGATCCCTGCCGTGGTGGCGCAGGTAGTGAACCTGCTGTACAACATCGTAGACCGCATTTACATCGGGCACATTGAGGGCATCGGCGCAGCCGCGCTCACCGGCGTGGGACTGTTCACGCCCATCCTCATGCTGCTGAACGCATTCGCCATGCTGGTGGGCGCGGGCGGCGCACCGCGCACCGCCATTGCACTGGGGCAGGGGGACCGGCAGCAGGCCGAAAAGATCATCTCCAACAGCTTTACGGTACTGATGCTCTTTGCAGTGGTGCTGACCATCGGCTTTTATGCGGGTGCACCCGCGCTGCTGCGGCTGTTCGGTGCCAGTGACGCCACCCTGCCGTATGCGTTGAGCTACAGCCGCATCTACATTCTCGGCTCGGTGTTCGTGCTGCTGGTGCTGGGCATGAATCCCTTCATCACCACCCAAGGCTTTGCCAAGACCAGCATGCTCACCACCGTGATCGGTGCCGTGATCAACATCATTCTGGACCCCATCCTCATCTTCGGGTTTGGGCTGGGCGTGCAGGGCGCAGCCATTGCCACGGTGCTCAGTCAGGCCGTGGGCGCGGCGTGGATCCTGCAATTCCTCACCGGCAAAAAGACGATCCTGCACCTGCGCAGGGCGTTTCTCCGGCTGGAAAAACCGGTCATCCTGCCGGTGCTGGCACTGGGCATCTCCACCTTTGTGATGCTTTCCACCGAGAGTCTGCTCTCCATCAGCTTCAGCTCCAGTCTGGCCCGCTACGGCGGCGACGTGGCTGTGGGTGCCATGACCGTGATCACCAGCGCCTCCCAGCTGTGCACACTGCCCATTCAGGGCGTGTGCCAGGGCGGCCAGCCGGTGATGAGCTTCAACTTCGGAGCCGGCAAAAAGCCCCGCGTAAAGGAGGCTTTCCGGTTCCAGCTGACCCTGTGCGGCGCATACACCTGCCTGTTCTGGCTGGCCATGATGCTGGTGCCCGGGGCCGTGGCGGGCATCTTCACCTCCGATTCCGCACTCATTTCCTACACCACCTGGGCCATGCGCATTTACATGGCCGGCATTTTTGCCATGGGCTTCCAGATCGCCTGCCAGCAGAGCTTTATGGCGCTGGGGCAGGCCAAGGTCAGCCTGCTGCTGGCCTGCCTGCGCAAGATCATCCTGCTGATCCCGCTCATCTTCATTCTGCCCCACGTCGTGTCCGACCCGGTGTTCGGCGTGTTTCTGGCGGAGCCGGTCAGCGACATTCTGGCGGCCACCATTACTACCATCACCTTCTTTGCCCGGTTCGATAAAATTCTGGATCAGGGTGCGGCGCGGGTGTAACCGCTGCTTCCAGAGCCTGCAAACGTGCTGCGTGCGTTTGCAGGCTCTTTTGTTTTGCCGGGAGATGCTCCCTCCTCCGCTTGCCTGCATTCCGCAGGGCGGTGCCCTTGCCCGCTCCGCCCGAACCCCTGCCCGAAACCTTTTGAAACTGCTGTAAAGTCGTTCTTTTTTGTGTACGGGTTTGACAGACTTTCCGTCTGCTTCCGGTTTTTGTGCAGTTTTGCCCTGTCATTCTACCTCAAATTCTCAGCTGTTTTTGTGCTCGTTTCACAAAATTGCCTACCCCCCCCCCGAAAATTCAGCATTTTGCCTTGACATTCTCCACGGCACAGCACTATACTTGTGCCGTAAAGAGACGCCGGGCATGAAAATGCACGGCTATGTGTTTTTCTGCCCTGAAGTTCCGGGTTTTGCCGGTTTTCGGCATCGTTCCCGGTAACGTTTACGTCTCTGCAAGTTTTTTTGTTTGGAGGGTTTTGCAATGCGGAAAAATGTGAAAAAACAGCTTGCCTTGCGGGTGCTGTCCACAGCGGCTCTGGTGGCCATGGTCTCGTCCATCGCCACAGCGGCGTTTGCGGATACTTACGACCTGAACACGGGCAGTGTGGACATCCTTGCCGAGGACGGCAAGCAGTATATCACCCAGTGGGAAAATGAGTCCAAGGGCACCTATGCGACGGACGACAAGGGCGAAATCAAAAAACGTCCGGATGATGACATCACCCTGACCACCAAAGACGAGACCACCGGCAAGACCGAGACCACCTCCAACACCGTCACCATTGACGCCAAAGAGGGCAACACCGCCAATGTGACCTTGCAGGATGTGCACATTGAGACGGAGGGCAGTTGGAATAACACCGGCTCGGCACCCATCGAGATCAAGGGCAATGGCGACACCAACCTTGAGCTGAACGGCGACAACACCGTTCTCAGCGGCGATTCAAAACACGCCGGTATTGAAAAAGCAGATGTAAACGGCCACGGCACTTTGACCATCAAGGACGATTTGAACAATGACCGCTCTGTCAAAGACAAGGACGAAAACGGAAATGCCGTTGGCAGGGACACTGGCAAGCTGGTGGCGGGCGGCAACTATAATGGTGCCGCCATCGGCGGCGGTGGAACCTATGACACTGCCTGCACTTCCAACATTACCATCACCGGTGGTGATATCACTGCCAGCGGCGGTTATTACGGCGCCGGTATCGGCGCCGGTTGCTATGGAGATGCATCAAATATCCGCATTGAGGGCAATGCACATGTTACCGCCTTTTCAGACGGCAGTGCTGCCATTGGATCCGGTTATCATGCGACAGGCAACAGTGATATTACCATCACCGATCATGCCACTGTGGAGGCTGCTAGCCTAGATAGCTGTGCCATCGGTAGCGGTCATGATTCTGATGATAAAGTCACTATCACAATTTCTGGTAATGCATCGGTAAACGCCCAAACCAGAAACTCTCCAGCAGCCATTGGCAGTGACAATTCTTCTGCTACGGTTAACATCGAAAATCATGCTGACGTTACTGCCGTTGGTGGTTATGGTGTTGCCATCGGCACCGGTTCTGGCCGTGATTCTAATAAATATCACGAAGCCACCTCCACTGTGATCAATATTACCGGTGGAACAGTAAATGCCGTCACCCGTTACGACTCCAAACCCGCTATTGGCACAATTGATGGCAATTTGGACCTTACGATCAACAGCTCTACCGGAAAAACGACCGTAAATGCCTACACGACCGGCAGTGACCCCCTATCTTTAAATATCGGCACCGGTCATTACGACTCTTCTTCATGGAAATATAGAACCAGCCCATCTGAGGGCGCAGAATACAACGAGGATGGCTCTTCCAATCTGGGCGAAGACAATGCCGCTATCATCAATTCCTACCGCAACACTACTTTGAGCACTGGCACTTATGATGCGCCCAAAACACTTGATGATGCTGCATTTCATCCCACTCATGAATTTCAGGGCACTATCTACAATCCGAAGTACATCCTCTCTGACAAAGGTGATCTCACCAAGGTCGTCCACAACCGCAAGTACATGGACGAGACCATCGACACCAGCGACCTGAAGGACGAGGACCTGCACGACTGGAAGCTGGTGGGCAAAGTCGTAGAGCCTACTACCGAAAAGGACGGCTACGCCGACTACATCTGCTCCATCGACAAGTGCGGGCAGACCAAGCATGTGGTGCTGCCCAAAATCGTGCCGGACACGCCCAGCACCCCGGAAACTCCGGACACGCCTGACACGCCCAGCACCCCCAACACGCCTAGCACCCCGGACACGCCCAGCACCCCTGTGACCCCGGACGTCCCGGTGCAGGATGCTGTGCCGGACACTGCCCCGGCAGATGCCGCTGTGACTCCTGCGGCTGCCCAGAACGTCGTGCAGGACGCAAAGCCGGAAGCTGCTGCCACAGCTGCCGTTTCTGCCGCCGCCCTGCCCCAGACCGGTGCAAACTGGCTGGCAGTGGCAGGCAGCGCCCTGAGCGGTCTGTTCCTGCTGGCCGCAGGCTTTGTGCTGGACCGCAAAGGCCGCCGCATGAACTGAGAAACCATTTTTATAAAAGCCATCTTCTCCTGCCGTGCGGTTCCGCAAGCAGCACGGCAGGTTCCCCAAACAAAGGGGGCTGCTGCACAGCGTGCAGCAGCCCCCTTTGTTTTATCGCTTTATTCCAGCTCGGTGTCGTCCGGGTGGGCGTCGGCTTCCAGCAGAGCCTTTTTGGTGTGCAGCAGGTTCTGCGGGCTCACCGAGAAGCTGCGCAGGCCCATCTGCAGATACTGCACCGTATTCACCGGGTTGCCCACGGCAAGGCCGCAGATGGTCACCGGCACGCTGCCGGACTTTGCCGCCTCCATGACCATGGTGATGAGCTTTTTCATGGCCGGGCTGGCGGGGCGGTAATACCGCTCCGCGCTGGCCAGCTCCCGGTCGGCCGCGTGGGTGTACTGGGTCAGGTCGTTGGTACCGATGACCAGAAAATCGCACCCGTGGGCCACGAATTCCTCCGCGGTCAGGCAGGCCGACGGCACGCTGAGCATGACGCCGAAGGGGGTCTTTTCGTTGAAGGGCACGCCCCGCTCCCGCAGGCTCCGGCGGCAGTGCTCCACGATGTGCATGGCGGCGTCCCAGTCCTCCACATCGGTCACCATGGGGAACATCACCCGCAGGGGGCCCCGGGCGGCGGCGCGCAGCAGGGCGCAGATCTGCGTTTCAAACTGGCGGGGCTGGCGCAGGCTGTTGCGGATGCCCCGCAGCCCCAGCTTGGAGGACTGCACCCCCTGATAGGCGTCCGCCATGGTGCGGTCGGCGCCAAAATCGAAGGTGCGCACGGTCACAGGGCAGCCCTGTGCCGCGGCAAGGCAGGAAGAATAGAAATAGAACTGCTCCTGCTCGTCCAGAATGCGGCCGGGCAGCATCATGTAGCTGCTGCGCAGCAGGCCCACGCCCCGGGCACCGGACTGCATGGCGGTGTCGATGTCCTCTGGGCCAAAGCAGTTGGCCAGCAGCTCAAAGGCTGCGCCGTCCCGGGTGTAGCCGGGCTGGCGGCCCAGCACCCGCATTTCTTCGTTTTCACGCTGCAGTTCGCAGATGCGGGCCTCTGCCTGCTGGCGGGTCGCAGCATCCGGGTCCAGGATGCACTCGCCCTTGGTGGCGTCCAGGATCATGGTGCGGCCGTCGCAGTCGTCCAGGAACTCCGGCCCCACCTGCACGATGCCGGGGATGTTCATGGCCCGGGCAATGATGGCGGCATGGCTCTGGCCGCTGCCCTCGGTGGTGACGACGCCCAGGATCATGCCGGAGGGCACACTGAACAGGTCGGTGGGCATCAGGCGGTCGGCGGCCAGGATCACCGGGTGGTCCAGTGCCAGCCACATGCGGGGCCGGTTGCCCAGAATGTTGATCACCCGGCTGGTGGCGTCCAGAATGTCCACGCTGCGCAGCTGCATGTAGGGGTTGTCCTTCATGTTGGCCAGCTGGTCGGCGTAACGCTGGCCCACCTTGTCCATGGCGGCCGCGGCGCTGATGCCTGCCTTGATGCAGAACCGCACCTCGTTCATCATGCCTTCGTCGTCCAGCATCATGCTCTGGAACTGCAGGATGGCCTGCTCGGTGGAAGCGGCCCGCTCTGCCATACAGTCCAGCTCGCTCTGGGCGGTGCGCACCGCATCTTCCAGCTGGCGCAGCTCCCGTTCCGGGTCAAAGGGCCCGGTGCTGAACGTTTCCACATGGCGTTCCAACCGGCTCACCTGCCCCAGCACAAGGCCCGGGGACGCAGAAACCCCTTTACAGATCTTCATGTTCGGTCACCTCCGGCAGTTCCGGCGCGGTCAGGGCCTGCCAGACCAGCGCCTGCAAGAATGTATTGGGCAGCAGGGCTGCCAGCGCCGCCCGGCCCGCGTCCGCGCTGCCTGCAAACAGCGGGGCGAACCCGGCCATGCGCGCACGGTCGCATTTGTCCACAAACGCCTGCCCCAGCGTCCGGGTGGTGTAGTACACCGTGGGGTCTACCCCCACGTCCTCGGCCACGGCTTCCAGCGGGGCAAGCTCGGCGTCCTTCATCCGGGCCAGCAGCAGGGCCGCGTCTGCGGTAAGGGTCACGGGGTATTTCTCCCGCACGGCCTTCTGCACCGCGTCGAACCGTGCCCGGAACGCGGCAGCATCGGCGCTGCTGTCCGGGCCGTTGTCCACGGCATAGGCGCAGCCCCGCACCCGGCCAAAGGCCCGCAGGGTGTCGTAATAACCCAACTCCACATTGCGGCGGGCGGTATCGGGGTCAAAGTGCAGGATGTCGCCCAGCTCCCAGTAGCTGCGCACCATGGTGGTGGGCAGACCGGTGAGGTTGGGGCGGGTGATGCCCACGCCCTCCAGGTCCACGCACACCAGCTCGTCAGCCCCCATCTTTTTCGCAAGGCCGGTGGGCATGTTGTCGCTGTAGCCGCCGTCCAGAAACTTGACCCCGTCGATATCCCGCGCCCGCAGGGCAGGGAAGCAGGCCGCCGAGGCCATGAGGTAATCCTTCACGCGGCCCTGCGGGATCTCGTCCAGCGTCAGCTCCCGGGGCTTCAGGCCCCGCTGCTCCACCGTGACAAGGCCAAAGCGGATGTTGGCGCGGCGCAGCGCGTCCTCGTCCAGCACCCGTTCCACGATCTCTTCCAGCGGCGAGACGTCCATACCGCCGGCCTTCACCACGCTGCGCAGAAAACTGTGCAGGGCCGACAGGTCGGCGTTTTCTTCGGGCAGCTCCATCACATCTTTGCTGCGGATGGTCAGCCACATATCCCGCGCCACCTCGTACAGGTCCAGCACGAACATGGCACCGTTCAGGCTGCCCACACTGGTGCCGGTGATGATCTGCGGGTGCCAGTCCAGCTCCATCAGAGCCTTCCACACGCCCACCTGATAGCTGCCGCGTGCTCCGCCGCCGGCCAGCACCAGCGCTTTGCACGGAATGGTTTGGTTTTCCATACTGCCTGCCTCCCTGTCTGTCTTTGCTGAAATTATACCATATTTTCCGGAAAATTTCTCCCCGTTTTTTGGTTCCTCACGGCTTTTATACGGCTAAGATCCGTGGTATACTGGGCAGGAATCATCTTGAAGGAGGAACTTTGCCCCATGCGCTGCAAGCAATGGATCTTTGATATGGACGGCACCCTCACCGACAGCATGACCGTGGTGTGGCGGGGTGCCCCGCTGGCGCTGCTGCAGCGCTATGGCCGCACGCCCAAAGCAGACCTGAACGACGTGCTGCTGACCATGGGCATGGCCGACGGTGCCCGCTACCTCATCCGAGAATACGACCTGCCCCTGACCGAGGCGGAATATTACGACGTGATGCGGGACGTGATCGCCCAGCTGTACGAAACGGTGGACCTGAAGCCCGGTGTGCGCACCCTGCTGGCAAAGCTGCAGGCCGAGGGGGCCCGGCTGTGCCTGTGCTCCAACACCTGGTCCGACCAGTGCCGCACCGTGCTCACCCGGCTGGGCATCGCGGACTATTTTTCCTTCATCGTGGAGGCGCAGGGCGTGCTGCACAAGAGCCGCCCGGAGGTGTTCTTCGAGTGCATGCACCGGCTGGGCGGGGCCGACCCCGCCGCCTGCGCTGTGTGCGAGGACGCCATTTACGCCGCTTCCACTGCCCACAAGGCCGGGTTCACCGTGCTGGGCGTGCAGGACGCCGCCAGTGCCAACGATGCCCCTGCCATGACGCAGGTGTGCGACCAGTTCCTGCCGGACTGGACCGCACTGGACTGGACAAAGATCTGAGAAATTTTTCTGCAAAAAGCACGCCGGTGTTCCCGCTGTGGGAGCACCGGCGTGCTGTTATTTCAGGCTGTATTTCTGCTGCTGCACCCATTGCTGGAAGGCGTCCCGCACGGCACCCTCCCGCCCGCGGGGGATGGAGATGCGGGCCCCGCTGCGCATGCGCAGCTCCCCGGCAGAAAGCAGGTCTGCCTCGGCCAGATTGACCACATAGGAGCGGTGGGGCTGCAAAAAGCGCCCATCCGCCAGCAGAGGCTGTGCCACCGCAGAAAACGGCACCCGCAGCGACAGGGTGGGCACGTCCTCCCCGCTGGTGAGGTGGAAGTGCACGATGTGGTGGGTGCACTCCAGATATTCGATGCCCGCATAGGGCAGCGCCCGCAGGCCCTCGGCGGTGTTCACCGTGACGGACGGGCCGTATTCCGGCTCGGTGGCGCGGGCCAGCAGGGCCGAAAGCTCCCGCTGGCGCACCGGCAGCAGCAGATATTGCAGCGCATCCACCTTGTAGGCGCTGTAAGCGTGGGCCGTGGTGCGGGCCACAAAGGCCAGCGGGGCCCGGCGGCCCCGGCGGCGCAGCTCCCCGGCAGCCGCCAGCCCCACCGGCGTAGCCGAGCCGGAAAGTTCCAGCAGGTACAGGTCGTACCGCACGCCCTCCCCGTCCTTCCGCAGCAGGGCGTCGGTGTCCGGCAGGTGTTCCACGATGCAGGCGTCCGCCCGCCGGGCAAAAAATTCCATGCACTGGCGTTCCAGCCCGCTGCGCAGGCCCGCGTCCGGGCTGCACACCGCAATGTGAAAGATCACAGGATCCCTCCTCTTCAAACCCGCCCTTGCATTTTGCGCGGTGCGGGGGTATAGTAATCAAAAAACAACAAAGGAGACGCCGCCATGTCAAAGCCCCTTGTCAGCATCATTCTGCCCGTGTACAACGCCCAGAACCACATCGCCCGCTGTCTGGAGAGCATCTGCGCCCAGAGCTGGCAGAACATCGAGGTCATCGTGCTGAACGATGGCTCCAAGGATCAGAGCCTGCCCGTGTGCGAAGCGTTCCGCGCAAAGGACGAGCGCATCGTGCTGGTGGACAAGGCCAACTCCGGCGTGTCCGACACCCGCAACCTGGGCCTGAAGCTGGCCAGCGGCAAGTATGTGCAGTTCGTGGACAGCGACGACTATATCGACCCGGACTTCACCGAGCATCTGGTCACCGCTGCCGAACAGAACAACGCCGACCTGGTCATCGCACCTTACAAGATGGTGATCCCCGCCGGGGCCACCAAGCCCGAACAGGTGCTGGAAAAGCTGCAGGACGACCTTGGCGTGATGCACGTCGCCCGCCCGCCGGAGGTGCGGGTGTACGGTTTTCTGCCTGAGGGCGTGTACGACAAGGACACCTTTGCCCGCCGCCTGATGGACAAGCCCGCCTCCTATTTCTACAGCGTGCTGTGGAACAAGCTCTACCGCCGCGAAATGCTGCTTGCGCACGACATCCGGTTCACCAGTGAGATGCGCTGGGCCGAAGATCTGGTGTTCAACATGCAGTACATCCAGTACGCCGCGGTGTTTGCTTCCATTGCACAGCCGGGCTACTACTATGTGCAGAATCCCCAGAGCATCTGCCACACCCAGATCAACCCCGCCACCCTCGTGCAGAACAAGATCCAGGTGTTCCGCTATTACAAGGACCTGTACACCCGTCTGGGCATGTACGAGCAGGTGCGCCCGCAGCTGTACAAATTCCTGGTGGATATCGCGGAGAGCACTTACCCTTCCGGCCCCTTCAAGGAGGTCATCGACGAGGCCAAGGCCTACTGGAAGGATGCCCGCGAGGACGTGCAGACCCGCACCGCCGAAGCGCGCGAGCGCTGGAACGGCATGCGGGAGGAGCTGCGGGAAACGGCGCAGGAACGCAGTGCCGAGTGGAAGGCCCGGCACGACAGCGACCCCAAAGAATAAGCAAAAACAACAAACGGGAAGCCGCAGGAGCTTGCACGCTCCGGCACGGCTTCCCGCTTTTTGTGCGATGTTCAGCGGCCGGGTGCTCAGCAGCCGATGGCGGCGCACTTCTTGGCCAGCCACTCGCGCTCCTCGTCGTTCAGGCGGGGTGCCAGCTTCTCGAACACCTGACGGTGGTAGTTGTTCAGCCAGTCCAGCTCGTCCTTGGTCAGCACACCGGGCACGATGGGAGAAGTGGCGATGGGCACGAACATGATCGGCTCAAAGCCCAGGAAGGTGCCGTACTGGTTGTCGGCCTTGTGCACGCACACCAGCTCGTTCTCGATGCGGATGCCCACCAGATCGGTCTCGTACACGCCGGGCTCGTCGGTCACGATCATACCCGGGCGCATCAGGGTGGTGTTGCGGCCGTTCAGGGCGTGGGGGCCTTCGTGGACGTTGCCCACAAAGCTGACGCTGTGGCCGGTGCCGCAGCGGTAGTTGATCAGGTGCTGCCACAGCGGTTCACGGGCGATGGTGTCGATCATATGGCAGTCGCAGTAGTCCAGCCAGACCGCTTTGGCGATGTCGATGTGGCACTGCAGGGTCCAGGTGTAGAACTTGCGCTCGTCCTCGGTCAGCTCACCCAGCGGGTAGGTGCGGGTGATGTCGGTGGTGCCGTCCATGTAAGTGGCACCGCTGTCCACCAGCAAAAAGCCCTTGCGCTGGAGCTTTGCGTGGTCCTCCGGGGTGGCGTGGTAGTGCATCATGGCTGCGTTGCCGCCGTAGGCCGCAATGGTGCCAAAGCTCTCCACAATAAACTTGTCGGTGGCGGAGCGGTACTTGTGCAGGATCTCGTCCACGGTCAGCTCGGTCAGCTCTTCGCCGGCTTCCAGACGCTTTTCCAGCTCGATCTGGAACCGCACCATGGCCACAGCGTCGCGCAGGTGGGCTTCCTTGTCGTGGGTCAGCTCCACTTCGTTCTTCACGCCTTTCATGGGCAGCAGCGGGTCGGCCAGGTCCTTCACGGTGAGGGCGGCGTTGTTCTCCAGCACCTGATACACGGCATAGTTCACGGTGGCGCTCTCTGCCAGCACGGTCTGGGGCTCGGTCTCAGCGGCCATGAAGTCCAGCACACTGTCGTACTCGGCCAGGGTCACACCGTTGGCTTCCAGTTCCGCCTTTGCCTCCGGGGTCACACGGGCGGTGTTGATGAACAGCACGGCGCGGTCCGGGGTGACATAGCAGTAGGCCATGGCGTAGGGGGTGCACTCGATGTCCATGGCGCGCAGGTTCAGCAGCCAGGCAAGGTTGTCCAGCTTGCCCACCAGCTGGGCGGTGCAGCCCAACTCGGCCAGCTTTGCACGCAGCTGGCCCAGCTTTTCGGCGGGGGAGAAGCCTGCGTATTCCTTGGGCAGGATCCAGGCCGGGGTAGCGGGCAGAGCCGGGCGGCCCTCGGTCCACAGCTCATCCTCCAGGAACAGGGTCTTGATGGCGGCGTTCTTGGCTTCCAGCGCCTTCTTCACGCTGTTCACCAGCGCGCAGCTGGCGGTCAGACCGCACAGGCCCAGCTTGCCGCCCTCAGGCACCACCTTGGCGCAGTATTCCTCCACGGTGGGCACGCCCGGCTCACCCATCTTCATCAGCTGGATCTCGGTGCCTGCGATCTCCTTCTCGGCCTGCACAAAGTAACGGCCGTCGGCCCAGACCGCACTCTCGGTCATGGTGACCACGAAGTTGGAGTTCTCGCCGTGGAAACCGGAGAAGTAGGTCAAGGAGGTATAGTGATCGGGCAGGTACTCGCTGGAATGGGGGTCGCCCACCGGGATCAGGTACACGTCCACACCGTTTGCCTGCATGGCGGCACGCAGGGCGGCCAGCCGTTCGGGAACTGTATTCATGCTCATAGAAAAGCCTTCTTTCTCATATTTGCCGGAAGAACGTCCGGCGGCGGTGGTTTGCTACTGCATATTGTAGCATTCCGGCGCAAAGAATGCAATGCGGGAGTGTCGGCTGTTCCGGACGCAAACACGGTTGCCGTGCTGTCAACAGCTGCCGCAGTGTCGCCTGCATCCTGCGGGGGCGGACCGCCTGCCGGTCGTTGACCGTCCGTTGGCGGGGTCTTGCCGTCCGGGGGCGTCCGTCCCTCTGCCGGAGCCTGCCCCTTGCCGAATCGCTGCCCGCCGGGGCCGCCGGTTCCCCTTATTTGTCGTCCAAAACGCGAAAACGCAACCAAATTGCAAAAAATGTTACAATTTTTTCTTGAAAAAGGCCGTTTTCCCATTGACAGGCTTGCTATAATAGAGATGTAAGATTTTACGGGCCAGCGCTCTGCGGCTCTGTCTGCTAACAAAGAAAGAGGCATTCAAACTATGACCAAAATTGATATTTTTTCCGGCTTCCTGGGCGCCGGCAAGACCACTCTGATCAAAAAACTCATCAAGGACTGTCTCTTATACACATCTGACGCTGCCGACGA
>OWJI01000665.1_pt1 | contig 24114 bp, 8 predicted proteins | sample 1732541 | NCBI WGS metagenome assembly OWJI01 (sample SAMN05065727, study PRJEB22554) | human gut metagenome | biome: ENVO:2100002; feature: ENVO:00000062; material: ENVO:00002003 | host: Homo sapiens | place: USA
CAATCCCTCCGAGTGCAACAAGTTGCACCCACCTCCCTTTGCAAGGGAGGCAAAAAGGTTTATTTATTTTATTCGGCGCGCTTTAGCCACTTTGTCGACAGTCAAAAAGGGCAACTCCAAAAGGAGTTGCCCCTGATTTTTATTTCGGCTAAAACTTTATGTTTATGCCATTGTCTGAAGAAGGTCTACAAGAGAAGCAATAACTGTATCAGTATCACCCTTAAGAACAGGAAGAACCTGATTAACAACTCCGGATACAGTTTCGTTACCGCCTACAAGACCTGTGATAAGATCACTTATGTTCTTGAAGTTATCGCCTGTGTTAACAGTTTCGATTAAGTAGCCGAGTACTGCAATGAGTGTTTCTGATGAATCACCTTCAACATAAATTCTTGCACCGTATGTAGCAGCCTGTGAAGTGTCTGTAATTACTTTACCGTGGCTTGCAAGCTTCAACCAATCTACATCATTAAGCTTAATTCCGAGTGGTGCGCCCTTAATCTTAATAAGACCAAGGATATTATTTACAAGAGGAATAATAGCGTCACCGCCAAGGAGTGGCTTAAGTGTTGCATTAAGGTCATAGATGTCAAGAGAGAAGTTTGTAACACCAATCTTACCGAGAAGTGCATTAAGGTCAACTTTAAGTGCCTTAAGAAGTGCAGGTAAGAGAGTATTAAGATCAACTATTGGTTTGATAGCATCAACAAGAGCTGAAATAGGAGTGAGGAGGTTGTCAAGAATCTGGCAAAGTCCGTCATTACCAATGAAGAGTGCAAGGTTTGGAAGCATTGCAAACAATGTTTCAAGAGGAGCATTAAGTATATCCTCAACCTTATCCCAAAGAGGATTGATAATATCAAGAAGAATATTATCGTAAGCTTCGTTTATATCTTTTCTGTATTGATACTGAGTTTTGATGTTATACATTGAGAATGCTTCCATAAGAGGAACGATTGATGATGTATAACCGTTTGAACCAGGAATTCTTACTATGTCAAAGATTCCGAGTGATGCATCATTAAGAAGTACATCGAGTACACCGTAGATAGGACGGAGAACTGCAACAAGTGCGTGGAAGAATGTATCTGCATCCTTAACACCCCACTTAAGTGATGCTGTGTTAACCTTTGACCATGAACCTGCCTTTGCGATTACGCTTGCATTTGCAGCATAAGTTTGACCGTAAGATTCATCTGTAAGAAGTTTAGCAACATTGCTTGTTGAGAAGTCAATGTTAGTTTGTGCAAGGAGAGAAACGAGTGAACCGTCGCCAACCTTAACACCTTCAACTGCACCGTAAAGTCCGGTAAGAAGTGAGTTAATAATGTCATCCTTGAAGATAAGACCGCCGATTAACTTGGTAAGACCGCCGTCAACCAAACCGCCTACAAGTCCGTCAAGCATTGGAGGAAGATTCTTAAGGAAGTCAACATCAACACTTTCAGGATAAGAGAAGTCATATGAACCTGTCTTATAAGCTGTGTAATCCCAGAATGCATTAGTAGGTTCGCCTGTTAAGAAGTAGAATAATGCACGAACAATATCATCCTTATCAGCAAGGCCGATTGTAGTGAATACAGTTGAGATGATAGATTTGAGCATATCATTACTCTTAATAGCTTTAATTGAAGTAATAAGTGATTTGATAGATTTTGAGTTCTTAACAAGAGTATCTGCAATATAACGGAGAACTGCAACAAGAACTTCGCCCTTATCAGCAATTACTTCCTTATTTGTAAACTTGCCTTCGGCATTCTTAGCCATTGATTTAGATGTAACAACCTTACCGTGTGATGCGATTGTTGACCACTTAAATTCAGGAAGTTTAATACCGGTCTTCTTAAGTAATGAGTTAAGAAGAGGAACTACAATATCTTGAATGTTGCAAGACTTAAGGTTTGCAAGTTTGATGTTAAGCTTAACACCTTTAACCTTGAGTGCGTTTGTAACAACTTTGCCAAGGTCCTTGCCGAGTACCATTGAAAGAATCTTATCAACATCCACACCTGCTGATTTAGCAGTTTTAAGAATGTTTGTAACAGGAGCAAGGAGATTATCGAGTAACTGGCCTATGCCGTTGTTATCAATAAAGTATGCAAGGTTTGGAAGAACAGATGTGAGTGTATCAAATGGCTTATCAAGAAGTGTATCTACAAAGCTCATAAGAGGATTGAGAACATCAAGAATTACATTATCTTTAGCCTTCTTGCAATCTTTTTGATACTGCTTAAATGTTTTAATCTTGCTGTTGCTTACTTGAAGAACATCAAGAAGAGGAACAATTGCGCCTTCATAACCGTTAATACCGTTAACGCCTACATTAAGAGCGTTAAGGTCAAGCTTAATTGTTGAAAGCTTTGAGTCAGGGTTCATATCATCCTTAAGGGTAAGAGTGAGAACGCCTTTCTTAAGCATATAAGTAAGTGCAACTTTGCTTGTTACTTTACCGTTGCTGTCTTTAATATCAAATGAAGTTGAAGCCTTCTTGATATTGATATTGCTGAGGTCAATCTTTCCTTCATTGAGGAATACAGCAAGAACGCTGTTTACAGGACGGAGGATTGCTGCAAGAGCATTGATAAAGCCCTGCTCTGCCTTTGCTGAACCATCCTTGAAGCCCCAGTTAATTGTTTTAACTTTCTTCCAGCTCTTTGCCTTCTTAAGTGTGTTGGCTGCTGAAGTGTAAGTTTTGCCATAGCTCTTATCTACAAGGAGATTAGCAACACCCTTTGGTGATACTGCAATGCCTGCCATATTGAGATATGGTGAAATCTTCTTGGTATCAAGTGCACCGTAAAGTGCCTTTGCAAGAGATGTGAGGTTAGCGTTTGTAAATGCCAATCCGCTGACAATGCTCTTAAGATTTGATGCGTTAACTACACCGAAGTTGGCGAGAAGAGCCATAACTGCATCAACTGCTGTGTCAAGCTGTGAAACAGCGTTATTTGCATCATAAGCTGTAATTCCGTCAGGATACTTAAAGTTTAATGATGTACCCTTGTAATTCTTATAAGTCCAGTAAACTTCTGTTGGTGACTGAGTGAAGTCAAGAAGCTTGCCGATAACTTTAAGAAGTCCCATAGCGTCAAGCTTACCTGTTTCGATGTACTTGATAAGCTTTTGAATTCCCTTGCTAATCTTGTTGTTGCCCATAATCAACTGAATGATTGTGGTAAGATTGTTGTTTGTCTTTACGAATTCAATTACATAATCAAGAACATAAAGAAGGGTTTGAGCAGGAGAAGCTGTTTTGCCGAGTGCATTCCAGTTAATGTTATTAAGCTTAATGCCTGTTTTAGCAAGAAGTGTATTTATAATAGGTATAATATTATTACCTGAAAGAAGGTATCCCTTTACTTCAATACCGATTTCCTGCTTATCATTAACTGTTACCAATTTACCGAATGTTTTAGTAGCAATGTTTTCAAGGAATGAAGCAAGAGTAGGTGATGTTGCACCAAGAGTACCATTGCTTATTCTGAGGATTTTTGCAAGTCCGTTAACTTCATTTGAAATAGGTTTAACAGCGTTTGCAATTGTTGAAGCAAGTGTAGGAGCTGTTGTGTCATCTAATATAACACCGATAGCTGATACAAGGTTCAACAATGTAGTTACAGGTTTTTCAAAGAATTTGTCAAGTAATGCAACGATTGGGTTAACAATTCCTACAAATACTTCATCACGGTATGGATTGCTCTTGTCAGCGAACTTTTCAGGAGTATCAACTGTGATGCCTGTTTTTACTGCGATTGTATTAAGAACCGGATAAAGTGCATTTTCGTAAATGCCTGTGTCAATAAGAAGTACGCCGATAATAGATGTGAGAAGTCTGAGTGATGTTGAAAGACCATTCATAAACTCATCTCTGTTGCCGGCTGAAACACCCCAGTTAATGCTTACATTGAGTGTTCCGTTGTCATTAACAGCATCGCTCCAGCTTGCAAGCTTCTTAAGTTTACCGCTGGCATTCTTAATATCTGTGTCTTTAATTCTTACAGCTAATGAGTCAGGAGAAATAAGTCCGTTAACTGCTTCGCTGATAAGATTGTATTTAGCTGAAACATTGTTTGCACCTGTGTATGAATAAGCGTACTTATCAGTAAGGTTTGCAACAAGTGATTCAATGAGTGCATAAGTTCTTACTACTACTGTGGTAAGTCCTTCATTTGTGTAGATATCCTTAGGGTTAACATTACCGTTAGAATCAGCTGAGCGTGAATCTTCACCGTTAAGGTAATATAAATAGGTATTAAGTAAATCTATTACTGCATTTGCTGAGTTAGCACCGATGTAATTTGAAAGTAATGAAATTACGCCGACAATAATATTATTTGTTTTGTTGATTGAATAGCCATTGATTCTTGAATCAGCAAGGAGAGATGACAATGCTTTATCAAGCTTTTCAATTGTGCTGTCAACACTCTTAACATCTTTGCTCTTATACGCTGAAATGTCAACTGATGAGTTAGAAGTTTGAACTGCCTGTGTAGGAGCAGTTGTTGTATTATTATTTGTATTATTATTTGTATTGTCAGTCTTCTTAAATGATTTAACAAGACTTTGAATTACATCTACAAGCTTGCTTACATTAGTAATAAGGAAGTAAGCATTGTTTTTATCAAGTCCGACAAATCCGCTTGCCTGCTTTTCAAATGTAAAGCTGTATTTGCTTTCACGGGTGATTTGGAAAATGCTGTTAAACAAGTCTGTAAGTGCGCTTGTTTCGCCAAATCCGCCGATTGACTGAAGAACACCTGTAATGAGAGGAAGGTTCTTTGCAAATGCGCTGTTGTCTGAATCAATAACATTGTTTACAAGACCGAGGATTGCATCAAGCCAATCTTCTACAAAGATACCAACGAAAGTATCGAAAATCTTTGTTGAATCAGGATTTTGAGCATATGACTTGAATTCAGTTACCTTTGTGTTAGAAACAGCGGTATAGGTTTTACCCGATACTGTAATTTCTTCAGTTTTAAATTTACCGTCGTAGCAGTATGTCCATGCATTTTTGCTGACACCGTACTTATCTGCTCCAAGGTCTTCCATAATATCGAAGAGCTGTGGAATAGCAACCATTAAGTTGTTAAGTCCGCTGTTAGCAATATTTCCGTTGTTATCTTTACCCTTAACTTGATTTCTGAGTGATGGGGTATTTACATAAGTGTCAACTGCTGTTGTAAATAATCCTGCAAGTTCGTTAATTACTTCTGCAAGTCCGGTTGCAAGCTGAGCGTTTGTGTCTGAAAGAACGCCTTTATCATCTGTAAATGCTTTCTTAAGAACCTTATCAAGTCCGCTGAGCTTAGCGTCCCTAAGTGCTTTATCGGCAATGTAAATTCCTGTGATGTAAGGAACTTTTGCTTCATATTTACTGTAAACAGTAAATTTAGCATTTGTCGGAGCTTTTGCAAGAGCTACTGAAATATCATTGCTTGTTACACCATTATATGTATAGTATGTAACATCTTCGGTATATTCAACTGTCTTTGCAGTACCGTTTTCATCCACTTCTGTTTTTGTCTTCTTTTCTGTTACAACTTTAGAAGTGATTTCGTTGCCTTTACTGTCAACAATCTTTTCATATTTAGTAACATATTCTGGTTTGCTGATAACAGTACTTGTTGTAATATTCTTTGTCGTAATTTTATCAAGTCCGCCTGATAAATCGGTATATTTGGTGATTTTGAAATTCTTTTCAGCACCGTTATTCCAATATGTACCGCCCATCTTGTCATAAGAACCGTCATTCTTGAGCCAATGCATAAGCAATGGAAGCATTTCATTAAGGTCCCAAGCAAGTGTGTCAATACCGATGTATGAGCCATAATCAGCAGTTAAGTCATAGAGAAGACCATCATGTGTGAAGTTATAAAGCATATTGTTTTGCTTGGTTTCACCTGATTTAGCACTGAAGAATATCGGTTCAAGTACTTCATTTACAAGAACAACAACAAGCGGAAGAAGATTGAATATTGTTTCAACCGGTGATTCAATAAGGTTAGCCCAAATATTGTAAGTTGCTTTGACAAGGTCAATTTTTGTTGAAGCAAGTTCGTCAAGAGCACCGTTGATAATATTACCTATTGTTGAACTCGGATCGAGATATGTGGAAATAATAGAGTTAAGAACTATATTTGTAAGCTGTGTACCACCGTTACCACAAAGAGCTGCAAGTGCATTGTTGATAACAGGCTGCTTTTGAGCGTCTGTAAGAGTTACACCTGTTGTATCAAGATGTTCTTTAACATAGTCATTGATAAACTTGCTAATATCCAAAGAACATTTGATTGAATTGTTATCATAAGTTAAGTCGTCAGACGCAGTGCTTATTTTTGAGCAAAAATAAGATGTAAGAGTTGACATATATGAATATTTAACCCATTCATTTAAATCTGCTTTTGAATAAGTATTGCCGGTATGCTTGTATGCATAAATACCGGTGTTAGGATCTGAATTTTCTGTATCTAAAAGAGTAGCATTTTGAATATAATCACTTGTTTTATTGCTTCTGTTGCTAATCCAGTTACCTGCAAACAAGTTGATAACCTTGTTACGCTGTTGTGCATCAGAGTTGTTATTCTTTCTGCTGTACATCTTCAAGAATGTAGCAAAATATTCAATAGTGGCTGTATCTCTGAGATTCTTAGGAAGAATGAAAGTTTTAGAACCGTCTGTATCATTAAACTTCATACTACCGTCAGCAAAATATCCGTTTATTGTTTCAGGGAAATTGTTATCTTGAGTAGCAACCAAGTTCAAAATTGAATACATCTGCTCAAGTTCATCATCTGTAAGGAAGAATTCATCTCCGTCTTGCCAGTAGAAGTTGAAGCCTGCAGGCATATCCTTATCAACTGCTTGATTTATATCTTCAAGTTTAAGTCCTTTAAAGTCAACCAATGCTCCCTTTAAAATATATTGAGCATAAGGAGCGTTTTGTCGTCCGCCGCCATTTACATCATCAACAAGTGAAGCGTATGATAATATGATATAAAGGCTTGTGATATAATCCTTTACAGATGACATTGATAATGCATCTGTGGATACACTATCTCTGGTGAGCATTTCGCTTACTGCAGTGTCAAGACTGTCGTATCCGAGAGCTTGAGCAAAGAATGGCTCAATCTGTGATAATAATCCGTCAACAGTTTTAAAAGTTTTAATACCGGTTGATTCAATGGTGTATGGGTCTCCGGTAGGAGATGTAACTTTTGGGTTCCATTGGTCATTAAAGAAATCTGAATCAGCAGAGAGTTTGAAATCTGCACCGCCGTCAACAGCAAGTCTAATGTAAGGCATGGTTCTTGCTAAGTTACCGCCAAACATATTTGTGAAAGTATCTGTTTGAGGTGAATATGCATAGTAAATACAATCAGCAACATCAGAGGCATTAAGATCAATACCAAAAACTTTATAGTAGTTGTTTAAGTAACTACATACTTCATTTACGGTTTTCTGCTGAGCTTCTGTGAGTGTGTAGGTTGCGGATTTAAGCTGTGAAAGGCTTGCCATCATAGATGTTTCGCCTATTCTTACATGTCCGCCGTCACCGTTGAAGTCCAACATATCTGTGATTGAAGAAAGTTCAACAGGTTTGATTTTACCATCTGCAACTTGATCGTCATATTGCTGTGCAATTGCAGGCAAAATATTATCAACAGCATCGGAAATATCAAAGTTAGTAGAAGTATTTGAATCTACTAATGTTGTTAAATACCACAAACCTTTGGTGTTGTATTTAATGTTAACATAGTGCTTGTGCTGACCTGTTGAGTCAACAGTGATTTTTTTGATTGCTTTACCATCAAGGTTGCGATCGCCTGCACCATAAAGAATATCTTCAAGTGCTTTCTTTGTTTCTTTGTTTGCAGAAATGTTGCTTACACCGTCATAAATGAGCTTATGGCACATACCTGCAAGCTGGAAGAAATTGATGTCGTCACTGAAATTGTTGAGGTAGTCATAATTGCTTACATTTGATGATGATTCACCAATAATGTCTGTGACAAATTCCGATTGGCTTGTAGATACAGCCATTTTGCCGACAGCATTGATAAGCGTAGGCTGAAGTGCCTGCAACATCTCAGGAAGAGTCGTATTCTCCTTAATTGATTCTTTCTGGTCTTTAGTCAACTTGTCTGAAGTTGTACCAAGACTGATTGCCCCTTTGTTATAGACTACTTTTGAAATTGCGTCTATACCCATGAGAAGGGACGGAAGCTCATCTGCCAAACCGTTGACGGTTTTATATGCGGATGAAGCATTAACGCTGGAAGTGTTCCACAATGGGTTGTCATTACTGTTTTTTGCAAATGCAGTAAATCCAACCGAACAAGTGGTCACGACCATTACCACAGCTAAGAAAAAGCTGAGTATTTTTTTGCTCGTTCTCATATAAATTTTCTCTCCTTTACAATATGATTTACGAACTTTGTCGTATGGTAACGCATTTTGGATTATGCGCCGAGCAGTATTTGTTTATTACACAGTTTCTACACAAAAACTGCTTTTTAGGCGCAGGATATCCACACGCGTATTAACAAATACAATATATTTATATCAAATAAAATCTAATAAGTCAATAATTTTATAACATATTTTGAATTTATTGTGAATTTTAACATATTTTGCGTTTTGAATTTGACAACGGAGTGCTTGTAAATGGACTTAATCGGAAATTATGTCTAACAAGCGTCGATTTTATTAAGAACAACTGAAAAACGGATAAAACAGAGAAAAAGTGCATTAAAAATTTTGCAAAATGTAAAGCTTCAGCCCTTTACAAATGTAAAAATTGTGTAAAGTATTGTTGCTTTACTCACCGTGAAAAGCTTATTTTTCTCCTTAAAACTATTAACAAATTGTAAAATTTTCGTAAACTAATTGTGCAGAGTGACAAAAAAACGAAGTCGTTTTTGGCTAAAGTTACAAAAATGAGGATTGTAGGTTTAATTTATTGACTTTCGGGTGGCCGTATGTAATAATTATAATGTGTTTAAAGCACATATTGCGCCAATTTAATGCTGTGGCTTGTAATGAGCCTTCATTCTAATTCAGATTGCCTGATGGTCAGAGATTGCGACGGGCATTACGCACAATATGTTAACACTTCACTTTAAATTTTTTAAAATTTTACGGAGGTAAAAAATGAAAACGAAAGCAAAAAAGTTTTCCCATAAGCTGCTTGCGTTGTTTATGGCTGTTCTTATGGCTGCTTCTTGCTTAACATGTGCATTTTCAGCTCACGCTGCACCTGTTAGTTCAGAAAAGCAGTATACAGATGACGCGTTAGAATATAACGACCTTGCTTGGAATATTCTTTCTGACGAACAAGCCGCAACAGCATTGCTTGACTATGCGGACCTTATGCTTCCTACAGTTGCTCCAACAGTTTACAACCTTCTTGCAAATCTCCCATCCAGCGTTACAGCTTATATGACATGGGATGCCGCTCAAAAGCATCTTAATATCAACGCGTTCGGTATTATTAAATATACCTTAACAGTTAAGCTTGACAGCGTTGATGATGTAATGCTTACACTTGAGAGTGTTGCAGGTCTTCTTTCTAAGTATGGTAGTTATGTTGGTGACGCAGGTAACATTCAGCTTAAATCATTAGCTTCAAGTGATGCCAGCAAGAATTTCTGGCATGTTACAAGAGAAAACTATTCATCAACTGAGATTGTTAAGAGAGCTCTTGCTCTTCTTCAAATCAACTCAGCTGACTATGCCGGTAAGGATGTACTCGGTCAGGTATTAAGAGGTGATTTCAACCTCGGTGTTCTTAAGAGTGCGGTTAATATCTACAAGCTTCTTGCAGGTCCATTAGGCTTCAGCGATGAAAGTTATGCTAAAAACCTTGTTTATAACATTGTTCAGCAGCTTATTTTCAACTATACAAAATGGTATACACAGGATGAAATCAATGATTTCAAGAGTGGCAAAACTCAATGGGTATATGATGACCAGCTTTTCGATAAGCTCTCTACCGAGCTTCTTCAGAAGATAAGCGTTCTCGTTACATATAACCAAGAATATAATGAAAAGAACGAAGATGGCTCACTCAAACCTATCCAGGATACATCAGCTACTCGTTATCTTGAAATCAAGGCTGAAATGAATAAGTCAGGCTCGGATTATGCAGCAGCAGCTGCTAAACTCGGTTATGACCCTAACCTTGTATATTCAAGCGAATTTAAAGATGATGACGGCAATCCGCTTAATGTTCTTCTTTTTGCTTATGGACATCCGGATGCAAACGGTTATGCAACAGAGCAAACAACAAAGCTTACATTTAAGCCAACCGATTCTCTTTTCAAATTAGGTTATACAGCACTTGATCTTGCTTGGGATACAGTTCTCAAGGGTACAGTCAAGCTTCTCCATGTAAACACCCAGGGTGACAGAAATCTTGATAATGCATACTATTATTATTTCGACAAAAAGGGTGAATGGAATTCAAGCGATATTGCTTCTAACTATACTCAGGCAAAGATTAACGAATGGGCTGAAGCTAATTACGAAGCTTATGGCGATAAATCAGCAGATGACTTTATTGCAAAAGCTAAGGAACAGCTTTCATTTGACCGTGCAGCTGCTGAAACATCAACAGGCAAGTGGTCAGATATTGATGAAACAAAGCTCTTTGCTAAGTTAAGATACAGCCCTCTTGCTGACTACGGTTTCAATATGCAAACAGGTCCTATCAACCTTTACTTTGCACAAACCGGAACAAAGAATATTGACGATTTCTTTAAAAATGAATATTCAAATTACGGTTCAATGGTAGCAGGCTTTAACGATGCACTTGTTGCAGCAGTTAATGATTTGTTCCCACAAAGAGATAACATTATCGGCAATCGTCCGGAAATGGCAAAATCTAAAACAACAAAGGCAGACGGTGTTGAATCAATCAATGATGCAACAATCAAGAAAATCACTTCAACACTCGTTGGCAATGCACTTAAGATGGTTCAGTACACAGCAGATGCTACTGACGCTAACATCCTCAAGGCATTCTATGATGCTAACGGTACTGATGCTGTTCTTTCAGAAGCAAATCTTGAATCAGCAATGGTTCCTATGCTTGTTGCTTGTATCGGCCAGGTTAACCTTGGTGCAGGCAAACTTCAAGATATTATCCACCCAGCAGAATGGGATGGTTGTAAGGATGCAGAAGCAGTTGCTTATGTATGCCTTAAAGAATACTTATCATACGTACTTCCTAATAAGGATTATTCATCACTTGTAAATGTAGCCAATGACGGTATAATCAACGCAACACTTGAAGGTACAATTCTTCCTATGGCTCGTGATGCAGTTGCATATGTACTTGAAGGATATGTTCCTGTAACATACAAAGGCAAAACTTGGAAGACAGAAAACGAAGATGTTAATTCAAGTGCTACAATTTTTGACCTCTTGAATTCAGTAATTCTTTACTACGGTGGAGATTACTCAATGAAGAAGGCAACTAACTCAGGTGAAAGAGCAATGGGTGTTGCAGCTCTTCTCGGTATTTGCGATGAAAAAGGTAACAGTGCTCTTACAAATAACCTTTGGGAAAATATTGATAAAATTGCTAACAAGTTCCTCCCTATTCTTGGTACACTCCAAGGCAAGGAATACGGTAAGTTCGATTCACATGATCTTATCTGGAACGATGTAGTTCTTTCAATTCTTAATATTTCTGATAAGAAAGACAGCGGTTTCTGTGGCGTATCTAATTTCGTTTACAAACTTATCACAATCGTATCTGCTGAACCGATTCAGTCAAAAGGTTTTGTAAATACTGTTTATGATTTGCTTGCTGACCTTATCAACGGTCTCTTCGGTAAGCGTTATTCTTCACAGCCGCAGGATTTCACAACCATAATTCCTAAGTCAAACGGTGACAACAAGCCATTTGATGATTTACTTCAGGTTAAAACTATTGCAGGTACCGGCGGTACTGACCTCGGTGCAATCCAAAAGGCTATTTGCAACTTTGTTGAATTCACCGGTTATGGTGCAGACAGCACCAAGGGTGATGCCGGCAAGTATGGCGATTCAGTAATGAGAGGTATTTTCTTTGCTCTTTCAGCAGTTAACTCTTTCGTTCCTGAAGCTATCACTCCAATCGGAACTCAGCAGCTTAAGACTGCTTCAGCAAGCTTTGCTACACCTTCTATGAAGACAACAGCAGGCGGCGATTGCAGCGATACAGTTTCATTTACAAATAACTGCACAGGTCTTAACCGTGCATATATCTCTAATGGACAGCTTGTTCAACTTTCTCGTTACTATTACAAGCTTAAGTCAGCTACTTATATTGGCAGTAACAACGAAAAAACTGATATTACATCTCAACTTAAATCAGGTCTTATTGCTCCTAACGAAACAATAGTAACACCTAAACTTCCTATTACTTTCGACTCAGCAGCAGGAGAATCTAATGTAGTTGAAGTTCAGTTTGTATACGACATCGTACTTAAAGATGGCACAGTTGTTGCAGCTGATAACAATGTTTCAGCTTATAAGTATATGACAACCGCAACAGGTTGGAAAGAAGCTATGTATAATAGTAACAAGCAGTTCCAGCATGATACAAATAAAGCTGATCAAACAGTTGGTGTTGAGGGTGCTTATGTAAAATCAACATCTACATTTAGTAAGGATAATACTCTTCTTGCTAACTATCCTGAATACATGGTACTTGATTCATCAAACCTTGCTGATATTTCTACATATTCAGTTAGATATAGAAGTAACAGAAATAAGATTTTGACCGGTTCAAAAGCAGTTGACGGTATCTACTTCTATGATGAAGATTCAAATTATCAGTCAAACACACTTGATGCAAATAATGTTGTAACAAAGTATGATAAAAATGCTGCTTATACAACAGTAAACATCACAAGTGAAAACGCTATCCCTGCTTGGGATAAGACAAACGGTAACCTTCTTAAGTATAATATGTATGACTACCGTGTTGAAACTACTCCTGGTTCAGGTGAATTCGGTGAATGGAACCGTAACGAGGTAACAGAAGCAACAGCAGGTAACAGCGATAAAATTACTTATTATAAGGGTTACACAAGCGATGAAATCGAAGCAGTTAAAGCTCAAACTAACCCTGATGGTACCACAGCTGCAAATATTAAGGCTATTCAGACAAGAACTCATGTAGTTTACACTCTTTCTGAAGCTATTGCTAAGAATATTATCGCAGGTTACCATGTTGGTGACGGTGATATTTACGAATCAGTTTATTTGCAGAACAATGGCGGTCAGATTAACTACGATAACCTCTTCAACATTGTTTCAATGGGTAACACCAAAGTTCCTGGTTTCTACATTGAAAGTGAGAAGAAGCAGATTCCAAATGCATCTGCTCTTGAAGTTCAACCGTTCCGTTATGATGGTGAAACCAACATTCAAGGCGGCGAATATCCGGTTGATATGTGTATCTACAATGGTTCTAAGTCAGCTTATGCTCACTTTACTATCCTTGTAGGTGATACCAGCCAGCTCAGCGGTATGAATACTGCTTATGATAATTTGGCATCACTTGTATCACAGTATAAGTCTTCAGACTTTACTAACTCAACTGTTTTCGAGCAAGCTAAGCAGGCTCTTCTTAATGTACTTTCTATTAAGTCATCTGCTATGACAGTTGCTTTTGCACAGAGCATTAACAATAAGACTCAGCTCACAGCAACAACTAAAGAAGTTACATCAAAGTTTGGCGATTTAGCTTATGTTCCTTATACAAAATCTGCTCCAACAGTAACATCTAAAGGAAAAGAATATACAATTCCAAAGGATGTTTTGGCTAACGCTTATGTTGGTGGCGAAGCTCTTGCTGACGGTTCAGGTAAAGTCGGCGGTGTTGCAGGCGTTTACTACTTCGATGCTGCAGGTACAATGCCAATCTATTCACCATTAGCTCTTTCTGATGATAATGGAAAGGTTCGTACAACAGACCAAGCCGGAATCAAAGTAATTAAGAATGCAGATGGTAAATACTATCTTGCTAACTCAGTTGTTTATGAAACAACTTGGGACAATGCTATTACCACAAATGGTAATCCTTGCCAGATGCCTACTAAAACTCAGGCAACTGACTCACAGGGTAATCTCCTTTACAACCAGGTTCAGTATGTATACCGTGATGCCGATGGCAAGAAGGTTAACTCAAATGAAGATTGGTCATGTAAGTTCCCTGTAACAGATTATACTATCGTTCCTAACGAAGTTAAGTCTGACGGTTCAATCGTTGATAACCGTGGTGCTGTTGCAAAGGCTGTTGATAGAATCAACTATGTAACAAGCATTATGAATGATACACTTAAGCCGGCTGCAGATAATGCATTCAAAAACATTTCTGTTGCAAGAACCGGTCTTAATGACACAAACTTTAACATCTTAACATTCTCTAAGATGACTGACATTGCCAGAAACATTGAAAAGAACTTTACTGTTGATCTTGAATATCATTATGATAAAGTTGTTTTAGGTGCAGATGGCAACCCGGTAATTGATGAAGCTACCGGAGAGGCTAAAACTGAAGATGCAGTTAAGAAGGAATTAGGCGTTTCTCCTGCAAGTGCAGCATCAACTGTACAAAACTGCATTGACAACGGAAAGTCTTATACTTATGTAACTCATTCATCACTTTCATCAGCAGCAGTAGCTGAATATACCAGACTCTTCAATATCTTCGCAAGCGCAGCTGTTGAGCGTGGTTACCAGGGTGCACAGCTTGAAAAAGAAATCAAGTGTGCATCAGGCAACATCTATTCAACTCTTACTGCTACTAAGGCTGTTTATGCTGAAGACGGTAAGACTGTAACAACTGAAGCTTCAGTTTCAAAGACAACAGGCGCAAACGCTCCTCGCTTTGGTAAGTGGGATGCTGAAGGTAAGCTTGTAAACGATGGTTCTTACTCTGCAGAATCATGGACCAGATATGTCAGAGCTCTTGCAGCAGCAGTTGCTCTTGCACAGTATGGTCACGGCGATTATGCTCATAAGGATCCAGCTAATTTTGTTCTTTCTGATAAGAAGGGCTACGATGCTTCACTTACAAATATCTACACTGTTGATACAGAACTTCAGGCTGCAGAGATTGCTCTTGCTCCTGCTGAAACTACAAACAACACTGTAACAGTTAATGCTGTTGAAGGTGCTACTGTAACAATCAATGGCGCTGCTTACACAGCTCCTGTTTCAGTAGAAACCGGCTCAACAATCACAATTGATGTTAAGGCAGCTGAAGGTTACCAAGTTGTTAATGAACTTACAATCAACGGTGAAAAGGTAACAGTTAATGCATTCCCTTATGAATATAAGGTTGATGGCGATGTAACAATTGCTCCTTCAGTTAAGCAGGCAGCAGCTGATACAATCACTGTAAGCGGTAAGGTTCTTATTGCAACAAATGTTGACGGTACTGAATCATCAACAGGTGTTGCAGGAATTGATGTTATCGCAAACGGCGAAGTAGTTGCTACTTCGGCAGCTGACGGTTCATTCACTGCTACTGTTCCAGTTGGTACAACATCACTTACTGTTCATAGACAAAATGTAACTATCGACAGAACTGTAACACTCACCGGTACAAAAGATATTTCAAATGTTGAAATTCCTGTATGTATTTGTGATTACAACGGTGATGGTGTTATTGATGGCTTGGATAAGCTTACATTCTACACTGCATTTTCCGGCGGTTCAAACGCTTATGATCTCTACTGTGACTATAATAAGGATAATGCAATTGACGGCTTAGATAAGCTTACATTCTTTACCTTCTATGGTAAGACAGTTGAGTACGCAGCACGTGCTCTCGACTAATTAAATTAAATCATATCAGGGGTAGCAATACCCCTGATATGTAACCGTTTATTATAATGGTTACTTTATTTATAAATTCGATATGATCGGGTAATCCCCGTTTATATACCGGCCCTGTTTTTAGGGTTGGGAGGTTAAAGGCGATTGCGTTTAGTCACTGTTTATCCCTGATATTACAATATCATTTCTTCAAAGCTTGCTTTTACGCTTTTGCGTTTTTATAACCGAGGTTTGATTTGGTGTTGTATGCGCTCTCGTCTCTCCCTAAATTTTATTTACTTGGCAAGGAGGTAACACCTATGCAAAATGCATTTGTTAAAAAGAGAATAGGTGCTGTAATTGGTACACTTACTTTCTTGGTGCTTATTGCACTTTTCGTGTGCCTTCCTAATACTTCATACGGTGCAACTATTGGCAGTGAAAAGCCAAATATTTATTGCACTTATACAGACTCTGACGGAAAACAATATGACGGTGATGAATTGCCTGCCGGTACTTACGATGTAAACTTCTATTTAGAAGGTGTTTCCGAGTTATCGGTTGTGCAGGTAACTGCAAAGTACAGTGCAGATGCTACTGTTGACACAGCGGCACAGTCGCTTCTTTCAGATGAAGTTACCGGCATTTCGTCAATGGGAACTATTACACAAAATTCAAATTTGGTGTTTGGCTTTGTTTCTGATTCTGACTCTTGTTCAGCAATCAATAGTGATGGCACATTGCTTGCAACTTTTTCAGTTGCTTTTGCTAATAAATGTGATGCATCAAATGTAATTTCAGTTTCAACCAGCCCGAATAAGACTTTTGTTTTAACAGATTATAATGATGGGCTTAAGGATGAGTATGCACTCGTTAACCAAGCCGATGATTATGACGGTTCTTTATATCTTATGACCTGTGATGTTTCACCGAAAGGTCCGGGTTGTGATATAACAGGTAAGATTACTATTGCTACTTCCCTTGATGGAGGTGCAAGTGATACCGGTATTAGCGGTATAAATCTTACGGTTAAAACTGCAGATGATTCAACCGTTGCAACTGCAGTTACAGATTCAAACGGTGATTATACACTTGCCGATATTCCGGCAGGTGAGTACAAAATGTTAATAAGTGGTGAAACCACTATTGACAGAACGGTTACATTAGTAGTTTCCGAATCAAAGGATGTTTCATCGGTAAGCATTGCAATATGCGACTATAACCACGATGGCAGTATTGATGGCTTGGATAAGCTTTCGTTTTATGAAGCTTTTTCCGGTGGTGCAGAAGATTATAATCTTTACTGCGACTTTAACAAAGATAATGCAATTGATGGTTTAGATAAGCTTACATTTTTTACATTCTTTGGTAATGAAGTTAAATACGCTGATGTAACTTTGAATTAAATAGGGGGAAAGAAAATGAATAAAACTTTCAAAAAGGCAATTGCTGTCATTTTGTCAGTTCTTATGGTTGTTTTATCAGTACCTTTCACAGCACTTGCAGCACCTGGCGATTATGAACCAAATTTGAAAATGTATTTTGGTACATTCGTAGAGGATAATGCAACTAATTATACTGATTATTCAACCTGTGGCACAGGCTCAGAAAAGTTTGGCTCTTATGCTTCACTTTATGGCGCACCTGTAGATTATAATTATACAGTTGTTAATGGTAACACTACTTCCGGTACACTTACTATTAGCAAGGATAAGGCAAATACATTTAATTCAGCAATCGAAAATTATTTTCCTACACTCGAAAATGATGTTCAGCTCGGTGTAGGTGATTATTTCACAATGACAGTTGCTGTTGAAAACATCAAAGTTCTTTCATCAATCTTGGCACAAGTTCAGTTCAGTGATTCTATTGAACCTGCCGGTATTTATTCTTATAAATCAGGCAGAAAGAACGTTTATAAGCTTGGTACTGAAACTGAAAGAGCAGCTGCTAAGGGTACTTGGGAAAAAGGTAAAGGTGGTTTATCTTACCTTCCTTTATATTCACTTTGTGAAGAAGGCGTAAGCAAATCTTCATTCACAACAGATGGTTCAAACTCTTCACAGATTATTGCTAATTCAGAAGATGGCAAGTACAATGTACTTGATTATAGCTGGTCTTGGCCAAATGTTGATACCACTTCAGTTGCAGATCCTGACGGTTTATTTGTAGACCCTACAACAGGTGAAGCATCAGGTTATACTTATACAAATGCAATTCCTGTTGCTACATTCGTATTTAAAATCGTAACAAACGATCCTATCCAGTTCCACATTTATAATCCTACAAATGTAAAGAGCTTTTCATATGTAGGTCCAAACAGTGATGGTACTATGATTCCTAAACTTACAACATATGCTAAAAATGCTTGGGATACAAAAACAAATACTAACACAGGTGATACTGAATGGCCTGGTTCAAAAAAGTCAACTTTCATGGGCTTCAATGAATTTAGAGAAGCTCCTAAGCCATCAACTCACACAATCACATTTACACCTTATGGTGGTGAACCTACCACTCAAACTGTAAATGATGGCGAAATGCCAAAAATTCCTGCTAACACAGCAACAACAGCTCCGACACCGGTTGATTCAAATCATCATTCAGTAACAAGTTACAAGTGGACACCTGAAGTTGTAGCTGCAACAGCTGACGCTGCTTATACTGAAGAAGCAGTAGTAGCAAAATCTGAATGTCCATTCACAGTAACTGACCATAAGGACGCTACTTATAAAGAAGCAGGTTATGATGTTTACACATGTCCTGATTGTGGCAATACTTATACAAAACCAATTGATAAGCTTGTATGTGACCACGCTGATACAAAGATTGTAAACGCTACTAAACCTACAATCAACAATCCTGGTAACACAGGTGACACAGTATGTAATGTTTGCGGCGAAACAATCGCAACAGGTACTGAAATTGCTCAGCTTAACGGTGAAGCTTACAGAGCTGCACTCAAGGCTGCAAAGGATGCTGACGCTTCTAAGTATACAGCAGATTCTTATGCTAAGGTAACAGAAGCACTTGCTAAATATGATGAAGCAACAGTTGGTGCTTACACATCACAGGAAGATGTAGACGCTGCAAGAGATGCTCTTAAAGCTGCAGTTGACGGTCTTGTAGCTAATCCTACAACTGAAACTTATACTTATAACTTCATTGACGGTACATCTAAACCTCTCACTGTTAATAAGGGCGAAACACCTGAAAACTTTGCTAACACTCCTGCTAAGGTTACCGATAATAAGAACGGTACTCATACAACAACAACTTATACATGGTCACAGGATGGTTTTGTATTTACTGAAGTTGGTAGCGACAAAGTAGATGATTGTACTCTTAAGTACGAAACCGTTACTCAGCCTACAATTAAGGTAGAAGGTTCTAAGACAGCTACTTGCCCTGATTGTGGTTATGTATCAACACTTCCGATTGATAAGCTTAACGGTACAGAATACTATAATGCGCTTGATGCTGCACAGAATGTAAAAGCTGATGATTTCACAGCAGCTTCTTACGCAAAGGTAGCAGAAGCTCTTAAGGCTAATGCTCAGGCTACAGTTGAAGCTTACACAACACAGGAAGATGTAGACGCTGCAACAGCTGCTCTTAAAGATGCAGTTGCTAAGCTTGATGCAGGTGTAGTTGTAACAGTTGCTTCAACAAAACTTGGCACAACAACTCTTAACGGTGCTGATGCTACAAACGGTGCTAACGCAAGACTTGCAGTTGGTGACGATGTAGTTCTTACTGCTAAAGCTAATAACGAAACAGGCGAATTCGTAGGTTGGAAAGTTGGTAACAAGATTGTTTCTGACGAAGCAACATTTAAAACAGCTGCAACAGCTGACATCACTTACGAACCTGTATTTGCTGAAAAGGCTGACACTTCATTTACAGTAGTATTTGTAGACCCATACGGCAATGTAATTGATACTCAAACTGTTGATAGCGCAGCTAATATTACAGTTCCTACTGAACCTGTATTCCCTGGTTACACATTCACAGGTTGGTCAATGACTGAAGAACAAATCAGCAAACTCACAGACGGTGCTACAATCTACGCTCAGTACAAGAAGGACGATGTTGCTAAGTATACAGTAACTGCTAACGATGGTGCTACAATCACTGTTAACGGTGCTGAAGTAGCTAGCCCGGCTCAAGTTGCTTATGATACTAAGGTTAGCGTTCATAAGGACGGTGCTGAAGCTTGGAAGTTAAATGACGGTACAGTAGTTGGTTATGGCGATACTTACACATTCTTCTGCGGTTCTGATATTGAACTTACACCTGTAATGACTGCAGTTCAGCAGAAAACAACAGTTAAGATTCTTTCTGCAACACCAATTGAGGGTACAGTTAAGGTTTCATTCTTGGCAACTCGCAATGTTGCTCCTGGCGAAACAGTAGTTAAGCAGGGCTTTGTATATGGTAAGAATTTAGCTGATTCTGAACTCACACTTGATAATGTTGGCAATAAGGGTGCAGACGCTAATGCAGGCACTGTAAAGATTCTTTACAACAAGAATTCAGCAGAGCAGATTGCTCTTGACTATGGTCTTTCAAAGAAAGATGGTAAGATTTCTGCAGTAGCATTTGTTATTACAAAGACTGCTGATGGCACATTAAAGCCAACTATGTCTAACATTGAATCTTACACTTATTGATAACAAATTATAATTTATTGATGCTTTTGCCTCTGCCTAATCGGCAGGGGTAAGGCACCGGTAAATTTGGGAGGAAAACCAATGAAAGAGCTTTACACAAAGCCAATGTCACAGATTGATGAGTTCAAGACTTATGATGAGGTTTTAACAGCATCTTATACTGGTGGAAATACCGGTATTGACCATGGTACTGATTTAGACTAAAATCTTGACATTGAAATAAAGCTTTAGGAGACGGTAGAAATACCGTCTCTTTTTGCTTTTTATAAACTAATAAAATAAAGGTGTAAGCACCATAAGATTTTGGTTGACATAAAACAAAGCCATCGGTTAAAAACCGATGGCTTTTATACTGTCAATAAACTGATTTAAAAGTAATACAAAATCTGACGCACTGCTGTACGACAGATTTTGAGAGGCGGAGCAAAATTCTCGCCCATAAACAAAAAGGAAATAATTAAAACAGGGCTCTTATAAGAAACAAAGATACTACAAAACAGTTCCCCGAACTGTTTTTCCCAAATTCTTTGCTCTCGTTGTTCGCAGAATTTGGAGTATCTTGTCACAGGTTCGAGCATTACATCTAATTACATAAAAATAAAAAGGATACCTTGTAGGTATCCTTTTTATTTTGGTGGGAACAACAGGGCTCGAACCTGTGACCCTCTGCTTGTAAGGCAGATGCTCTCCCAGCTGAGCTATGCTCCCGTCAGCGATATTGATTATATAACAAGTAGAGCAGAATGTCAAGAGTTAATTTTAGAAAAAAGTTCTTTTATTCTGTCAATTTCATTATTTAAGTATAAATAGCCGAATAACGCTTCTACTCCGGTGGCGCAGTGGTACTCACCGTCAGTTGCACTTTTTGGGGAATGGCCCACTTTAGCATTGCGCCCGCGCTTGAAAATCGCAAGTTCATCTTCGGTTAAATCATCCTTGATTTTTTCAAAAGCAACGGTTTGTGCTTTTGCCGAAACATACTTTACACTTTCCTTGTGCAAATCATTTACGGGGCGATTTGCATCAAGCACAAGTGTTTCACGCACAAGTATTTCATAAATGCAATCGCCTATAAATGCCAAATTAAGCGGGCTTAATTGCTTTGCATTAACATCTTTGTCTACAAATCTCATATTTATTAAGGCACATATTCAAACTCTATGTCATAGAGTGAAACAATGTCACCCTCCTCAATTCCTTTTTCTCGAAGCGCATTGAAAATTCCGCTCTTTTCTAATACTCGTTGCATATATTGCAGTGCTTCGTAATCTTCAATATCAATCCCTTTGAGAACTTTTGGAAACCAACTTGCTTCCACAAGAAAGTAATGTTCATCAACTTGGGTGATTTTAAAGCCTTTATCATCTTTAACCAATGCTTCAAACGGAATTTCTTCAACTTCATATTCTTTAATAGGAGGCAAGGTCTGCAACTTGTTCCAAACCGCATTCATAAGCTCCTTTGTGCCTTCCATGATTGGCGCACAGATAGAATAATAGTCATATCCCTTATCTTCAACATATTTTTTAAATCTTTCGATTTGTTCAGGCTCAGCCATATCAATTTTATTTCCGGCAACTATTTGCGGCTGCTTTGCAAGTTCGGGGTTGAACTTTACAAGCTCCTCATTGATTTTTTCAAAATCTTCAATAGGGTCTCTGCCTTCGCTGCCGCTTACATCAACAATGTGTACAAGAAGCCTGCAACGCTCAACATGTCGCAAAAATTCATGCCCGAGTCCGATACCTTCGCTAGCACCTTCAATAAGCCCCGGAATATCCGCTATAACAAATGAGTTGCCCTCACCCATTGATACAACACCCAAGTTTGGCACAAGAGTTGTAAAGTGATAATCGCCGATTTTAGGCTTTGCCTGACTTACTACTGATATAAGGCTTGATTTGCCTACTGACGGATAACCTAAAAGTCCCACATCGGCAAGAAGCTTAAGCTCAAGCGAAACTTCCCATTCTTCACCCGGTACACCCGGCTTTGCAAATCGCGGTACTTGGCGGGTCGGAGTTGCAAAATGAATGTTTCCCCAGCCGCCCTTTCCGCCTTTAGCAGCTACAAATCTGTCAGTCTTACTCATATCAGCCATAACTGCGCCTGAATTTGCTTCGCGAATGATAGTACCCCTCGGCACTTTGATTTCAAGGTCGGGCGCTTTTTTACCGTATTGGCGTGAGCCGCGTCCGTTTTCACCGTTTTTGGCTACATATTTTCTTTTATATCTGAAATCGGCAAGGGTTGCAAGGTTGTCATCAACTACAAATACAACATCTCCGCCTTTTCCTCCGTCACCGCCGTCAGGTCCGCCGGCAGCCACATATTTTTCCCTGTGAAATGCTACTGCGCCTGCACCGCCGTCACCGGCTTTTATCTTAATTTTAGCAATATCTACAAACATATATAACATCCTTTGTTTTTACTAATATGAATTTTAACAAATTTTAATTGAAATTGCAACCAAAAGGCATAAATATAATTCATCTGTGACCCAATTATAAACAGTTCGTTAAATAAATAACAATAACACTTGCATAAATACACTTGTTTTTGTATAAAGTGTAAAAAATACAATTTTATCTTGATTTATGAGGACAAACAGTATAAAATAAAGAATGCATAAAAGCAATAAAACTTTAAATTATATTCGGAGGTAAATTCCAATGGTAAAAGTTGCTATTAATGGTTTCGGCCGTATCGGTCGTCTTGCTTTCCGCCAGATGTTTGGTGCAGAAGGCTACGAAGTAGTTGCTATCAACGATCTTACAAGTGCAAAGATGCTTGCTCATCTTCTTAAGTATGACTCATCACAGGGTAACTATGTTGCTCAGGGTCACACTGTTGACTTCCACGAAGGTGAAGGCGAAGATAACTACATTGTAGTTGACGGTAAGAAAATTGTTATTTACAAAATGCCTAACGCTGCTGACCTTCCTTGGGGCAAACTTGGTGTTGACGTTGTTCTTGAATGTACAGGTTTCTATACATCAAAAGAAAAGGCTTCTGCTCATATTCAGGCAGGTGCTCGTAAGGTTGTTATTTCAGCTCCGGCAGGTAACGATCTTCCAACAATCGTTTACAATGTAAACCATGACACACTTACAGCTGAAGATACAGTTATTTCTGCTGCATCTTGCACAACTAACTGCCTTGCTCCTATGGCTAAGGCTCTTAACGATTTCGCTCCTATCCAGAGTGGTATCATGTGCACAATCCACGCTTACACAGGCGATCAGATGATTCTTGATGGTCCTCAGAGAAAGGGTGACCTTCGCCGTGCTCGTGCAGGTGCTGTTAACATTGTTCCTAACACAACAGGTGCTGCAAAGGCTATCGGTCTTGTAATTCCTGAACTTAACGGTAAGCTTATCGGTTCTGCTCAGAGAGTTCCTACTCCAACAGGTTCAACAACAATCCTTACAGCAGTTATTAAGACTGACAAGGAAGTTACAGTTGATGCTATCAACGCAGCTATGAAGGCTGAAGCAACAGAATCATTCGGTTACAATGAAGACCTTATCGTTTCTTCAGATATCGTTGGTATGAGATATGGTTCACTCTTTGATCTGTCTCTTATACACATCTGACGCTGCCGACGATCGCATAAGTGTAG
>OWJI01000666.1_pt1 | contig 24108 bp, 23 predicted proteins | sample 1732541 | NCBI WGS metagenome assembly OWJI01 (sample SAMN05065727, study PRJEB22554) | human gut metagenome | biome: ENVO:2100002; feature: ENVO:00000062; material: ENVO:00002003 | host: Homo sapiens | place: USA
AGATCTGCGCATGTCTCGTGGGCTCGGAGATGTGTATAAGAGACAGGTTCTGGACGTCATTCGCATTGCAAACGCCGGCTGCAAGGCCATCGGCATCAAGGAACCCAAGATCGCCGTTGCCGGTCTGAATCCCCACTGCGGTGAGAACGGCATGTTCGGCACCGAGGAAATCGAGGAGATTCAGCCCGCCATCGACGCCGCTATGGCAGAGGGTATCATCATCCCCGAGAAAAAACCCACTCCGCCTGACACCGTTTTCTCCAAGGCTCTGGGCGGCTGGTACGATATCGTGGTGGTCATGTATCATGACCAGGGCCACATCCCCCTAAAGGTGGAGGGCTTTGTGTACAACAAGGCTGAAGGCCACTGGGACGCGGTGGCCGGCGTCAACGTGACGCTGGGCCTGCCCATTATCCGTGCCAGCGTGGACCACGGCACCGGCTTCGGCCATGCCGGCGACGGCCACGCCAACGAGCTGAGCCTGGTCAACGCCATGGACTACGGTATCCGCATGGCCCTGGCCAAGGCTGAGGCGTAAACGAAGAATTGCCAAAGTTTCCAAACGCTTGGAGAAAAGGAATGGTACTATGAAGGTTACTATGACAGAAGCAATCTGCAAGGAGGGCCTAGATCTGCTGGCGGGCAAGGCCGAAATCTTTGTGGCGCATGATGCCCATCCACATAACTATCTGGATCAATTGAAGGACACGGATGCTTTCATTGTGCGGGTGGCAGACAAGGGCGCCATCGATGAGGAGACCATGAAGAGCAGTGAGAGCCTGAAGGTCATCGGCCGCACCGGCATCGGCTACGACAGCGTCGACGTGGAGGCTGCCACCAAGCTGGGTATCCCTGTGGTCATTACTCCGGGTGCCAACAATCGCAGCGTGGCCGAACACGCCGTCACCTTGATGCTGGCACTCTCCAAGAATATGGTGGAGAGCGATGTTGAGCAACGCAAGGGCAACTGGAAGATTCGCGATGCAAAAAAAGCTTTTGAGGTAGAGCAGAAGACCTGCCTCATTATCGGCTTAGGCACCATCGGCAAGATCATTGCTCACCTGTGTATTGGTCTGGACATGAAAGTCATTGGCTACGATACTTTCCTGACCGAGGAGCAGATGCATGAGCTAGGGGTGGAGAAAGTGGACGACAAGTTCGAGGCGCTGAAAGCTGCTGATGTGGTTATCGTTCAGATGCCGCTGATCGAAGGCGTCACCACCAACACTATCGCCAAGGCGGAACTGGACGCCATGAAGCCAACTGCTATCCTTATCAATTGTAGTCGCGGTGAGATTGTCAACGAACCGGACTTGTGCGCCGCACTGAAGAGCGGCAGCATCGCCGGCGCGGGCCTGGATGTGTTCTGGAACGAGCCCACCCATGTGGATGATGAAATTCTGCACTGCCCCAACGTGATTGTCAGCCCCCACTCGGCTGCACAGACCCGGGAAGCGGTTATCAAAATGGCAACTATGTGCGTCAACGGTTGTTTGGCCGTGTGTGAGGGCAAGAAGTGGCCCTTCGTAGCCGATAAGGCGGTCTATGACCATCCCAAATGGGCCGGTAAGGATTGGGCCGAGGTGTGAAGCTTTGTATATTACCTAAACGATACTGGATGAAAGGAGATAGAAAATGGAGATAAAGGAACAATCCGCTCTTCGTGCTGTTTTAAGTGGTACACAACTACCGCGTATGTGTACTGTGCGGCAAATATTTAATATGGACGGTATTGAGGATGTTGCAACGTACCTGAATGAAAAGCTGGAGAATCTAAAACTGGCGGAGCGCATCAAACCCGGGATGCGGGTGGTGCTGACCGGCAGTAGCAGGCAGATTGCCAATATGCCGTTGATCCTGCGTGAGTTAGCGTCTTTTGTGAATAAGCAGGGGGCACAGCCTTACATCATCCCAGCTATGGGTAGCCACGGTGGCGCTACTGACGAAGGTCAGCGGGCCATACTCGAAAGCTACGGTATTACTGAGGAGTTCTGTGGTTGCCCAATCCACTCCAGCATGGAAACTGTGCGGGTAGGAGAGTTACCCAATGGTGATGAGGTCCGGGTGGACAAATTTGCCTATGAGGCGGATGCCGTCATTGTAGTGGGGCGCATCAAAGCGCACACCGCTTTTCGAGGCTCTTATGAGTCCGGGCTGATTAAGATGATGGCGATTGGCATGGGCAAACGGGCTGGCGCGGATTCATTGCACCGGGAGGGCTTTGGTAAGATGGGGGAGCGCCTTCCACAGTATGCAAAGGTTGTCTTTGACAGTTGTAATATTATCTTCGGTGTTGCTCCCATTGAAAATGAATTTGACCAGACCTGCCGCATTGAGGTACTTCCCGCAGAAGAGATTTTCGAGAAGGAACCGGAACTGTTACTATATGCAAAGACTCGGCTGCCCCGGTTGCTCCTGCCGGAAACTGATGTTTTGGTGGTGCGGGAGATTGGAAAAAACTTCTCTGGTAGTGGTATGGACCCCAATGTCACAGGTACTTTTGGGACGCCCTTCGCCAGCGGGGGTATCCGGAAGCAACGTACAGTGGTATTGGACATCTCCGAGGAGAGCCATGGAAGTTTTGTGGGGCTGGGAAACGCGGACACAACAACGAGGCGTGCGTTTGAGAAACTGGATACCAATGCAACGTATTTTAATATGATCACATCCACGGTGCTTGGCGTTGGGAAGATTCCGATGGTTTTAGAAGATGACAGACTTGCATTACAGGTGGCTGTGAAGACTCTGACCCAGGTTGATAAAAAGCGTGTGCGTATGGTTTATATTAAAAATACTCTTTCGTTGAAAACCATTATGGTTTCTGAGGCAATGCTGGAGGAAGTGCGTGCGCGAAACGATATGGAGGTGCTGGAAGCACCGAGAGATCTGCGGTTTGACGATAACGGGAACTTGCTGGACTTTTCCTAAAAATTGTTTGAGAAAGCAAGATGCTTCTTAAATATTACAAAAAAACAGGAGGAACTAGAGATGAAAAGAAGATTACTGAGTGTGCTTTTGGCTGCGGCGATGATGCTGACTATGACTGCCTGCGGAGGTAATGCCAAAACTGAAGCAACAGATTCAACTGATGATGCGGCTACTAGCGGCGAAGCTGTTCATTTGACTCTCGCCCATGCAGATGCTGCTGATGGTAGCTTGTTTGGTGAATGCACTAAGGTGTTTAAGCAAAAGGTTGAGGAGAAGTCCAATGGCTCTATCGTCATTGATATTTTCCCTGCCGGCCAGCTGGGGACGGTTCCTGAGTATGTTACTGGAATTCAGAATGGAACGATTGACCTGGCACCTGCGGCCACTACCTTTGTCGCTAACTTCTGCCCGAATGTCGGTGTGTTTGATATGCCTTTCTTGTTTGATGACTACGATCACGTTTGGGAAGCGCTTGATGGTAAGGTTGGTGAGACGCTGAGTGCTGATCTGGAGGCTAACAATATCATTCCTCTGATTTGGTGGGGACTTGGCTTCCGCAATGTGACTACCAGTAAGAATCACATGATTGAATCTGTTGAGGACCTGAAGGGATTCCGTATCCGTACCATGCAGTCTGAAATTCAGCAGTCCCTGTTCCGCGCACTGGGTGCAGATCCGGCTCCCATTGATTGGGGTGAGCTGTTTACCGCTCTCCAGCAGGGAACTGTTGATGGTGAGGAAAATCCTTACACCCAGATTTTCAGCTCCAATATCTACGAAGTCAACCCCGTGATTGTCGAAACCAAGCACGAGTTTACACCCGCTGTGTTCATGATGTCCCCGGCTGTCAAAAACAAGCTGACTGATGAGCAGATGACCATTCTCAATGAGTGCGTTGAGGAGTGCAAAGATGAGTTCCGCCAGACCACTGTTGATATCAACAATGAATCTCGGGAAGGTCTGAAGGCTGCTGGCTGCACGTTCGTGGACTCTTTGGACAGTGCGGCGCTGAAAGCTGCTACCGAGCCTGTGTACAGCGAATATCCCCAGTATGACGAGCTGGTGAAGGAGATTAGAGCGCTCCGCTAACCATAGAAGCTGCGTTGCGGTGGCCACTGGATATGCCAGTGGCCACCCACCGGTAAAGATGCGGAAAGGTGATTGTATGAGTAAATTTCTTTCTATTCTCGGTAGGATTGACAACTATCTGTTCAAAGTACAGAAGGTTCTGATCTTGATTGGTGTGGTGGCTATGGTCATCATCAACGGTGCACAGGTATTTTGCCGATATGTAGTTCGGGCAAGTCTCGGATGGTCTGAGCAGACGAGTGTTCTGCTGTTTTTTATCCTGATCATGCTTGGTGCGAATTTGGCTGTCAAGACAGATACGGAAACCAAAATCGATATTCTGCAATTTAAGAACTGTAAGGCGAATGCTGCGCTTCGCTTGGTGACGGATATCATTAGCTGCGTGGCCCTGGTGGTGTTTTTGATGTCCTCAGTTGCATTGTTAAAACAGGCGCGTGCGCTGCCTCAACTGCTGTCCTCTATCCGACTGGACTATTTCTACATTTATATCTGGCTGTTAGTGGGCTTTGCCCTGATCCTGTTTGATAAAATTATCAATATTTTCAAGAACATTTTCTGCCTGCTGGGTAAGGAACTTCCGGAAGAGTTCCTTCTGCCGGAGAACCCTGATGAGGAGGTGGCTGAATGAACGCGACAGTTGTTCTTGCTCTATGCTTTGTGATTACGCTGGTCATTGGCGTTCCGGTTGTGTGGTCTTTGGCAATCTCCAGCATGGTTGCTTGTTTGTCCCTGCCAGGGGTTTCCCTGTCTTTCCTTGCGCAAAAAATGGAACTGGGCAGTGAACAGTATTCTCTGCTGGCAATTTTCTTTTTTCTGTTGGCTGGTTCTATTATGCAACATGGCGGCATCGCCACACGATTGATTGCTTTTGCAAAGACCGTCACCGGGTCTTTCCGTGGTGGTTTGTCCATTGTTGCGATTGTGGCATGCATGTTTTTTGCGGCTCTTTCTGGTTCTTCTGTTGCTACTACGGCGGCTATTGGTGCAATTATGTACCCTGAATTGGTTTGTGAAGGCTATGATAAGGGCTATGCAGCTGCGCTTCCAGTTGTAGGCGGTACGCTTGGCATTGTAATACCGCCCAGTATTGTCTTTGTGGTTTATGGTACCACTACGAATACTTCTGTGGCAGAACTCCTGATGTCTGGTGTGGTGCCTGGCGTGCTGGCTGGCGTGGCCATGTGCGTGTACTGCTGGTACTATGCGGTTAAGCACGATATTAAAAAGACAGGTCATTTTAATGCACGGGCGTTTCTTGCTGCTACAAAAGAGGCTATCTGGGCGTTGATGATGCCCATTATTGTGCTCGGCGGTATTTATGCTGGTGTGTTTACTCCCACTGAGTCTGCTGCTGTGGCATGCATCTATGGCCTGCTCGTTTCTTGTGTTATCTATCGCGAACTGAAGCTGCAGAAACTGATTCAGATTGCCATTGATAGTGTGAAGTCCACAGCCAATGTGATGTTGATCATTATGGCGGCGAAGCTGTTCTCCTACGTCCTGACTAGAAACGGTATCCCTGCTATGTTGTCAACTGCCATTACGGAGGCAATCTCTTCGAAGATAGCTTTCCTTTTGGCGCTGAATGTGCTATTGCTGTTCCTGGGAATGATTATGGACGCGGGTCCAATTATTCTGATTATCGCTCCGATTATCTATCCGGTTGCAATGAGTTTTGGCATCGATCCGGTACAGCTGGGGTGTATTATTGTATTTAACCTGTCTGTGGGCCAGGCGACGCCTCCGTTCGGCTTGTGCTTGTTTGCGGCTCAACCAGTTACAAAGCAAAGCATTGCCACATTGAGCAAGCATTCTATGCCATTCGTCTTTATCCTCTACGCAATGGTGCTTGCAACCTCCTTTATTCCGGTGATTTCGTTGGCAATTCCTCATCTTATGATGTAAAAATGGAGGTGCTTTGAAATGGTCTACGATTATATCTTAAAAAACGGAACTGTCATTAATTTCCAAACAATGCAAACGGAGATAAAAGACATCTACATTAAAGACGGCGTGTTTGCGGAAGAAACGAGTGACGCTACAGCTCAATTTGTTATTGATGCAAAGGGAAAGTATGTCCTGCCGGGCCTTGTTGATGAACATGTACATCTGAATGTGTCCAACAGCAATATTGGCTCGAACGCAGATCTTCTCTGCATTCCTATGGGTGTAACAACGGCGGTGGATGCCGGGACCTGTGGCTGGACAAACTTTGAGGGATTCTATAATTATAACATAGTTCGCTATGTGCCCAATGTGCTGGCGTATCTGCACGTGTCTCCTTATGGCGTCCATAGTGGCTGTATACATGAAGAAAATCATGATCCGGCGGACTTTAATGAACGTGAGATATTAAAAAAAGCGCTGAAATACCGTGATACCATTGTGGGACTTAAGGTACGTATGTGCAAAGCGACTTTGGGGGATTATGGGATTGCGCCGCTGAAGCGCACCGTTGAAATTGCAGACAAAATTGGAAAGCAGACCGCCAGACATTGCGTAGTTGATGTTCACTATGATGATCTTCCGGACAATGTCAGTGTGCAGGAGATTCTGGATACACTGCGGGCGGGGGATGTTATTACTCATGTAATGCAGACCCATGGTGAGACAATGTTTGAATCGGACGGAAGTGTGCGGGACGCACTGAAAAAAGCTCGCAAGCGTGGTATTTGGGTCGATGATTGCCATGGACGTGTGCATTGGTCCTTTGCTAACCTGAAGAATGCATATGCAGATGGGTTCTATCCTGATATCATCAGTTCTGATGTGGTTAGAATCAGTACCTTTGTAAAGCCTGGCTCATCTTTGGTTCATGCAATGTGCGTCAATTCGGCTGCAGGTATGAAGGAACTGGATATCTTTAAGGCTGTCACGTATACACCTGCGAAAGCGCTGGGAATTTTGGATCGCGCTGGTACTCTGGATGTTGGAAAACCAGCAGATGTTTGTATTATGGATGTGCAGCAAACAAATGAGGAGTATCAGGATTGGTGGGGCGGTACCTGTAAGGGAAATAAGTGTTTTGTGCCATTGATGACGCTTAAAGATGGTGTGATTGTATATCGCCAGACGTTCTTTTAAAAGTGCTGCCTAAAATAGCCGCAGAGCAGATATTTCAATAGTGGATGGCGTGTCAAGAGACAATGCCTGAAAAGGTGACTAAGTAGCGAGGCACGGTGTGTTGATGTTCAACAAGCCCTGTGCCTCGCTACTTTTATACATTTCCTGACTCAAAGTTCGCACCCTGTTTTAGCGTCAAAATCAGCCTTTAACCCGTCTAAATCGAGGAATTTCGCAACATCAGCCGGCAAATCAGCTAAGAACTCCACGATGAGGGCGTAAGTACCCTGCTGCAAGTGATGAAACCCCTGCAGCAATTCTTCCAGAAAAAGTTGCAATTTCTCCAAAGCCTCCGCAAACGATATGTCCGCCAATTCGTCTGCTACCAGGCAAAACAATGGACCGGCAGAACGAAGATTCTGGTTCTCCCGGATACCAACCGCCAGGAACATATATCGGGCAAACACAATGGCGCACTGAGCGCACATTGCATCGTAAGAAAGAGAGCGGCACTCGCCGGTCAGTCGCAGCACAGATTTGCTGGTTTTGAAGAAAACCTCAATGGTGTCACACAGACCGAGCATATCGCCCGGCTGAACGACATCGTGCTGTGTTTCATGATTGAGAAGAAAGCGGCCGTGGACAACATTGAGGAGATCTGCTCCATTCCCGGGGTGGATATGGTGCAGTTTGGCCCGGCGGACTACTCCATGAGCCTGGGCTGGAACCGGTCGGAGCACGCAGAGGAGTGGAAGGCGGCAGAACGGAAAGTCATTGAGACCGCACTGCGTCACGGCGTCCAACCCCGATGTGAGATTAGCAGTCCCGATCAGGCACAATATTACATCGACCTAGGTGCCCGCCACTTCAGTCTAGGAGACCAACTGGCCAAGCTGAAGGAATTCTGGAACGCCCAGGGCTGGGAGATGCGGGAAATCGTCTCTGCATTGGAGACTGATTAAAATGTCCACTCTTACATGCCAAAGGCGCGATCCACTCTGGACCGCGCCTTTGGCATATGAAGAGAGAGGGGCAGATATTCAGGCGGTGATTCCCAGCCACCAGATGACGAACTCGTCGCTGCCCATGCCGAAGAGCTCGCTCTTGGTGGGACGGCCGGAGGCTGTGGCGATCAGCGCTTCGAAGATCTCCCGGCCCATTTCGTCCAGGGTCTTCTCACCGTCGATGACCACACCGGCGTTCAGGTCCATGTCGTCCTCCTGGCGCTGGAACAGCGGCGTGTTGGAGGCAATTTTCAGCGTTGGAAGATGCTGCCCTCCGTAGCAGGAACCTCGGCCGGTGGTAAATGCACATAGATTGCAACCACCTGCGAACATGGCCGCAGCGGACACAGGGTCGTAAGAAGGTGAGTTCATGATATTGAGGCCCGGCTCCGTGACTGTTTCTGCATAACCCACCACATCGTTTAGCGGTGTGCTTCCGCCTTTTTTGGCGCTGCCCAGGGCTTTTTCCAGCACATTGGTGATGCCGCCGGCATTGTTGCCCGGAGTGACTTTGCCGTAGATTTGAGCATCGTGGCCCCTGCAGTAGTCCAGCCACCACTGCATTACGTTGATGAGTTTCTGTGCAACCTCTGGAGATTTTGCGCGGCGAACGAAGGCACCCTCCACGCCCAACAGTTCCGTGGGTTCCGTCAAAACGGCGGTGCCGCCGTTTTGGACCAGCAGGTCCATGGCGCGGCCCAGGGCGGGATTGGCGGAGGACCCGGAGAAGGAGTCGGAGCCGCCGCACTCCAGACCGACCTTCAGATGGCTGACAGGCACGCTCTGGCGGCGGCACTGATCGGCGATGGGAAGCATGGCCTCCACCATGGCAATGCCCTGTGCCACCGACTTGCGGGAGCCACCGGCCTCCTGGATCACCAGCCGACCAAGCATAGGCCCAGGGGTCAGGTCCGCTTCCCGGGAAAACGCATCGATGTTGTTGGACTCACAGCCCAGGGCGCATACCAGCGCGCCGGCCATGTTGGGATTTTTGATGTGGCCGCCCATGACCCGGCGCAGATAGGTCATGGGATCTCCGGTCTTCTCCAGCCCGCAGCCGGATGAGGTGATGAGCGGCACCACGGCATCCACATGCGGATAGGCTTGCAGAACGTCCTTGGTGAAGTGGGCGGCGATCTTGCGGGCCACGGTGGCGGCACAGTTGCTGCACACGATGACGGCGATGCAGTTGCGGGTGCCCACTTGGCCGTCTGGCCGCACATAGCCTTGGAAAGTGCGCCGCTGCTCCGGCGGAAGGATCTCTGCGGGGCGGTAATCCGCGCAAAAGTGATATTCTTCCGCCACGGCGTCAAAGTGGATGGTATCGTTGTGCATATGGGTGCCGGGTTCCACGTCCCGTGAGGCGTACCCAATCACCGTGTTGTATTTCAGAATCGGATCACCCCTGGAAATGGCGCGGGATGCGATCTTGTGGCCAATGGGAATGTCTGTTTTAACGGTGATGCCCTCACCGGGAATCTTTGTTCCAGCGGATACCGGCTGACGGGCCACTACGATGTTGTCTGCTGAGTCCAGACGGATAACGGGACTTTTTTCAGTGTGCGACACGGCGGTTTTCCCCTTTGTTCACATATACTGACGCAGCTTTTCGATGTGGGCGTCAATGCGTTGCATCTCCTCGGCGGTGATGGGCTCGGTGGGCCGGCAGACACGCTTGTCCACAAAACCCAGCTTGCTCATGGCGTACTTGGTGGAGGCAGTCTGGCTCTTGGCCATGGGATAGAGCTTGCAGATGTCGTCCACGATGGCACCCCACTTCATGGCATTTTCAATGTCGCCCGCCTTGCCGTATTCATACAGCTTCAGGTGCGCCTGGGGGAACAGGGGAGCCAGAGAGGGAATGTAACCGTCGGCTCCCATCAGCATACTGGGAACGGCCAAATTGGTAGAACCCTGGTGCACCAGGAAATCCGTGCCCTTGAAGTGATTCAGCAGCTTGATAAAAGCCGGGAAATTGCCGGAGGTGTCCTTGATGCCGATGACTTTGTCCACTCCGGAGAGCTTAATGATAGTGTCGGGGGTCAAGTTCTGGCCAGTAAAGGGAGGAATGTTGTAGATCATCAGATTGGCACTGGTGTGCTTGCTGATCTCCTCAAAATGCCGCACCGTTTCCTCCTGCGTGGCGTGGCGGGCGTAGAACACCGGGGTGACCACTGCGGTTTTTCCACCCATGTCCTCCAGAGCCTTGATGTTGTCAATGACCCGCTGGGTGCTGGAATCCATGCAGCCGGCAATGACGGGCACCTTGCCGGCGCACTCGTCCAGAGCGATTTTGATGGCGCGGTTGCGCTGCTCCTGCGTCAGGGACATGCACTCGCCGTTGGACCCGCAGATGAAGATGCCATGAATGCCGTGCTCGATGCAGTGGTCAATCAGCGCACGCAGACCCTTTTCATCTACCTTTTCGTGTTCATCGATGGGGGTGATGATAGGAGGAATGACGCCAATGATCTCCTTGCTCATAATATGCAGCTCCTTTTTTGATGGTCCACTCGCGGCAGACCCAATTGTCTATATCCGCAGTATAGCGCTTTTCGCGGAAAAAGTATTTCCACAAAGCAAAGTGAGATTTGCACTTTTCACAGGGTGAGGGCGATGACTGCGTGAGCTGCGCCTGAGACGAGACAAAGCGCGGAAAAGATACGTTTTCCGTTGAAAAAGATAAATACACGTTCCTGAAAAATCTGATATACTGGAAAATAACAATAAAACATCGGGGGATTGGAAAATATAAGCGATTCTGCAAAGTGGAAAAATATAAGGAGGACACAGCATGGAATTTTTGAGGCGAGACGATATCAAACGAAACGAACTTCCCGGGAGAGTGGTACAAAACGCCGTTGGCCACAACAGTGCGCTGACCAGTGAAAAGATGACGGTAAGCTTTTGCCGTTACAGCGCCGAAAGCGGTCCCATGGCCCCCCACAATCATGCCGAGGAGTCCGTGGTGGTGCTGGACTGCCAGAATGCGTTCGTTTGCTGGGGCTCCGGCCCCCACAGCCTGGAGCACAGGGCGGAGCTGCATACAGGCGACCTGATGCACTTCCCTGAACTGGAGTGGCATGTGTTTGGCTATGAAGAAGGCGGTTTCCTGGATGCCCTGTGCATATACGGCCAGGTGACGAACATCCGGCCGGAGGAGATCCTGGACGGGCGGAAGTAACAGCGGGAAAGGGGCGAGAGTCAATGCGAAAGGTTTCTATCATGCCCGCCTCTTTGGCGGACGTATATCCGCTGCCTGATAAAACGCGGGTGGTCCGGGAACTGGCGGCAGCCCGGGAGGGTTTTGACAGAAAAATCGTGGTTCTGGACGATGACCCCACGGGCGTTCAGACTGTCCACGATGTTCCGGTGTATACCGATTGGAAGCGGGAGACATTGGCACAGGGACTGTCGGAGAGCGGCGCGCTCTTTTTCGTGCTGACCAACTCCCGGGGATTTACCGGCGAGGAGACGGAGCGGGCGCACCGGGAAATCGCAAGGAACTTGGCGGCGGCCTCCGGGGATACCGGTATGCCGTTTCTGCTCCTCAGTCGGGGAGACTCCACCCTGCGCGGACACTATCCCCTGGAGACGGAGACACTGCGGAGAACGCTGGAAGCTGAGACGCGAGTCTGTTATGACGGCGAAATTGTTATGCCCTATTTCAGAGAGGGCGGACGTCTGACCATCGATAACATCCATTATGTCCGGACAGGGGACCGGCTCGTCCCTGCCGGGATGACCGAGTTCGCCAGGGATACGACGTTCGCCTATCAGTCCTCGGACCTGACGGAATGGTGCGGGGAGCGAACGGCCGGCGCCTATCCGGCTGACGGTGTGACCGCCATTTCTCTGGAGGAACTGCGGAGCCTGGACTATGATGGAATGCTGAAAAAACTGCTGACCGTTTGCGACTTTGGCAAGGTAGTGGTCAATGCCGCCGATGACCGGGATGTGGAGGTCTTCGTTACGGTTTTGTTGCGTGCCATCGCGGCAGAGAAGGAGTTCCTGTTCCGCTGCGCCGCCGGATTGGTACGGGTGCTGGGCGGCGTGGAACGCCGGCCTTTGCTGAGCCGGGCGGAGCTCTGCCCGGAAGATGGGCACCTGGGCGGTTTGGTGATCGTTGGGTCCCATGTGAAAAAAACCACGGACCAACTGAACTGTCTGCTGTCGGCAGGACTTCCGCTGAAGCCCATTTGCTTTGACGCGTCTACAGCGCTGACGGAAGGCGGACTGGAGCGGGAACGGGATCGCGTCCTGGAAGAGACGCGGCGCGCCGTCCGCAAGGGAGAGACTGCGGTGGTGTACACCAGTCGAAAGGTCCTGCGGGCGAAAGCAGGCTGCGCGCAGGAAAACCTGGACCTCAGCGTGCGTATTTCCAGGGCGCTGACCTCTGTCGCGGAGATGCTGCCGGAGCGCCCCGGGTTCCTGGTGGCAAAGGGCGGCATTACCTCCAGCGATGTGGGCGTTCGGGCGCTGCATGTGCACCGTGCCTGGGTCCTGGGTCAGGCCGCGCCCGGAATTCCGGTGTGGCGGATCGGGGAAGAAAGCCGGTTCCCGGGCCTTTCCTATGTGATCTTCCCGGGAAATGTGGGCGACGTGACCACTCTGCGGGATGTGGTAAGCACCCTGATCGGCGACCGCAAATGACAAAAGAGGGATAAACGGACTTCCGGTAAAGCAGGAAAACATTTTGCTGTGAGAGAAAACCATGCCGGGGGACACGGCCGCCGTGCCTTTGGCCGTGACGATACTGCGGAAAGGAGTGCAAGATGCGGGACTATGTTGCAGTGCACCGCGTGGTAAAGACCGTAAAGCGGGAGGGGCAATACATTGAACCTCACAGCCATGCGTTTTTTCACTATATATACTCCTTGAGCGGGCATACGCGGGTAACGGTGGAGAAGCAGGCATACCGGACCGGGCCGGAAAGCCTGGTGCTCGTTCCGCCGGGGACAGTACATGCCATTACCAGCCTGGACACCTCCTGCTGTCTGGACCTCAAATTTTCCTGTTCACCGGGACTGGAGGCACGCATCACGGCGTTGCCCCGCTATCTGCGGACAGCGGATGCCAAAGCCGGCAGTCTTATCCGCAATATTTTTGAGGAAGCGGTTGGTCAGGAGCAGGACTATGACGAGGTCATCAATATACGGTTGTATGAACTGCTGATCCTCCTGCTGCGGCAGCAAAGCGACGGACGGGAGGATTGGCAGTCAGCCAGATATTCACCGGATACATTCAGCAATGAAAACATCCACCAAGCTATCCGGATCATTGAAGATGAATTGGCGGGTCCTCTCCGGGTGACTGAATTGGCCCAGCGATGTGGATATAGTGAAAACTACTTCCGGGAAGTTTTTCGGGAGAACGTGGGTGTTACACCCAATACTTATATCAACCGGCGGAAGATATCCAGAGCAAAGGAAGAGATGCTTTACTCGGATCAAACAGTGACACAAATTGCAGAGAGCCTGGGCTATCAGAGTATCCACTATTTCAGTCGATTATTTAAAAAAATGACCGGCATCACTCCCACGGCATATATCAGTCGGGTCAAGGAAAACCGCCCTATCAATGTGCTGCATAACGCTAACACCCCACAGGGAGAATTTGAATTTCCTCTGCAAGATGGAGGGGGAGAGAAGCGTGGGGATACATAACATAATATGTGAATAGGTATAGTGTGAAAGTGACTATCGGTTCAGCACAGAGTCCGAAAGGGTGCAAGAAAACGTCCCTGCAAACAACGCGGCTTGCAAGGTTCAAGCATAATCAACCAGAGCTAAGCAACCGTTAATCCCTGCTTTTCGAGGAAGCGAGTAGCCTATTTGATAGCCTTGGTCAACTGTTGCTCTTTTAGATGTTCAGGCATATCGATTTTGAAGAGATCAACCGGGTTCCACACTTCCCCGGTGCAGAACATCAAATAGATTGCCGTAAGAATCATTCTGGCAATGCGCTCATACCCTCGCCTGTCCTCCTTTCATCTACTTCTACTTTCGTCCTATCTGGACGCACGTCGCCGCAATGCAGCATCATCCCATCGCCCACATAGATGCCCACATGGGACACGTCGCTGGTATCATACCCGCGCGCAGGTGGCGCAGATGCTGAAGAACTACATGTCGAATACCTGAGATAACGGGAGGCACGAGAATGATTTCTCGTGCCTCCCATCGGGTTTTCTTGCTCTATTATCGACACTGCTGATCAACGATGGGCTGCCCTATCCGTCCTCGCAGCTTACTCCGCATCCTCCACAATTCCAAAGTCGATTAGAATATTTTTTGAAGCATTGGGCGGAGCGACCACTCCTGTCATCTCATAGTGATACCGCTTAGTCCTGCGGGTGTCATCTACAGGCTTCGGGGCGTAAGCATACACTTTGCACCCCTGATATTCAGGCATACCGCTGAGTTCATCCGCCACAGCGCGAATCAGCGCGTCTGTCACAGCATCAATGTCTGCACCGATTTCCACGGCGGTCAGCTCGTGCCTGCGAATGTCCTTGTCCAAATTTCCGAAGGAACGGTATAGTTTATATTTCATGTTCATTCCCGCCTTTCTTTGTTGTCCGAAACGAATAATCAGTTACACATTTTCATCTGAAGAAATGTTCAATCAGGCGCCTTAGCCCAAGGCACTGATATTTTTCAAAAAATCAGAATGAGGCACATACGGCAGATTCAGATTCCAACCCATTCGATTCAACTCATTCAGCTTGATCAGCATGAGATTGATATTTGTCCCCATCATGGCAGACAGCTGCACCACATCATATCCCTGCTTCATCCCATCGATAAGCGCAGTGTCATCGATCACAAGGTGCGCGGCGAACGCATTCGCCTCATACTCCATGGAAGTCCTCATGTCAAATAAAACAAATTCGGGCAGCGTGTCACGACGTTTTGCTTCGTCCCTGTGGCAGGTATCATGCCCGATCTCATGGCCGCAGACCATTTGAGTGACCATATCCTCCATGCGGGTACTGAGAATAATATGGCGCTCCTTATGCCGATAGGTATACATACCCAGCAGATTCTCAAGGCCATCAACGAAACGGACATAGATCCCAATCTCCCGCGCAATGCGGAGCGTATTTCTTGTACCACACGCCCTTACTAATTCATTTGCCTTTTGATGGATGATCTCAGCTCGAAGCAGCATTAAAAAGTTCAGCCCCCTTATCGTGCGTGTATAAAAGCAAATATGCCAACCATGCCTCCAAGTTCATGATACCTGACAGCCTGTCCAAAAGAACGGACTCACCCCTGTGACGTATTCTGTTTTTTATATTTTTTCGGCGTGTACTTTTCAATGTTTCTGGCCTTGGCTTCCCAATAAATATCCTGAAGGGCCTTCATTAAGGCATCCTCATCCTGGGGAGAGAGCGTACCACCTGCAAACAGGCCGCTCATATCGTCTATCAAGTCCTGCGCCTGCTTTTTTCCCCGGTTTCCGTATTGCTCTGCGGCACGCACGACAAAAGCTTCATCCCGTCCCATCAGATAATTCAGGTCGACTTCAAAGAAGTCGGCTATCTTTTTATATGCTTTTTCGGATCGGGGATACGACTGCCCACTTTCATAGAGCGTGATCATTTTGCGGGTCAGGCCAAGGCCCTCCGCTGTCTGCTGCTGTGTTAGATTTCTCTTTTTTCGTTCCGCCTTAAACTTTTCACCAAAGGTCATCTTGATAATCGCCCCTCTTTCTAAAATGTGTAGTTAGAATTACTCAACGATGTTGACACAGATGATTGGGTCAGGTATAATGAGTGCGTAGTTTCAACTACTCACAGTTTATGATATAACTACGCATTTTGTCAAGAGGAAAGCAGACAAAAGAAGAAATCATTTAAGGGGGCGTGATGGCCGATGACGGCACAAGCATTTGAAAACGCATATATCTGTCCGTGGTGTTTAAAGGGTGAGGTGTTGTCTGATGGGCGCGCAAGCGTCCAGATCAGTGTTCAGTGTCCAAAATGCAGCCGCGTATTCATCGGTAATCTTGATACCGGGGAAACGACACGCTCCAAAGCGCGCCAGCGAAATGAGCGCAAAAAACATAAAAATAGCAAAGGCATTGCTGACTGACCACCGGGGCTGAACGCCACCACTAAGGCCGGAGCAAAGCTGGATTTGTCCAGCTTGCTCCGGCCTTTTTATTTTTTCAAAGAAATTTTTTAACCCGGACAAGGACTGACCGGATTAACACTTAGGCTCTACACAGAGGAAGCGAGAAAGGGGGGATATTGGAGTGAACGCAAGTGAACGGCGCCAGCAGCTGCTGGAAGTCCTCTGCCAAAGGCGGCAGGACACCGTGGAAAATTTGGCGTCTGAGTTCGGTGTCAGTGAGCGGACGATCCGCCGGGACATCGGTGAGCTCACACTCCAGTATCCCATCGAAACCAAATGCGGCCGCCACGGCGGCGGGGTCCGGGTCGCGGACTGGTACCGGATGGACAGCAAACGCCTGACTGCAAAGCAGGCGGACCTCCTTCGGCGCCTGTCTGTTTCTCTTTCGGGAGATGACCTGGAAACCATGAACCGCATATTGGCCCAATTTGCCTCCTGACGGGACTGCGCTGAAGCAGCCCCACGGAACCTTGAAAAATTCATATCAGCAGTACGGAGAACCACCCGGACAGACGAGCAACGAGCAGCGCGCGCCACGACCCGGAGGAGGAGTGAAAGCCCTTCCCGGCGAGCGATCCAGCCTGTGTTCGGGGCGGCTTTGGCAGGCCGCCCAGCAATGACTCTGTTTGGGGTTCATAATGAGACACCTTGCTTGGCCTGCGCGTAAGACAGGCGGCGCTGCCCTGAGGTTGAAAGCAGTAGAGGCCCCAGGTAGATCGCCCGTGGTACTTCTTGCCGGAAGTAGCTCCGTATTGTTCCCAATCTTATCGGGGGGCGAGGACGAATGCGATAAGAACGAAAGATAACTTTTTTATAATCTTTTATAATAGGGGATTTTACAACATGAATGATATGGATAACAGGAAAAATGCCCATCAGGATATCGACCACATTTTCAAAGAACTGCTGCCTGCCCAGGGCATGAAGGAACGCTCTGAACAGCTGTTGCTGAGCCACCGGATGCTGGAGGCAATGTTGGACGGTAGCATCGCCCTGTGTGATGCCGGGACCGGCATCGGAAAGACCTTTGCCTATCTGGTGGCCGGGATCGCGGTTCACCGCTATCGTGCCGCCAGCAAGCTGGCACAGCAGCCCATCATTATCTCCACTTCCAGCATCGCCCTGCAGCGGGCGGTGTTGAACGAGTATCTGCCCCTGCTGTCCGCGGTGCTGATGGCAGACGGCAAACTGGAGGAACCCATCCGGGCCGTCATCCGAAAAGGCAAGGCCCACTATGTCTGCGACCTTCGTCTGGAGAACCGGCTGCGCAGGGCCAACTTTGCAAAGAAGAATCCCAAGGCAGCCCAGGCACTCGTATCCCTGAAAGACCATCTGGATATTGACGAGGCTGCCCATCTCAGCAGCTATGACAGGGAGCGTGTTTGCGTTCCCCAGATCTGCGGCTGCCACAGGGATGGATGCCGGTATCGGTATTTTATGGAGGTGTGTTCCTCCAATTATTTTCCCTTCCAAATCTGCAATCATAACCTGCTGCTGGCCGATGCCATCCACCGGCGCACCGGGAAGAAGCCCATTCTGCCGGAACACTGCGCTCTGGTGATAGACGAGGCACACAAGCTGCCTGACACTGCCCGGCAGATGTTCGGGCAAACACTGTCCGGGGATGACATTCGGGACCTGATCCGCAGGCTGCGCCAGGAACGGTATGTTCTGGCGGCAGAAGTATTCACTGATGCCGTCAAACCACTTCTGGATCTGCTTTCCCGGCCTTGGGATGGTTGCACCCCCTTTGAGGAATACCATCCCCTGCTGGAAGGGCCCTGCGAAGTGCTGGAAACCATCCAGCGGCAGCTGGGACAGATCTTGTCCTCGGCTGGTCGGATGGAGTTGGAGCAGACAGCCTCTGTCTTTTCTCTTTTCTATCAGGGAAACCCCGACATGGTATTTTACCCCATGAATGGTGAGCAACAGGATACCCTGCTGTGTGCCAGTGTGGCGGATCTGACGGCCCAGCTTCGGACCACCCTGTGGAGCAGGCCCCAGGGGATGGTGCTGACTTCCGGCACCATGTCCATCGGAACGGACTTTCGCCATTTCAAAGAGGAGACTGGCCTGACAGGTAACAGCCGAGTAAAGGAGTCCGTCTCCCGATCCCCTTTTGACTATGAGGCCAACTGCCTGCTGTACCTGCCCCAATTTCCGCCCCGGCTGCATGGCCGGGAAACTGCGGAATATTACGACGCGCTGGCAGAGAAAATCAGCGGCCTGCTGGACGCAGCATATGGCCACGCTCTGGTGCTGTTCAACTCCTACGCCGCCATGTCCGCCGTGAAGGAACGCCTGAAGCGGCAGGGCTTAAAGTGGAAACTCTTCACCATGGGGCGCAACGCCCTTCACACCACTCAGCAGTTCAAGGACAGCCCCGGCAGTGTCCTGCTGGCCACCGGCACAGCATGGGAGGGCTTTGATTTCCCCGGTGACTGCGTGTCCCTGTTGGTCATCCCCCGGCTTCCCTTCGCCTACCCGGACGCTTTGAAAGAAAAAGAACGGGAGAACTACGACAGCCTGCGGGATTACATTCAGGCAGTGGTCGTGCCGGAAATGCAGATCAAGCTCCGCCAGGGCTTTGGGCGCGCTATCCGCACAGAAACCGATACCTGTGTCATCGCCATTCTGGATGAGCGGGGCAAGAAACGATACCGGGAGGAGATGCTGGCAGCCCTGCCCACTATGCGCCAGACATCCAGCCTGCGGGAGGTGGAGCGGTTCATCCGCCAGCGGAAGGGCAAGGACTACTATCTGGAGGGGTGTGCCTGATGAATGTACAGAATGAACTGCGGTACCTGCTGGCAGTAGACCTGCTGGAAAAGATGGCTGCGGATGGATTTCTGACCGATGACGAACTGGCCAAAGCAAAGCGACTGGCGGTGGAGAAATACCGTCCCTGCGCTGTTTGGGAATAGTGTTGGATATTCTCACCGCAGTGTGATATGGTTGCGTTGCCAAAAAAGATAGGAGGGCAGATACCATGGAATACAGTATCTATACTGAACAGAAATACTTGCCAAATGGGACAATTGAGGCACGCATACTGACAGCCGCAGAAGCCGAAAGACACGGCTATGAGGACGGCGAAAAATTTACCACCGGGGGATACACCATATACATCAACGGCTTCGACAGCCGAAAAGCAGCGGTCAATTATTTGAATGATTTAATTGTCTGTACCATCATTCCATGATTTTATGATAGGAGTTGACCTGTCATGAGTAATGTTAAGATCATCGCCCCCACGGCAACGCCAAAAGATATGCTGCGGGTGGCGGCCTACTGCCGGGTCAGTTCCGACTCCGCCGACCAGCTTCATTCCTACGCAGCCCAGATCAAGGCATACACCCGATTGATTGATGAGCATGACGGCTGGGAATTGGTAGACATCTACGCGGATGAGGGCCTGACCGGCACCCGGATGGACAAGCGGGAGGACTTTCAGCGACTTATGTACGACTGCCGAAAAGGCAAGATCGATAAAGTGGTGGTCAAGTCCATCTCCCGCTTCGCCCGAAACACCCGTGACTGCCTCGTCACCCTGCGGGAGTTGTCCTCACTGGGTGTGACGGTCAAGTTTGAAAAAGAAAATATTGATACCGGAACGCTCACCTCAGAATTGATGGTGAGCGTTTTCGGCACTCTGGCCCAGGAGGAATCCATCTCCATCTCGAAGAACCAGCGAATCAGCTACCAGCGGAGGATGGAACGGGGCGAGTTCATCACCTGCAAAGCTCCCTTCGGATATCGGCTGGTGGACGGAAAAAATCTGGAGATCATCCCGGAGAAAGCTGCTTATGTAAGATGGATGTATGAGGAATACCTCAATGGTCGTAGTTTGGAGTGGCTTGCAGAGCGAATGACGGAAACCGGAATCCCAACCACGGATGGCTGCCAGCGATGGAATAGGTTTGCCGTCACCTATATTCTTACAAATGAAAAATATGTAGGAGATGCCCTTTGCCAAAAGACTTATTCCTCTGGATTCCCGTTTGTAAAACAACGAAACCATGGGGAAAGGGATCAATACTATGTGGAACACACCCATCCTGCTCTTATTAGTCGTGAGATGTTTGATAAAGTGCAGGAACTGCTGCACCGTAAAGGGAAACGAACCAATATGCAGAGAGTCGTGTCCCCCATGGCTCGAAAAATCACTTGCGGACACTGCGGCAGCATGGTAGTCAGAAGGGTTGGAAAAAGCGGATATACCGTATGGGTCTGTCATAAACACGACAGAAAAGCCAGCAGCTGTCCCAACGGCAGAATCAGTGAGCAGAGCATCCACGCATCCTTCCTGCGGATGTACCACAAGCTGAAAGCCAACGAGGGAATCATCCTCCAGCCGGTGCTGAAGCAGCTTGCCAGCCTGACAGATGCCCTCAACCGGGGGAATCCTGCCATGCTGACCATCAACGAAGCCATTGCGGCAGCGGCGGAACAGAACCACAACCTAAGTAAGCTGCACACCGCCGGACTGCTGGACGCCAAGACCCTTGCCATACGGCAGGCGGAACTGAACGCCAAAATGACGGAACTGCGCAGGCAGAGGAGAAAGCTGCTCTGTAATGATGAAATTGACGAGCAGGTGGAAAGCGTCCACCGCACGGTGGAGGTCATACAGGACGGGCCGGATCGGCTGGACAGCTTTGATGATGCCCTGTTCGCCCTGCTGGTGGAGCGGATCATAGCGGAGTCCCAGATGACCATCCGTTTCCAACTGTATGGCGGTCTGGAATTTACCGAAACTTTGGAGGAACGATAATGGTCAATCGAAAAATGCTCTATGGATACAAAATGGATCACGGGGATCTCATAATCCACAAAGAGGAGGAAACCATCGTCCACCGGGTGTTCACCGAGTATCTGGCGGGGCTGTCCTATCAGAAGCTATCGGACAGTCTCAATGCCGACCACGTACCCTACTGCCAGGAGGCCCCCGAATGGAACAAGCACAAGGTCAAGCGTATACTGGAGAATCCCCGCTACACCGGCAGGGATGGGTATCCGCCCATGATTGATATGGAAACCTTCCGGCAGGTACAAAGCAAGATTTCTGAAAAGTCAGCGGGACAGATCTCCAGAAGAACGGAAACGGATGCCCTGTGGCCGAAGCTGAGAAGCGGCTGCTGCCATGCCCGACTGCTGAGACTTGGAGGAAAGTCCAATGGCCTGATTCGCCTAAAATGTGACACCTGCAATGCAGCGATAGCGGTACGAATGGATGAACTGCTTGCGCAGACGGCACGGCAGCTTGCAGAGCATGACAAGCCGGAAAGCAAGCCCTACGCGCCCTCTGCGGAGGCCATTCGTCTGGCCAACGCCATCAACCGCACACTGGAGCAGCCCACCGATGGGATGGACGCCGTAGCCCTCATCCTGCAAGGGGCCTCTGCTCGCTACGACTGCTGTGAGGAACCATTCCCCAGTGAATCCGAAAGCTGCACAGACAGGGTAGATTGGGCGCGGTTTCGCCAGGTAGTGTCCCATATCACCATCTCACAGAATCATATCATAACCGTACATTTTTAACCCCAGGGAAAGGAGAAATCCATGGTACAGACCACACAGGAACGCACTGTTCGCCACATTCCAGCCACAAATCCAAGACCCACCGCGGGCGGCCCCAGGCGGGGCGGCAGGCAGCGGGTAGCAGCCTACTGCCGCGTTAGCACTGACAGCGAGGAGCAGATCAACAGCTACACTGCCCAAAAAGCGTACTACAGCCAAAAAATTGAGGAGACCCCGGATTGGGAGATGGCGGGCCTGTTCGCTGACGAGGGCATCACCGGCACCAGCATGAAAAAGCGAAAGGAATTTAACCGCATGATCACCGCCTGCAAGCGCGGCAGGATCGACCTCATCCTCACGAAATCCCTCTCCCGCTTCGCCAGAAATACGGTGGACTGCCTTGAGATCGTAAGAATGCTGAAGGCCAGGGGCATCGGAGTCCTCTTTGAAAAGGAAAACATCAACACCTTAACGGTATCCAGCGAATTCCTCATCACCCTGTTCAGTGGGTTTGCCCAGGCGGAGAGCGAGTCCCTCAGTACCAATGTGGGCATCGGTATCCGCATGGCTATGAAAGAGGGCAAGGTCAACTTCCATTATAACACCATGCTAGGCTACCGCAAGGGCGAGGACGGCAAACCGGAGATCGTGCCGGAGGAGGCGGTAGTGATCCGCCGCATTTACCAGCGGTATCTGGACGGATGCAGCGAGGGCCAGATCGCAAAGGAACTGGATCGGGACGGAATCTCAACAGCCAAAGGGGTCAAGGCGTGGTCACATCAGGTCGTCCACAGCATCCTCTACAATGAAAAATATATTGGGGATGCCCTGTTGCAAAAAACCTTCGTTACCGACTGCATTACCAAACAAGTTAAAAAGAACAACGGCGAACTTCCCCAATATTACATTGAAAACAACCATCCCGCAATTATCCCTCGTGATATCTACCAACGGGTTCGGGAGGAGATGACACGTCGGGCCAGTAAACGAAAAGTCATGCAGAAAAGTGGCAAGACAGAACAGGGCAAATACTCCGCCAAATACGCGCTCAGCGAAAAGCTGGTTTGCGGAGAGTGCGGCACTCCCTATAAACGCTGTACCTGGGCCAGAAACGGACAGAAGCGAATCGTCTGGCGGTGCATCTCCAGACTGGAGTTCGGCAAGAAATACTGCCGCGAATCCCCTACCATGCCGGAGGAAAAACTGCATCATGCCATCCTCGCCGTCCTTAACCGCGCGGTGAAGCGAAACGATGAATTCCACGAAGATGTGCTGGACTTCGTTCGCTCTGCAAAATGCGGATCAGAAAATGACGGCATGGATTTGATTGCGATGGAACACAGGCTGGAGGACCTGACAGAGCAGCAAAACGTTCTGCTGAACAAGGTACTGGCTAATATGGATGATACTACCCTCACCGACCAGCTGAAGGAACTGGTAGACGAAAAGCAGGCCCTGACAGATGCCATCTCTGCCGCAAAGGGAGCTGCAATTCGGAAAGCCAACCTAGAATCCCGCATGGATGCCCTCACCGAGTTCATGCACCAGAACAGCCAGGGCTTTACACAGTATGATGACGAGGTGGTGCGGAAGATGGTGGATAGGATCACCGTCATCGACGCCGAAACCATCCGGGTCAAGCTGCGGGACAGCGATGTGGAAATCGAACAGACGGTATGCTAAAATAACCATAAGGAGAACTGAGAAAATGGCCATTTACATCACAGGAGACACCCACGGCGATTTCAGGCGGTTCCGACCGGATATCTTCCCGGAACAGAACTCCATGACAAAGGAGGACCTGGCCCTGATATGCGGCGATTTCGGAGGAATCTGGTGCGGTGATGGTCGGGACGATGCCAATTTGGATTGGCTGGAGCAGCGTCCCTTCACCACGGCGTTTGTCCTCGGAAATCATGAAAACTACGATGCCTATAAAAGCTATCCGGTGGAGGAATGGAACGGTGGAAAGATCCAGTGGATTCGGCCCAGCCTCATCCACCTGATGCGGGGCCAGGTCTATGACATCTGCGGAAAGCGGTTCTTCACCATGGGAGGGGCATCCTCTCATGACATTCAAGATGGTATTCTGGAGCCGGATGACCCGGAGTTCAAAAAGAAATTCCGTCAACTCGAAAAAAGAAATGCCATGTTCCGGGTGAATCACCAATCCTGGTGGGCGGAGGAACTTCCCAGCGAAGCAGAATACCAAGAGGCCAGAGCAAATCTGGATCGGGTCGGCTGGGAGGTAGACTACATCATCAGCCACTGCTGCCCCTCCAGTATTCAGGACATCTTCAGCGGAGGGCTTTACACTGTCTCTTATACACATCTCCGAGCCCACGAGACATGCGCAGATCTCG